>SDBT01007936.1_pt1 | contig 17414 bp, 21 predicted proteins | sample 2277101 | NCBI WGS metagenome assembly SDBT01 (sample SAMN10404973, study PRJNA504765) | marine sediment metagenome | isolation source: marine sediment core GS10_PC15, 103 cmbsf | place: Arctic Ocean: Southern Knipovich Ridge | collected 2010 | reverse complement strand
GCTTTGATATATTAGGTTTTAAGAACGGCGGGAAGCTGATTTATTTTATGGGTATTGATAAGGTTAAGTTCAGGGCCCCTGTTGTGCCGGGTGATCAATTGAGGCTGGAAGTGACATTGATCAGGCCCGGATCAAAGGTTAACCAGTTTGATGCAAAAGCTTATGTAGGCGATAAATTAGCTGCTGAAGGGATCCTGACAGCTATGGTGACTGATAAAAAACAGGAAAAATCATTATGAGTAATAAAAGTTCAAAGGCAGAGGTTCATAAAAACGCTGTTATTGGGAAAAATGTTAATATAGGGCCTTTTGCAGTTATTGAGGAGAATGTCAAAATAGGCGATAATACAGTGATCGGCCCGGGAGTGCATTTAAAAGGCTGGACAGATATAGGTAAAAATAATAATATTCATCAGAATGCTTCTATTGGTGATTGGCCCCAGGATATCTCTTATAAAGGCGATAAAAGTTATGTATATATTGGTGATGGGAATTTTTTCCGGGAATTCGTAAGTGTACACCGTGGTACAAAGAAGGAGAGCAGGACTGTTATTGGAAATAATAATATGTTCATGGTTTATTCGCATGTAGGGCATAACTGTGTTGTTAAAGATAATTTAATTATGGTCAATTCTTCTTCTCTGGGCGGGTATGTTGAAGTGGATAATAATGTATTTATCTCGGCAGGTTCTCATGTCCATCAGTTCTGCAAGATAGGTGAATATTCCATGGTGGCGCCTTTAACTAAAGTAGGTAAGGATGTTCCTCCGTATATGCTTGTTATGGGTGCCGATACTTCAGTTGTAAGAGGGCTTAATGTGGTGGCTTTGAGAAGGGCAGATATTTCTCAGGATGACAGGGAGATAATAAAGCAGGCCTATAAATTAATATATCATACCGGTTTAAGTACTGCCAGTGCTGTTGAAAAGATAGAAAAAGAGACAGTGCTTAATTCCAATCCTTATATTAAAAAATTACTGGAGTTTATCAGTAATTCCGAGAGAGGCATCTGTGGCCATTACAGAAAATAAAAGGACTAAGTATCTCGGGCTTGACATCGGGACTGAACGTGTCGGCACAGCTATTTCTGATCCTTTAAAAAAAATAGCTTTTCCATACAGGGTGATCATATCCCGGAACAGGGAAGAATTACTGGAAATATTAAAGGATATTATTTTAAAAGAGAATATTACACGGGTGATCATAGGGGATCCGGTCAATATACAGGGAAAGAGGTCTTCTTTAACAGAAGAACTGTATGAGATCATTGATTTTTTAAAGGACAATCTGGATGTTAGTGCGGAGCTTTTTGATGAGCGGTATTCTACTGCAACAGCGCATGAAGATCTCAAGGTTATGAATATAAATAATAAAAAACGGAGAAAGGTGATTGATAAGATAGCAGCAGCAATTATCCTTCAGAATTATATGGAGAAAAAGTAAAAAAATGATCATATTTTTTTAACAAATGGATTAAATTTGTATCTAATATATATATTAAATTATAGGAGGTTATTAACAATGAAAAAGTATTTTATTCTAACATTATTATTAACATGTTTAATAATAAGTACTGTTTCTGCTGACTGGCCTAATTTTATGGGGCCAACCAGGAATGGCGTCTCGTCTGAAAAGGGATTATTAAAAAAATGGCCGCGCAGGGGCCCGAAGGTTTTATGGAAGGTTTCCAATGGTGAAGGATTCGGCGGGCTTGGGATCAGTGAAGGAAAGGTTTATCTGCTTGACCGTATTGGAGATAATAAAGACAATCTAAGGTGTTTTGACCTTAATACCGGTAAAGAAGAATGGAACTATTCTTACCGCGCTTATGGTGATATTGCTCATCCTGGTTCTCGTACTGTACCGGCAATTGATGGTGACTATATCTATACTTGCGGCGGGTTCGGTAATGTTCATTGTTTTAATAAAAAGACGCATAAGGTTGTCTGGAAAGCAAATATATGGGACGATTTTGGCGGCGGGGATGATTATCCTAACTGGGGCCTTTCTCAGAATCCGCTTATCTATAAGGATATGCTTATACTGGCTCCGCAGGCTAAAAATGCAGGTGTTGGTGCTTATGCTAAACTTACAGGCAAGATTAAATGGAAGAGTAAAAAGCTTCCGGGCACTGTGGGTTATGTGACACCGGAGATTTTCAAGGTTAGCAATGAGGACCATCTTGTTATGATAAGTGCTAAAAAAAAGAAGAAAGGGGGAGGAAAGGAGAAGTCCAAGGGAGATGGGCCGGTAGTAGGGATGGATCCGAAAAATGGTAAATTCTTATGGAGCTACAACGGATGGATGTGCAAGATACCGGTACCCAATCTGACAGATGTTGGTAACGGCCGTTTTCTTGTAACAGGCGGTTATAAAAGCGGGTGCGCAATGTTCAAAGTTCAAAAAAAAGGAAGTAAATATGATGTTAAAGAACTTTTTACAACCATGGATTTCGGTACACATGTGCATTCGCCCATCCTCTATAAGGGCTACCTCTATGCTCATTGCAGTGATAATTCACGTAGAGACGGTATGGCCTGTATGAGCCTTGACGGTAAAGTACAATGGCAGACCGAGAAAGATCCTTTTTTTGATAAAGGCGGTTTTATCCTGGTAGACGATATGATCATCAGTGTTGACGGTAATGACGGAGTACTTTATCTGACCAAGCCGAATCCTAAAGGATTTAAATTACTATCAAAAGCCAATATGTTAAATACTACAAAATGCTGGGCTCCTTTGGCATTAACAGACGGTAAGCTCCTTATCCGTGATCATGAAGAGATGAAGTGCGTACTTGTAAAATAGAAAGATTACAAACAATGGGTGCTGTATCTTAACGGCCTGTTGCCTAAATATATAATTTCTTAAATGTAGTGCGAAGCTTTAGCTTCGCTTGTTTCCAGATGGTTTATTTTAAATTTTGCATACTGTGACTTAACACCTGGGACAAGTGTTAAGACACGGTACTATTTTCCATAAAAAAACAGTGAATAAAAAAGTATATTATTGGATTTATATTCTTCAGGTTTCAAATGGATATTATTATACCGGATATACGAATAATTTAATAAGACGTTATAAGGATCATATATCCGGTAAAGCAGATTGTAAATATACCCGTAGTTTTCCCCCTGTAAAAATAAAACAGTGCTGGCAGGTGTTTGAAGATAAAGGCAGTGCTATGAAGATTGAAAATTTAATAAAAAGAAAGGGCAGGAAAGTAAAAGAAGATTTAGTTAATAATCCCAAAAAGTTAAAAAAAATTGTATTTAATTCTTTAGTGCTTAATTTAAAAATTAAAACTTATAATTCGATTAAAATTGAGAATATTGTTAAAAAAGAGAATTAAGCGTAATTATAAAATTGTTGAAAGTTGAGGCGCGCCACCCTGTATAGCCAATGCAAAAAGAGAGATATATATTTATTATCATTATTGTTGGAATATGTATGAACATTTTGTTACTTCAGGGAGACAGATCAATTAAGGTAAATAAAAAAAGATTATATAATGATGTTAAAAAATTAACCTTGATTTCACCTCCCAGAAATTACTATAATATCAGTTCGTTAAATAAAGCTTCAGATCATATCTTTAAAGAATTCAAAAAACTCTCCTGCAAAGTATCTGTCCAAAAATTTAACATTGAAAATAATGAATATAAAAATGTAATCGCCAGTTTTAATGGAAAGGCTAAGAAGCGGATAATTATCGGTGCGCATTATGATGTCTGCGGCAGCCAGCCGGGTGCTGATGATAATGCAAGTGGGGTGGCCGGGCTGCTGGAACTTGCCCGTATGGTTGATAAATATAAGCCTGAATTAAAATACCGGATTGATTTTGCTGCATATAGCCTGGAAGAACCGCCTTTTTTTGGTACTGATATGATGGGGAGCGCTGTTCACGCAAGATCTTTGCATAAAAATAAAGTAAAAGTAAAAATAATGATCTGCCTGGAAATGATCGGATATTTTACAGAAAAGAAGAAATCCCAGGAATATCCAATTGCACTTATGAAATTGTTTTATCCTAAAAAAGGCAATTTTATAGGCCTGGTAGGGAAGTCAGGCAGGTCACAACAGCTTAAAAAATTAAAAAAATATATGAAAGAAGGTATGAATATTGGTATTGAAACATTAAGCGCGCCTTCCTTTCTGCCGGGGATTGATTTTTCTGATCACCGTAATTTCTGGAAATACGGGTATAATGCCGTCATGGTGACAGACACATCCTTTTATAGAAATAAAAACTACCATGAATCCACTGATACGATCGATACACTTGATTTTGATAAAATGAGCGAAGTTGTCAGAGGGATATATATGATACTACTTATGTTGTAAAGGCTTTGCAGACTGTTAATAAATTTATATTTTACTACTTAAAGATTAAAAAATAGAATAAATAATTTATAAACTTAATTCTGTTATATTTCTTATTCTTCAAGTAGCAAAATAGATAGCACAAATCACCATCTCAGGTTATGGGATTATTAGAAGTAGATTACAGGTCTTGAGGTTTTATAGTAGACCTTCTGTTAGCAGTACATCTTTTAACGGCATCATCGAGGATCTTTACTACAATGTCACTCAGGGCTCCAATAGCATCCTTTGAAGTGTGACATTTTTTTGATTTAACGTAATTTTTTACTTTACTTGTTATAACTAATACATCTTTTTTAGCCATAAGAATAAATTCTCCTTTCTTTAAAATTGCTGGTATAATTATATATTATTGCAAAATAATGTCAAGAGAATTATTTTTTAAATGTTCAGGTTTAAGGAAATCATTAAAAAACTTGAAATTTTTTTTAAAAGGATTAAATTAAGTCAAAATTTAAAGGAGGTAATAATCATGATAAAAAAATCTTATTTAATTTTTTCAATGGTAATCTTATTAATTTTTAGCACATCTTTCCTTTGGGCATCAGAATCAACAAATTGCAGTGAGAAGTCAGTTACTAATGTTAAGGAGAGTGCTGATACTAAAATAAAACCTAAAAAACCTATCAGGCTTATTGAACCGACATTATTTGATACTCCTGCGGGAAAATTAAAATTCGGCAATAACAATCGTGGGGGTGATGTATATTTCCATAAGAACGGAAAGATCAAGCAGGGATGGTTAGCCGAGCCTACAGAAATTGATACACCTGCCGGAAGATTGGAACTCTATGTTATATCTTTTTGGGCAAGCGGAAATATCCGTTCAGTAGTTCTGGATAACCAGGAAGTAGAGACCTCAGTTGGAAAATTAAAATCGTATGTTGTATCTTTTTATGATGGTGGGGGTATCAGTTCAATAGTACTGGATAAGCAGATGGTCAAAACTCCAATAGGAGAGTTGGAATTAAAGGATAACATAGAATTTTACACAAACGGAAGTATCAAGCAGGTCGAGTTGTCTGAACCGCAGGCAGTTGATACGTCAATGGGAAAAGTAAAATTAAAGGATTTTGTAAAATTTTATAAAAACGGAATCCTCAAAGAAGGAGAGCTTGCTAAACCGCGGGTGGTTAACATGCCGTCAAGAATAATAAAATTATATTATAAAGTATTTTATAATGAAGATGGGTCAATTAAATGGTGAAATAGAAGATACCACAGTAATATTGTTAATAAATAAATGCCGGATCTTTGCAGGTAAAGTTAAAATAAAATGAATTTAGATATATTATTTATTATAATTGCAAATGTTTTTTTTGTATTAGGATTAATAGGATGCATCGTTCCTGTATTACCTGGCCCTCCGCTTGCATATATTGGAATATTATTTATTCATTTTACAGAGAAATTTCATTTTACTCCGCAGCAATTAATAATTTATGGAGCTGCAGCATTGATCGTAACTATACTGGATTATTATACTCCAATTTTAGGAACAAAATATTTTAAAGGTTCAAAAAAAGGTATATGGGGGTCTGTAATAGGCCTGGTAGCAGGTATAATATTTACACCGATCGGTATGTTTGTTGGCGCTTTTTTAGGGGCGTTAATTGGTGAATTAATTGATCACAAGCCAATTAAAGATGCATTGAAAGCAGCTCTTGGAACTTTTTTAGGATTATTAGTGGGAATACTGCTTAAATTTGTGGTATGCATTTACTTTATTTTTGTATTTATTCGGCTGTTTTTTTAAAGGAAAAATAAAATGATAAAAAATATTATTAGCGGAGCTTTATACGGAGGAATAGTTGGTTTATTATTAAGCCAATATTTTCCTATTTTTGGAGACATATATGAAAAATTAGCTGATCCTCTAACCCCATTGAGGATATCACTCATCCCTATCCATTTATTGTGCTTTATGATACTTGGCGGGATTGCAGGTTATTTAATAAGCCGTATTAAGAAAAAGTAATATTCATTTATTAATAAAATAAATCAAGATCAGATCTCCCAGCCTTTACGGCGGGGACGCCGGATCCATTCATTGGCTTCTTTATGATTGGTCACTTTCATATTCGGGCTGTCCCAATTGAGCTTTTTGCCCGGGAACCGTTTTGCAAGGTTGCCCAGAAGCGTAACACTTAATAATAAACTCTCATGTACGCCTGAGAGGTCTTTGATGCCCCTTTGGGGTGAATTGAACCTCCGACCCCCGGTTTAGGAAACAAGTGCCTTATAGTTTATTAGGCTGTATACTCAAGAACTTTTCCAACTTCTTTTAAGCCGGAATTTTTTGTTTTTAATTTTTGTTCAATCTTTTCAAGATACTGCATTGTTTTTCTATCATAATAGCGTTCATTACAATTTTTACAGGTTGGGACTTTAATTGGAATATATACTATATCATTTTTTAAATGAATCTCTTCTTTAGTTTCTAAAGGCTCAATATCTTCACTATGACAAATTACACATTTCATTATATTTTCCTCCTCACGGTATTATTTTCCCAAAGATTTGGATCAGGTTGATAAGCTGTAATGACTACTATTATATTTTCCTCTTGATTATATGCACAAACAACATGTATTGGCCGTTTGGATTCTGTATTTCCATAAATTAAAACACTTGGGTATGGTTCGTCATCTGGGTATTCCTGTATTATTACACCATTATTAATACTTTCATTTACTTCAGTTTCATAAATCTGCCCAAATTTTTCATTTATCATTTCATTTCTTGCATGCTGGGTGTATAGAATTTTATCATTTTTATTACATTTTTTAATTTTTTTTATAAGTTCCATATTTAAATTTAATATAACAGCCTATTTTTTCTATGTACGCCTGAGAGGATTTGAACCTCCGACCCCCGGTTTAGGAAACCAGTGCTCTATCCAACTGAGCTACAGGCGCTCTGGCGTCCGTGTCTTTGCACGGGCAGCTTTGGTCCGGCTTTGCGGACGCTATTTGCGTGTGCTAAAGCCCACGGCTGCTAATAAAAGAGATTCCGGCACTACGGCCGGAATGACATGATTTTAAGTAGTGGCACTAAGAAGCCTACACTACAACTAAACACAAAATATATGCTTAAGTTTACGATAATGGGATATATCCTGCCCCTACAAATATAATCCAATGTCATATATTATCCGCGTGAACCACATTTTAATAATATATAATTATTCGTAAATGTCAATATATCTTTTGAAATTATTTTTTTGATTATACAATAGTATATGGGAATCCGCGCAAGCTGAAGGCCGCTAAAAATCGGCACCATGAGGCTTGCGGCTACCATGAGAAATTCAAAGGAAAGCAGGTCTGTTCTTATTTGTTTCTTTCCAGGCCGGCAACTTTTCTTTTATTCTGTACTGACCTGTGGATCTCGCTGATATTGTTTATCTTTATTTCGTTGCCTTTTCTTTCGATCTTATTTGATTTAATAAGGCCGTATATTACTTTTTCTACTTCCTGCGGAGATGTTGCGCACATGTTGGCTATCTCTTCAGTGCTTATTTTTAAGGGAACAGCCAAACGTTCGTCTGTATGGATGCCTTTTTTTTCAACTAATAAAAGAAAGACATCAGCCACCCTGTCTTCGATATCTTTTAAGGTCAGTACCATCAACTGCCTTTTAGCATCGTAAATCCGTTTGCAGAATATTTTTAAAAGTTTTAATGCCATCTGGGGGTTGCTCTGGAGCAGCATTTCAAAATTAGCCCTGTTGAATTCCAGGACCTTTACCTCGGTCTCAGCAAGTATAGTAGCACTCCTGGGCTGGGATTCTAAAATTGCCATCTCACCGAAGATATCACCGCTTGTCATTGTATCAAGGGTCTTTTCTTTATCAGAAACGATCTTGGTTATCCTGACCGTTCCATTTAAGATAAAATAAAAATTATCGCCCGGTTCATATTCACTGAATATAATCTGCCCGGGTGTGTAAAGTTTTCCGAATTTTTCAAATAAACTTTCGTCTAACTGCATAATTCACCTTGATTTACATTTTTTTCTGTATCTCTTCAAGTTTTTCTTTTGCTTTTTTATTTATTTCCTGCTTGGGCGGCGTGTTTACTACCTTCTGGTAAAAGTTAATAGCTTTATCGAATTTCTCCATTTTTTCGTAAGCTCCTCCAATATTAAATAAAGCCTCTTTTAGGAATTCCGTCAGACTGAATTTTTTTATTAAATTGGAGTAAGCTTCAATTGCTTCCATATGTTTATCAAGCTGCGTATAACATTTTCCCATTTCGAACATTGCTTTTTCAACAAATTTAGCAGTTTCATCATCTTTAAATTGTGTCTGGATAGCAATAGATTTATGTAATCCTATGGCTTCTTCAAACTTATCCTGTGAGAACAGGCTTAATGCTTCATAAAATTTCTTTGTAATATCAATTCCTTCTGTCCCTTTCAGAATATCCGGTTTTTCAGGTTCAGCCGGGGGAGGTGCTGCGGGATCGCTGAACATATCTTCTATTGGAGCGTCAGGAGAAGGAATCGGCGGCGGCGGCGCAACAGGAGCATCAGCAACTGCCCCTCCAGCGGAAATATCTTCAGGAGAAGGAACATTTCCGCTTGCAATCGACTGGAGCCTTTCTTTTGCCGTTGGTACGAACTGTTCTCCGGGATAAAACTCGATATATTTTTCATAAACATATTTAGCCTGGTCAACTTTTCCTTTTTTAAAGTAATATTCGCCAATATAATAAAGTTCAGTAGCAGGCAGCTTGGGCTCGCCTTTATGCATTAAATCCCTGACAGTCTTCCCGATCCTTCTGAGCTGGTTACTGAAGACTTTGAGCATCTTCATTAATATCCTGAAATTACCCAGCACCATAGTTTCGAATTCTCCTGGTTTTAATACCAGGACAATAGCAGAAGAAGTGACCTGTGCCGTATCTTCACGCGGGTATTTGCCGAGAACAGATTTGACACCGAAAAATTCGCCATTGGCAATTGTTTCTTTGACCTCTTCGCCTGTATCCAGGGAAGTAGAACTTAGAATGACTTTGCCTTTTTGAAGGATAAATATTTCACTAGCGTTTTTGTCTCCTTCAAAATATATTATTGAACCCTGTTTGTAATTTCTTGCTATGGGCAAATCTTTCTCCTTTCTAATTTATTGGAAGAAACGGCAGTGTTTTTTTAAAGCCGACCAGTTTTCTTATCTTTTTTAATAAGGATAAAGGATCTCCTATTATTATTTTTTCCTTTTTACCAATCTTAAACTTTGTAGTTTTTATGTCAAGTTTTTTAAAAATATTTTTAAATTCTTTATCACCGTAAAGCGGTTTTCCTTCAAAGATGACAAGAGAAATATCTTCAAGTTTTGCATTAACAAGTGAAGAATATGGTTTATTAATATTACCGTCTATAACAAGCAGGTCAGCGATTTTATTTTTTTCTATGGAGCCTAATTTATCTGCGAGCCTGAATGCTTTAGCCGGATTCACAGTAGCCATTTTTACAAGAGTTTTATCATCGATGTCTTCATTAAATAATTTTTTATAGATTTTTTTCCCATAAGTGAACTCGTCAATTATATTCAGCCCCCCGGACATGGGGGAATCAGTTCCAAGGGAGATATTTATCTTATTGCTTAACCATTTTTTTACGTCCCCGGTTCTGTTGAACATGAACATATTGGAGTTAGGGCACCATACAAGATTTGCTTTATTTTTTGATACCAGTTTTATATCTTCATTTGATAATGCAATAGCATGAACCATGACTGTATGTTCGCCTAATGCTTTATTTTTTATTAATATATCAACCCCTTCCTCTGATTCTTCATCGTATCCTTCTTCTATATGGGTAATAAAAGCAAAATTATTCTTAACAGCTTTTTTATATTCAACATCGATCCCATCACCCCACTGGAGGTCGTATTTGGAACATTCATGGGCCAGGGTATAATTCTTTAAAACCCTTACAGGTAAATTTGCTACATAAGGGTCGCTGACAAAATGAGGTATATGATCGGATACAGTAGTGGTCCCTGCCAGGAGGTTCCTGTAAGCACCCAGCAGATAGATCAGTTTAGGTGGTATTTTTGAACGTTCGGAATAAACAGGTGAACTTTTCAGGTCATTGTCCCATGGCAGCCAGTTTAAATACGGTCCGTTACCGATCCTTGGATAATAAGTACCAAGGAGGTGATCGTGAGCGTTAATAAGCCCTGGAAACATTATTTTGTCACCAAGGTCAAAGGAGAGGACTTTTTCCTGTGTGTTATTTATATCTTTGATCCTTTTATTTTCGATTAAAATTGAAGCGTCCTTTTCAGGCCCGTCAGGTGTTACTATCACCTTTGTTTTTAATAAATATTTATTAGTACTCATTTTCTTTCTGTATAATATATTAATAGAATGATTTATATTGTCAACAAAAAAATTTAGCCAGGCATCACAAGGACACCTGGCTAACCACAATTAAGTACTACAAACCGCTGTTTGAGTCTAATTAATATTATAATCGGCTAAATAAAAAAATCATTAATACTTTATTAAAGAAAATATTTCAAACTCTTTGATCTTTTCTCTTCCTTTGAGGAACTCAAGTTCCACAAGGAAACAGAATTCAATGATTTCTCCTTTTAACTGTTTAACAAGGTCAGCTATGGCCCGGCATGTCCCGCCTGTTGCTATGAGATCATCTACGATCAGGACTTTTTCACCTTCCTGTATGGCATCTTTATGAAGTGCCAGCGTGTCGGTCCCGTATTCCAGATCGTATGTTGCAGTGATCGTTTCCCTGGGGAGTTTTTTTGGTTTCCGGATAGGAACAAAACCGGCATTTAATTGATAAGCCATTGGCGCTCCGATAATAAATCCTCTTGCTTCAGCAGCAACTATTTTATCGATCTTTTTGTCCTTGTAATGTGCTGCGAGCGCATCAATGCTTTCTTTAAATGCAGCGGGATCTTTCCAGAGGGTAGTAATGTCTTTGAATATTACGCCTTTTACCGGGTAGTCAGGTACGTCAGTAATGAAGTCTTTAAAATTCATTTTTTCCTCCTTTGAAAATATATTATATCTTAGGACTGTTAATAAACCTTCGGAATCCCCTTGACGGTCCAAAGATCCCTAGCGGGCCTCTTGGTGCAACCCTTTGGGTTGCCTTCTTAGTGCAGCTCTTTGGCTGTGGATTCCGAAGGTTTATTAGCAGTCCTAAATATATTTTCATTGGAAGAAATAATAGATTTCCTACCATCAGAATGGCATCAAGAGCTACCACCAAAGAATGGCATTCAGAAATCTGTGTGCTCTGTGGTTTATTATGTTTTTTTAAACTGAAAATTATGACCTATGAATTTCTTTAAAAGTAGTATCTTGGATTGATTGGCTTTCCGTGATTTAATAATTCAAAATGAAGAATATTTTTTGACTTATTCTTTCCGGCAATTCCTATTGCCTGTTCTTTATTGACTTTTTGGCCTGTCTTTACTTTTATTTTAGACAGATAAGCGTAAATTGTTGTAACATATTTAGTATGCTGGATTATAACAATATTTCCATAGCCCCGCATGTTGCCGGTATATTTAACTGTACCTGACAGGGCGGATCTTACTCTTGCGTTTTTCCCTGTAGCATATTCTATTCCATTACACTGGACTAAATTCACCCCTTCTTTGAATTGATTAATAATTTTACCCTTAACCGGTTTTGTTAATTTAATCTTCAATTTTGAATATTTCTTTTTACGACTCTTCTTTTTTTTATAAGATAGATATATCCTTTTTCCTGCATTTATTTTTGAGATGTTCTTGATCCTGTTTATTTTTTTTAGATCCTTGACCGGGACCCTGTACCGCCTGGAAATACGCCACAGGGTTTCACCTTTTTTTAATATGTGATATTTCCTCTTTGCGCCGGATACAAGTAAAGGAAAGAGTAGAATGATAATAATAATTAATTTTTTCATAGCCTTAATAAGTTATTGAAAAATTTTTATATTTCTTTTCAGTAATTTTATTCCATTCAGCCCCGGCATCAATAACCCTGCCGAGCGCCGGCCCTTTTTTTATTTGCGTGAAAAAGCCCGCTATATCCTGCTGTTCGCCTTCAGCATAGACTTCTACATCACCATTAGAAAGGTTCTTTACATAACCCGTGATTCCACATGACCGGGCTTTTTCATGTGTAAAATAGCGAAAACCTACTCCCTGTACGCGTCCAGTAACAATACAATGTAAAGATAACAAATTCATAATGAAATATTCGGGATGGCGGGACTTGAACCCGCGGCCTCAGCGTCCCGAACGCTGCGCGCTAGCCAACTGCGCTACATCCCGTTGCTTTATTCTGGCTTTTGATCTTCTAATCTTACGATTTTTTGCTTGAATTTATATTGAAATTCAATAATTTTTTCTACTTTTTTCTTACTATCTTTATCGGTATCATCCTTCTCAGAATAAAGGTTAATGTCTGATAAAATTAAAGTTATATCACTAACATAGTCGGTCAGACGCTCAAATGGCAGAATTCCCTCGACTGTAACCCCGGGATAGATTTTGCCGCCTTTAAAGAGGGTTCTGGTTGCTTCTTTTCTTTTGTGAAAATCATCTGTTAAATACGATTCTTTCATATACTTGTTGAATACAAAGGAGTATTCATGCTGCTGATAAATAGTTGAAGGATAAAGGCTCTTAAATGATTCAGTTGTCAGGGCTTGAAATTGATGCCCCTTACCGTCCAGCAGCACTGCATTCTTGATATCGAAATGAATCCTGCCTTTTCGCTTGTTTTCGATAGTTATCATGAAAGTAGTTAGAAGTGGTGTGTTATCGTCCAAATAAGGATTATTATCTTGTGCTATTTTATATAATTCCATCCTATCCATGTACCGGACAGTTATTATAACATTATCTTTTTCTGCTTTTATAGTAATGTTCTTTACTTCATTGTTGTCCTCTTTTACAGGTATCATTTTTTTTATGATTTCAGGGTCTGATGCGCAGCCTAGTAGTATCAGTATGATAAATATAAATAATATATACTTTTTCATCTTTTCTTGTATATAAATTATAAATTTAATATTTTATGTCAAGAGGAAAAATTAATTGATTTATTAAAAATGAATATAACCACAGAGGGCACAGAGGATTTAAGAAAAAAAAGAGAAATTGCATAAAATAAACACAAAATTTGGATAAATTTATTATTGCTTTGTGTACTCGGTGGTTAATTATAATCATGAAACAAACTAAAAATTAATTGATTTATAAAAATAAAATGCTATATATTATATTATGTTTTTAGCTGTTGATATAGGAAATACGAATATTGTACTTGGTATATTTGATAATGATAAACTCAAGGAAAAATGGCGTATTTCAACTGATGAAAGGAAGACTGAAGATGAATATGGCGCGATCATTAAAAGTTTTTTACACGGGAGTACAATTACAGGCAGTATCATTTCCAGTGTTGTGCCTAATCTTAATATTACATTCAGGAAATTGATCCGTAAATATTATAATGTTAAACCTTTAATGGTGACAGATTCTTTGAAAATGAATATTAAAATAAAATTTCCTAATCCTGCAGAAATAGGGGCTGACAGGATAGTTAATGCTGCTGCAGCTGTATCAATATACAAGCCGCCGCTTATAGTGCTGGATTTTGGAACAGCAACCACTTTCTGTTATATTGATAAAGATAAAAATTATTATGGCGGGTTGATATTGCCGGGTGTTTCATTGATGCTTGAGACACTTCATCACAGGACTGCCAAACTCCCTGAGGTAGAGATCAGGAAGCCTCTTCATCTTATCGGAAAAAATACTGTTGAAAGTATTCAATCAGGTATTTATCATCAGACCATAGGAGCTGTTAATTATATTATCAGGCAGATGCAGAAGGAATATGACAGTAAAAGTAAAATAATATTAACCGGCGGGATGTCTGCTTTATTTGCTGAAGATATCAGGCCCAAACCGATCACAGCCCCTGATTTGACCCTTATGGGGCTGAATATTATTCATAAGTTAAATCAATAATATGGTTTTATATTGTGATCTTTGGCCTTTTATAATATTGATCTTTGATCTGTTGATATTATATTCTTTGCTGAGGAATTTGATAAGGTGCTTGTTAGCTTTGTTATCTACAGGCGGAGCAGTAATATAGATCTTTAAAATTCCCCCGGTTTTTCCCCCTATCCTGTCTTTTTTAGCGTTAGGAATTACTTTTATATTTATTATTTTTTCTTTCATTTAATTAAATAAGGGCAACTTGAAAAACTATCATTTTATTTAATAAATGTTGTTTTTAAAGCCTCTTGGTGCATCTCTGGATGTATAACTGTATGCCCGGATGCCCCTCAACCAAGAGGCTCGGGATGCAACAGAAATCTTCCTTTAGTGTTATTCAAGATTCCCATAATATTCTTTTTTAGAATAGGGTCAAGTGTTGTTTTTTAAAAAAATGCTTTACATATGAAATAAAAGAATATATTTATTATTAGGTGTAACAAAATATGAATGATTCTAATATAATACATTTAATGACAACACTTGTCTTTCAGGTAGGGGTGATCTTATTTGCAGCAAAGCTGGGAGGTATATTGTTTGAGAAATTAAAGATACCTTCTGTTGTAGGCGAGTTCGTTGCCGGCATGATCATCGGCCCTTATCTGCTCGGCCATCTTGCTCTGCCGGGATTTCCCAATGGCTTATTTCCTATAAACCTTAATGCAGCAATACCGATATCCCCCCAGTTATACGGGCTGGCAACCATAGCTTCCATTTTATTACTTTTCATGACAGGGCTTGAGACTAACCTGAATCTTCTATTAAGGTTCTCTGCGGTAGGCATATTAGTAGGTATTGGAGGTATTTTAGCTGCTTTTATAACAGGTGCAGTAACAGCTATGCTTTTCTTTGATCTTTCTTTTATGGACCCCGTTTGCTTATTGCTTGGCGTGATAAGTTCGGCAACTTCTGTTGGTATAACAGCAAGAATTCTATCCACAAGAAGGAAGATGGATTCTCCTGAAGGTGTAACTATTATGGCAGGAGCAGTTATAGATGATGTGCTGAGCATTGTTATTCTTGCCGTGGTCATCGGGATCGCTGTATCAATAAAAAAAGGCGGAGGAACAAATGTCCAGTGGAGACATATAGGAATGATCGCTCTTAAGACCATTTCAGTATGGCTGGGATTTACAGCCCTGGGACTGTTGTTTGCTAAAAAAATAAGTTTATTCTTAAAAAAATTTAAAGATATTACTACTTTTTCTATTCTTGCTTTTGGACTGGCATTATTAATAGCGGGTGTTTTTGAAAAATCCGGCCTGGCTATGATCATTGGCGCTTATATTATGGGGCTTTCATTATCCAATACAGATCTAAGTTATGCTATTCAGGGGTCTTTGCATTCTTTGCGTGCCTTTTTTATTCCGATCTTTTTTACTGTAATGGGGATGCTGGTAAATTTAAAAGCTTTCTCTTCAGGTAATATATTGATCTTTGGAATTATTTATTCTTTAGGTGCTGTTGCTGCAAAATTATTGGGCTGCGGCCTCGCTTCTTTGCTGGGTAATTTTAATTCTACAGGCGCATTACGGATCGGCCTGGGTATGATGCTCAGGGGTGAAGTGGCTTTAATTATTGCCGGTATGGGGCTTTCCTACGGTATAATTAATAAGGATATTTTTGGATCTGTTGTTATGATGCCTCTCTTTACATCAATTATCGGCTCTCTGCTTTTTGACAGGTCGCTCATGAGCGGGAAGAAAGGTACTAAAAAAGATATAAAGGTTTCTAATGCTATCCGTTTTGATTTTAAATTTCCGTCATCTGATATTACGCAATTTATAAGGACAAAAATACTTCAATCATTCAATGAGGAAGGCTTTTTTGTCAACCGGCTGCATGCGGGTAATATTATATTCTATATTAGAAAAGATGATATCGTTATTACTATGACCTGTTTTGATAAAAAGATCATGCTTGACAGTTCAGGGGAAGATGTAGGTTATGTTAAAACCCTTGTATATGAATCACTTTTGGACCTGCATAAGACAGTTAATAGATTAAAAGAAGTTACCAAACCTGAGAAGATGAAGAAAGGCCTGATAAGCAAAGAAGGGAAGGCAAAAATAGATATCAGCAAAACCCTTGACCAGGACTCTATTATTATGAATATGAAGGGAGAGACTAAAAATGAAGTGATGACGGAACTGATCGATATCCTTGATAAAAATAAGAAGCTTTTAAATAGAAAGAAAGCGCACGATTCTATTATTGAAAGGGAAAAGTCAATGAGTACAGGTATGCAGAAAGGCCTTGCCTTTCCGCACGGCAAAACAGATGGGGTGAGCAGGATGGTAATGGCAGTAGGATTTAAACGGAAAGGTATTGATTTTCAGTCTATTGACGGTAAACCCTGTAAGATCATTATCATGATAGTTGCTCCGGAACATACATCAGGGCCGCATATCCAGCTGCTGGCAGGCATTGGGACTCTCCTGAAAGAAAAAAAAGCCATTAACAGCCTGCTGGCATGTAAGAATAAAAAAGAAGTATGGGGGTTCTTTAAACAAGCTAAGAGTTGAGAAGTCTAAGAGACACAGTCGTCAAAAGACATATAATTTAAGGTTTTGATTAATAAAAGATAATAAATGTCGACAAGTAATGTGTTGGAATACTTGTATGGCAAGACCTCATGGTCCTGCCTCTGTTTTTACGATAAAAATTCTTGACATTTCAGTATAACATATTATATACATAGTCTAACATATAGTCTGAGAGTTAAGAAGACTAAGAGTCTAAAAGTAAAGAAGTCTAAAAGTTTAAGAGTTAAACTCTTAGATTTCCTGACTTCTTCACTCTTAGACTATTATTGGGCCGCTAGCTCAGTTGGTTAGAGCATCTGCCTTTTAAGCAGAGGGTCGCAGGTTCGATTCCTGCGCGGCTCACAATATTAGACTAAGAGTTCAGAAGTGAAGAAGTCTAAGAGTAATATTAGACTAAGAGTTAGGAAGTTAAGAAGTCTAAAAGTAAATAGACTAAGAGTTCAGA
>SDBT01007935.1_pt1 | contig 17415 bp, 33 predicted proteins | sample 2277101 | NCBI WGS metagenome assembly SDBT01 (sample SAMN10404973, study PRJNA504765) | marine sediment metagenome | isolation source: marine sediment core GS10_PC15, 103 cmbsf | place: Arctic Ocean: Southern Knipovich Ridge | collected 2010 | reverse complement strand
AAGGAACGAGAATTTGTGCAGAATTTTTATTGTGTCTAGCTTCGCAAGGATATGAAGAAGAGGTAGGAGACTTCTTTGAATTTGGAGTAGTTAACATAGGTGGGAGGCGTAAAAGATAAAATGCTAGAGATAATATACAGAGCTACAAATGAATTAGGATATTTTATACCTAAGGGAGAGTTTTGGTTATATATTGGTATTGCTTTTATATCTGGATTTACTGTCTTAGGAGTTTCTCTTGCAATAATTTTTACACGACTAAAGCGAAAGGAGGAAAGTTCGTAATAGATAAAGATGGTAAAAGAAAATGATTATAAGGAGGTAAAAAAGAATGTTAATAAAAGATAAAGAAGAATGTCCATATTTCTATGAATGTGGAGGAGTTAGATATGAAACTTTTGGGAATTATCAAAATTGTGATGAATGTGAACCAAAAATAGAAAACTCTAAACTTGAAAGAGAACTTAAAAAATGAGAAAAGTAATATATAAAAAAGGGGGGAAAGTTCATTGTTTAGATGGTGCTACCTCTTCTTGTGGTATTTTTGGAGACCATAAAGTAGTTTCAGAAAACATAGAAGTTACTTGTATTAAATGCAAAAAGATTTTAAAAGAAAACTTAAAAAATGAAAATCCAGACAATTAAATCACTGGCTATCCAAAAGCAGTAAACTACAAAAACCAAATAAAAACAGCTTTTTTATTTTGAGATAAGATTTTAAACTTATCTTTTTTTCATAAAAAAGAGTGATGATAAGGCATTGTTTTGTAGCATCATGTCCTTAGCTCTTTATTGTCTGGATATTATCCAAACATTCCCTCGATTAAAGAAAAATTAGTTTCATACTTCTTCGATTCCCCTCTAACATACTCAACATCCATTCCATATTGATCAAAAGTAATAATTGGAGAAACAAAATTAGGTTTATCTGATAATAATGTACAAGTACAAGAAAACTCTGCTCTATTTGCTTCTGTTAGTTTCCTTGCACCATATTTCAGAGGATCATCAATACAATTATCTTTTTCTAATTTAAGCTGGTAATAAACAATAAAAATTAAAATAAAATTTATTGCAAAAATTATTAATAAAATTAAATTCCATTGTTTAGTTGTTATTTTCATTTTTCACCTATCTTTGATAAGATTATGATTTAACTTCCTTTCTAGATTAAGTCTCACTTTGTCGATATACTTTATTAAAATAATTCCTATCTTACAAACAAGATGTGTTAGAGCAAAAAAAGAATATAATGTTATAAAAATAATAAGTTTCTCTCCTTTACTCGTTTCTAATATTGATTCAGCTAAAAAACTTAATATTAAAGATGCAATAGCAAATAAAAAGAAAAATAAAGAATCTTTGATTGGGAAAGTATTCTTTTTTTTCTTAATCCTATGTTTCCTATATCTTATTTTCATTTCTTACTCCTCTTCTTTCCCTTCTTCTTTTTTATCTTCAGAGGTTTCTTCTTCTTTTTCTTCTCCCATGTTTTTTCACCTCCTTCTTGTTTTTTAGGTATTTTTCTATGAATAATATTTGGTTTGAATTCTTCACTTTGAGGAGTAGGAACTTTATCTTCTACTGAAACTTTATCTTTTGCTTGAAGATTCTTAGGAATATTCTTTTCTATTTTTTTCAATTTAAATTTTGAATAAAGCAATGCTATGGGAATTCCAATTACTATTCCAACAAAAAGAGGAAGTAAAAATATTAATATTTCTTCTGGTGTCATTTTAACCTGCTGGTTTTAATCCACTTGTCGAACAGATATTATCTAATGCTCCTAAGATTTCCTTTTGCAATGTTGCTAATTCATTTGCTAATTGTATTTGATGCGCAACTTTATCCACTATTAATACCATTTTATCTGCTACAAGCCATATAGCAACTCCTGTGATTATAATTAATGTAGCATAGGCAATCATCCCCCCATACTTTTCAAGAAAAGTTACTTTATTATATCTGTCTCTTAAACTTCTTTGCAATGCAACTCTTGTATGCTTCATAGATTCATCAAGATATTTAACTTTTAGCAGTTTCATTTTTTCATCAACATCTTCAATTCCAATATTAATCCATTCACCATCTCCTCTTATTGCCATCCAATAAGTTCTTCTTCCAGTTTGTAATCTTGGTGTAGAAATATATTTTTTTCTCTTCCTTAAAAAGAAAACAGTGTCCCCGCCAAGTCCTACTTTAAAATTCATAGCTTGATCAGTCCCTGCTGGTTCAAATCTATTGTTAATTTTTTCAAAGATAACAATTTTTTTATTGAACTTTAATCTCATCACAATCATATAAGTTGCTATTGCTGCAATTACAGCTAGAACAATAAAAATTATAAACCACGTTACAAACTGAAAAATTCCTGAAACACTAATCTCTGGTATGACATCCTTAACTTGTTCTAAATAGTCTACCATCTTTTATTGGTTAACCTAAAGAATTAAGCATTTATAAAGTTAAAGTTTCTGGAATTTTCAGATTAAATTAGTCAAATTTAAAGTTATTATTCCTATAAAGATTAATGAAAATAAAATAATCATAACTTTATCAGATTTTTCCTGATTGCCCCACCAGTTTTTAATTATCTTTACCATTTTTTAAGTATGCTGGGATGTTAAAAAGGTAAATGAGGTTTCTTTAGAAATCTCAACCATCCTCGTCCTTACGGATACAAGCATCCCAACATTATGACTATGATTTTTCATCTTAATTTTTCTCCTTAGATGTTCTGTATATTAACCAAAATATAAAAACAACTGTGAAAATAAATATACCTGTAACAACCATATCTTGATTTATCATATTAAATCTGAACCTGCGAGTTCTTTAAATAAAAACTCAATATCTTCATCATGTGTTCCATCAGGCAAATCACTTTCACAATCTAAATAATCTTTCATTTTCTCTTTCAACAATCTAATAAATTCTTTGATGTTATTTACAGGAATAACCTTTCTCCTTAAATCATAAGACTTGCACATCCTTATCCAATCACTTAATTTAAATTCTTTTTTCATATAAATATCGCAAGGATACCCATGCTTTTAAGCGTGGGAGGAATTGCGAACCTCCTTGTTTCTTTTAACTATCCAATATTTTCTTCCACATTTATTACAAACTGCTGAAAACTTTGGGTCTTTTTGGTCTCTAACTACTTTCCCCTTACAATTCCAAGTAGCACATTTCTCTCCTAAATTTGTTTTTGGTTTTGCCATTTTCTTTAAGATACCCCGCCCTTTAGGGTGTGGGAGTATGTCATTTTTTATTTAGTTTCTCAACCATATTTATTTCTTCCTCTGTAAATTCAGAGTTTCTTGCTTGTTTTAAAGTTTCTTTTGTTTTTTTTGATAGTTTAATTTTTTTTCTTTCGTGGGGGTCTGGGGGAGTGTTTTCTTTTTTTTCCTTCTCTATTTTTTTAAAATAGTGAATTTTGCCTGTGTAATGGTCGCTGAAATGTATCCCTTCATCAGTTTTAAGTTTATCATATTCCAACATTGGAATTTCCTCGTATTCAATATTATTAAAATTCATTTTAATCTTTTATGCTCCTTTCAATTGATTATAAACAATTTTATATTCACCACATTCTTTTTCAAATCTTTGATCACATTTTACACAATAAAAACCACAGATAGGATTATCTGATCCTTTAGTTTTCCAGTAACAAAGTTCTTCAAGTTCTTTTTTCATTTTCGCCTTTTCCTTCCATTGTTTATTTTAATTATGTCTTTCGACTATTTTGTTTAGCATTGCAGGATTTACAACGATAAGGGATCCTAATTATTGGTTTAACTTTAACTCCACAATTAGCACAACATTTATTTTTTACTCTTTCTTTCCTCTTTTTCCTGTTCCAATCTAAAAGATATATTCTTCTTTTTTGTGTCTTTTTAATATCCATTGTTTATTTTAATTCGGTGTCAAGAGGGGCAGGGAATAACTTATGACTCATCCCTCAGCCCCACCGTCTTGACTATTATCCCAGTCTTTCCTGGGTGTCAGGGCGTTACGATGTCGGGCTTTTCATTGCATTCCCACACGCACTGACCCAATTGGAAACGGCAGGATTCGAACCTGCATGAGTTCCAAGGATTGGTAGTTAATTTTTTCCCCAATCATTATTTAAATTAACCTTTATCGTCTCCATATTTAAGGGGCGTGGAGTTGTCGTTCCCCCACTTCGAAGCCATTTCAGGTCCTCTACCCCTCTTGTCCAATGGACTATGATTTCAAATCCTCCGATGTGATGTTGAAAAATTCCATAAAATCTCCTAGAGTAAATTCATATCCTTTTTTACTAATTGGGAAAAACTTCTTAACCCACTTAATTGCTTCTTGTCTTACATCAAACCCATCTACAAGAACATCTTCAACTTTTAATCCTGCTTTCTTTGCTGTTTCTTCTTCAATATCCTTCAAAGTTTTAAGATTATTTATCATATTAACTCCTTCCCTGCTAGTTTGTCAATTTTAATTTTATATTCTTTTCCAAGTTTAACCATTTCATTATTAAAATATTTTACATTAAAATCAACTCCAACTATACTTAATCCCCAAACCAAACCTACAATTTTTAATCTAAATTCTTCTTCAATTTTATTCCTTTCCTTAATAAATTCTTTGATGTTATTTACAGGAATAACCTTTCTCCTTAAATCATAAGACTTGCACATCCTTATCCAATCACTTAATTTAAATTCTTTTTTCATCTCTCAACCTCTGGAATTTTTTTTACTATATATCCTCTTGGGAGAGGAATTGCATTGCCGCATTTACATATCCAAAATCTTCTATCTTTACTGATTGTCATTAATTTTCTGCATTGCGGACATTCTTGAAATTCTGTTTGTGTCATTTTAACACCTCCATCAAAATATGATTATAAACTTGTTCTATCTCTTCTGGTTTTGCTTCTTTATCTAATAATAAAAAATTAATTCTCTCTCTTAAATTTGGTTTATGCCCATTTTTACTATCCAATTCAGTAACCTGAATCACATCTAATTCTTTAACAGCATCTAAAATTATTTTGGAATATCCTCCTGCTCCACTTGGATACAAAAAGCATTTTGTTGCTAATTGGGTTGTATTGCTTCTTCCCATACTTTCTAAATATTTTAAAATCTTTTTTGCATTATCGCTTAATCCAGAAACATCCTCTAAAATTTTGTTCCTTGCTTCTTCTAAAAAATCTTTTTTAATCTTTTCAAGAGGAGCAACTTTATACACTTTCATCCCTCCACTTGGAACTCTTGCTAATACTTTATTTATTATAGATTCTTCATCAATAGAAACTGGAGTTACACTTTCATTGTTGAATGTTGGTAACTTTTGTAACACTTTGCTCACAATTTCATCTTCATTTAATTCATGTTTTGATGCTTTAATATTATAAATTTCTCCAGCAAGTTTTTGTTCAAAATTTTGTAATTCTTGAATCTTATTAAAAAAGTCGTTCCTTAATTCAACTAAATCTTTTCTTATTTTTGAATCATCAAATCTAATTTCAACTTTATCTTGTTTGCTTTCCTGAATTGGTCTTGAATTTGGAACTAAATTATCTGGTGCTTCAATTTTATCTACATCTAATTTTCCCTTAGCTATTTTAATTGCATCTTCGTTTGAAAGCCAAGAAGGTTGAACATAAACATTGTAAACTCCTTCATAACAAGATAAAAAGAAATGTCCCTTTCTTAAACTCATAATTTCTTCTTCTTTTGGCTTCATTTTCTTTGGGAGAGATATTTGGTCTAATGTATGCTTAACCTCATTCCTTTCAGATTGATAACCCAAAATCCAAGTAGAGATTTGTTTTAATGGAATTTTATCTACCCCTGCCATGTCCTGCGAATCTATCCAAACAAAATTCTTATTAGTTGCTCCTTGTCTTATATAACTCTCCACAACCCTCTTACAAGGATTATTATACTTCTGTGGCAAAAACTTCCAAGCTTCTGGAATAACAATGATTACTCCTTTCATAGTTTTTAAAACTTCATCAGCAACAGATTGAATAATTAATGATTGAGCTTCTTCACTAAATCTTTCTAAATTCATTATATTAATTCCTTCTCTAATGTCTAATGTACTAGATAAATTTGCATATTGTATTTGAGGAATGAGATTTTCTAAATAATGTTGTAATCTTGTATGTATTTCTTCTTTTAATCCCCTTAACTTTCCTTCTGCTAATTCATCATCAACTCTTTTTTTAATTTCTATCAGTGATGCAGAACCCTTACATAATCTCATAAGTGTTCCTTTCTCTAAGAATAACTTTTCTTTTGCATAAGCTTCAATTAAAGATTTAACAAACTCATAATCACTTCTATCCCTAAAGAATGGGGGAACTTCTGTTCCTTCAGCAAAAGATTTTTCTCCTATCTTTGTCTTAAAAATAATTGCTTTCAGTCCACTTCTTTTTATCAGTGCTTCAAGAGTTGTTGTTTTTCCAGAAAGTTGGGTAATTCCTGTTACAATTAAGTGAGATGGATTTATTCCAATTTCTTTCGCTGTTTTTATTTCATATCCTAACTTAATTTTCATTGTTGAATCTCCGATAGTAGTGTTTTCAATTTAATTATTTCAGAAAAAATCTGCACAGCATCCCAACTATCAAAGAACCTATAATTATCTAATCCTTCTTCATCTTTAGTATAAATTATCCATTGCCCTTTTTTAAAGAATGTTAGAGATTTGAAATATGAAAATTCCCCTACTTTTTTGTTTAACCTTTTCTCAACATCTTTCATATCTACATCTGGTTCTGGTATTTGCATTTTATCTCTCCACCTCAACCTCTTTTTTCACATTTCCTAATCTTGATTGAGGAAAATAATGCCCACAACTTAAACATTTAAATCCATGCTCATCTCTTGTTGTTTTTAAGGATCTACATTTCGGACATTCTTGAAGAGATTGTTTTTTATCTGCCATGTTTTTTATCTAAAAAATCTACTTTAATTGTATAGTAAGCCATGTAAAAATAGAAAATAGATATGAAAAATAATGTGGTTGTTATTTTTATATTTCCAAACCTCATAGAAAATATTGCGAAATTAAGAAAAAAGAAAAAATTAAATATATTTAGGAGCCTTAGATAAAAGAGGATCTTATACTCTTTTATTTGTGTTTTTATCTTAACTTTTTTATATGTCATTGTTTTTCTTCAATAACCTCATCTTTAATTCCTTCAATTTTAAAATTAAGAAGTTTACAACAATATGCAAGATAATTGAGTCCGTTTCCATTAGACACCCAGTAGTAGCTCATACTCCCAAAATTTTTTCTAAATTGATTTGGAAGCCCATTTAAAAAGTTATTATACTTTGCCAAGATATGATTCTTAAGAGGAATATCTCCTCCTTCAAATGAAAGTTCATTAGGAGTTGTTTCATGGATTAATCCAAAATCTTGCAATTTTTTTATTGCTCTTGAAATTGTTGTCCTTTCAATATGTTCTTCATAGTGTTTGCAAATTTTATCCTTTAATTCATTAGTTGAGCATGGTTGATTAATCTGAAGAAATACCAAAACTTTTGCCAAAAGCCCATTTTTTTGTTCAACATCTTCTCCAAATAAAGACCTTATTTGAAGTTTTTTCTCTTGATTATTTATTGATTTTTTTGGTGTGATTTTAATATCCATTTTCATCTCTTTTTTTATTCCATGAAGGACTTTTACATTTTGGACATAAAACTGGATTTGGTTTTCTTTTAAACCATTTATGGCCACATCTTTCACAGAAACACAAATCCTCTTTTTTTTGTTCCATATTATTATTATTATTATTATTATTATTATTATTACTCATTTAAATACTTTTCGGTTTTATGCTAAATTCCCTTTGAAAAAGTGTGTGTGTAATGTTAATATCTGCTATACTTACTTACTTACTTACTTACTTTTTACTACAGATATATATACATTAGTTCATAGATTCTGATTAAACCGAATAACTTTGTGTCACTAATATTATACTGACACAAATGATTTACATTTTTCAAAGGGAGACATTATAGACATTATAGACATTATAGACATTATAGACATTATAGACATTATAGACATTAGTAACACACTTTTTCCCTTTGAGATTGGTTATATTAATCAGATTTTGTTCCATTTTCATCCTCAAATCAAGATTTCCTCTTCACCGAATAACTTTTGGTTCATTATCATTGTCCAAGACCCTCTAAAAATTCTTTATTTTCACGATTTTGTTGTTCAAACTCCTGAATTTCTTTATCTAGATCATCAGTATTTTCATCTATTTTTTCAATCATTCTTATCTCCCTCATCCTTTTCTTCACTAAATAACTTTGAGTCATCAGAATCATTAGAATTTAGCTCTCCCTGAGACACAACTTCAATCTCTGATAGCTCTATTTTGCGTTCTCGCTGTATTAGGCGAGAGATTTTTCTTTCATGTAATAAAACATCTCTTTTTCCTAAATTGCATTCTTCACAGGCAGTTATTAGATTATCAGCAACAAAAAGACCACCTTTTTTGTTTGGAAGAATATGGTCACAATGCAATTTAACTCCATCTTCCTTAACATTTCTTCCACAATATTGACAAGTAAAATTATCTCTCTTAAATATTTCAAATCTTAATCTATAAAAATTAAATAAATTACTATTTCCTTGAACTATAATTCCCTTCATTAAGTTTTCATAATTCTTTTTAGATTGGTTATTGCAACATTTTTTAGAACAATATAATGTATTATTTGGTTGTTTTTGTAAAAATACTTTTCCGCAGCAAACACATTTTATTTTTTCTGCTATCCACTTTTTTGTTTCCTTGTTTCTCCACCTCTCTCTTGCATTTATTCTTCCAGCTTCAATCCTACAATCATTAGAGCAATAAATTTTACATGGAGGTCCTAAAAAATTTATTTTACAAATAGGACACTTCTTAGAATATTTATTTTCTTGTTCAAGAATTCTAAGAGTATTTTGATTAAGCATTTTCTTCCTCTTGCTCTTTTTTCAACTTCATTAACTCTTTATGCTTATTCCCCTTTAAGTGCATATTCAAATTTGATTCAAGGTGTTTCTTTGAAGTCCCCTTAATCAACATACCACACTCACAAATTTTTCGTTCTTCCATAATTACCTCCCATAAAATTTAAAAAAGAAAAAAGGGAAGTTTGAGCTTCCCTGAAAAAATCAAATTGAGAGAAAAGAAAATTCATTCCTCTCTTATCCATCACCAATATCTTTGGCTTTGGAAACAATCGTTTAAGCAATCTTTTTATATCCATAATACACCATAGGGATACCCCTTTAAATACTTTTAGGTTATGCACTACTTACACGATTCTCTTAATATGTCCGTAGTGCCTATCCCCCCACTCCCCCCTTAAACCCCCCACACCCCCAGCACAATAAGTGTCGTGTGTCGGAGCAAACAATCACATGAATTTCTATTTTGGATTAGAGAGCTAGAATTCCTTATAAATTAATGTTTATTTTTGGGGGAGGATTGTTTATCTTTATTTCTCTCTCGTTTCCATCTTAATAAATATCCACTTTTTCTCATCTTCTCTCATTATCCCATCTTAAATGATAACCAGAAACTCTCCTCCTCTTTTTATCTCCAGCTCCTTTAGGTCTTCCTAATTTCTTACCCTCACTTCTTGCTTTGTCTAAACCTGAATTGATTCTACTAATTGTAAGCTCTCTTTCATATTCTGCTAACACCATTAAGATATGCAAAAACATTCTGCCCTCTGGAGTTGTTGTATTGATTGCTTGGGTTGTTGAAATAAAATTAATATTCTTTTTTCTAAACTCTTCAAAGAGTTTAACAAGATGGGATAAGCTTCTTCCGATTCTGTCTAACTTATAAACAACAACACAATCAAATAATTTATCTCTCATGTCCTGCAACATCAAATCAAATTCTGGTCTGCTTTCCTTCTTCCCTGATTGTCCTATGTCTGAATACTCCTTAAAGATTTTAATGCCTTCTCTCTCGCAGTAATCTCTTACAGCTTTCACTTGCATATCTAAGCTCTGCTTATCTGCTGTGCTTATCCTATAATATATTCCTGCTTTCATATTATTAAACCCCAAACAAAACAAGGAAGTCCTATGGATACTGTACCTGACTTCAGGCGATGATTCGATATAAAGTTAAAGTCGTGACATTCGAGGTACAAGTTTTGAAAGAACAGATCTTTATATCTACGCAGCTTACCTTTTGTTTAGGATTATGATTTATTTTTTTCATTTCGACGCTAATTATATAATAAATTAGTAATTTTCAACTTTGTAAACTAAGTTGATACCCGCATGGGCGTGTTTGTGAAAGCCTTTTTAGGGCTTTCTCCAAATTTTTCAAATTCTTTCTTATATTCTGGTTTAGCAAGTTTCCTTTTAGCCGAACTTACACGATTAGTAAATGCATGCTTATTCTTCAAATGCATCATTTTTGCACCCTCCTCGCTTAGAACACCGTCTAAATGTAATTTATATGCCCGTTTTTCTTGTGGAGATATAAACTCTTGCCCCAATTTTTTCATTTTTTCTATTCTATCTTGACGCACACTTAATATAATCGTATCAAAAATATTTTTATTTGATTCATTCTTCATACCCTCGTATATCTTGCATATTTCATCACATGGTTTTTTCATGTAGCATAAATTTATTTCATTCCCCTCTTTATCTGTATACTTATGCTTGTATGGTTCTGCTTTAAACGAGGATGTTTGTAACCAATACGCCCTCGCCAATGTTATTTTTCTTTTAAAATCTATACGTGAAACATTCACCCACGCCTGACACATCATAGGATAATGACTATCTACAAAAGATATGTGCGGGGTATTACCAATTATTATAGCTTGTTTAATCCTGCATATATCTAAGAATTGATTAAAAAATCTATTTTGTTTTGTCATAGAAGCTCGTCTACCTGCGTGTACAGATAATTCCTCTATAAGAACGCCCTCGCCTTTTCTTTTAAAATTTTTTACTAAAATAATTGCTTCATCTATTGTGTTACATACGTGATGAATAGGGAATTCTTCTTTGAAGAATTCTCGATACCATCGTTCAAAAAATCTCAAACCGAAATACGATTTTCCTCTACCAACCTCGCCAGTTATTAACATAATCATTCCCAACTTTTTTCTTATTCTTTGCTTCGCATGTCTAAAGAGAAAATCTGATTCTGAATATTTTAAAATATCATCGTCTAATTCTGAATAAGTTTCTTCTAATATTTCATCTTCAGATTTTTCAAGTTCTTCGTCTTCCATTTTATCCAACAACAACTCCTTTCTTGAGATATTTCAATGCTCCTAAAAGCATTAAAAGTTCGCTAAACCAATCACGAGCTAAAATTAGTCTATCTCGAGTATAAACATCCTCTTTAATCTCTTTTTTTTCATATTTTTCCAATAATTCTTTTCTTTTTTCAATAAATTTTCCGTATGCAACATCCATTTTTAATACCGAAGCTTTTTTATCTTTAAAATGAGGTCTTAAAAGACTTGTTATAAGATCTACACCTTGAATTGCTTCTTCTCTTGCATCTGGTTCATCAATTTCTTCACTCCAATTTCCATGATGAACTATTCTTTTGTGATTTCCACTTCGGAATTCAACTAAAAACTTTTTAGCTACCTCTTTTATTATCTCTAACACAATATCTCTTTCTTCTAAGCTCTCTTTTTTTTGATATTCTGGCATTTTTTATTTTAATACCCCCATCTTTTCATAATTTTTATATATGTAATCAAGATAATCCATAATCTTGAGATATTCTTTTCTATTCTTTTTTCTTTAGAATTTGGAATTTTTCCTTTTACAAGTTGTTCTTTAACACACATTCCTATTTCGATTATTCTTGGGTTTGTTACCATCTTAATAAATTTTTTTCAACTCCTCCATATTTTCTTTTCGTGAATACAAAATATAACTTAATGAAGAGATAACTTCTCTTTTTAAATCTGATAAACTTCCACAAACAAGAGGAAATAAGTTTGTTAATGCCATTCTCCTTGAATTATTTTGTTGAGAATAATTTTCATAAAAAGGATAAATTACTTCTTTTGTTTTCTTGTTTTTTATACCATTTATAATTACTGTTCTAATATTTTTTAATTTCTCTTCCATTTCTTTTAATTTTGGTTCCTCGACAATTCCCTGAATATATCCAAATAAAAAATTAAATTCATCAACCATAAGCTGCATATTTTTTGCCTGAACATAATTTAAAGATTCTGAAGGATTTCTAAATCTCAAATGAGGTATATATTCCAATAAGTTTGCACAACCTTCTAGCATATCTCTTTCGTGATCATCTAATTTTCCTAAAGAATTAAAAATAGCATCTAAGAATTTATCACTTACATTTTTTTGTGATTCTCTTTTTTCTTCTTCCATTATTTCCTCCCCCTTATTATTTTATATACTATAAAAATTATAGACACAATAATTCCTAATGAAATAAGTTCACCTATCATTTAATCTTTTTTTATATAATCAGCAATCTTCTTATTTATTTCAGCAATTATTTTTTTGTATCCTTTTAAACATTTTTCACATAGTTCAGGTTTATTTATTTTTATTTCTTCCTCCACCTCAAGAGATACCATATTAAATGCTTCTTCAAACTCATCTTTTTGTGCATCTATCCCTTTCCCACATTTATCACAATAGTGTTTTGTTACCATAAAAACTAATAGTAAATAATGTTTATAAAGGTTAACCAACTCTAATATTTTAAAGTTATGGCAGCAAGAAATTACGAAATAAGAGTGGGTGTATCTGAAGAAGAACAGAAGATAATAAAAAAGAAAGCAGAAGCTGCTTCAATGAATAAATCATCTTTTCTCCGTTATCTTGGATTAAATTGTAGGGTTAAGGTAGAAATAGAGGAATAAATTACTAGAGTATATTTAAAGATTAATTCTTTACATTTTGGATGGTTAAGAAAACAATTAAGTTCAAGATAAAGCCAATAGTTCTAAAACCAAAAAAGAAAAAAAAATCAAATAAAAAAAAGAGGAGGGAGAAAGGAATCTTTGAATTATAATGACAACATACACTCGTGATGAAGTAGAGTTTATTGATGCCCTAACATCTAAAGTTTTAAGGAAAAAAGCTTTTGCTTTGTATGGTGTTTCTTCACGTATTCAATTTGGAGTAAGAGAACAAGTTAGAAGAATTAAAGCAGGACAAGCACGAATCGTAGCTTTGAAAGTAGCGAAACTTCCTCAACGTCCACCTTCAGAATTTCAAAAGATAGTTGACTTTCAAAAATTATCTCCTAAGCAGCAATTAGAACAATTTGGAGCAAAGTTGAGAAGTGGGGAACTTTCTACAACTAGACTTGGAATTCCTGGTCAAACATTAGCAGGGAGAGCAATAGAAAGAGTAAGCTCGAGAATAACTTTATCACTTCAATCAACTGGAAGAATTCTTAAGCAAATAGAAACTTCAAAAGGTTTTCAAGAAAGATTTGGGAAATTGGGTATAATTACAGAAAGAAGATTAGGAAGAGAAATGGAAGGTTTAAGCGTAGATATAGGAAACTTCAATAGGAAATATGGGGGAAGGAGATTAACAGCTGAAGAATATAAAGAAGCAAATAAGAAATTAGAAGAACTACAAGCCAAAGAAAATAAGCTAAAAAAAGAAAGTGAAGAATTAGAAAAAAGACCTATCAGAAGATTTATTGAAGATTTCGATCCAACAAAGAAGAGAGATCTTACAAAATTTCCACTAACTGAATCAGAGAAAAATTATGTAAAAACAATTGAAAGTATTTTGAGGACGGATAAAACAAGATTAAAAGAGTTTGAAAAAAAAGCTGGAGTTTTAGCTATAGCAGAAAGAGCGAGATTAAAATTATCAATTTCTAATTCTGAAAGAACATTAAGTACATTAAAGAAAGGGGGACAGATATTAGTTACAGGAACAGTTCCAATAACTCCTGTAGCATTGCCTTTAATGTCTCAAGTTGTTTTTGTTGGAGAGCAAAAAATGAGGAAAGGAAAAATTATTACAGATATTATTTTTAAATCAGGGAAGAGGTGGGGAACTGCTAAAGGAGTTACTATTGCTAAAAGTGCGACTGGGGTTACTATTACAAGAGGCAAAATAGCAAAAATTGGTAAATTTTTTACTACAAGAAAACAAGCATTTCAATCTGTTGAAAAAGTAGCTGGTGTTAAACTTCCAGATGTTAGTAGAGCAAGATTAATCCAACTTGGAGGAAAAGGTAAGGATTATTTGATGGTAAAAGATAATCTTGGGCATCTTGCAAATGTGGGAGTAGGAAGAATTCAAACAGTTAAAGGAACTAAATTTTTCAGACCTGTTCTTAGACTACCTACAGGAAAACTTGTTGCAGCAAAAGCAAAAATTTCTACAAGTGATTTTGCCTCATTGGCGAGAGTTATTACAAAAGGTGAATTGAGCAAAATTATTGGTAGAACAATAACTACTAAAGGAGATCAAGCAACATTTTTAGGTTTGATTAGGGGAACAAAAGATGCTGGTAAATTTTTTAAAGTAACGGGAGGATTGACACTAGTACAAAAACAACAATATGCTCAAGCATTAAAACAAGTTTCTTCTACTATTGCTACGGCTGTTGCTAAAGCAGAGAAGGTAAAAGGTTTAACTCAAGTTCAAAAATTAGCTTTTGCTTCTAGTGTTATATCAAAAGTTGCAGCTGGAAAGAGGGTTGTTCCTCTAAGAGTTGAACCAAAAGTAGTTACTAAAGTAGTTGTCAAAGTTAAACCAAAAGTAATTGTTGGGGTTAAAGAAAAACCAGCAGTAAAATTAGAAGCAATTACCAGACAAGTTTTTTCTCAAAAAGAAAGAATAAAGCAGAAAGAAAGATTAAAACAACTAAACAAACAGAAATCAAAAATTAAACAAAAATTAAATCTTAAATTAACTACACAACAAAAACTTAAATTGAGATCAAAATTAAAATTAGCAACAAAACAAATCTCAAAAACAATACAGATATTAGGATTAAAATTAATTACTCCTAAAATAATAACAAGAGCAGGACTTGTTCCAATTATTCTTCCCAAAATAAAAATAAAAATAAAAACTCTTAAACCAAGAAAACTAAAGGCAAGGTCTTATCATGTTTATGCTAGACCATTAAGAAAAAAAGGAAAGAAAAAACCTAAATTGATTAAAGTTACAAGAAAACCAATTAGTAAAAGTGGAGCAGAAGATTTGAGGAATTATATTTCAGATACTTCACTTTCAAGAACTTCTAAAACAAAACCTTCAACTAGAAAACCTGCTAAAGCTTATCTCAGAGTTCCATCAGGTTATGCTCCAAGAACAAAACATAAATTTAGAAAATATAGAGTGGTAAAAGGCAGAAGAATTGCTTTAAGACCTGGAAAAGTAATTGAAAGATCTCGTTTTCTCTTAGATTCTAAACAGGAAAAATTAAGAATTACATTATTAAGAAGAATTGCACAGATGCAAAAAGCAGCAAGAAAAAAGTCGAGTAATACTTCAACTCCGAAGAGAAAATCGATTACAAGGCGTCCCACGAGGGCAAAAATCAGAAGAATCCCTCGAAAATCAAGAAAACCAATTAAAAGAAAAAATCCTGTAAGGAAAAAGAGAAGGAAATATTCTAAGGGATTAATGGATTTATTTTAAAATGAAAGGGGGTAAAAAATGAGTTTAAAAAAATATGTATATGCAGTAAAAGGAAAAAAGATAACTCTCACAGGGGTTTCAGAAAAAACAGCTCACGCATTTGCTACAAAGGTTTTGAAAGGAAGGCAAACTACTTGGGGTTCAGCTACAACTATGAGGGGACATTTTAAAAAGAAAAAGAAAAGGAGGTAAAAAATCATGGCTACATTAGGACAATTAAAAAGAAGAAGAGATGTTTTACAGGCAAGAGCTGAATCAAAAAGAGAGATAGAACAAGTTGGAAGAGAGAGAAAGAAATTACAAGAAGAAATTAAAGCATTAAAAAATCCAAGAACAGCAGCTTTCAAAAAGAATTTAAGGAAAGGATTAATTTTAGGTGGAAGAGGAGCATTAAAGTTTTTAGATGAAATTACTAGACCTACAGTAATTAAAAGAAAACCTGCAAAAAGAAAAGTTGTAAGGAGAAAAACAATTAAACGAAAATCACCAAAGAAAAGGAGAAGGAGGTAATAAAATATAATGGCAAAAAGAAAAAAAGTTCATGTGGACGGACACCTTAGAAAAGTACTTGGAAGAAAGGCAAAAGTTAGAGTAAAAGCGCACTTGAGGAAGAAATAAAAATGGATCAACAAGAATATGATGAAGAAGTGCAAAAGGCACTTCAAGAGAAAGATAGTAAGATTGCTCAAGTAAGTAATGCAGCAGGTTCTATGTTTGCAGCTACCCAAGATCCTAATTTAATTGAATATCAGTTGGATATGGATAATATCCTAGAACGAATTGAACATCTGTTAAAAGGAGAAAAATTAGTAATTGATAAAAAAGGAAATGCATTTTATCAAAAATCAGAAGAAGAAGATAGAAGTTTCAATGAATATGGGGTGCAATTTCTAATGAATATTATGTCTTTTTATTTAAACAGAAATACAGTTCTTTCTAATTATTCCGCAGAACGAATAAATGAGATTTTATTTGATTTGGGAAATGAACTGACAGATCAGATATTTTTAAATTATGAAAAAATGGGAATGGATACTAAAGATAAAAGAAAAAGATATTCCATAATTGTTCTTGAATTAATCCACACAGTAGAATCAGCTTATAATAGAGCATTGGGTGGAGGGGAGAGAGAATCTCTAAGAACAGCGAGGATGGTTACTCAAAATGCAGACCCTGTTCCTAGACAACAATTTGTTGCACCTGCTAAAAAATTCTCAATATTTAAACCTGATACTTGGAAGAAATGATATTTAAAAAAAAACGAAGAATGAAAAAAATACTTCCACTTTTAATAATTGGAATTTTCTTATCTATTAGTTTTACTTCTGCTGTTGGTTTTGATAATCCAAATCTTCCAAGTATTGTAAAGGTTATTGAATATATTAAAAATGGGGGGGATAATATATTTGGAGCTTATAATTTTAATGGAGGATGGGAAGGTGGAGGAGTTTCAATCTTGGGAGGAAATATTTATGCACAGGTTGGTTATTTTTATAATATTACTTCATTAAATATAGAACAACAGAACCTCACAGTAATTGAGAATTTAATTATTGGAGGAAATGTAACAGCAGAGAGTTTGACTGTTGAGAAAAATGTAATAGCAGATTGGTTTAATGGAAAATTCAACTGGACAGTAAGTTCTTTAAGCAGATTTTTAAATCCAATTTTTAATGGTGCAACGCTTGTTGTAGATTTTGATGAATCAGAATTAAACGATTCAATAGATGCAAGAACAGCCTCAAT
>SDBT01007934.1_pt1 | contig 17416 bp, 28 predicted proteins | sample 2277101 | NCBI WGS metagenome assembly SDBT01 (sample SAMN10404973, study PRJNA504765) | marine sediment metagenome | isolation source: marine sediment core GS10_PC15, 103 cmbsf | place: Arctic Ocean: Southern Knipovich Ridge | collected 2010 | reverse complement strand
GCAGACCGTCCAGAAGCGAACGATCGCGTCTCTCGCGGATGTCACGACCGACCTGGAGTATCGGAAGCTAGCCAGGAAGACACTTGTCCGGCACAGGGATGGGCGAGTATCGGTGAAGCTGGGAGGGCCGAAGGAAGGGACACGGAAGTTCTACACGACGGAGAGGGGGGCGAAGAGAGCAGTCAACAGATATTATCACGCGACTTTTTCGAAATATCAGGCCGGAATCAAGGCGAGAGATTGTCGACGGAAGCCTAAAAAGAAATGAATATACTTTCGTATACATGCTCCAATCTCTCCCGTTTATACGGCCTTGTGGTCGGGGGTAACTCCCCGACCCGGGCTTTTTTGTCATCAAGAATATGCGCGGCGACGGCGTGGGACCATCACGTAAAAAGATTAGGGATCAGGTGAAGGCACCTATGCAAGATGACGCGACGTTGTCTCTGAGCAATCTCAAACCTAGCCGGGAATCCGTCCGGCCCGCGCTTTTGAAATCATATATGAATATGACTAATCCCCGCATCTATGACGGCCCTGGACGCTTCGGTGTTCGGTGCCTGAGTTCCGGGGGTTACCTGACGCACGTCGGGGATCAACAAATAAAAATCAAGGAGAAAACACAGAACAATGAACCAGCAGATTTTCAACGAGCACTCCATCGAAGCCGCGGTGGATATCCAGGAGAAGAGTCGGAAGGGAGGATGGTCGCCTAAGTATCTAACGCATCTTCCTATCGTGAAGGACGAGATAGTTCTCGTCAGATTTCTCGAGACGGAGGCGCTCACGTTCTATCAGCATTACGTGAAGGACCCGCTTCTCAACAACGGTAGCGGAGCATTTCGGAACCTCACCTGTTCGCGTGATGGCTGTCCGATATGCCCGACCAAGACGGAGTGGTCTAAGCCCCGTTGGATGGCGGCCTACAGGGTCATCCATCTTGACGACCCGGATGGACCACGAATGAGGGTTTTTGCGCGGGGGGTCATTGCGATGACGCTTCTCGAGAAGAAGCAGAAGCGCCTCAAACAGCAGGGCCGTGATATAAACATGGCGGACTGCGAGATCGATCGTAGTGGTGAGGGATTTAAGACCCTCTATACCTTCGACTTTAAGGAGCCCTCTCCAGCGATTGAGGCTTACGAGCAGCCGGAGGCGGTGGACCTTGTCGAGTATTTCAAGATCGACATGGAAGCTCTGATCCGTATTGGTCAGATGCTCCAGACACTCGGGGGTGCGCCCGCTCCGAGACGGCCCGCAGCTAATACAGCTCCGGCACCCACTCCGGTTACGGTGAATCCGACTTCGGGGACGGCCCCAGCTCCAGTGACACCCGCCCCAGTGGCTCCGGTTACTCCGGCTCCGGTTACTCCGGCTCCCGTGGCTCCGGATCCCGTGGCTCCGGCTCCTGTAGCTGGACAGCCCGTAGCTCCGGTTACTCCGGCGCCTGATGCGCCGACTGGGCAAGAGCCCCCCTTCTGATGGGGTTAGGCGATCTTCGGAAACTTATTAACAAGGAGTTTGGGGCTTCGATCATGACGAACGCGGTGCCCAAAAAGTCCGTTGAGATGCCTAGATTCTCCTCCGGCTCACTCACTCTCGATATAGATCTCGGGGGTGGGTGGCCGGAGACGAGGATTATAGAGATATTCGGTCCGGAGTCGTCCGGGAAAAGTTTTCTTTTGTATCAGGCGATGAAGACGATAACTTCTCGGAAGAAGAACAACCGCGTCGCTATTTTCGACCAGGAGTCGGTGTGGGATGAGGACGCGGAATGGCCTCGTGCAATAGGGGTGGACCTGAAAAATGTGGAGGTTCTGCGACCAACTTACGCGGAGGAGGTATGCGACATTATGGAGCTTATCGTCGAGTCCGGGGAGTTTGCACTCGTCGCTCTCGATTCTATTGGAGCCCTGATATCGAAGGAGGAGCTCGACAAGTCGCATGAGAATCAGCAGATGGCGCCGATAGCCAAGTTGTTGGCCAAGGTCACGCGGAAGATCGTGCTGGCCCAGAACAAGAGTCTACGTAAGGGGACCCCGACGGCGGTCATATTCCTAAATCAGATGATGATGCGGGTCGGTATGGTTTTCGGAAATCCGGAGACTACGAAGGGGGGAAAGGCTCTTCGACACTTCGCGTCTATACGACTCGATCTTCGGCAGGATCGGGAGGTGGACAAGGAGGATCTTGATGTCGTTGGAGTTACCGCGAACTATACTGTTGTCAAGAATAAGACTGCGGCTCCGCAACGGAAGGGAGATTTCACTTTCTATGTTGATCAAACATCTGCCGGATGGGAGAAGGGATCCATAAATAATGACCGGGCGCTGTTCCAGTTGGGACGGGAGACCGGAGCGATTGTCCAGGCTGGAAGCCATTTTAGTGGCCGATGGCTCGGGGAGAAAAAGCACCACGGGCAGAAGGCGGCGTTTTCTTATCTCCAGTCGCTTACCTCTGATGAGAAGAATAAAATGATCGAGGATCTTCAGAGCTCGGCCAACAGGGGGCGCACCATCGCCTTTCGGTTCCCTAAAGATAAACCGGTCGCGGTACCGGATGCGGTACCGGATACGGCATCGAGTACGCCACCGGGTACGGTAAAGGATACGTCGTAGGAATGGATATGGAACAACTCAGGAATCGTCGGTCACGGAAGGAAGGAACGAGGCTCGGGAAATCCCGGAAACAGGAGGACCGTGTCGCGAGAGCCGTTCGTGGCCGACGAACTTTGGCGTCGGGGGCCCTGGACTTCGATAAGGGGGACGTAGTTTCCGGCAATCGTAAGTGGCGCATAGAGTGTAAGCGGACGGACAAGGATCGAATGACTATAAAACGGGAATGGCTTGTCAAGATAATGAAGGAGAGTCGGGGCAAGATACCTGCCCTCAACATACAGATCGGGGACGTCGAGTTCTACTTGGTGCGCCCTGAGGAATTCAGTTATATTTATGAAAAAGCATAGGAGGTGTTAAATGCCGGATTCAAAGAGCTGGACAAAGGAACGACAGGCTCAGCGCTACCTCGACCACAAGGAAGAAATTAAAATACGGCGCCGAAGGGAGCGAATGGTGAAGGGTCGAAAGAAGAGGGAAACCAAGAAAAAATGACGGAGTACACGATCGAGGGTGTCCCGTTCTGGTTCGTCACGTCGAACGAGCTCGGGAAGATACTCACGCGGAGTACCCGGACGCTACGGGAGTGGGAGCAGAAGGGAATACTTCCGAAGCCCTCCGTTACCTTTCCTATGAAGACGGGGCTCGGAAATTTCAACCGGAAGCTATACACCGAGGACCAGGCAAAGCTCCTCGTTCAGTGGATGGATATGTTTCGTATAGGGAAGGCCACGCCGGTTCGTCAGTCGTGGAAGGACTGGCTTCACAATGAGTGGGATGCTCTCGAGAAAAAATTCAGACTTAAGATAAAGCAAGGAGATTCGAATGAAAAACCTATTACACTGGCTCAAAAGCCTGATAGTTCAGGATGAGCCCGACCTAGACAATTACTTCAAGACGGAGTCCGTGACGGCCTCCATGGCGATGAAGATCAACATCGGCAACTACGAGAACATGGAGGTGTTTGCGAGCACCACGCTCAAGGGCCTTCGACACGAGAACCTATCCAAGAAGTTGCGGGAAGAGGCCCGGGAGAGGATGTACGAGAAGGCGTGGGATATCGTCGGCATGGAAATAAACAAGAAGTTTGACTACATCGTGAAGACCCACGGCCGGTCGAAGTCCTGATCTCGGACATCGAAGCCCTTGCCGGTCACTACGGGCACAAGTTCTCCGGAGTCAATATGTTGCCGGAGAAGGACAGGGAGTTTATCCACCGCATACTGTCCAAGGCTGTTGTTCACGATGAGATTTTACGGAAGCGGTTCACTCGTGACCAGATTGCCGCGGAGGTGAAGGCCGCAATGGTTCGTCTGAAGGGGGAGGGGTTTGAGTTCACCGATTAAGACGAGGACGGACGTGCTCCGGGAGAAGATGGAGGCTGTCCACAAGAAGGCCATGGTCGATCGTCGGGTATGGGTATCGAAGTTTATGCCCCTAGCGGCTGAGGTTCTCGATATAGGTCTTAAAGGGGTGGCGGATAAGAAGGCCGAGTTCCAGAATATGAAGAATGCGGTCAAGAAATTCGTTCCGGGGACTATTGCGGAGGCTTTCTACAAGGCCCTTCTTGAGATTGAGGAGATGACGGTGCGGTACCGAGCGGACCGGTCATACCTCAACCGTATCCGGCTCAATAATTTGGGGGTCATGGGGAAGAAAAATGGATAAAATACTCTACAGCAACAAGTGGCTCCAGCTTCGGAAGATCACGGACCGGGCCCGAGGGATAAAGGGATACTACTACGCCCACGAGATTCGATGCGGGGGTTTCATAGTCGCTCTGCTTCCGTGGAGAGTAGAGAACGGCATCGTTAAGGTTCTCCTTCGAAATGAGGTTGTTCCGTGCTGGCAACGGGGCCCCAGCCTTTCGGTAATAACCGGGGGGACTGGGGACGGTCTCTCGCTGGGTCAGACATGCCGGAAGGAACTGTGGGAGGAGTCCGGGTTCGAGGTCGATAATCCCCGGCGGTTCCGGCATCTGGGGGCGTGCTTCGGAACGAAGAGCTCCGATACCGTGTATACACTGTATGGTGTCAACGTCCATGGACTGAAGCAGGAACCAGCCCCAGGGGATGGGACCCCTCTGGAGGATTTGGGGCGGTGTGTCTGGGTCGAGGGGCGGCATGTCAATATGTCGGTCGACCCTCTCGCATACATCCTCTACCATCGACTTTCTATATACATTCGCCGCACGGCAAGGAGAGGAATCAATGAAAGAAGACAAGGAAATAAAAACCGGGAAAGAGCTAAAAACGGAGGAGCAAGTGCATCAGTTCCTAATCCCGAGGGGATATCGGCCACTCAAAGTAAGGGTTCCGGGAGGGGGGTTTTATTACAATTGGGGTAAAGGCAAGAAAATATATGCCCGTAAGCGTGCGTTGGAGATTGAGATAAATAAAGCTAAGAAGGCGAAGGCCCAACGTGAGGCCGAGGGGAAAAACAATTAGCGAATTAGACACGAAGTTTGATCTGTATTGTGGAAAGTGCCGTGGTTTGATGGAGTGGTACTATTCGGAAAGAGGTAAAGAGGTTTCCGAGTCGGGCTATTTATGCAAGGACTGCGACATAACTGTGAAGATGGTAATACCGAAAAAATAAACTACAAGGAGAAAGTATGAAGCAGTCTGGATTCGAAGCATTCCTGGATAACTCTACCCGATCGACGGGTCCAACTATACAGAGCAAGGCCAAGGAGAGTCTTTTTCTCGAGATGGTGGATAAGTATCTGTGGGATCTGAATAATAAGAAGTGGGGAGCGGATGGGGAGCTCCATTGTTCCTCGGTGTGCTACGCCGAATGTTCGCGTGCCCTCTTCTATGAAATGTCCGGGGAGAAAGGGGAGTTCGAGGAAGCTTGGATAGAGCCTCCCATGAGGAGGATCATGGACAACGGTACCGGGGTCCACATTCGGTGGCAGCGATATTTGATGGATATTAAGGATGTCCAGCTTCTCGGGATGTGGAAGTGCCGGCGGTGTGGGGATTCGACGGATCCCGATAAAGAGGTGACCCTGCCGGAATATGCCTGTCCGAAGTGTGGAGTGACAAAGTGGAAGTACGCTGAGTTCCGGTTGACCGATCCGGCGCTCAATCTTGTAGGGAAGCGGGACGGGAAAATAATAATCGGAGGAAAGATATACCTGCTCGAGATCAAGAGCATGCGGACGGAGATGTTCAGGAACCTCACGAAGCCGGTAGAGGGCCACATTAAGCAAATAGCTCAATACCTCCGGATGGATCCCGAAGGGATTCAGGACGCGATGTTCCTCTACGAGAACAAGAACGATCAGAAAGTCAAGATATTCTTCTATCACTACGACGAGGCTGATATAGCGGACATCCTTGGTATGCTTCGGATGGCTGACGAAGGAATCAAGACGGGGACGCCACCGATTCGGTTACCTGGGTTCCCTCGAAGTCCAACTTGCCGGAAGTGCATTTTCCGAAACGTGTGCAAAACGGAGCAGACTACTTGACACACTCGAGAAAAAATTATATACTCCGTTTATCTCACTTTTATGGAGGTGTCTATGGCTGACACTACGGCTACTCAAGAAAAACCGCCGACGCTGGGCTTCGAGGCGTCGGGAGATTTCGCGGAGATAACCAAGTACGCGGATCAGTTCCTAATATTCTCGGAGCGGGAGACTGAAGTTAAGATGCTCCTGTTCGCTATTCTCATGGGAGAGCACGTTCTATTTGATGGAAAGCCTGGGACGGCTAAGTCGGCGATGTCCCGGAAGTTTCTCAGTAACATCAAGAACTGCAAGGTCTTCAAGACGCAGTTCACCGCGTTCATGGGCGAGGAGTATGTGTTCGGTCCGCAACTGTACAAGGAATACAAAGAGGGGATCGTTCGACACAACATTACGAATATGCTACCCGAGGCGCATCTCGCGTACTTAGATGAGTTCTTCAATGCGAATGGGCAGATCATCTCGTCCTGCCTCGAGGTATTCAACGAGCGGACTTTTACCCGGAACGGCCAGGAGGTGGAGTGCCCACTCGTGACGGCCGTGCTCACTACGAATCGGGATCGGACAGATGAGACGGAGCTGGAGGCTATTTATGATCGGATACTTTTTCGGTCCAAGGTGAAAAAGGTCGTGAAGGACGATAATAGGACGAAGATGTATCTGAATGCTTTTCAGCGTAACTTTGACAAGTTCGAGCCGTTGGACTTTGCTGTTCTGGAGCGTGCGCGTGCCAAAGTAAACGCGGGTACTGTGAAGTGTTCGATCGGAATATTCGAGTCCTACTCCCGGCTCATCGCTGGGTTCGAGAAAGAGGCCGACATGTACATCTCCGATCGTACGGCTATAAAGGGGATCACACTCTTGAAGGTCGTTGCGATGCTTCAGGGCGCGAAGCGGATCGATCTCGATATGTTCGGGGAGTTACGACTGATATTCTGCAACGGGGGTGACGCTAACCAGCTGGCTCGATTTGATACAGTGTTCCAAGTTATCAAAAAGGACAACGAACACCTCGAGCGGGAGGTCAAGCTTCTCAAGGACATCGAGTCGACGTTCGACAAGGCGAAGGCGGATCTGAGGAGCGCCCAGCAGTACTCGGATTACAAGACTCTGAGGATTGCCTCGTCCGACCTCATGAAGAAGATAAAGACCGAGACGACCAATTTTCGCCGGGATTCCAAGGAGACGGTGAACGGGATACAGGAGGAGCTCGATGATATAATTTCGGGCGTCGATCATAAAATTACGGATATGCAGTCCCAGAAGGATCCGGATGCTATGAAGGATACTGACTGGTTCACGAAGATGCGCCGGACAGGGACAGGCAAATAGTATGCGGATGATCGATTTCAAGCTGTCCAAGGACGATCTCGCCATGATCGATGAGTACACGAAGTTCGGGGATTACCTGTATCTGGTGAGCTCCGATATTTACAAGGATATCGTGGCGCTCCTGTATGTTGGGCCGGACGTTCTCGCGAAGTTTCTCGTTCCATTCGATGATCTCTACAAGGAGGCATCGAAGCGCCGGATAGCCAACGAGCCGGACAGCCCGACCTACACCAAGGGGCTCGATAAATTGTTTGAGGCTCGGCGCGACATGGTGGAGTTTTCGACGGGGGATCTTTTCCGGGAGGTCTACGAGAGTAACAAACCGTTCGAGCATAAGGCGGAAATTCTGCTCAAGGGGATGGAGGAGGTTCTTCGCGCCCTCATGACGGATCCCGAGAGTCTTCCTCCGGGGCTTACGATTTACGGGCTGGTCGTTAATCCCCAGGCACCGCATATCGGACAAAAACCGGGTGCTGATGACTCTAAGGACGGAGGGGACCCAGTGGAGGGCGCTGTGATCGCTGACGGAGACCCAGGTGACGAGCAGCCAGGAGAAGAGGAGAAAAAGGAAGGCGCTGATGATGATGTCGTTCCGGCCCCCGCTATGGTCCTGAACCTCACGCCCTACAAAGCGTATGGGCACATTCTCGATTCTCTCGTTCCCCCTCGGCCGAAAAAGAAGAGGCCCAAGAGTCCGCCGTCGGATGTGTCGGGACGGGGAGATGAGGATGAGGAGGTGAACAAGAAGGACATACTGGACGACCTCCGTGTCAATATCGCAAAGCTGGTTCGGAGGGTTTTTGGACAGGGGCGGTATAACATCTTCGACTTGGCGAAGAACTTCTATCTAAGCTACGATCGCACTAAGCGTGGCGCGTGGAAGGATACTCCGACAGGGGACTCCCTTCGTATTCGGCCGATGCGGTCCATGTCCGACCTGTACAAGGTGTCGCTGAACAGGCTGTTTTTGCCGGATGAGGTTCTCGACATGAAAATTATGCGGAAGGAGCTCCTCGTCACGCAGTACCAGAAACGGCAAGATAAGCGCCAGCTCGTTTACGTTCTCGCGGATGTGTCGTGGAGCATGTCCGGGGAGGCCCGGGAGCAGTTCATGAAGGCGGTGCTCTTGTCTATAGGAAGGAAGACCCTTGAGGATGAGGGTCGATTGTTTTTCCGGTTCTTCAGCAGCGGGTACTCGGCTATATACGAGCTCAGCAGCCGAGACCGGTGGACGTCGTTCGTTGAGACTGTTTTGGGTGTTGACCTTCAGGGCGGGACTGATGTCCACAAGGCTCTCTACAAGGGGGGGCAGGATATCGAGGAGCAGCGTGAAATCGACGATAAGACGGAACTCGTAATGATTACCGATGGGACGGAGTGGGTGGAGCCTGGGGAGATAAAGGAGCGGGTAAAGGCGAGGCGCCATTGTATTCTGCTGGAGCAGCCCAACGAGGAAGTTCTTGCCGGGTACAAAGAAGCCTTTGATAATGTTCTGGTTTCCAAGGTCCCTACCCTTCTTGATGCAAGGGAGCGGGGTCTGGAGTTCACGAAATGCCTATAGGGGAGAACTTCAAGGAGGACCTCAAGAACCACGGGGTGCGGGAGAGCGCCGAGAAATCCATAGAGGACAAGGACGTCCCCGCGGTGAAGAAGGTTTTATCCGAGACCGTCCCGGAGATGCCGGACGACATCTCGCTGATGGAGAGCTGGGATCTGGGGAAGTACCTCGGTCTTTATCTCTCGGCGGCAAGCTGGGCGACCAACTGTATTGCCGAGCTCGAGATCGATCTTGCGACGGCGGACCGTCTCCTCGACTATGTCTATCACAAAAAGCTCGAAGGCCTGACGGGATCCATAGCGGACCGCAATAGGGAAATCAAAAGGGACTCGAAATATTTTGAGTACCAGACCGAGCGCGAGAAAATCAAGGCGGCCATCGATCTGCTGAAATCGCGGCAGTCCGCCCTGAAGGAGTACGGCAAGTCGATCTCCCGTGAGATTACAATCCGGCACGACGACTCCAGCAACAATATCGAGGGCAGGGGGGACAGTTCCCCGCGGCGGGAGAGGCCCAAGCCACCGGGGAAAAGTATCTATAAACAAACCGATTCCGGAGTTCCTCAGTGACCGAAGAGGAGGCCAAGAAATTCAAGGAGGTCGTGGATAAGACGACGGCGGCCCAGTTTGGGGAGGCGGAGAAAGCCATCAATAATTTCGGGAAGGAACTGGGAAAAGTGCTGGACCCAGTCGCCAAGGCCATGAGCGGGGTCGCGGCCCAAGTCGCCCATCATATGTCCAAACTCTATGAGGGGATTCCCCTGAACGCGATCGATCAATGGCGAAACTCCACCAAGAAAGAACGGGACAAGAAGAAGCCGAACCCGTTCAAGGACGAGCGGGAAATCTGATGCGGCTGCCCCCCTACTCCAAGATATTCGCCTTCGACCCCGGGCTTGATTACACCGGAATGGCGACGAGTCACAAGGGGGACTTCTCCGTCAGTACGATCGTACCCGATCCAGAGATTTACGGATTCCGCAAGGTAGCGAACATGGCGTATAAGATTACGTCCTCTATCTCAGAGAGGTCCGTGGTGGTTGCTGAGGATTACGTATACGGCGGGAGGTTTGTGAACGTCCTCGTGTTTGAGCTGATGGGCGTCATAAAGACTGGGCTGATGGATGTCGGGAACCTATGGTTCCTGACCTTTTCGCCGAACACGATCAAAAGAATCGCGACGGGGAGCGGGAAGGCTACGAAGTCGCAGGTCAAGAAGGCAATGAAGACGACGGCGGAGGGTCTCGGGCTTACCCTGGAGGACTCGCATCAGGCTGATGCGTTGGCAATTCTGCATACATATTTCAAATATATCAGCGGGGACATGGATGCTAAAACGACGCGGGCGATCGATGCCCGCATATGGAGGATTTGAATGGATCAATTATTAGGCGAATTACTACTGGGAATCGAACACCGGTTAAATTTATTTTCAGGCCGTAATTGGCAGGCAGTTGACTATCAGCTGAACGAGGAAGGGGCCTCCGTCGTCGACGTCACGCAGGACGTTCCTCCCATGACCGGGGATATAAAAAAGGCGCATGTGATATGTAGAGACCTCGAGTCGTCCGAGTTGGCGGTGTTCATCGCCAACGCTCCGCATGACATCGGCGAGCTGCTCTACAATTTTAGAAACGAGATTCGGAAAACGGAGGAGGAAAAGAAGAAGAGTGATGGTTTGGAGTCCCAGCTAAAGTATGAGAAAGACAAGTACGATCGAGTCATCGACCTTCTCAAGAAGGAGGGAGAGGTGACGACCAAACTCCGAAAGAAACTGGATCGGCTTTCTCCCAAGCTGAAGCTGAGGCTAACGTCGACGACAAAAATCCACCTTCAGCGGAGGAAGAAGAAGTGAGCTCGAGGCCTGGGGACTTCTTCGCTACGATCTATACTGACGCATCCTTTGATGTTAATACGGGCCGGGGAGCGTATGCGTACTATATAAAAACCTCGAAGGGGAAGGCGCAGGCTGATGGTCCGGCATCTGATCTCGAGAACTCGAATCACGCCGAGATGTTGGCGATATACAAGGCGGTCGAGGATGCCCTGAATCGATGGCCGGACCTCAAGGGCCTTTTCGTGAACACCGACAGCCTCGCGTGTTGCCATATAATCTGGCCGTTCTATAAGGGCGGCAGAAGGAATAAGGGAAACACGGGGGAGGTGTATAGAAGTCTCGTCAAACTTATCAACGGCCGGTGGATCCGGGCGAAGCACGTGAAGGCCCACACCGGAGGGGGCGACGTGCGGTCGTACCTGAACCGCAAGGTCGATCATTTCGCCGGTAAGACAATGAGGGCGAACAGGAACGGACTAGCGACCGTGGTGGCGGTGGACGCGCAACCTGTTCCGCGGCCGGAGGGCACGGAGGATTCGGCGACAGGGGTGCGGACGCTGCGGCCTGGCGCGGAGTTCACGGAGGCGGACATGGAGTGGGACAATGATTGAGCCCTCCCAGATAATAGGGGAGACCACAACTCTGTTTATAGAGCTGGAGAAGTCTCGGATAGCCCTACGGCTTTATCGGGCCGAATTGGAGAAGATAAAGGCGGGGGAGTACCCGAAGTCGAAGATACCCTTGGATTATTCGGAGCTCCGGTCGGTAGCGAGAGACGCCCTCGAACGAGGGGAACTAATAATGAAGGGGGAGATTTGATGGGGGAATTCGTAACCAAGAAGGCGATCTCGCTGCATCAGCCGTGGGCGAATCTTATCGCGGAGGGGAAGAAGACGATCGAGACCAGGTTCAGGAGAACAAAGTATCGTGGAGATCTCGTGATCTGCTCGACGAAGGCCCCGGAGGAGGGAGAGGGACCGTTCGGGTGTGCTCTGTGCGTTGTAGAGCTATACGACTGCCGGCCGATGAGATATTCCGATGAGACTGAAGCCTGCATCGAGTACACCAAAGGCAGGTGGGCGTGGATGCTTCGGAATCTTCGGAGGTTCAGGGATCCATTCCTCGTCAGCGGGCATCAGGGGTTCTTCAATCTGGAGGTGGATATGTGGGAGGAATCGTGGGCCGTATAAAAAAGATTTTTAATAACGACTATTTCCAAGTGTTCGGGATTATTTTTGCGTCCCTCTTTTTTGCATTTGTCGTCGCGTTCGTGGTTCTCGTTGCTGTCGAATGTAGCCCCTGCCTGGAGTTCAGGAATCCGGGGACGGATGGGACGGGGTACGCTGGTAAGTCATAATGAAACTATTTTTAGGAGGATACTGTGAGTAAAAAAACTAAAGAATTGAAGACCCCTACGTCGAAGAAACCGAAGGGAAAGAGTGCGGCGACTCTGGCGAACGAGGTCAGGGAGTTACAGGGTCGACTTAACACTCTTCAGTCCGAGAAGGGCCGGTTGATGGATAAGCTGATAACCACGACACGGGCGAGGCTCAGGCTCGAGGCTGCCATCGTATCGGGGTTCGTCGCTAAACATCTTGGGGAAGGCAAATCTTTCGCGAAGTTCGAGAATGACTGGTTCATTACGTCTCCGGAATGGGCCGAGAAGGGGGGCCCAACTACCGGCATGGCGCATGTTAGTAGTGCTGGGGCGGCCGGACGGAGTGCAAAATGATGAATCAACTGGCCAAGGCAGCTGAAGATACTGGACTTGGGGGGAACAAGGCCAAGGAGCTGATGGATAATTTCTCGGTATTTTTCGAGAATGCGACCCAGCTCGAGACCCTCGCGATGGGTATCACGGTCACCGATGAAGCGCAGAAGGGGGATATCGCCAAGGCTCGGGAGATGCGGCTTAAGCTTAAGCAGATCCGGGTCGAGACCGAGAAGAAGCGGAAGGAGCTCAAGGAGCAGTTTATCCGGGAAGGGAAGGCTGTTGATGGTGTAGCGAATATCATCAAGGCCCTGATAGTTCCGGCGGAGGAGCATCTCGAAAAGCAGGAGAAGTTCGTTGAGAATATCGCGGCGGAGCGGAAACTGAAGCTGTTTGAGAATCGGACGGCTCTCCTCGGGAAATATATGGAGGATTTGTCCGCCTATAATCTCGCCGAGATGACGGACGAGGTGTTCGACAAGGTCCTCGAAAGTTCCCGGGTTGCGTTCGAGACCCAAAAGGAGGCCGAGAAGAAGGTGGAGGAGGATCGTGTCGCTAAGGAGAAGGCCGACGCCGTGGAGGCCAAGCGTATACTGGATGAGAACGCCCGGCTGAAGAAGGAGGCCGACGAGCGGGAGGAGACGATTCGGCAGGATAAGGCTGCGCAGAAGACGATTGACGACGAGAAGGCGGCCAAGCAGAAAGTTATTGACGACGAGAAGGAGACGAAGCTTCAGGAGGAGCGGGACCGACTGGCGGCCGACCAGAAGAAGATCGATGACGAGAAGGCGAGGCTGGAGACTGAGGCCCGGGAGAAGAGTGTGGCTGAGGAACAGGAACGTGTGGATAAGGAGAAGGCGGACATAGCGGCCAAAATGGCGCCGGATAAGGATAAGCTTCTCGAGTATGCGAAGCGGATACGGTCCGTCGAGGTGGCCTTTTGCGCGTCCCCGTATGCGGCCGCTCTCGCTATAAACTTCCAGAAGCAGCTGACTGAGATAGCGGCGGCCTTGGAAATTCAGGTCAAAAGGATTTAGAATAGGGGCATGTACAAAATAATAGCGATCGAGAAATATCCGGTTGACAAGGCGATTTCTCGGATCTCTGCTCTGGATGATCCTCTAGTCGTGGATATAACCCCGGAGAAGGATGAGAAATTGCATGGTTTTCTTGGACGAAATAATTATTTTCACGTCTGGGAACTGGCGAACAAGGGGAAGACGGTTATCATCTTTCGGTCGAAGATCAAGGGGACGTGGAGAATAGGAAAACTCGTCGAGAGGGCCCAGGAGTTTGACAGGGAATTGGTCCTTCTCTACAATGACTCCGATCATCTAAGCATCGTAAGGAGTGTATTGAATGGGCGAGAAGGAGATTCCGGAGGGACAGCTAGCTGACGGGCAGGATCTTGTTGATAACAGGAACGCCGAACCGTACATAGAGGACTACAGCGAGGATCGGAACTTGATAATCTTCAAGGTGTCCGCAGCCAACAACACTATACTCACGGGGGATGCCATTGCCCGGTTCATCGCCGAGGGAAGGGCGGTCGAACTTCAGGCCATGGGGGCCGGAGCTGTCAATCAGGCGATCAAAGGATTCGCCAGGGCTTCGAATTTTCTTGTCCGGAGTAATGTTTTTTTGGTCATGGACGTGTTCTTTCGGAATGTTCCCATTGAGGGGTTCCCGGAGGAAAAGACGCTCATGGTATTTAAGCTGATGAAGCTTGATAAGATGCCGGCGTTCCCCATTCGGACCTAGAACGAAACAGACTTAAGAATTAACTATAAGGAGGCGCATCATGCCGGAAGAGAAGAAGGCGGCCGTCAATAAGCTGACCGTATCCATAGGACAGCTCACGCCGCATCCCAAGAATCCCAAGCGACACAACGACGACGGAATCGAGAAGAGTATAGGCACCCACGGATACGTTGAGCCTATCGTCGTTGATGAGAATCTTCAGATACTTAGCGGTCACGGGAGATGGGAAGCCCTGAAAAAACTCGGGTATACCAATATAGATGTCATTCAGAAGAAGGGGCTGACCGAGAAGGAGAAAGAAAAATACATCATCATAGCGAACAAGCTTGTAGAGCAGGGCGGATGGGATATCGACAAACTTGTGAAGGGCTTCGACATGAATGATCTTTTGGATTTTGGGTTTGATAAATTCAGCCTTGGGGCAGCAGATAGCCCTCCTCCGCCCGCGACTATAAAGGAGGATGATTTTGATCCTCAGAAGGCGGTTTCAGAAATTGGTACCCCGATAACAAAAGTGGGGGATGTTTGGAAGCTTGGAGATCATCGGCTTTTATGTGGGAACGCCAGGGAGGAATCGAATGTATTGAAACTGCTGGACGGGGAAAAGGCCGATATGCTTTTTACTGATCCTCCGTATTCGAGTGGCGGGTATCAGGAATCGGGCAAGGGTCAAGGAAGCATGGGGATTACCTCCTCAAATGAAAAGATGCTAAGCGATACCCTGTCGACTCGGGGATACAGAATAATGATGAAAGCCTGTATTGAACATCTAAAAGATATTCGGTCTTTGTTCATATTTTGCGATTGGAAAATGTGGAATGAGAATTACGATCTTTCCGAGATCTGCGGATTTCATGTTAAAAGTATGCTGGTTTGGGATAAGCTTGTTCCCGGTCTTGGGTCCCCGTTCCGAAATCAGCATGAACTAATATTGTTCGGCTCCAGGGTTTCCGTTAAAGCTTGGGGGGTGGGGAATGTTTTTTCTATTTCTCGGGAGCCGTCCAAGGATCATCCGACGGTGAAACCAATTCTATTAATATCCAAAATGTTGGGACAGATCAAATCAAAAAATGTTGTCGATTTATTCGGGGGCTCGGGGTCTACACTGATTGCGTGTCAGCAATTAGATCGGCCGTGTTTTATGATGGAGATAGACCCCAAATATTGTGATGTGATAGTTCAGCGATGGGAGGCATTTACAAAACAGAAAGCGGAGAGATTGTCGAACTCGACTGCCTCATGAGTGAGGAGCGTGCATTTCAGGCCTACCTTAACTGGCGGACGATTCCGCCGCTCATTCGTGGAAAGGGCCCGGAAACTTTTAATAAGTCTGGATACAATATTTCTGAGCTTTTGGATTTATCCAAGATACAGACCACGGAGGATTTCAAAAAACGTTACGCCGTAACTGACGAGATTCTATTTGAATGGGACGATCGGATAGATAGGGATAACCTTCTCGAGAAGAATCGGCTTAAGATAAAGCGGGAGCTGACAGGGAATGTCGATTTCAGTCGATATCGAAACCTTATGGATAAGCCCACGGCGGCGAATTATAAAAGCTGGTATGAGGTGGTGGAGGGTAAGGAGGATACGGCTGCCCGGCCGAGGGCTATGTTTAATGACCTTTTGAAGATGGTCGATAATCGGATCGTGGAAGTGGTAGACAAGACGGCACGTATAATTTTCGAAGGGGTGAAGACCGGCACCACCCGAACGGAGGGATACTGGAATACCGATCTCCCAGTCATTCGAAAGTCCGCTCGGATAGTCGGTGGTCGGAGGGTGCCTATAGATGATCCGGCTGCGTATCCCGACCTGATTTATTTTCCCGATATGGACGAGAGTAAAACCGTGGAGGTTTATGATCTTGGGAGGGAGTTCACTTCGGAGATAATTGTTCGTGATCGGAAGGTGGATCTTAAGACATCGACGGATACGGCCCTGAGATGCGACAGCTGCTATGCCCGGTCCCACTGTTCGGAGTTCCGTAAGAGTGCGGCGTGTGCCTATGACTTCTCAATGGTTATCGAATCCCCTGGGCAGCTCCAGAATGCGTTTTTGCATATAATTAATAGAGAGGTGGAGCGACTCAATAGGGCGTTCTTTTTCGAAAAGTTGGATGGGGGCTCTCTTAACCGGACGGTGTCGAATGAGGTCGAGAAATTTGCCCGGTTGGTGGCCACGGTAAAGTATCTCGGAACGCCGCTGAAGGATGGAGACGAGGACGAGATCTCCCTGAGGGCTAAGGGCAAGAGTGCTCAGAGTATGATAAACAAGCTGTTCGGTGGGCTGGCCTCGCAGCCGGAACCGCTCCGGGAGAACCCTATAACGGAAGTAACGCCGAATAAGCCCTCGGCCTCCTGATTTACTTGACACTATGGAGAATATTTTATATACTCCCCGTTACCCGATGGTACGACTAGATCTTCAGATGTGGAGGTCACGGGTGACTAGGTTCGTTTACCGGACCTGCCCGTGGACTTGGAATAAATGGCTTCGATTCCGGATTATCTTGTCCGGCGGACGAGGGGCCTATATCACGAAACTAACGAAACTCGACCGAAGCAGGGAGCGTCGGGTGGATATCAAGAATACGGCGCGGAGCCTCACCTGCATCTTCAGCGTGCACAACAAGAACTGGTGCGACCTTCCCTGCTATGAGTGCGTGAAGCATACGGAGCGGCGTCCTTGATTACTTTGAGGAAATTGGCAAGGCCTGTGTTTCTCGCTTGGGGCTTGGGTATTCTCTCCGTCATACTTCTTTTCATAGTGATATTTGGGTTCGTGATGTTCAGCGAGGAGCGTCGGTGGCTGATAAATGATCGTATCGCGTTCGATACGGAGATCTCCCATCAGCTGATGTTGAGCCCGTCGGACCATAAAAGAGTATCGATCGACTTCGCCAATAAGATAATTTCCCGGTACGGGTACCGGTACCATCATAAGAATAAGAAGGCGATGCACCCGAAGACCCGGGCTGACTGGGTGTTGAAGGCCTACGCGTACGAGAAGATGCTCGACCTCCCGACGTTCACTCTCCTCTCCTTCGCGATGCTGGAGTCGTATTTTAATCCCTACGAAAAGGGGCCCTATAACGAGGGCGGGATGTTCCAGTTTCGGAGGGG
>SDBT01007933.1_pt1 | contig 17416 bp, 29 predicted proteins | sample 2277101 | NCBI WGS metagenome assembly SDBT01 (sample SAMN10404973, study PRJNA504765) | marine sediment metagenome | isolation source: marine sediment core GS10_PC15, 103 cmbsf | place: Arctic Ocean: Southern Knipovich Ridge | collected 2010 | reverse complement strand
CTTACCGAACCTGCTGCTCATCCTGTTGGTATTGACCGCGTTCTCAAGCTCCTGCATCTGTGTAACGTAGACGCTAGGTCGCGTGGTAAAGGTCCTGATAATGAAAACCGCATCTACTTCGGGTATTACACCTTCGCCTTTAACTAACTGCCATTTGGTGCGGCCAGTAGGGTCGGCGGGGTCCAATCCTTGTATGATTTCGCCTTGAGAGTTGGCGTTGGCCCTGCGTAGCGTCGAGGTTGAATTGGTGAATAGTACACCCTTATTGGTGTTGGCTCGCAGGTACTCCATTGTCGTGGGTGTGCGGCGAAGAAGCTCTATCTTGGCCTTACCCTTACCGTAACCGTCCTTCTGCCACTGAACGTCTTTAACGAGCGTAGCGGACCTGCCGGTCCCTTCCATTGAACTCCACAGGAATCTAGCGTTAGATTCGGCTTCTGCGTTGAGGCAGATATAGACCTCTTGAATCTCGTAGGATTCGTAGCCTATCTGGCGTCTCTTTCTTGCTTTGAGTCCTAGGGCCATTAGTCCACGTACTCGCCGCGAAAGCGGACTTTAACGCGGGTTTTTGTTGCGGTAACCTTGGTCACCTGGGATATACCCTGCGCGTCAGGCTCGGCAAACAACCCGGTGCTGGGAAGTGAGCCTGAACCAGTAATATCGCTGATCGTGTTACCTTGTGAGGGTTTAGTGTCGCCTATATCGCCCTGGAAGGTAATCTCGTAGTCAATATTGTGGGGGTCGTTGTCGGTTATCTGCCTCGTCCCCCTTAATTCTTTCCATGCCATTTTCTACTCCGTATCGTGTTTCCAGGCCAGTATAGTGGCCAGCTTGGTTGCTGATTTACCGTCTGCGTTCTTACGCGGCTTCACGCTGGACTCGATGATTTCAAAGTTGCTATCCGCCGGGTAATTATCCCCTTCTTCCAAACCCACATCGGAAAGCGATGAGTTGATAGGTATCGCGTAGGTAACATGCCAGAACTTCTCGAATCCGCGTTGGGATTCAGTTACCGAAATTGGTTTGAGTATTGCTGTAGCCATTATGGTGTCTGCGGGTTCTCGATAAGGATTTGTCCGTCATTCATCAAAACTCGCCTATCGTGTGGGAAACTACCGCCGGAGTCGGGGAATTTATCTTCTGTACTGTTCAGGTCGAAATGTAGTGGTTCCGCTGCGCTCATCCTCTGCATGGCGTCCATGAAAGACTTGCAATCTTCCAGCGAAGCCGGGTCTAAAGTTTGGTGGTTCAACAGCCAGGTAGCGCCGTCAACGTAAACCCCTCTTTGATATTCAGCCGGTACTATCAGTGCCGCGTCACTAGAAGTGGTGTCGCCACTTGAAACGATTTTAGAATGACGCTTGATGTACTTTACGTAGATTGAATATGCAGCGGCGGGCGCTGGCCAGAAGCCGATTACAGGCGGCTCGCCCCACACTGTATAGGCAAAAGGTATCGTAGAAGACACCGTAGTTAGCAGTGTCGTATTCTGTTCGTACTGGTCCTTTGAAATAGGGGCGAGCGGCCAGTCGTTATCGTAATAGACGGCCGTAGGAGCCCATAAATCAGCGGCTACGGCGGCCGCAATCTCAGCGCCGTCTGCATCTACCAGCCGAAGGTTATACTCCCCTTGATCGGCAACAGTAGCGAAGGTAGCTTCAGCTCGCATCCACCACCAGATTTTGCCGTACCAGTTACATGCTGCTTGGCCCGCTGCGGTAATTACTTCATCGAGAGTCGTACCGTCTGAAATATCCGTCGCTGCAGTGATCCGCGTAACCACTTCGGATATTTTCATTCCAGGTGCTATATATGCTGATGTCGCCATGATTATTAAGGCAAGGCAGGCCGGGACAAAGACACCACCCCGACCCACCTGCCCTGTCCCCCCTAGTGGATACCCCATTGCTCGTCGCCGTGAGCCGCCGCCCGGCATAGGGCGTAAGCGAAAACGGCCGTGAGGCAGAAAATTGTTATTAGGATTGCAGCTAGAATCATTTGTGATTGCCGAATTGGTCGCCGGGGCGTTCGTCCCCTCTATATAGTTGGTACACGATGAAAGCGACGAGACAGGAAACTACCACTAGTGCAATAATCATTTTTCACGCCGCCATTTAGGTACAGCAATAGCCCATATAGCCATCACGGGAATGGTTGTTAGGAGCATCGGATAAGCGTCAGGCCCCATCAAGATGACATAGGCTATCCACAAGAATTGGATTGCCACGGCCGCAATGGGGGCATACCCCTTCTTTTTTGCTATCAAGATCATTACGGCGATGTTTAATAGGTTGGTTACGAGCCCGAAAGTGAATGTCATTTGGTGTCCTGTCTTTTATCTAAGGATTGATTTCCGAAAACACCATGTTGCGGCATCGCCGATGGTTGGATTAATTACCCCGAAGTCTAAGATTGCCCGCCTCACGCCCCAACCGGGGTACTCGGGCGCATCAATATCGTGACCCATAATCAGGCCGTCATGTTTTATCTTGGGCGCCCACGCCCTTAAATCTCTAAGACAACCCTCGTAAGAATGATCCGCATCAATAAAAACAAAGTCCAGCGACTCGTCTTCTACTCCGAGAGACGCCGTAACGGAGTCGCCACGAAAGATAGTTCGCCTATCGGATGCAAACTCTGTGTTGTCGATGGCCCTGCCGTAAATCCACGACCAGTTATCTTGGGGTGTGTCTATCAGACCATCGCCGCTTTTGCCGTAACTGCTGTCGGCGTCTACTACGTCCCACTTGTCCACCATCAAGAGATGAAGCTTAGGTTGTAGCCACAATAAAGACGCTGACGTAGCCCCGCAATAAACGCCTATTTCGGCGCCGCTTAAATCGGTCTTGTCGAAATACAGGTTAAGCCATCTTATTAGAACGAGAGGGACTGCTAGAGCCGTGTGATTTAGCCCTATCATTTGCCTAGCCACTTTTTGTACTGCTCGATAAACTCAGGGAACCTAGCGTGTTCCTTAAAGTTAACGGCGTGGAATATCTTCATTCCATCGCCAGGCAAATTTACCGGGTATTCTTTTGCTGGCAGTGGATTGTGCTTACAGTTCATCCGCCATAAGCCAGCCGCAAGGTTCTGCTCAAATGTCACAGCCATAAAATCCCAGTCGGGCCGGAAATACCGCATCTTCACACACTGCCGAATATACCCGAATATTAAGTCTTGATTTTCAGTCCAAACCTTACTGGGGGCCTTATATATCCCCGCGCAAAACAACGGCTCGGTGATTGGAAACGTATATCCAATTGCCTCCCATACATCGAGGCCCCAGGGGAAATCAGGCGTACCCTCTAATGCAAGACCCTGATACGAATAATCTGCTATCAGCTCATCCGGCCGGGCAAACATAAAGCAGTCAGCATCGAGCATGTAAAAGTCGCCGTCAGCCAGAAAAGGAGCGTCAATCTGCTTCTTGAGGAAGGGTATGGCGTTGCAAAGGTCTCGGATATCGCTGGGTACATCGACCTCCATCTTCTTGTTCTGGTCGTGCATCTCAATAACAGTAGCTTCAGGCCAGAACCGCTTAACGCCTGCGATAGTGAGATCGGAAAAGGCCTTATCCTTGTCGCATGTTGGGATTATTACTGTATCACCCATTGCGCACCGCGTCATAGGTCTCGCGGCAAGCTTTTATCGGCTTGCCCAGGTGATAAGTCTCTGCATCGCAGCAAACATAAGCTGGTATGTCGTGTTCGTAGAGCCAGTCGCACCAGTAGGAATCGGTCGCCACGTTACCGGGCTCGGCCATCGGCTGCCTGAATCTGGGCGGGAAAGTTGCGAACCACGGCTCAGGCAGTATGTCAAAAAGGCTCCTATGGAATATGGCGCAACAAAGACCAGTGGCGTAAACCTTATGAACGCCCGACTTTGGTACTTCAACCCACTGGACAGGAACGTCAAGGTCGCCCATCCTTTTCATGACATAGACTGCTGGGGGAAACGGATAAAAGCGGTCATATCCAACAAGGGCGACAAACGGTCTGTCTTTAGGATGCGCCGCCGCTACGAGCTTCCTGATCCCGTCCAAGTCAATCTCTACATCATCGTCTGTCCAGAGGAACCAATCGGCCTTGTGGCCGACATCCTTCTCCGTTGCAAACATACTGCCAAGCGCGCTAAAGATAGAATATGGATAAGCGAGTCTATCGCCCGGTGGTGTAATCCAAAGATTCTCCGGCTTATAGTCCCTGGCAAGCTGAACTGATAACAGCCTGTGATTGTGATATGCCGGAACTTTCACCGCATCATAAACGGCACTGCCCCAGCAAAGCACTTCGCCTGATGGTTCGCCGAATGTAATACACGGCTTCGGGGGACAAATATCATACAAGTCTTTCATTTTCGGGTGGTTCAATTGGTGTCTCCTGTCTCGGACTAGTGCTTTCGCGTCATTCAGCAAAAATTGCGTGGTCTGCGGCCGCACACATTTCCAACCCATCCATACAGAATTGACGGAATTGGTCTGGGGACAGATACTCACTCGCGCTACTACCGGGAATCTCAACGCATATCCAGAATGGGCTTTTGTCGTCTAGCTTGGCGTTAAAAGTTGGTAGGTCGCGCATCCTATCAAGCTCAGTGAATGTCTTTAACTCTCTAGCCATATTTACTCCCTGGGAAAGGGGTCTCAAAAAAATACAGAGTGAGGCGATCCCCCCAGACCGCCCCACTCTTATCAAGTTAATTATCTGTAAGCATTACCGCCGGGAATGAGAATATCTGGGGAGTAGAACTCTCAAGCGCAGTTGCTACTTGTTCGTTCGTGCCGATAGTCCCGGCATCCAGGTAGCCGTCTGCGAGTGCAGATAAAGACTTGCCAACAGAAGTCGTTGACACTTTAGACAAAACCTTGCCCTTGGTCTGAATCCAGACGTAATAGGCGTCAGTTGCGGCTAGCATGTAAATGCCGACAAAGCCCGAACCGGTAACCCCGCCGTCCGAAGTGTCGGACGTAACGGTATTGGCCGTAGTTGAAGCGGCGACCACGGCTGGCCCGCCCGCTACGGCGGCTACGCCCGACTCATCGTGCAGGCAATAAACCCACGCTCTGCCATCGAGCGAACGGACCTTAGTGCCGAGATCGTGCTTTTGAGTTGAAGATTCTGCGTCAATATCCTGGAAAAGCGAAGTGTCCAAGGTATTGGTTGCTACTGAAACACTAAAAGCTGTTGCAACTGTCATTAGTCCCCCTCCTTAATCGTTGCTGGCGGGCAGGTTGTATGCGACAAAGTGAGGCCGCATGGCCGTAACGCCGGGTGTGTAACGTGTTTGAATACTTGCGACGTATGCCTTGAACCGGTCATGCTCGCGGGGAGCTTCCCAGTCAGAGACTTTGAAGTTTTCCTCAGAGCGAATGCTAATGAAGAAACTCGGAATGTGAATACCGTAAATGGCATTCGTGGATGCGGTAGCACCGTAAGGCAGGACTGTCGCAGCGTCCCAAACCATCGGCGAACCGTCAAAAGCGAAGTGGCGGATACCGGCAGCGTCGTACTTGGCAACAGAGCCGAACGCACCACCATTTCCACTCTGAACACTGTCGGCGTACATCAGGCGGTCGTAAAGCTGCCATGCACCCTTAGTTTGCAGGAACAGGTAGTCGTCAGTCGCCTCCGCGTACTGCATCTGATCCATTTTGATATCAAGCAGTGACCTACGCAGAATCAACGGCCGGTCGAATTCACCACCACCACCGATGGTGGTGATTTCTTTATTGCCGGTATTCCAATAGGCGGTATTGGTCTTATCAATACCACCGACGACCCGGTCATTCGTTACCGAAATCAGGTTCGCCAGGTCGGAATAAACAGCCGCAGCACCCATCGCCCCGGCGTCGGGTCCGTTGGTAGTATCGCCAAGGATCAGGTAGTTGAAGTCCTCGACGTACTTCTGTTTCATGCCCTCCATCTTCTGGGCTTTAATATCAATGAAGCCGTCTGAGTTGTCGTCAACGTCCGTGACTGGAATGTATTGGACGTTATTTATCTTGTGCCATGAATAGGCCCACTGGTCCCCGCCTTCAACAAGCTCAGGGTTAAACGAACCCATTCGCCCGGTATGGAAGCTGTTGCCGGTGGTGGCAAAGACCTCGCCCGTAACGGCGAAATGCCCGGAATCGTACCGGATAATTCTGCCCGAAGGCGTAGCCGCACCGAACTTATTTACATCGCTCATCCCCTCAACCCCGAACGCCTCAAGGCCTACAGCCTTGAGAAACGGAGTCTTATTAAAGATCGCCCACTGGACACCTTTCGATATCCTGGCGGTCTTACTGGTTATTGTTTGATACGTCCCTTTGTGTAGGGCGTCTGAAGCGCCGACTACACCTGTATAGGTGTTAGATTCACCCATAAGAAATCCCCCTTAGATTTCATGAAGTGTTGTGGTCAGTTGGGCTCTCTGTAGATGTCAGCGACACCCTTGGCGTTGGTGGGAATGGTTCCCGTAGCCCCGCCAGGTTGAGTTGCCGCATGGCTCAGCGCTGTTGCCGCTAATGCCTCCGGAGATGGAGACGGCCCCCTTGCCGATGCAATCGCCTCTAACCGATATGAAGCCGCAAGTCGCATAGCTATAGCGGGGTCGTCAGTAACGCCCTTATCTATTAACTTAGAAGCTTGCAGTTTATCTTCGGCCGTAGACCCGCCAGAGCCTATTGCAGACTCCAACTGGCCGGGCAGCGTTACATCTTGTAACCGCCCCCTGAATTCCCCTATCTGACCGTCCTGCTCTTGTAACGCACCGCTTACCAGGTTCGCATAACCCGTGAAACGCTTATCGTTTTGGGTGAAGATTTGAGTGAACCTTTCGGCCAGTTCTTCACCGAAGGCTTCAATCGCAAAAGACTTAAGCCCCTCCGTGTCTAGGTCGGGTATCTCGGAAGCGTAAGGGGTCTCGGTATGAGCCTGTTGGTCGGTCGAGACTGCCTGTTGGGGCGCGTCTTCGGTCGGCGGCTGTACCGGCGGTTTGTCCTTGAGCTTTTGCATGAGATACTTGACTTGCTCGTCGCTGGATAGCTTTGCGTAACTATCACCGATCTCCGGCGCTACTTTGCGCCAGTCTTCGGCCTGTCCATCAGCCACAGGCTGAGGATTCGGTATTTCCTGCTCACCCAACGGGTTGTCGGGCAGGGCAGGGTCGTTTTGTGGTTCGTCGGACATGGTGTCTCCTAGTAGATTTGCTGTTTTTCAGCAGATGAGGTGTGGTTTTTCTGGCCGGGATAGCTGACTACCCTCTGGTGTTCCATACCGCCATGCTGGCGTTTTTCTTCGGCGTAAGACTTCTCGTGAAGCCCCTTCTCGGCGTATATCCGCCGTCTCTGGGATTTGGAGGTAATCTCGCAGCCTGCGGCCCAATCCATGTGTTTTGGTAGTGTGTCGCAGTGGATTGAAGGCACGCCGTCTATGGAACGGGGTACGCCTGTCTCGTAAACTTCGTGCTTCTCACCGCAGAAGGGGCATTTGGCGGGATCGGGAGAATCCGTCCAATCGACCAATCCAGTCTGTGGGCATCTAAAGGCGAAACCCATTACCCTGCGGCCTTGAGTCTCTCAATAATTTTGAGGACCGCGCCAGCACCGGAAATATCAGATATGTCCACCCCGCGCTTGGTTGCAATTGATCGGAGCTTCATGATGTTATCCGGCAGGTCTTCATTGGCGACGTCACCGATAGGATTAACGTCACCCTGCTTGAGACCAGCCTTAAACGGCTCGAAGATTCCTTCGGGTACAGCCTCAAGCAGAACCCCATTAACGACACCGCCGTTGAGGGGAGATTCTCTTACGGTCCTTGCCGCCCTGCCAGATTCGCCGTGAACGTAAGTCTGGGGTATCATCGGCTTGCTGTCGTTGAGGAAGGCGGCTTTGGTATTACCAACCGTCTCGACCGGATGAACCGCCCTTTCGGCCCACATCTCAGTCCATTTCCCAGGCCCGCTAGTACCACCTACAAGAGACTGAACGATAATCCTACCGCACCTGGCTTCTTCTTCGGAGATACGGTCAGGGATCGCCTGAGTAACTATCGCTACTTCTGCGGTAACAACGGGTTTTGACGCAGGCTGACCCCTGTCGATAAAGCTGATAGATGATTTGCCTGAAATCCTTGCAATTCGTACCGGGCTACCGAGTAGCCATACCTGGTCATCTTGCAACTCCGCAAGCGCGGGCATTCTAGCGTCTTTCATGGTGTCTCCTATGCTGTCTGTGAAATCTGTGGTGATTCGTGATATGTCAGGTTCGGGGATTGGCCCGAAGGTGGTGTGTCAGATACAGGCTGGGTGTTGGTGGATTCCAGGGGCTGGGAATGAATCTGGGCTTGATCTGCTATGAACCTCTCAGGTCTGGATATACCGTAGGCAAGACCGATAGCCTTACGCACTTCAGTCCAGTTAGAAGGCGAGAAGGGCTCAATCGACATGAGTAATTGTTCATACGACTGCCATGCTACTATCTTGTTGGCTTTAGCCTCTTCGGTCTCGCCCTTAATATCGAAGCTGATATCGATACCTTCGGGCAGGTCGTCAGGAACAACCCGGTGATATTCAACCCCCTCGGGTCCGTAGGTTCTTACTGTGATAGCGAGCGTGCCGAACTTCTTGTACATCGCAAGGAACGTCCTGCAGCACCATGCGAGCATATCGCCCATAATGTCCTGGCGGTCGGTCTTTTTTTCTTCCCTTACCCCTTCACGGTGACTTGATTCTTGAGCTGTTACCTTGTGCGGGTTAGATACCCCCGTATCCTGTGCATCCGCTCCTGTAACCCTGCGAAGCTCTGATAATAACATATTGCGGTATTCAAGGAGCGTCTGGGGTATAGGAGGCGGGGTAAGCGGCTTCAGCCCCCCCATCGCAGATACCTTGTCAGAGATGGGAACGAACATCATATCGTCGTTCTTTAGCGCACTCTTTGTCTCGGCCGCGATCAGGTCGCTCTTGGGTATCGGCGTTTTTGTGCTCGCGTGAGTTCTTACATGCCTCTGAATGTAAAAATCTACAGTCGCAAGCTCGTTGAGTATCGGAATACATACCTGTAGCGTAGCCTCTCCGTATGACTGCTCCGGTAGAGCCTTACGCATTATCACAGGGTAGTAGATGTCAATTTCACCGTAAGGCCATTTACCCTTGAATAAGGGCTCACCGTCGGTGGGTCCGTCTCTACTAATTACAATCAACTCATTAGTGAGCTTATCGTGAATCTCCCAGACCCTTACGCTGCTCTGCTCGTAGGGTAGGGCATCCTGGCCGGGTTTGACTTCAGCGGTACAGTTCTCCGGGTTGATATTGCGGTAACCCGAGTCTAAAAGCTTTTGGACCTTGCGAGATTTCGCTTCGGCTTCCCATGTCCGCTCAACCCAGGGCAAATCAGGGTCATATACGAACAGATACCACGGTACCCGGTGGAGCTTCATCCGCTCAGACCTTACCTCAACGGATGCTGAGTCGTGTTCTCCAGCGTGATTGGCTAATGCCCAATATTCTTGGGAGAACGGGTCGAGGGTAAAAAGCACCTGATTGTGTATCTGGGCATGTATTTCGTGGATATCGTCGATTGCCAAAGTAGCGGACAAGGGGTCCATCGACTCTATCTGAGCTTCCTGGATTTCCTTTTCAATCTGCTCTACGTCAGAAGGCATCTGCGGGTCACGAGGACTGGTTACAGTCTCCCAGCCTACCCTTACAAACCCTACTCCCGCTCTTGAGTCGTCCCACTGAGCTTCTTCGGCTGTAGCTAGGACACGCGAGTATGTGGTATTCATCAGCACATCGCAGAGTTCGCGGAGAACGTCTATGGAATCTTCCGCCCTCTGGTTGCGAGCCTTGATATTAGGCGTGGGGATTCTCGGAAGTGTCCTGCGGTGCATATCCTCAAGTAGAGGAAGAGCGTAGCGAAGGTAGATACCCTTATCCTTTTTCGCCTTTTTCGTACCGTCAATGTACTTATCACCAGCAGCGACAGTCACTGCTCGCTTGTTAAGATTAAGCAGACCTATAGCGCGGTCGAGTTGCAGCCGCCATTTGCGGACGAGTTGCGCGGACTTTGGCAGCAACTCTTGCTGCTCGCGTTTATATTCATTCGGGCGATTGCCCTTAATCGTTTTCGCCATTAATTACCCCGGCCAAATGGAATCTAAGCCGGTCCTCCATAGAGTTGAATACCGGCGGTTGAATTACCGGCTCGACGTACAAATTCCCCTGCTGACGCTCCCTGTGTGAGACGTATGCAGTTATGAGACGGGCCATCCAGTCATCGTCATGCAGCCCTTCGGGTGCGCCGATACTGTTATCCTTGTGGCGGATAATAAAGGCCATCTGAGTAACAGCCTCTTTATCACACCAGTCAAACGACCCGTTCTCCGACCCGTTCTGCGAAAAGGCTATCATCTGGGCTTTATTGGGTGCTGTTGTCCACCAGCCGTAATCTTCGGGCTTGAAGCCCTTCAGCTTGGCGTCGTTTGACCTTATCCACACATTGGGATACGACCAGTCGCCGACGTTGCCCAATAGCGTAGCGATCACTGAGCCAGCAGACGCGGCCTCTTGACCGTTAGTTTCGGGGGCAATAACACATGTGTTGTACTTATGACCTAATGCCGCAAGCTGCCAACCCCAATAGTTAAGCGGGTAATGACCCTTGATCTTGGCGCATACTTGGCCGGTTTCTAGGCATTCGACGTAACACACATCCCAGTCGGCATCCTTACGTTTACCCCACTGGCAGTCGGCGCCTATTACATAGTGGTATCTGGGGTCAGGCCATCCCCATATAAGACAATCTCCCGAAGCGTTCTGATCGAATCCTGCACCTGAAGGCGAACAGTCGCCTAATAAATCACCACGCCAAATTGGCTCTCGAACGGTCTTTCTGGCTGGTACTACATGGTGAGGCTTATAAACAGTGAGCCCCGGGGCCATGAACGCCTCTTCTTCAGTCGATGGATATGCAGCCTTAGCCTCGTCGACGTCACCGTGAAAGTCTGTCTTGGTTATCTGCCTGCGCCATGCTATTTGCGACTTGTCGAGGTCGATGTCGTACACCTTGGCAATGCGAACAACTTCCCGCTCATCTGGGGTAAGGTCTAGTACATCGCTAACCAGATCGTCTCTGCGATATGTCTCGATAAGGAACCAAGGGAGGAATACATTAATATATTCGCAGTCAGCGTCTTTGCCCTCAATCCAGCGTTGATTCCACCAATCGCCAACCATCGCACCCGTAGAGTCTCTAGCCACCACAGAACCAATAACATCCGAGCCTGAGGGCACGGCAGGCATTAGCGGGCCTAATACTTCGTCGGGGTCTTTAGATATCGGCGGCTTATCCCACCAACACAACTCAGACAAATGTAGGAAGTGGACGGTATCGCCAACGCCGGGGAACCCACCTTGAGCCGATCCGATGTAATACCTCGATCCGTTCTTTAGGGCTATCTGATAACCAGCCTGTCTCTTATCTTGGGCTGGTCTAAGGCATTCAGGAGTTCTATCTACGTTGGTTTGGCACCTGGCGAGCCACTCAGCAGGTGTTTCCTTCTTATCCGCTATGGTCAGAGCTGTATGAGCGTCATTGTGGAGGACGGTCTTTAGCGCTCGGTGAACCCAATATGTCGTATCGCCAGCCTGCCGGCACTTAAGGACGTTCATCCTTACAAACCGCCGGCCTTTCATCTGCCGCTCAAACTCAGCGTCTACTATCCGCTGGGCGTGGTTTAGCCTTAACGGCTGAAGGCCCTTGGATTTTGTGGGTATCCGCCAGTAATTAGCGGAGAATTGCTTAAAACTCCACCAATCCGCCAACTCAGCGGGATCAGCGTTCTTTATGTAGTCAAGTATCTCAGCCTGAGACATTCTCAGCGACCCTGGCCTTTATAGCCGCCAAGACTTCATCAGTAGCACCGATGTCCAAGTTAACTTCTCTAGGTACGCATTTACCAAATAACATAGCAAAGCTCTTACCGTCCAATGACTTAAGCCAAGCCTGGACTCCACCCTTACCACCACGAGCCTCAGCAGCGTCCAGTATTTCTTGGACCACCTGCATTGAAGCTTTGTTGCGCGCACCCTTTGGGCGCCCGTTTGGATTTGCCACGCTGCCCTTTTTAAATGGCATAGTAAAACCTATTTGTTAATTATGAACGCTGATTGAATTAAGCTACGGCGGATGGTGTTAGGCTTGATCTAATAAAGGCTTGATAATGTTATTGGCGGCAGCCGCGTTATTTCGGCTTCTTCATCAGTAGCTTGAGTAGGGCCGCCAGGCGAGCTAGTTTAGTTTTGGTCGAAGATTTCATCGTCTGATCTGTAGATTGACATGCTTCCGTCTTCATTTGTTATAAACACAGGGGGAAAGGTAGGGTCTTTGTGTATAATCCGCGTGATTACAGCGAGAACTGCAATGCCCTCTGCGTATTCTTGAGGTGACGGCGCAACACATATTCATGCGCACGCCAATGCTAGCAAGGAGGCCCGTCTGGCTGAAGAGCATGATTTGATTCAGAAGTGGCACCCTCCGTGCAATGACCAATAGACGAAGTAAGCCATTCAGCAAATCCTGACGCCTTGCTGTGGATTTCACAATCCAACGCGCCCGCAAGCTCTCCGACCTGTTTGCGAATTAAATACACATTGTCGTAACAAGCATTTTCAGCCATATTTTGATCTTCCTTCCGATAGGGGACGGCGGGGGTGGCTCCCGCTGGCCTTTCCGGGTGCAGGTATTCAAAGCACCTTATCTCTCTCCATTTTGAGGAGCAGCGATGTTCATGTTACTTTCCTCCAGCTCGGGTGGTGTTTGCGGTGTGTCCATAGTGTTTCCTGTCAAGAGAATGTAGAATAGTCGTAATCAGCCCCGGGTAAACAGGCCCAGAAAGCGTCGGTAGGCGGCGAAGGTTGCGATTGTTTTAGTGACCGTGGTTATCATTCTGGTGTTCGCCCGTGGAGTATAGCCCTCAAACCCCTAATGTACCTGATTCTTTCTTCGCAAAGCTCGGGCGTCTCTTCTGGTTCGGAAGGTGTGTTATTTATTGGGCTTGATTTCATGGCAAGAAGCCCACGCCTTACATCTTCAGGCGTCGCTGAGCGAATCTCAGGCGGTACTTGCCAGCCGCACATTTCATCAAAAGCCTCTAGTATGTTCATGCTACTACCGGCTTGCCCTTGGCAAACTTTAAGGCGTGTACCCGGGGCCAATGCTCGTAACATCTTGGGCACTGGGCGAATAGGCGATTTGTGCATCCGTCAGGTATTGATTCTCTAGTCTTGCCAACGATAGAAAACGCACCGCATCGCGGGCAAAGGCCGACATAATGCACGCCTGAACACTTGCGGAGGTCGGCTTTCGACATATAATACGCGCATTCGTCTATGTTCATTGGACCACCGGCTTACCGTCTAGGCTTTCTGGTTTTGCTTTTGGTGCGTTCCTGTCGGGGATTGGGTTGCCCATTGTTTAGCTTCCTTGCTTAGCGTCAAGGTCGGGGTCGTGCCATTGTTGCAGACTTGCTGGCTCTAGTATGTAGAGGATTGAGCCGCTATTGATCGGAAGATGGTTAGCGCACCTCTTCGACTGGGGCCAAACAAAATTTATAAGCACCCCCAAATGGGTCTTTTCTAGATACCCAGCGACTCGCCGTTCTGTCCCGTCTTCGTCTCTATAGCCTACTACTACCAATGGGGGGTTCATGTTATGCATCCTTTGCTTATGGGGTGTTCCTTGCCAAGGCCATACCAGAACTTGTCGCGTACTTCCTTGCCGCCGCGATGGTCTGTTGCTTGCTTCTTGCCGCAGGTAGGTAGCCTATCGCAGTTGCCACAAGTAATGCCGCAGAAGCCGCCAACAATCGGGCCGTTGCTCATGTTTCGTCCTTGAAACTCATGGAATAGTGGCATCGCTTATGCCGCTCAACAAGAAATTTTGGCTCGTGTCCAATCACTTCTTTGTCTTCATTGTAGATGGTACACATCACAACCGACACTCTCTCAGGCTCGATAAGGTCTTCTTCGTCAATAATAACCCGGCCCATTAAGGACTCTGGTACATGGATTTGATAGGTAACTTGACTCATTCCATATCTTTCATCCTTGAAATAGTGGCTCAGGCTGGTTTTCTTCCAAGCTGCCAGCTCGCCAACTAAGGCCGATGCAAATCATTAAGAAGCTTGCGCATACTACGAATAAGTAGCTCATAGGAATTGAAGCGGGTCACCTGGGCCGATAGTAGCGTATGCAATCCAACCGCTTACTGTGGCTGATGCGCCGAGCTGGTCAATATTAAGGGCTTCATTGTCGTTTGAGTAAGTATTCTCAGGCACTGGCCACGATCCCACCGCCGCCAAAGGCACTCTACTTATTTCGGTTGACGCGGATTTAATTATCAGGGTGTCCGCAGCGGTCGCCTCTACCCACCCATCCACAACCCAGTGCTGATAACCTTCTGCCGCCGCCGCAATCTCTGTAGAATCAGCATTCGATCCGGTGAAGTGCTTCACAGTTACGTTGTTGTGCCTCCAGCCTGAACGGTAAGGGCCTTCGCGCGTTACTAATGTAAATCCTTCCATTTAAATCCCCCCGGGCCATCGTGCCGGATATAGTGCATTTACGCCGGTATTGCCCGTTGCACCTACCGGATAGATATGTGTTAAGTCGTTTGATCCGCTCACGTTTACGTTATTGATTGTCCCGCTAGACACAATGCCGGCGGTGTTAGTTTCAGTTATACCGGCGCCCTCTAGTACTCCAGACAGGGATATAAAGGACGACGCAAAGTCTATCGCAGACTGCGCACCTGCGTCATCATTAAGTGCGGTAATGGATGCTATAGAGTGGTTTCCAGTCCCGAAGTCAATAACACCGCCGTCGATCCTGGCCGGGGCTAAACCTAATTCTATATCCCCGCAAATTAGATTGAAAGTTCCCGTATCAAGCTCGCCAAGAGCATTATTATAAAAGGCGTTTATCGCTAGAGTGGTAGCACCTAAGTCCCAGTCGTCTGTCATTGTAATAGCGCCAACAGAGAACTGGTCCTGTATCGTTACTTGTCCTAGGATGCTTGACCCACACAAGAACCCAGTCGACTTGGGTGCGTTCCTGGGAACGAATCTAATCCCGTTAATTACCACCGTGCCGCTTGATACTGTCTGATTCCATTTGTCGTCGCCGAACATTGAAAGCGCCAACGTCTGAGACCCTGACTGAGTAACAGCAGCGCCCTCGATACCTGCACCTATCGTTATTTCATTAGCCCAAACCAGACCAGTAAGTCTCGATGTCCCGCCACTACCTAATTTTATATGAGGAATCGACGGGCTAGAGTCGCCCCATTTGATATCTGATACAGTCGCAGGCGCATGGGTCCAAGTCCCGCTAAGCGCGCTGACGCCATCCAAGGAGCTGGTAAGAATCAGGTCGCCTGTAAAGGTATGATTCGCCGAACTTGTTAATACCCCAGCAGTGTTGACCTCGAACGACCCTATCGAAACACCGTTAGATACCAAAGTACCAGTACCGTTCATCTCACAATTAAGGCCATCGGGCAGGGCTGTCATTGCAGTAGTTAAAGTTAGGTTGCCAGATACTTCAAGACTTGCAGCAGTTGCGGTAATCGTACCGTCAAGTACAGCGTTACCGTCAACATCTATGGTATTCGACCCCGTCGCCAATGTTCCGGTGTAGCCGGTCATTGTCAGCCCGCCAAGGGCTGCGGAGTTCTCGTTAAGTGCGCAATCTGCGGAATTGGCAGTGAATATCGGTACATCACCAGCACCAGGCTTGACCACATCCTGAACACCATCGTCGGAATCGCACCAGCTATCCGACCAGTCAAATGCAGACTGTGGCGGGTACTTATTAGCCATTATTCCTCTACTGGCTCAGTTACGTCAGCTTCAGCCCGTACTCGGACAAATATCGCACACATCTTGCCTGATTCGGCGGTTGCAGTGCCGTCGCAGACCATGTATTCCTTACCGCCGGCCTTAACCACAACAGAGAAAGCCTCTCCATTATGGATAAAAACCCTGCCGTGAAGGTTGCGGTCCGTTTTGTCGGCAGTATCTACCGCCCTGGGCACGATGGTCCCACCGATGTTAATACCTATCCGGCCGTCACCGTCTTTAATGTATTGTTCTAATGCCATATTGTCCTCAAAATGCCGACCCCGACACCGGCTCGCGCATCCAGCGGGGCAGAAGTGCCTATGATTTTAGCTAGGGCTCGCCAGCGGGGTCAGGCTTGAGAAAGGTCTTTCTCAATTACATATTTCTCTGTAAGGCTCAGGGCTGCCCACACATCCTTGTCAGCCGGAGAATCAGCTAGCCTGTACGCTATCTCCCGGCCTTCGTGCAGGGCCTCCCTGGAAGCATAATCACTGATAGCGTTAATCGCTGCGTGGTCACGCTGTTCGTCCGAAGCCAAGGGATTTCGGTCTTGCTCAAGAAAAGCAAGCCACATCTCTTGGGCGGCGTCCTCTCTGTGCCTCTTGGGGACTCGGAATAATGAAATCTTGAGAAGCCCAAGGGTCTTTTCGTCTACTGGTGGGTATAAAACTTCCATCTACCTATAAGGGGGAACAACTCGCCCTTTTCCGGCAATCTAATTTGGAAGTTTTCAATTCTTTTTTCCAGTTACGTATTGTTCGCTCGCAAACCCTCATTAATTTAGCCGTTTCTACTTGTGTACATCCGTCTGCAATAAACTGCATCGCCCTGATTTTCTTGCGCCATTGGCCTGAGCGGATGGCCCGCTTATCAGATTCCCAGCATTCAGCGCATATATCAGGGGGGGCGTGGCCTACCGGGCCGCGATAGAGCGGGTCGTCTACTATTGACCCGTCTGATCTGTATGGTCCACCGCATTTTGTACACCTAGCCATCCTTGGCCTCTGTTGGTTAGATTCTGTTTTTAATTTTGGCCAGCGTATCAAATGCTTGCGACGCCAAGTCGTTGGCCCTCTCCACTTGACACAAAACATTTTCTAGCACTTGCGTTGGAGCATCGCCGTGGATATCAGAACCTAGTAGGCCCAGGGCTATTTGGTCCGCATCGGCGTTGATTTTATCCAAAATATCGAGTAACCCGTTGAGTTGCGGCCTGATCATGATTTCAAGGGCTGACTCTGTTGCTGTCCTAGCGTGTGGTGTGATTGTCTGATTCATTTCAATTCCCTTTCTCTGTTTTCATGTGTGATAGTTCGTTTTCAGAAAGCGCAAAGCGTATTTGGGTCGATTCATCTACGCGCCACATTCACAACCAACTACCCCCATCTCTGGTAATATATTTTGTTCCTCTCCCCCGCAGAATGGGCATGGTTTTAGCTTCATGGGGCTTCCTTTGATGGCTGATATTCGCCACAGGTCGGGCATTTGCAGGACTCGCTAGCTAGCACCGCCGCATCACCCCTAATGAT
>SDBT01007932.1_pt1 | contig 17417 bp, 11 predicted proteins | sample 2277101 | NCBI WGS metagenome assembly SDBT01 (sample SAMN10404973, study PRJNA504765) | marine sediment metagenome | isolation source: marine sediment core GS10_PC15, 103 cmbsf | place: Arctic Ocean: Southern Knipovich Ridge | collected 2010 | reverse complement strand
GCAATACGCTATCGGGATCGTCGGGCGGGCGGTTCGATGCCAGCGCAGCGGCCGTGCCGTAGAGGACCGCTTCGACCTCCTCAACCTCGGTCACCACGAACCACTCCAACGCGATGCCGCCGATCACCAACAGCAAGACGCCGACCATTGCAACGATCAAGACACCGCGACCGGTGCGCATCACGGCAATGCCCAGCACCGCCACGGCAAGGATGCCGAAGACGATGATGGGCATGGGGCTTTCTAGTGGATTGGGCATAAGCCGCTACTTCATCGGGAAAGTCGGCCCACCGTAAAGGGCCGCGTCGCCGAGGATCTCTTCGATCCGCAGCAGTTGGTTGTACTTGGCCATCCGGTCCGATCGCGACGCCGAGCCGGTCTTGATCTGGCCCGTCCCCAAGGCGACCGCCAGGTCGGCGATTGTCGAATCCTCGGTCTCACCGCTGCGGTGGCTCGTCACGCTGGAATAACCGGCAAGTCGGGCCATCTCGATCGCCTCGATCGTCTCGGTTAGCGTCCCGATCTGGTTCACCTTGATCAGGATGCTGTTGGCCACGCCTTCGTCGATCCCGCGTTGCAGCCGCTTCGTGTTGGTCACGAACAGGTCGTCGCCGACTAGCTGGATCTTATCGCCCAACTTCTCGGTCATCAGCTTCCAGCCGTCCCAATCGTCTTCGGAGCAACCGTCTTCGATCGAGCAGATCGGATACTGGTCGACCCAACCGGCCAGAAGGTCGACCATGCCGGCGGCGTCGATCTGCTTGCCGTCGATCGAATAGACCTTCTTACCGTCGTCGTAGAATTCGGTGGCGGCGACGTCCATGGCGATGAAGACCTGCTTACCCATCTCGTAACCGGCCTTTTCTCCGGCTTCCATCAACAGATCGAGCGCGTCCTTATTGCTCTTCAGGTCGGGCGCGAATCCGCCTTCGTCGCCGACGTTGGTCGAGAGATTCTTGGATTGCAGCACTTTCTTGAGATTGTGGAAGATCTCGCAGCCGCAACGAATCGCGTCGGTGAAGCTGTCCATGCCCAACGGCATGCCCATGAACTCCTGGATGTCGACCGCGTTGTCGGCATGCTCGCCGCCGTTGACGAGGTTCATCATCGGGGCCGGCAACATCCGGGCGCCGACGCCGCCGAGATAGCGAAACAGCGGCAGGCCACAGTGGTCGGCCGCGGCATGGGCGTTTGCCAGCGACACGCCCAAGATGGCGTTCGCACCGAGGCTCTTCTTGTTCTCGGTCCCGTCGATCTCGATCATCCGCTGGTCCAGGGCGACTTGGTCCATGGCGTCCATGCCGCAAAGCTCGTCGGCCAGGCGTTCGTTGACGTTCTCGACGGCTTGGGATACGCCCTTGCCCATATAGGCGGGATTGTCGATGTCGCGAAGCTCCCAGGCCTCGTGGATCCCGGTGCTCGCTCCGCTGGGGACGGCCGCTCGGCCGAACGAACCGTCGACCGTCTCGACGTCGACCTCGACGGTCGGATTTCCTCGGCTGTCGAGGATCTGTCGGGCACGAATGTCTACAATGGTTGAACTCATGTCTCTCGTCTTTCCACAAAAAGGGGGGCAGGATATGGGGCAAGCCGCTTGGGCCTTTTCGGCCGCTACGGCGATACGTTCCGAGAAAACCTCCAAAACACCCCATTGTGCCCGATCCACGGCTAGTTGACCAGCCGGGTGCCGACGCCCAAATGGGCAAATTCTGTCTAATCTTCTCAGCCGGCCGAATAGGGCGTATGATGGAGGGCTTGGCCCGGGGTGGTAGCTACGTTCGCCAGAACGTGGAAAGTTTCCGGGGGGGGCACCACCACGTTCTGGCGAACGTAGCTACGACAGTGTGGCACCCATATTTCACCTCGCAACGAGACCATGAGCACCACAAACACACACCCCGAACGAGCTGATATCCAGCCGCTGCCGGAGAATATCTCCAGTGTGCAGCCCGGCTCGGGGGTCTGTTATCGGATCGAAATGGCCTGGGGCCACTGGCGACGCTGGTGGCTCCGCCGGTTTCGGCCAGGCTATGTGGCGAAAATGGCCGAATTGCGAAAGGGAGATTGCGACGGGGCCCCCCACGAGATTCTCGACTCGCGGGACCTGAAGTTCTGTCGGAATCTGTGTACCTGTCACTGGGAGCCCGGCGACGATCCGTTCGGCTGGCGCGATCGGCTACCGTTTGCCCGATGGGGGCTGGCCGAGCTACTCCTAATGGGTGCCCCGCTCCTGGCAGTGACGGTGCTGGTCGCTCTGTTGCCTTGGCCATGGGGTTTTTCGGCCATATTGCCCGGCATCCCGCTGGGTCTGGTCGTCTATTTCTTTCGCGATCCGCCTCGGCAAATCCCCCAAGACCCCGGCCTGTTGGTTTCGCCGGCCGATGGGAAGGTCGTCGAGATTATCGACCTCGACCACGACGAGTTCATCGGCGGCAAGGCGGTTCGGATCAGCATTTTCCTCTCGCTTTTCAACGTGCATCTGAATCGTTCGCCGATCCGTGCCCGGGTTATCGGCTTGCACTATTCGCCGGGCGAGTTTCTCAATGCGATGAATCCCGAAAGTGCGATTCGCAACGAGAACATGTGGCTCGGCCTGGAGGAGGAAACGCCGCCGCACCGTCGGTTGGCCATGCGGCAGATTTCCGGCATGGTTGCCCGACGGATTGTCTGCGCGTTGCGCCCCGGCGAAGTTCTCGCCCGGGGAGATAAGATCGGCATGATCAAGCTCGGCTCGCGCACGGAGTTGATTCTGCCGGCGGGTGACGACTTAGAGGTCATGGTCCAGCTCGGCCAACGAGTCAAGGCCGGCCGTACTGTAATGGCCAAGTGGCCGGAAACAACATGAGTGGAAAAAGGGGACTGGCTCCGAGCCACAACAGATATCAAACCTGCGTGAAGAGTTTCCGGCTCGGTGCCTGTCCCCTTTTTCCACGGGGCCTACAGTAGTCGGGCCTCGGGGACACGCTCCACGTTCTGGCGAACGTAGCTACCAACCCAATAACTGACAACACACTGCCATGCGACCTATCCGAACCATCTCGATGTTGCCGACCATGTTCACGCTGGGGAACCTCGTTTGCGGGTTCTTCGCGATCGTGCTGGCCTCTCGCGTGGGGAGTCCCATCTCGAAGGACCTGACCGAGCAGGTGGTTCTCGAATCCCATGATCTGATGCTCGCCGGGTGGCTGATCTTCCTGGCCATGCTCTTCGACGCGTTGGACGGATACGTTGCTCGGCTGTCGAACACATCGAGCGATTTCGGGGCCCAGTTGGATAGCCTTTGCGATCTGGTCACGTTCGGCGTGGCGCCCGGTTTCCTGTTGGTAAAGATGTGCCCGGGCTTTGCGTTCATGCACAAGGAGGCGGTTTGGGTCATTGCAGCGGCGTTTGCCGCATGTGCGGCGTTGCGGCTGGCCCGATTCAACGTCGAGACGGGTGAGGAGGACGACCATCTGGCGTTCAACGGCCTGCCCTCGCCGGCCGCCGCGGCGTCGATCGCCGGCTGCGCGATTATGTTCTACACGCTTCGCAAGGCGGATAATCCCCTGGCGTATCGCGAGGAGATCGACATGGTCTTGCAGAACGTGCTGCCGTTCTTCGCGGTCGCCGTGGCACTGCTGATGGTGTCGAGGGTCCCCTATCCGCACATATCAAACCAGATTCTCCGCGGGCAAAAGACGTTCCGGCATCTGGTCGCCGTGATCTTTACCATCGTGGCGTTGATGGTCATTCGCGACTATTCGATTCCGATCGCCTGTTGTGCGTTCGCCATGTATGGGCCGGGCCGGCTGGCGTGGGAGAAGGTTGTTCGGCACAAAGAACAGAAAGAGCCGATTTTCTAGACTTGGTCTCGAAAGAGACCCCGATGCATTGTACGATGGCCCTCCGAGGCCGTCGCCGTAGAAGAAGTCAGGCTTTGCGACGGCCTCGGAGGGCCATCGTACGGGTTCGACGGCCTCGGAGGGCCATCGTACGGGTTCGACGGCCTCGGAGGGCCATCGTACGGGGGCGAGACAAAGCCTGGCGGTTATTGACGAAAACAGATATGAAGAAAGACATTATGTTCTCCGGAATTGTTGAAGCATTGGGTCAGGTGGCCGAACTTCGTGACGAGCCACCCGGCTGTACGCTGGTCATTCGCGAACCGACGATCGCGGCCGATACAAACGTCGCCGATAGCATCTGTGTCAACGGATGTTGCCTGACGGTCGTCGAGACGGACGACCAGACGATGGCCTTTCAGGCCGGCCCGGAGACGCTCAAGCGGACCGATCTGGGTGAATTGAAAGTCGGCAGTCCGGTGAACCTCGAGAGGGCCCTGGTCGTGGGCGGCCGACTGGGAGGGCATTTCGTTAGCGGCCATATCGACGGAACCGGAAAGCTGCTTAAGCGCGAAGAAATGGGCGACTGGTCGAACTACTGGTTCTCCGTCCCCCGCGAACTGGCCGCGCAGATGGCCGGCAAGGGCTCGATCACCATCGACGGCGTTAGCCTGACCATCGTCGATTGCGAGCCCGACCGGTTTAGCGTCTCGCTGATCCCGTTTACCCTGGGCGTTACGACGTTGGGGACCACGGAAGTCGGCGACACGGTCAACCTCGAGACGGATATCCTGGCGAAGTACGTACAGCGTCTCGCCGAAGCCGAAAACTGGAAATAACCGATCGCGAATTCCACCATGTCCACCGCCGGATCCTCGAATAATCAGACGTTCACGTTCCTCACTCGACGCTTCGAGGAGGCGGGTATCCGTCCGCATACGCGGTTCGGGCAGAATTTCTTGATCGATCTGAACCTGCAACGCATCCTGCTCGATGCGGCCCATCTGGGACCCGACGACGTCGTGTTGGAGGTCGGCACGGGCACCGGATCGCTGACCGTTCTGATCGCCGCCCGGGTGGCCGAAGTCGTTACCGTCGAGATCGATCGGAAGATGTTCCAACTGGCCAGCGAAGAGCTCTTCGGGCGAGAGAACGTCACGATGCTGCAATACGACGCCCTGAAGAACAAGAACCGGCTCAACCAGGACCTGCTCGACGAGGTCGATAAGAAGCTCAACGCCATGCCGGGCCGCCAACTGAAGCTGGTCGCCAACCTGCCGTACAACGTGGCCACGCCGATCCTGACCAATCTGCTCACGCTAGAACACCCGCCGCGGACCATGACCGTAACGATCCAGAAGGAATTGGCCGATCGGATCGTCGCCGTACCGCGCACGAAGGACTATGGGTCGCTGAGCATCTGGATGCAGTGTCAATGCCGCACCGAGATCGTGCGGACGATGCCCCCGAGCGCCTTCTGGCCGCGTCCGAAGGTCACCTCGGCCATTATCCAGGTTACGCTGGACGACGCACTGCGCGAGCGGATCCCCGATCGGGCCTTCTTTCATACTTTTGTTCGGTCGGTGTTCTTCCACCGGCGAAAATTCCTCCGCAGTGAGCTGCTCAGTGCCTTCAAGAAGCGGTTGGACAAGCCGGCCGTCGACGAGATTCTCGCCCAGCAGCAAATCTCGCCAAAAGCCCGGGCCGAGGAACTCGACGTCGAGACCATGCTAGGGCTATGCGAGGCAGTTCGGGCAAAACTGGGTGATTGACGGCCCCCCGCTTTCCGGATAGAATTCCCGAAAATCCCCTTTTTCGCTGGCGGACGCGTTGACTTGCGAAAATGGGGACTGGCTCCGTCGAGAGCCCGGCTGGCAGCGGGGATTCGTGTTGCCGACGGTGCCTGTCCCCTTTTTCGCCTTGGGAAGGATACGAGATTATGGAATTCATCGAGATGTCGGGCAAGACGTTGGCCAAGGTAGTCGGAGACGACGAGTTCAGTCCCGACGAGCTGGCCCAGGTCGGCGTCCAAGACGGCAGCATCGTCCGGATCAATCGCCAAGGCGACATCGAAATCCGCCGCGCCGGAAGCTGGGACGTCATCGGCGGCCTCTTGGGCAACTTCGAAGAACGCATCAAGCGAGAAACCACCTTCGACTGGGCCTAGTTCGGATTCTTCATAGGTTCATAGCTACGCTGGCCAGAACGTGGCCGTAACCCTCGGTCACGCCCCACGGTCTGGCGACCGTAGCTACATCAGATGCCATTGATCCCAGACGACGACGTAGATCCCCAGCAGAAGATTCGTTACCGCGTGGGCAGCTACGCAGTCCCAGATGTTGCGGGTTCGAATCAGAAGCCATGTGACCATCGAGAACCAAACGGCTGCGGCCAACAATTCACCTGTGTGCGTGGCCATGGCGACTACCGTGACCAAGACGATGGCCGTGGTGTTGACGGTGCCGATGGGTATTTTCGACCAGTCCTTGTCCATCACGAACCGCATGACGAATCCGCGCAGGAAGAACTCCTCGATCACCGGCACGACGACGGCCAGTCCGACGAATCGTATGGTCAGGAACCCCCATGCCCAAATCGGATTCTCGGCAAGTTCCTTATGAGGGTTGAACCCGCTGCGGGTGCCCTCGTCGACATGCAGGGCACACAACCCCACCCAAATCACGACGCCGATCACACCGACCCCGATCGCCAGGGGACTGATCCGCAACGGAAACTGACGATAGCCGGGCAGCACGAAGACAACGGCCGCCACCGTCAGGGCGATCTTGACGCTATAGAGCAGCGGATAAGAGCCGTATGGGATGGCCAGTCCGACCATGGAGCCACCGGCCGTCTCGGGCGTCGGCTCGAGGCTATTAACCACCATGTAAACCAGCAGCGGCAGCAGAAACGTCAGCCACGGTTGTTTTTCCAGCAGCGCGTGTCGCCAACTCATATCCGACGGCATGGACGGGCCCCTTTTTCCGGTCTATTTCCCAGCACATCGAGGAATCTCGCCATTTGTCCCGGCAAATCTAACTTGCCGATCGCCCTTTGGCAACTGTAGCGGGGGCTTTTATGACCCCCTCGGGTGGATTTGCAAGGCCGCAAAACGCATAAAACCGATAAATGCCGGTTGATAATCGCCGGACGCTATGTCAAGATCGTAGGCATGCTGCCCATTGCCCCGGGCTGCCAGTTGACCCGGGTTGTTAATTGCGCGAAAATGGGGACACTTGGTAGTCCTTCCCTCCCACTCCGATCCAGCCTCGAGGTAATCCGCGATGAGGACGGCGGCGATTGGCCTTCTTGTGTTGTCCCTGGCGATTTCGGCGACCGGCGAAGCGAGCGATCAACTCAGCTATGCCCGAGATGTCAGACCGCTGATCGACTCGCTTGGCTGCAACGCGACGGCCTGTCACGGCGCACAGCAGGGAAAGGGTGGCCTGAAGTTCTCGATGTTCGCGGCCGATGCGCAGGCCGATTACGTGGCCTTGACCAAGGCGGCAGCCGGACGGCGAGTGAACAAGGTGGAACCCATCAAGAGTCTTTTCTTGTTGAAGACGACCGAGGCCGTTCCGCATGAGGGCGGCCGCAGGGTCGAGCCCGACTCGCCTCAATACAAAATGCTCGCCTCCTGGGTCGCCCAAGGCGCGCCGTTTCGTGGCGAGAATGAAGCGGAGTTGACTTCCATCCAGCTCGCTCTCGCGAACCAAACGCTTAAGAAGGGCCAGTCCGGGCAGATCGCGACCACGGCCGTTTCCTCCGACGATTCAGAGCAAGACGTCACCGACGCGGCCCGCTATTATTGTTCCGACGAGTCGGTTGCCACGGTCGACGAGGCGGGCAAAGTCGAAGTGGCCGGCTTCGGTCAATGCACGATCGTGGCGACCTATCTGCGCAAGGCGGCGACCATCCAGATCGTCGTCCCGCAGCCGCTGCCATCCGGTTTCCCCGAGGTCGAGACATACAACCGGATCGACGAACTCGTCTTGGCTAAGCTGAAAGAGTTGGGCATCCCACCGTCGGAACTCTGCTCGGACGAAGTCTTTCTCCGCCGGGTCTATCTCGATCTAATCGGCACACTGCCCACCGTGGCCGAAGCCCGGGCGTTCCTTGAGGATACGGACCAACAGAAACGAAGCAAGCTGATCGATCGGCTTCTCGATTCGGCCGAATATGCCGACTACTGGGCCTTGAAGTGGGGTGACTTGCTGCGGATGAAGAGCGAGTATCCCAGCAATCTATGGCCCAACGCGGTGCAGGCCTATCACCGCTGGGTACGCGACGGCATCGTGAAGAACAAGCCGTACGACCAATTCGCTCGCGAGCTACTGACCGCCACCGGGAGCAACTTCCGCGACCCGCCGGCCAACTACTATCGGGCATTTCTCAAACGAGAACCGCAGAATCTGGCCGAAGTCAGTGCGTTGGTCTTCATGGGCGCGCGGGTCGGCTGTGCCCGATGCCATGCCCATCCGGTCGAGGACTGGACGCTCGACGATAGCGTCGGGTTGGCCGCGTTTTTCGCCGGCGTTCGATATAAGCGAACCCAAGAGTGGAAAGAGGAGATCGTCTACGTCCTGCCGAGCCAGACCATGCGTCATCCGGGAACCAACGAGGTCGTGCAGCCGAAGTTCCTAGGCGGCGAGTTGGCCCAGATCAAGCCGGATGAGGATCCGCGTGCCGCCTTGGCCCGATGGCTCACGACGCCCGAGAATCCCTGGTTCGCTCGAAACATCGTCAACCGCACCTGGTTCTGGTTGCTCGGGCGAGGGATCGTCCACGAGGTCGACGACCTGCGGCCGACCAATCCGCCGTCGAATCCCGAGCTGCTCGCCTATCTCGAGAAAGAGTTGGTCGATCACGACTTCGACTTGAAACACATCTACCGCCTGATCCTCAACTCGCGGACCTACCAGCTTTCGTCGAAATCGAACGAGTTGAACCGCCATGACACGGTTCACTTCTCGCACTATCAGGTGAAGCGGCTCGGCGCCGAGACGCTACTGGACGCCATCGGCCAAGTGACCGAAAAATGGGACTCGTATCAGAGCCGGATCCCCGAGCCGTTCGTCAAGATGCCCGACGGTTTTCGGGCGACGCATCTGGCCGACGGCAGCATCGGCATCCCGTTTCTCGAGCTGTTCGGTCGTCCGCCGCGCGATACGGCCTACGAATCGGACCGCGACCTGCGGCTGTCGATGCGCCAGACGCTTCATCTGCTGAATTCGAGCGACGTGCAGAACAAGATCAACGCCAGCCCGCGTCTGAAGCGGCTTATCGGTCAAAAGATGCCCGACGAGGAGTTGTTGGACGAGATCGTCCTCTCGACGCTCTCGCGCTTGCCCAACGAAGAAGAGAAACGCGTGATGCTCGAGTATCTAACCGCCCATAAGAAGACTCGTGCCCAGGCCGTCGGCGACGTGGTTTGGGCCATGCTCAATACCAAGGAATTCCTGTTCAATCACTGAGCGTCTCGGCCTCAACGCCGCCGAGACCTCTACCGGAGGAACCCACATGCTGGACATTCATGGCCGAAGGGCAACCCATAGCAGTCGAGGTCTCAGCCGTCGCGATTTCCTTCGAGTCGGCGCACTGGGAGCCACCGGGTTGACGCTGACCGATTGGCTGCGGATGCGAGCCCATGGCGCGGCGCCCGAGGCCAAAGCGAAGTCGGTCATCCAGCTCTGGATGGGTGGCGGACCGCCGCACCTCGATACCTGGGACCCGAAACCCAACGCGGGCGACGACTATTGCGGTCCGTATAAGAAACCGATCGAGACGAACGTCTCGGGCATCCAGCTTTGCCAGACGCTGCCCATGTTGGCCAAGCAGGCCGATAAATACTCGATCATTCGCAGCATGACGCATGGCGTGAACAGCCACGAGACGGCGACGTATATCGTGCAGAGCGGAACCATGCCGTCCAATCTGGTCTACCCGTCGATGGGCGCCGTGGTCGCCTACAAACGCGATCAGGCCGGTTACGAGGGCAGTCTGCCGCCCTACATGTCGCTGACCAATCCGCTGGGTCGGTTCTCCGAGTGCGGATTCCTCGGCACCGAATACAAGACGTTCGCCACCGGCGGAGACCCCAACGCCGACAGCGTCCGCGTCCAAGGCATCGTTCCACCCGGTGGCGTGACCGACCAACGGCTCAAGGACCGGCGATCGTTGCTCCAAGCCGTCGACTCGCTGGCCCGGGAAATGGAAGACGAGAAGAAGTTCGAGGCAATGGACTCCTATCAACAACGGGCATACGGCCTGATCCTCGGCGACGCGAAGAAGGCGTTCGATATGTCCCAGGAGAAAGACGCCGTTCGCGAGCGCTATGGGCGAAACCGCTTCGGGCAATCGTGCCTGTTGGCTCGGCGACTCGTCGAGCACGGCGTTCCCTTCATCACGATCAACTCGGGCGGTTGGGACACCCATCGCGACAACTTCGGACGGATGGAAAAGTTACTGCCGCCGCTGGACCAGGGCTTCTCTGCGCTATTGGAGGATCTGGCCCAACGGGGGCTTCTCGATACGACGATCGTCACCTGGTTCGGCGAGTTCGGCCGCACGCCGCTGATTGCCCAGGGCTCGCCGTGGGACGCCGGGCGTCATCATTTCGGTGCCTGCATGTCGGCCGTTGTGGCCGGCGGCGGATTCAAGGGCGGCCAGGTCGTCGGCGAGAGCGACGCCAAGGGCGAGAGTCCCAAGAACCGACCCGTCTATCCGTGGGACCTTTCCGCCAGCATGTACACCCTGCTGGGCATCGACCCCAACGACACGCTCCCCCATCCGCGCGGCTGCGTGGCCTACGTCACCCCAACGGCAAGCGGCGACGTCGAAAGCGGCGGACTGCTAACGGAGATTATGTAGATGAGCATAAGAGAAACTGGAAACGCGGGAGCCCGAAAAAGGGGACTGGCTCCGTCGACAAAGGGTATGGCAGTGGTGATTCACGTCGCCGACGGTGCCTGTCCCCTTTTTCGGGCGGTGGGCTATGTCGCGATCCTCGTCGGATGGCTCCTTGCGATAAGCGTTCCCACTTCGGCCCAAGACATCACCGCGCAAGATCGACCGTTGACGATCCCGATCACGATGCCCGAGGGACGCTCGGTCGACTGCGTGGTGGCTTGCGGCCCGGCGGTTCCCATTTCGGCATTGGCCTTTAGTCCCGACGGAAAGACGTTGGCCGTGGGCGGATATGAAGAAGTATTGCTCTGGGACCTCGCGGCGGCGAAACTCGTCGGACGACTGAGTGTCGAGCCGTCGGGCGGCATCGTGGGTGCCCTGGCCTATAGCCCGGACGGCAAGTCGCTGGTGGTCGGCACGGGAACACCGGGAGAGTCCGGCGCCGTGAAAATCTTCGATGTCGAGAAGGCCGAAGCGATGGCCAACTTCGACGAACCGCCCGACGTGGTCCATGCCGTGGCGGTTAGTCCCGACGGCAAGCTCCTGGCGGCAGCCGGGGCATACAACGCAGTGCATGTCTGGAACCTGGCCGAGAAGAAACTCGTCGCGACGGTCGAAGGCCACGGCGGCTGGGTTCTCTCGGTGGCGTTCGATCCGGCCGGTAAGTTCCTGGCAACCGGAAGCCTCGACAAGACGATGCGCATTTGGAAGGTCGACGGCTACGAGCCGTACGTCAAGATCCCTCAGACCGAAGCGGTGCGCGGCGTGGCCTTTAACCCCAACGGCCAATCGCTGGCCCTAGCCGTCGGCGGACCGAAGCAACGGGCCGTGAAGTTCCCGAAATGGACCGACATCGAGCGATACAAGGCGGCGGCCGATGCGCAGAAGAGCAACATTGCCCGGCAGATCCGACCCATCTCGACCGGCGCCGGATTACCCTTGGGCGTGGCGTGGGCTCCCGATGGGAAATGGGCCTATGTCCCGTGCAGCGACAAGACGGTCAAGGCCTTCGATCCGGCAGTGACCTGGAAAGCGACCGCCACATGCGTCGCCCATGAAGATTGGGTCTACGCCACGGCCATAAGCCCCGACGGAAAGACGGTCGCCTCAGGCGGTGCCGACGGAACCGTTCGGCTCTTTCACGCCGCCGACGGCCGGCCGATGGCCACGCTCGTTCAACTCACACCCCGCGCCGAGGACTGGCTGATCGTCACGGCCGACGGCTATCTGGCGACTTCCGCCGCGGACAAAATAACCTGGAAGACGACCAACGTCGAGACGCCGACCGACGAGTTTACCGGCCTATTGGAAAAGCCCGAGTTGGTACAAAAGATCATCGCAGGCGAGAAGACCGATCCGCCCGCGTTGAAGTAGTGATCAAGGAAACCTCCCGATGAATACCCGATTCCGTTACCTTCTCATTTCGATGGCTCTCGCGCTATCGCTGAGCGGCATCTCGGCCACCATCGCCGCCGAGCCGAAAGAGAAGAAGGAATACGACCCTCACATCACGTATCTCTTTCCCGCCGGAGGGCAAAAAGGCACGACCGTCGAGGCGATGGTTCGCGGCCGAGGACTCGACGAGACGGCCGAAGCGCGTGTCTCCGGCGAGGGAGTGACCGCCAAAGTCCTCGCGATCGAGGAGCCGAGCACGAAGCTGCAACAGCGATCGAAGGATCGGCAAGACGTTTCCGAGAACCCGAACGTGGTGCGACTGTTGCTGACCATTGCCGCAGACGCTCCGTTGGGCCAGCGGGACCTGAGGTTGATTACGCCGAAGGGGGTCACGAATCGGTTCCGCTTCATCGTCGGCCAATTGCCCGAGATCAACGAGATCGAGCCCGAGGCGACCGAAGGCAAGCCGGCCGAAGATCAGGCCCAGCCGATCGAATCGCTGCCCGTGCTGGTCAACGGCCAGATCTTCCAGGGCGACCGCGATGTCTTTCGCTTCTCGGCCAAGGCGGGACAAACGATCGTGTGCGATTTCCATGGCCGGAAGATCTTACCCTATATCGCGGACGCCGTTCCCGGCTGGCTCCAGGCGAGTCTGAAGCTGACCGATGCGTCGGGCAAGGAAGTCGCCTACAACGACGACTTTCGTTTCCATCCCGACCCGATGCTGATCTACCACGTGGAAAAGGACGGGGAGTATTCGGTCGAAGTGAAGGACGTACTCTTTCGCGGCCGAGAGGACCTGGTCTATCGGCTCGCGATCGGCGAGTTGCCTTGCATCACGCACATCTTTCCGCTGGGAGGGAAACGCGGCTCGCAGGCCCAAGTCGAGTTGCACGGCGTGAACTTGCCGGCCGATACGTCGCAACTTGATCTGGCGGACGACTGCCCCGCGTTTCGCGAAATACAGGCCGAACATAAGGGGCTATCGACCAATGCGCTACCCTTTGCGGTGGACGACATCGCCGAGTTGACCGAGACCGAACCGAACAACTCGAAGGATCAGGCCACCAAGATCGAGATACCCGTCGCCGTCAACGGCCGTATCCAAGAGAGCGGCGACGTCGATTGCTTTCTGGTCAGCGTCAAGGCAAAGCAGCGGTTGGTCATCGACGTTCGGGCAAGGCGACTCGAGTCGCCGATGGATTCGATCCTCAGCATCATCGACGCCCGAGGGCGGCAGTTGGTCGAGAATGACGATACAATCGACGCCGGCTCGCCGCTGATCACGCACCATGCCGACTCGCAATTGATCTACACCTTTCCGGCCGACGGCGACTATGTCATCAAGATTCGCGACGTGCAGAACAAGGGGGGCGAGGAATATGCCTATCGGCTGACGATTGCACCGCCGCGGCCCGATTTCGCGCTGCTGGTAACGCCCGACAATCCGCGGCTCGGCGGCGGCGATACGGTGGCGCTCACGGCCAACGCGATCCGCCGGGACGGTTTTCGGGGCGAGATCGAACTGTCCCTCGACGGGCTGCCCGAGGGATGCGTCGTGAGCAACGCGGTGATCCCGGCCGGCCAAGATCAGGTACGGCTGACGATTACGGCCCCGGCCGACGCGCCGCTGGGTCTTTCGTCGCCGAAGATCGTGGGCCGAGCTACCGTCGACGGCCGGGAGATCGTCCGCGAGGCATCGCCCGCCGAAGCGGTCATGCAGGCGTTTATCTATTACCACAATCTGCCGACGGCCGAGTGTCTGATGGCGATCACCAAGCCGGCCCCGTTCGCCTTGAGTTTGGACTCACCCACCCAGGACGTTTTGGAAATCCCGCGGGGTAAGAGCATCGACGTGGTGGTCCAGGCAACGCGACGCGGCGATACGAAAGGGGCGATTCGATTGACGGCCGACACGCCGCCGCGAGGGCTTACCGTTCGGGCAGCTTCCATCGCAGCCGACAAGGACGAAGCGACCGTCACGATCACGGCGACCAATCAACTGGCCGTCGGGTTCCGCCAGAACCTTCTCCTAACGGGCGCCCTTCGCATAGGAAAAGAGACGATAACCGGCGTGGCTCCGGCCGTCGCCATCCGCGTCATCGACCCGGCCGCTCCGAAGGACGATGGCCCCGTGCAGAAAAAAGTGGTCGCGGCGGAAAAGTGATTCGGGTGCCATGCTCGACGCTTGCGTGGGCATGCTGGTCCAGGGCGAGAGACGATCGAAGAATAGCTGTCGTATTGGGGTGGCTGGGGTCGGAAGGTTATTCATCGGCCACCCCCGGAAGAACATGCCCACGCAAGCGTGGAGCATGGCACCCGACCAAGACCGAACCAACCCCACTACGTCGCGAACTCGCGCAGTGCAGCTTCCTTGATGCCTTTCAGGTCGATCTTGCCGGTGCCGAGAATCGGGATCTCGTCGATCCGGCGGAAATTGGCCGGCGAAGGGATCCACAGCGGCGGCAGGCCCGACTCGGCCAATCGGCGGCAAATCTCTTGCGGCGTCTCCTCCAGGCCCGTGTGCAAGACGACCAGCCGCTCGCCCTTGCGCTGGTCGGGAACCGCGGCGATCGCCAGTTGGGCCGTCTCGCCGTTGAGCCCGAGTGCCTTGACGATCTCGTCTTCGATTCGCACATGCGGCACCATTTCGCCGCCGATCTTCGAGAAGCGGCTTAGGCGATCGGTGATGTGGATGAACCCGTCGGCGTCGATCTTCGCAATGTCGCCGGTCGTGTACCATCCGTCGTGGATCACTTCGGCCGTCTTGTCGGGCAGATCGAGATATCCCTTCATCACACTGGGGCCCTTGATCAAGAGGAGTCCCGGTTGATCGACCCCTAGATCCTCGCCCGTGTCGACGTCGACCGTTTTGGCCGAGATCCCCGGCAGGGGGCGTCCGATGCTCCCCTCGCGCAGCCCGACGGCTTCGGTTCCGCGGCGTCGATTGTCGGGCACGTTGATCCCGACGACCGGCGAGAGTTCCGTTGTGCCGTAACCTTCGGTCGGCCGCACACCGAATTTCTTCTCGAAGGCATCGATCAGATCAGGAGGCAGCCGCTCGGCGCCGGTGATGACCACGTCGAGCGATGCGAAGTCGTCCTTCTCGCACTTGCGGAGGTAGCTTCGCAGGAACGTGGGCGTCGAGATGATGATCGTCGCGCTGTGTTTCTTACAGAGCTTGCCGATCGCCCGAGCCTCGAGCGGCGAGAAATGGAACGCCACGCGGGGTGCCAACGTCAGCGCGAGCCACAGATTGGCCGTGTAGCCGAACGAATGGAACATGGGCAGGATGCCGATGACCGTGTCGCTCTTGTGCAGTTGGATCGCCGAGTTGAAGGCCGCGACGTTCGACCCGACGTTACGATGGGACAGCATGACGCCCTTGGCATTGCCGGTGGTGCCCGAGGTGAAGATGACGGTCAGCACGTCGTCCGGATCGATTTCGGTCAACCCCAGCCGGCGTTCCAGTATGCCGACCGGAATCAGCCAAGCTCCGGCCGCGGCGGCCAACTTGTCGGCGAGGGTAAGCTTCTCCTTGAGGTCCTCGAGGTAGACCAATTCGGCGTCGAGGTCGAGGTGGTCGAGCTTCTCCATCACGCGGCGGCTGGTCAGGACGTGGCGGATGCCGCATTGCCGGATGTGCGAATTGATTTCGTCGGACGACATGCTGTAGTTGAGGTTGACGGCGATGCGGCGGTCGATCGCCATGGCGGCGTTGACCACGACGGCCCCGGCCGAAGGCGGCAAGAGCAGCCCGACGTGTTGCTCGTCGTCGGCCAACACCTCGCGGCGCAATAGGCGGCGGACGACCAGGGTTCGCGTCATCAGGGCGGCGCCGGACAGTTCGTCGCCCCGCGAGTCGGCCACCTTGATGCGAAGGCGGTTCGCCCGACACATGCGCAGGAACTTTCGCGGCAGGTTCATTTCTTCTTGCTGTTTGTCGGCCATCACTTCTTCTCCCAATCGTTGGACGGCCCGGCGCACTTGCTCGGCGTTCTCGGGCCGGTGAATCGGTTTGCCGAATCGGACGGTGACGGGATCGAATATCCGCTTGGGCCATTTCCAGAAGAGCTTGCCACCCTTGCGGCTGAAGATGCTACCCCACAGCCCGTCGACATAGACGGGAATCACCGGCGCGTCGGTATGTTTGATCGCCGAGAGGAAGCCGGGTCGAAACGCTTGCATGGACCCGTCGAGCGAGACATTTCCCTCGGGAAAGATGCCCACGATTTCGCCGCTCCGTAGCGCGGCCCGGGCTGTGCGGATCGATTGCACCACCGACCGCTTACCCGGGGTAATCGGAATCACATTGGCCACATAGCCGAACCATCGGGTGGACCAATGGTTGAAGTACTCGGCATAGACGACGAATCGGACATACCGAGGGCAGCTCAACCCGACCAACGGCCCGTCGGCCCAACTGACGTGGTTCGGAATCAACAGGGCCCCACTCTCTTTCGGCAAGTTCTCGACACCCTGGACGCGAATGCGGTACATGAGCCGGCTGATTAGTCGGGAAATGAACCGGGTCGTCGGGCGGGTAAGCAACGCGACGGCACAGCAGACCACGGGTATCGTGAACACGCCAGCAGCGAGAAACACGCGATCGGCCGAGAAACCCATCGGACCGGTCATCAGCCAATACAGGCCGGAGACCAGGAACATCCCCGAGCAGGTAAGAAAGTTGACGGCTGCCAGGATGGACCCCCGGGTCTTCCGTGGGCTGCGGTCTTGCAGATACGACTGTAGCGGCACGTTGTATATCCCGCCGCTACAACCAAGCAGGAACAGCGAGAAGCAAGCGGCGAAGTAGGGCGCCGTCAGAGGTTCCGCCATTCCGGAATCAACGGTCGCCTGAGGGATGAGGCACATCAACAGCGAGCAGCCCGCCACGCCGGCGGCCCCGAACGGGACCATACCCAACTCAATCCGCCCCTTCGACAGATAGCCGGCCAGCACGCTTCCGGCGCCGATACCCAACGACAACGCCGCTAGCAGGGGGCCAACTTGCTTCTGCTCCAGTCGCAATACCTCGACCCCAAGCTGATCGATGTTGATCTGAAGCAGGGCTCCGACGGACCAGAAGAAGGTGACGCCAAACGCGGCCATCAGCAAGGGGCGATTCGACCAGAGAGTCGCCACGTCTCGAAAGGTCTGCGTCGCCATGTTGATATTGAAACGCTTGGTCGGATTGGCCGGGCGAAGCCGCCGAATCAACAAGCTGCAAGCGGTCCCCAATACGGCAGTTCCGACCAAGACCATGGCGGAGATCCACCACCGATACTGTCCCGG
>SDBT01007931.1_pt1 | contig 17418 bp, 26 predicted proteins | sample 2277101 | NCBI WGS metagenome assembly SDBT01 (sample SAMN10404973, study PRJNA504765) | marine sediment metagenome | isolation source: marine sediment core GS10_PC15, 103 cmbsf | place: Arctic Ocean: Southern Knipovich Ridge | collected 2010 | reverse complement strand
GTTTTAGGAAACCTTTGTTTCCCCTTTATTAGAATGCTTATCTTGTACCATTTCTACCTAATTTATCCCGACAACGCATTTCCCATTTTCTCGCAAGGACAATCTTTTTTTTAATCTTTCTTCATCCTGAGCAAAAAGCTCCTTCGGAAGGGACGATACAGCCTGAAGAATTAATTCATGAAATCGGTTTTCGGGTTTTATTAACGAGTAATAGACCCACCTCCCATCTTTTTTCTCTCGAATGAGCCCGGCATTTTTAAGAATTTTAAGATGTCGAGATACGTTATATTGGCTCATGCTGAGTGCATCCATGATTTCACAAACACAAATTTCAGAGTTGGAGCGGCACAATAACCAGATGGTCCTCAAACGGCTATTATCGGATAACCCCTTCAGTACACTTACAAATGCTTCCATTTTATCCTCACAGTCACAATCATATGCATATAAGCCATTTTAAGCATATATTGCACAGAAAATTCTTAAATGCAAACTATTTTTTCATAATTTACTCTTATGATGGTGGTTTTCCTATAGTGATAGATCTTTTTTTACAAAACATTTCTTTACACCGTTCATAAAATATATAGATGAAATGTGACAATTATTAGCGTCCACAAAGATAAAGTGGTTTTTAAACATCGGTTACCGATGATTAACTGGCGTGGAGTGATCGCCATTACTTTTCAGGCCCGACGGTATTCTGTTTCAGGAGGGATACAAAGTACAGGCCGGCTAATGAATCTCAGCACTTTTTCTGTGGTACCGCCGAAAAAAATGGCACTGGAATCGCAGGCCATACCGCAACTGCCCATGACAATCATTTCGGCATCGTACTGTTCGGCTTTTTTGTTGATCTCCAGGTGAGGTATTCCTTCGCAGATAACCGGCTCGACAAGGGTTCCATCCATTGCTTCTTCTTGAAGGATAGTTCTCAACTTTTGCTTTGCATCCATAAAGAGTTGCTTTTTCAGACGGCCCTCATCGGTAACATTTCGAAGCAGACACTCGGCAATAAAATCGTGATCAATGACGTGTAGGACGATAATGCGCCCGGGCTTCATTCCCAAAAGACTTTTGGCTTTGTGCAGTGCCAGACGCGAACAGTCCAGAAAATCGATAGCCACCAGAATGACCGTTTCCGGGGAATTTGGGCGTTGCCTGGAGATCATACCGTCATCCATGCGTCCTTCTTTTGCCTGTTTTTGATGCAAGGGATAAGGTGGGTGCTGTTATCCGGCCGGCATGCGGATATAGGCCCAATTGATGGATCAGCCGATGTGTGCTGAATTTGCTGCAAGGTGAACCATAATTCCCTCTGAACAATATGCATTAGATTTAATATCTACATTCTGGCTGTGCGGTGCCGTATTTTGTGAGAACAATTTGCCAGAGCTGAATATATCGGGCACGAAAGGCGCCGGCGCAGGACAGCAGGTAATACTCCCACATGCGTTTGAACTTCTCGTCGTACTTATTTTTTAACCCGGGCCAGGCAGCCTGAAAGTTCGTATTCCAGGCCATAAGAGTTTTGTCATAATGGGGCCCTAGGTTGTGCCAGTCTTCTACAACGAACAAACCTTCGATCGATCTGGCGATCTGGGCCATACTGGGCAGCACGCTGTTGGGGAAGATGTATTTGGTAATCCACGGGTCGCAGCCTGTTTGAGATTCGTTGTCGCCGATGGTTTGCAGCAGAAAAACGCCGTCATCATTGAGGCAGCGGTGGACCGTTTGCATAAAGGTTTTGTAATTTTTGGGACCCACGTGTTCAAACATGCCCACGGAAACGATTTTATCGAAGGTGCCGCGGATCTTGCGATAATCACAATCCAGAAAATGTACCGGCAGGTTTTTACAAAAATCTCGGGCATACCGAAGCTGCTCTTTTGAAATGTTCACTGCAGTAACGTCGCATCCGTAATGTTCGGCCGAGTATTTGGCAAACCCGCCCCAGCCGCAGCCGATATCCAGTACGTGGTCGTTTGAACCAATAGCGGTTTTTTTGCAGATCAGCTCCAGTTTTTTTTGCTGGGCCTGATGCAGATCGTCCGTATCGTTAAAGTAACCGCAACTGTACTGGTTATAGGAATCGAGAAATGACATAAACAGTTTGTTGTCAAGGTCATAGTGACGTTCAGCGATATAATGCGAGCGTCTTTTCGATTGAAGATTAAAAAGGATACCGGGAAGCAAGCGCATAAAATATTTAAAGCTGCCTTTGATTTTTACATCAAGCCTGCTCATGAGGACACGGTATATAAATTCATCCAGTTGCCGGCAATCCCACCAGCCCTCCATGTAGGCTTCACCGAGACCCAAATTCTTCTCCCGCAAAACCCGTACATACAGCCTGTCATCGTTAACATGCATATCCCAGGGATTAGTTCCGTTGAGGGTTACTCCGGCCTGGGAAAACATTGTTTCGATCATTTGTTTCGGGTTTTGCATACCGCCTCCCTCCGCGGTTTGTTCCTGAAAGCCTAAAGGCAAATTTCTACCGGCGGAACGGCTTACCATATTTCCATAAAGACAATCAAAAAACTCTGATAACCATCAACCTGCTTTGAGTTACTAATTCACTTACCCACGTTAATGTGGTTTATACATATCAGCGTTTCGGGTTAAATATGGGAAAAACCTCAGTCATTTTAAGCTCTTCACCAGGCAGAAGTTCCTTGTATTGACGGATTTTTCCTAAAATCTCACCGTCTGTCGGAAGCTGGCTGCCCCGCCCTTGATTGGTATAAACGATTTCGTTATTTACGGTCACCTCATAAATACCATTGGCTCCTTCAATAAGTTTAACAACAAGCCCAAACTTTTTTTCGATCAAAGCCACCAAACTGGCAGCGAAACGCAAGAAGCCTCATTCGACTCAGTAGGTGATTTCAATGTTAACATTATTATTTAGGCAGTCCGTATTACTCATGATAAATTTCCTTTCAATTTAATCAGTTTTATTAGTAAAGGCTTCCTTTCCCAATATCATCCGGATCGTTTCGCCGGCCTCGCCTTTCTGATTATCCACCACCGTAACCCCTTTACTGATCAGCCACTCCTTATAATAATGTTGAATTCCACCGCAGATCACCTTCTCAACCACTAATTCCACCAGAAGTCGGGCGATTTCCATGGCGCTCTTGTCCCCTACATCCAATATAGCCTCCCGGCGCACAGTTTCACCCTCAATATCAATCAACAAGATTTTCCCGGAGGCACCGAAATGAGGAGAGATCCTTTCCTTAAATAGAGGAATGGCAATTTTCATTTTAATTTTCGATGTTTCTCAATTCTTTTTATTAATTATCAAGCAATTGCCGTGCCAGAAGAAGCATGATTAGATAGTTTATTTTTTGCAATAAAAGCAGAAGGTTGGATAATATCATAAAGGCTTTGATAAGGAATTAACTAGAGAGGTGTTTCAAAACATGAAACCGTTTCAGGTGATGTTTCGGATTTGTTTTAATTTATTGTGCCGACATCCCATATTTTTTCATCTTACGCCACAGGGTGGTGCGGCTCAGTCCTAACGCTTGGGCCGCTTTTTGTCGATTGCCGCCGTGGTGTTCCAACACGGCGTGTATTTTCTTAGCTTCTTCATTTTCATAAAGAGTAAAGGTTTTAGAGAAATATGCGTTCTGCTCGCTAAAGGCCTCAAGCAAATCTGTGGGCAGATGTTCAATACCGATCATCCGGCCTATGCAGGCAATAAAGGCATATTCAATGACATTTTCCAATTCGCGGACGTTGCCCGGAAACGGATAATCCATCAGATGAGCAAGTACTTCAGCGGTAACACCTTCAATGGATCTTCTGTTAAGGAGGTTGTACTTGTGGATCAAGTGCTCTATTAACAGTGGAATATCTTCCTTCCTTTCCCTCAAAGCGGGCAGGCTGATCTTGACCACATTGAGGCGATAGTAAAGGTCTTCACGAAAGCTTCCCTCCTGAAGCAGTTGTTTTAAATCCAGATTGGTTGCCGTCACCAGTCTGAAATCAGCTTTTGAGGTTTTGGTTTCCCCTAAGGGCGTGAATTCGCCATATTCCAGCACCCGCAAAAGATCGGCCTGAAACGCCAGGGAGGTATTGCTGATCTCGTCTAAGAACAAGGTGCCTTTATCGGCAAGTGCAAAGCGGCCGGCCTTGTTTTTGGCGGCGCCTGTAAAAGCACCTTTAGTATAGCCAAACAGTTCCGAGCCCAGCAGGGTATCCGGCAAGGCAGCACAATTCACTGCAATAAACGGCCCGTCTTTGCGGGAACTCAAATTATGAACCGCCCGGGCGATAAGCTCCTTGCCCGATCCGGTAGGGCCCCAAATCAACACCGGACTGTCGCTTTCAGCGATATCCGGTAAAAATGAAAGGATTTCCCGCATTTTAGGGTGCCTTCCGACAATATCCTCAGGGATAAGGCTATGGGACAATTGTCTTCTCAGCCGCTCCAGTTCGGAGAGATCGCGAAAGCTCTCCACGCCGCCAATGACTTTGCCGTTTTGATCTTTCAGGACAGATGTAACGATACTAATAGGTTTCTGCCCCCCTGACTTGCTGATAATAGAGGCATGAGGGTTTAAACAGCGATTCCCGCAGTCAAGCGCTTCGTCAAAACAGCATCTCGATTCACAAATATCGGCCCGGAAGATGTCGAAACAATACTGTCCGATGGCTTCTTTGGCTTTGAAACCCGTGATGGCTTCAGCTGCGGGATTGAAATATGTGATTCTTTTTTGCAGATCAATGGTGAGGACGCCTTCACTGATGTTTTCCAAGATGGTGCAGCAGTGTGAGTCGGGAAGGGAAATGACCTTACAAGAAATGGTCGATTTTTCATGATGTGCTTCTGGATTTTTTCGGTCTTGGGGGCGTTGTTTTTTCATGGAAACTCCTTTGAAATTTAGGGATCAACCCTTATCTTTTTGACGATTACCGGGTATCCGCAGCCCTGTCAAGCATTTGCATCTCTCCGGTTTTTCTCACGAATCTGTAGTCAAGACCATGTCATTTCAGATCGCTGATTGGCCGAGACCATTCCACGATGAATCGCGAAATGGACGACTTTATAGTGTTTTTCAAAATAGCGTATAGATCTTGTACGCAGTCATAATAACAATCATAATTCCAAAAATCTGTTTGAGCCTGCTGCTGGGAACATACAGGCTGGTAATTCTGGCGCCCATAAAAGCCCCCACGGCGCCGACAATCAAAAGCGCAACGGTTAATCGCATATCCCAAACTGCTGTTGACAAATGCGGTACCAGTGCGGAAAAAGACGGCGGGGTTACGGCAAAGGCGTTGATGCCGGCAGCCCTCTTGGCTTCAAATCCCAGAAGGATAAGTGTTGGCATCAGCAGAAAACCCGGGCCGATGCCAAGAAAACCGGCCAAAATCGAAATGGGCACGGCAAAAACGAGCGCTAGACGAAAGTTCTCTTGAACATCCTCTTTTTCCTTGATCGGTTTAAAGAGGCTGAACGCCAGGTAGATCACAACAGCGAGATAAATATACAGAATATAGGTTTGATTGATATAGTGGGCCATGTAGGCACCTGCCGGTGCTGAAAGGGTCGTGATGACAGACAGAGTTATTGCTTTTTTCCATTCCACATAGCCGCTTTTTGCAAATCCAAAGGTTGCAAACAGGGCTGTCAAGCCGTTGAGTAACAACGTCAGCGGTTGAACCTGATTGACAAGATCCGGCAAAAAGAGAGACAAAAAAGGCACGGCAGAAAAGGCCACCCCCAGACCCAACATGCCAGAAATGACGGCCAAAATCGCCAAACCAACAGGCATTATTATAAATGAATTCATAAGCACATCCCTTATTTTCTTCAACGACCAAAACGATCGGTTTGAGCCGGGCCGTAACTGGCCTCAAACACCGGCACTCAATGGTGCTGCAGTGCCTTTTCCACCTGTTTGGCCAGTCTGGTTTTGATAAATGCCAGCGCCTGGTCCCTGTCGTCGTCCAGGGTAATGGACATGATCTGCTGGATGTCGGACGTATCCAGTTCAATGTGGATGTTTTTGAGGTTCATCAATATCTCCTTTTTTAGATGGATCGGTTGAATTCCACGGTCTCATCCAGCCAGTGTTTTAAACTGCCCAGCATGGTGGCTGCATAGGGGTTGTCTGCGCCATTTGATATCTTGTAATGCACCCATAGCCCTCTTTTTTGAGAGACAACGAGACCCGCATTTTCAAGAATTTTCAGGTGTTTAGAAACCGTCGATTGTGCGAGGTTGATGATGCCTGTAATTTCACTCACGCAAAAGTCTTTTTTTTGAAGCAATTTAAGGATTCGGATTCGATTGGGATCCGATAAGGCTTTCATTACCCGAATAAAATCTTTCATGACTGCCCCCTATCGTTGTATGGCGGATCACAAAATGATTTTGGGTTTAAAATTCCGATGAAAATCTATATTGAGACTAACCCAGATGCGACTTCATTCCCTGGTGTTTCTGCTGTTCCAGCCGTTTGTGAAATGCCTTGATCAGACGCAGCGCCTCTTCATGATCCTCATCCATGAGCACATGTTTCATTTGGAGAAATTCTTCTTTTGTGATGTTTAAGACCATCAGGCCCCTCCTGTTGCTAACGTTATCCTGAATATTCAGAAAAGATTTGAAATAGATTTTTGTCCGGCTCCCTTGCCCTAAAACGGCCTATCGCGCTAGAGGAAACGCATTCGCGGCCCGGTGCGCTTTGCCCTGCAGCGGGTCAAGCTTTTTGGCGATGGCCTCCAAGGCTTCGGCTATGGTCGGCATACGGCTGCACACGGACTGGTTGGTGTACATCACCTCCCCGTCCAAAGTAATTTCAAATATCCCATTGTGGCCTTCCACCAACTGTGGCCGGACCCCGAAAGTATCGACCACCGCATCCGCCAGACCGGCGGCGGCATTAAAAAAGCCTCATTCCACGCAGTAACAAATACTGATGCTATTCTCGCTTTTTCCCGACATCATCTGCCTCCATTTTTTTGATTTTCACTGTTTCGGCACTCAACCCCAGCCGTCTTTGCCGTTCGTGCATCTTCAGCAATTTGCTGTGAAAAAGGCCATCGCTGAAAATATACGTTGGCGTCACGATGATCCCTTTTTTTTTCAAAAGATCCAGGGTGGTGTCCACGAGCATGACGCCTTCCTCACACTAATTTTCATACCCCATCGAAGGTTGGATAGGCCTTTTCCCTCGCTATTATTGAATCACGCCAATGACGTAAAGGGGTATCTTCCGTCGAAGCGGACTGTCGGTTCGAACCAGGATCGAATCCATATAATGTCCTTTCTCCTCCCGCGTATTCTCGACCCTGATGACGCAGCGATTCCGGCCGTCTGCGCATCGCTCTTTCAGCTCATATTTGATGAAGCGGTCGTTTTTTGCTTTCACGTTCCGAACAATGAAAGGGTATTCTTTTCTTGGGATGATCTCGACTTCGGCAACCAGCGGCGTTCCGGCCGGCCCCACAAGGTGAATGCGTTCCGGCCGGACGTCCGCAAATTTTTCAACCAATCCGGTCACTGTCACGCGAAGCCACGGATAATTTTCATCATTGGTTTGTATCCTGGCGCTTTCGCGTATTCTTTTATCACCGTAGCCGTTTGTGTTTACTTTCAGCGTTATCTTTCCTTCCTCGCCGGGTAGGATCTGTCTCGCACTGGAGACCGCCGTGCATCCTCACCCGGTGCTGATTTTTTCGATAACCAGCGGCGCTGTTCCCTTGTTATGTAAAATGAAATCATGGGTGACGGTTGTGCCTTCCACCACCGGTTTAAACGCAAAGACCTGCTCCGTCAGAACAGCCTTGGGCGATGTTTTGGCGATATTCTCAGCTGCGGCGGTATGGATGATGAGTAAAAACAAACAACATAGAAGAACCGTCATCATTTTCTGCTTCATCGGTCATTTTCCTTTCGTGGATGCAATTTGTAAAGCGATTCGTTATCGCCTAGGTTCAATGCCGGGTTGTTCCGTAAGAAAAAAGTGACATACAAAAGATATACCGCCGGGATCAGAATAGATATATCCCGCAAAACAGTCCAAAGATTTATTGCGCTTTCAGCGGTGGTGGAAAAGCAGCCGCAACCGATATCCAGTTCCCGTGCCATGTTAAAGAGCAGGGCACCTGTAAACGTCAACAACAGGAGATTGCATATCACCGCTGTGCCCGGTAGCCAGAGCCCGATGATCAGAAAACTCCCCAGAACCAGTTCCAGCCAGGGCAGTATAATGGCCGTTAAGTTGATAAGCCCGTCCGGAAGGATCTGGTAATTATAGACTGCCTTTGCAAATGCCGCCGGATGGAGGATTTTGTCAAAACTGGCATAAACAAATACCCCTCCCAATATCAGCCTGGCAAATAGTGTTAGTATCCAGCGATAATTCCAGTTTTTTCCTTCCTGTATTCTATTTTCAGGTGGTAGGTTTGCTTCTCTTTCGTTATTATCCTTCATCCAAAGATACATTCCCTTTTTGAAACGGAAGATGACTTTCCTGCCAAACCGTCCATCCGTTCACCAGAACCCGTACATTACTGAAACCCATGTCCTTCAAAAAGATTGCCAGATCATGGCTCAGATTGCAGGTTTCGCCATCGCAGTAAGTAATAATCGTGGTATCCGACGAAATATCTTCTGTCGCCTCAATAAATCGCTGATCGACGTTGTGCCAGGGGAGACTGCGTGCGCCTGCAATGCGTCCGTTTTCATAGTCTTCCCGAGATCGGGCATCAACGAACACCGCCCCCTTTTCCGTAAACAGCTTTTCTGCTTCGGCAAGGGATATATCCAGGTGCTCCCCCGTCGCTGTCGTCAACCTACCTTCCACAGACCAATCGCCAACCAGCGGTAACCGATCGGTCCGAAACTGGTTGATCGTTAACGCAAGCAAGGCGGAAAGAACAAACAGCGCGCTACACTGCCAAATGGCTTGAACAGATTTTCGCTTGCACGTCTTAACCTTATCGATAGGTTGGGATTTTATCATTTCCCTATGTCTTTTCCCTTGCATATCTTTTTCGAGGCCTTTTCGGGCCTTAAAAATCCAAACGAAATCGGTTCAAATATTCCGTCGGTTTCTCACTGTTTTCTTTATCCAGCGGCGGTCATTTTTCGGGGCCTTTGGCGCCCTCTGTCACCTGGGAGGCAAAGACCATGCATATGGGCAAAACAATGCACGGCCATGGCACCCGGCCTGCACGCCGGGTTGAAAATTTCAAGTGTAAAACTTTCAAGAAGCATGTTAGACCTCCTTATGAGTTGGCCACAAAGGGATACACAATAAAATAAATCCCCAAAAGACAGATCACCATACCAGCGATCTTGCGGAACCAGTTTCCGGCATCTTGCAATGTACTGTTTTCTATCAGTCGCCTGACCGCGGCTGTGGAGCTGCCGGCAATCACGATCGGCAGACAGTGGCCGATGGCAAACAGTATAATAAACAGAATCCCGACCGCAATCTTTTGCTGGACGGTAATAATGGCGAGGATCGGGGCGATAAATCCGAACGTACAGGAGCCGGACAGCACGCCGTAAGCCAGTCCTAGTGCAAAGGCACCGAACAGGCCCCTTAGATTCAGCCGATACAGTAAGCTGCCGGAAATGGCACATTTCTCCACACCCAGCATGCCCAAGGCCACCCAGACCAGAATCAGTCCAATCAAAATCTGCCACCAGTTCCCCACATCGCCCAGCATGCGGCCCAGCATGGCGCAGACAATCCCGATTACCGCAATGGTGATAAACAGCCCCAAGGTAAAGGCCGCCGCGTAAAATCCGGCCTGCCTGGGTTTCAGTGTTCGTTGCTGGCCGCCAACATAGGCGATGATGAGCGGAATCGATGCCAAGTGGCAGGGGCTGAACAGCACGCTGATCATTCCCCATAGGAAACAGCCTATTGCCGCGACAGTTGTTCCTCCGGCAATCCACTCGTTTACGGTCAAGAAGAGAGTTTCAAGCAAAGTTGACCCCTATTTGTCGAATCTCTATCACAACTATTATTTGTATTTTTCGCTTTTACGATATATAAAACGTATGAATCGACAGCCGTAATCCCCCATGAGCACCTTTACTTTAAAATCCTGATTCGGCAGGTCGTCTATCAGTGCCTTTTCGATGTAAAGCTCGATTTCCATAGCCCTGAAATACACATATTCCCTGCTGTTGATCGGTGTGCCGATCCGACCGATCGGCCCTTTGACCCCTCTTCATCAGCCGACGACGGTCATTCCGTTGAAGACAGACATGACACCGCCCCGTTCGGCAATAAAGGTGCTGAGAAAAGTATCGAGATTCGGCTTCAAATCATTATTTGTATAATGTTTTTCCATATGGTCTCTTTCCAGTAAGAACTTAACTTTTATAAAAAATTCAGCATGGTTTAATGCACTCCCATCTTAGTTAACTGACGCACGATCTCTTTTTCACTCATGAATCCGACGTGCCTGTACACTTCTTTGCTGTCTTTATCGAAAAAGATCTGTGTCGGAATAGCCCGGATTTTAAATCGGGAGGCTTGTTCACGGTGCTCCCAAACATCGATAAATACAATCGCGGCCTTTTCTTTATACACTTTTTCCATCTTTTCCAGGATCGGCGCCATCATTTTACAGGGGATGCACTTTTTTGCTCCCAGGTCGATCATTGTAACCATCCCTTTGATCGGAACATTGTTAAATTCGTATGCCCGGAGGATTCCTGAAGTCAGAATCAATATAAACAACACCGCCAAGGTTGCTGCAAAAGATTTTGATCTTAGTTTTTCCATATTCCTTTCAAATCCTTTCAAATCTCCACAAGATTTACTCCGATCAGTTAAGTTTAATTCAACAGCTATTTATTCAACCATGTTTTGATGTCCTCTTTTGCAGGAATTTTGCCGACACTTTTAACCTCGCCGTCAATAACGACCGCGGGGGTGCCGAAAACACCGTATCCGGCAATCTCCATCACATCGGTGACTTTTTCCACATTCGCTTCAACATTTTCTTCCGTCACTACTTCCCGGACAATTTTTTCCACCTTATGACATTTCGGGCAACCCGGGCCTAAAATTTTGATCTCCATATTTCTCTCCTTTCAAATCTCGTTAATTGATTAATATGGTAATATTGTTGAATGGATCTGGTTGAATCTTTTGAGATTCAGTCTGTTTTTACCATTTTTTCATCTGTTCTATGTTCCGCAGATCCGGCAGATCTCGTCGAAATGTTTTTGTGGCTTTTATCAAGCGGTGGCTTTTGTCGCTTCCATGAGCCATTCTTTGAGCCTGTTTTTCGGCGGAACGGAACCCACCGCCTTTACCACCCCGTTGATGATCAAGCCGGGAGTTCCCATGACACCGTAGCTTCCAATTTCAGCTATATCCCGAACATGTTCAAGCCCGGCGGCAATATTGAGTTCAGCCATTACTGCCATGAGATCCTGCTCGAGCTTTTCGCATTGAGGGCAGCCCGGCCCTAAGACTTTTATCTCTAACCCGCCCCCGTCCTGGTCCTCAAACGGCTCCCCGACAAACTTCTTGTACTCTCTTAAAAATGCTTGGCCGTAAAGCCCCTTCGTGTTGTTGCTAATGTAGTTTTTTTTTGATAATCGTTTTAACAGCTCAGCTTTGATTTCATCGTCGGACATTCCTTTGCACTCGTTAGACACCTCTTCTAAAACCTGTTTCAACCCGATGATTCCTGAGGGATGCTTGCCGACTCTTATTTGAGTGACGTCGTTTGCTGACATTTTTTCCTCCTTTAACCCGCGATCCAGCCGTAAGCCCTACCGGCTATGGTGGACATGATGACAATTATTATGCAAAATGTAGCGGTTTTTTTGACGCCCATCACACCGCCGATCACCAACATGTTGGGCAGGGAGAGTGCCGGCCCTGCTAAAAGCAACGCCAGTGCGGGTCCTTTTCCCATACCGGCTCCCAGCAGACCTTCGAGAATCGGCACTTCGGTAAGGGTGGCAAAATACATGAGAGCGCCGGCAACCGAAGCAAAAAGATTGGCCCACACAGAGTTTCCACCGACCAGCGTCTGAATGAAGTGTTCTGGAATCAAAGCGGAATGTCCGGGCCGGCCCAACATGAATCCGGCCACCAGCACACCGCCGCCTAACAGGGGAAAGATCTGTTTCATAAACCCCCACGTCGATTCCACCCAGCTCTTTCGCTCATCTTTTGTGAACCAGGACTTGAGCATCACAGCCAGAACAGCCAGAAGGGCAATGGTGATATACCATTTGGCGGCATAAATCGCCGGCCAGAGGCCGGCGGATCCTTCTGTGGGGCGCGCAAAAGCGGCAAAAATCAGAATCAAGACCATGGTGGCGATATAGAGCGAATCCTGCAAAAGCGTACGCGCCTTACCCTCCTCATCGGGAACATAAATTTGACCGGCGGTACGGGCCGCATCGTCTTTTCGAAAAATCAATGCCATCAGTAAACCGGTGACAATCGCAAAGAAAATTGCGCCGACGGCCCGTGCCAGGCCTAACTTCCACCCCAAAATCTTTGCGGTCAGGGTAATGGCCAGGACATTGATGGCCGGACCGGAATAAAGAAAGGCTGTGGCAGGACCGATCCCGGCCCCCCGAGAGTAGATTCCGGCAAAAAGCGGTAAAACCGTACAGGAGCAAACCGCCAAAATTGTTCCTGAAACACTGGCCACAGAATACGCTAAAATTTTCTTTGCCTGAGCACCGAAATATTTCAAAACAGCCGCCTGGGAAACGAAAACCGCAATGGCGCCGGCAATAAAAAACGCCGGAATCAGACAGGTGAGGACATGTTTTTGGGCGTATTCCTGAAGCATCATAAAGGCCTCCAAGCCGGATTTACGGACTGTCGGACTGTCCCAAGGTATATAATAGCAAGCCAAAAATATAAGAATTATTAACAACAGCTTTGTTCGTTCCTTCATTACAAAACACCTCGACTCGATATTGATTTAGCTTTACATAATATGAGCATATGCATATTTAGCTATTTATTAAGAACAAAAAAATTTAACTCTTGACGATCTCTTCACGATCCAGAGATGCTGTATTTTCCATTAGTTCAGAAATTTCTGGATACTCATTCAACCAATGTTTGAGATTTCCTAAGAGACAGGCAGCATACGGACTTTCCGTACCGTCCGCCAGATAGTAATTCACCCACAAGCCGTCTTTCATTGATTCAACCAGGCCTGCATCTTCAAGTATTTTTAAATGTTTGGAAACACTTGACTGTGCTATCTCCAAAGCAAATTGCAATTCGCAAACACAAAGCATTTTTCGCTGTAGCATCTTTACAATTTTAAGCCGATTCGGATCCGAAAGCGCTTTCATGACTTTTATGAAAGATTTCATAGTTAATCCCACCATTTGGTATATTCTTATTTAGTAATATAATTGCGGTAAGAAAATATGTCAACCATTTTCCACTTTTGTCAGCTTTGCACCGATCAGAGAAGCGATGACGACCAGGGTCGTGGAGATGAAAATCATCATGATTCCCAGGGCGGATAGCTTCCCCCACAAACCGTCCTCGGCAAAGTGGAGGATCTGTACAGCCAGGACTTCCGTTCCCGGCCTGGAGAGCACGACCGAGAGTGTCAGCTCCCGGACGAACATGGTGGACATCAGGATCCATCCCGATACGACGCCGGGGATCAGCAAGGGAATAATGATCCGGCGCAGCGTATAGAGGGTTCCCCCCCCGCAGACCCTGGAAGATTCTTCCAGGTGACTGTGGATTTGAACGAAGGCGCTAGAGAGCGGCCGAATCCCGTAAGGAAGGTACGTGGCGATGTAGCCGATCAGGAGCGACCAAATCGTGGCATACAGGGGAGTCTGGACGAAGAACCACATGAAGCCGACGCCGACTACGATCCCGGGAAAGGAGAAGGACAGGAAGCTTAAAGATTCCAGAACGCCGGCGGCGCGGGTGCGGACCTTGACGATAACGTAGGAGACGAAGATGGAAAGGATCACGCCCAGCGTAGCTCCCACGATGCCCAGGAAAACGCTGTTTTTCAAGGAAAGCAAGGAGATGGGATCCCTGAGCACTTCCACCCAGTTCTTCCAGCTCATCATGGAGAAGGCCTTCGCGCTCGGCACCATGGAGTAGGGAACAAGGGAAGTGTAGAACAGGACCAGGACCGGCAGCACGATCAAAACAAAGGAAAGGATGCCAACGATTCCGAAAAGAGGATATTTGGCATTCTTCAGATCGATCATGGAAGGCCTATATCCCCTGCTTGAGATTGTTACGTATTTCTCGCTCTCCGAGGTCAGGTATCGATAGAGGTAAATGAGCGTGATGGACGCGGCCAGGGCGCTCATGCCCACCGCCGCGGCCATGCCGTAGTCCGCGGCAAAACCGGTCGCGATGATTTGGTAGATATGAGTAGACAACACGTAGATCCGTCCCGGCATGCCGATGACGGAGGGAACGGCGAATGACGCCAAGCTCCGGACGATGACCAGTATGAAGGAGGCCAGAATGGCAGGCCTGAGAACCGGCAGGGTCACTTTGGTTAGCGTCCGCAGGTTCGATGCTCCGCAGACCTTGGAAGATTCCTCGAAGGAGACGTCAAAGGCGGCCATGGCGGGAGCGAGGATCAGATAGGCGATAGGCATATCCAGCAGCCCCTCCACCAGGATCATTCCCGGCAGCGTATAGATGTTGAAGGGAGAGCCCTGCAGGGAGAGGATCTCTCGCAAGAACAGGTTGATCATACCATTGGAGGGGTTCAGGAGAAGAACCCAGCTGACCGAGAAAAGGATGTGGGGGATCATCATCGGGATGATGGAGATGATCCGGAACAGTAATTTGAACGGGATATTGGTTCGGGTATTCAGGTAGGCCAGGAACAGGGCCAGGACGGTGGCGACAAAGGCGGACCCGATGGTGAATATGACCGTATTGATAATGATGCCGGCGAAAGCGGGATCGGTATAAGATCGGATGTACTTTTCCAGGGTGAAGCTGCCAAAGGCTCCCAGACCCTCAGAGAAGCTTCCGAACACAAGCATGACAACGGGGCATACCGTCAGAAACCCGACAATCACAATCAGGCTCGGCGTCAGTGCGGTTTTCGTATTAAGCATCGTCCTGTTCATTTGGGAAGCACGAAACAATGATCCTGGTCGAAGGAAAGGGCGATCTCATCCCCTTCTTTTACGTTGGAGGTTGGCTCGATCCTGGTGATCAGGCGAGTGTCTGCGATGCTGATCTCACCCTCGTAGGCCTCTCCGATGAAGATCAGGGATTCCACCCTTCCTCGGAAGATGTTGCGCCCGTCTCTGGTATCTCCTTCCATCACTTTGATGAACTCAGGGCGGATGCACAGCGTCACCGCATTTCCAGGCAATGTGTCGGGGTTTTTTAGACAGGCGATGGTGCCGATGCCGGAATCGATAATCGTGTAAGAATCCTCAAGGGCCGTCACCTTGCCGTCGATCAGATTCGCGCGGCCGATGAAATCCGCCACGAATCGATGATCGGAGTTAAAATAAATCTTTTTGGGTGTCCCGGTCTCTGCAATGCAGCCGTCCTTCATCACCGCGATGGTGTCCGACAGCGACAGGGCTTCGATCCGGTCGTGGGTCACGTAAACGGCCGTGATCTTCAACTCGGTCAGAAAGCTCCTCAATTCCTTCCGCGTCTCTTCTCTCAGCTTGGCGTCCAGGTTGCTCAGAGGTTCGTCGAACAGGATCACCTTGGGCTCGGCGATCAATGCCCGGGCCAGCGCGACGCGCTGCTGCTGGCCACCGCTCAATTTCGTCGCCGGACGGTTCTCTAAACCCTCGAGCTGCACAAACCGCAATGTCTTTTCGACTTTTCTTGTGATGTCCTCTTTGGGTTCCTTTCTGGTTTGGAGGGGGTAGGCTACGTTATTGAAGACGGTCATATGGGGCCAGATGGCATATGTCTGAAACACCATGCTCAGCCCCCGTTTTTCCGGAGGCACGAAGATGTTCTTTTCCTTCGACCAGACGATTTCCTCCCCGATCGCGATCTCTCCTGAGTCCGGCGTTTCCAATCCGACGATGCACCTGAGCAGGGTGGTCTTGCCGCATCCGCTCGGGCCTAAAAGAGTAAAGATTTGATTAGCTGGAATGGTCAGATCGACGTTTGTCAGGGCCTTGATCCTCTTGCCCTCCGAGAAATAATCCTTGCTCAAGCTTTTGATGCGGATCTGCATGGCTCGCTACCGAAAAGGTCCTGAGACCGAAAACGCTCGGTCTCAGGACCAAAAAGTGGTTGGAATGAGTGAGTGAAGAATGCCTTTATGGCACATCGAAGACCTTCTTAAATTCATCCCCCCAAGAACGGATTTCGTCATCCGACAGCGATCGAATGGGCAGGACTTTTGCTTTGTCCATGCCGGCGATGGGAGGATAGACGCCCGGGTGGAGAACGTACTCACCCACCTTATCGGCCAACATCTGCATGGCATCTCTGGACAGCCAGTAATCCACGAACAGCTTGGCAGCATTGGGGTGCTTAGCGGCGGCGGTGACGGCTATCCCCCGGGGAGTACCCAGCAGGGGTTGTTCGACTCTCGCCCAATCCAGGGGGGCAGGCGCCTTGGTGATGATGTATTTCGGCATAGATATGGCGATCAGCATCTCGCCGCTCTCCACCGGTGCGGGGGTGGGGCCGAAGGATCTGACAAACATCGGCTTATTGGCTGCTAGTCCTTTGACGAACTTCATCCAGGCCTCTTCCGAGGGGAAAACATTCTCTTTCAGTCCAATGAGCCAGGAGATGGTGGTCGCATGGGCAGAGGGGTTGGCCATAACGATCTTTCCCCGCCATTTGGGGTCCGTCAGGTCCTCGTACCGCTTGGGAACGTCCTCCGGTTTGACAAGCTCCTTGTTGTAAATCAGGGCGACGTATTCAATACCGAAAATCTGAATCTTGTCATCCTTTCTTGTCCATTCGGGGTAGCCGGCAGCTGCGGGGGATCGGTATGAGGCCAGGACACCCTTATTCTTCAGGAATTCCATAATCGGCAAAGGCGACTGAAGTACGTCGGCCAGAAGCTTTCCGGCCTGATGCTCAGTCAAGACGGTTGCGATGAATTTCGAGGTGGAGATCCTCGTATACTCTCCCTTGACGCCCTTATTCTTTGTGAACTCCTGCATGATGGGCTGGATGGCCGTGATGTTGGCGTAAAACGATACTTTTCCCTCTGCCTTTGCTTTCTCAGCCAGTGCCTGATCTGCTGAGTACGCATAAGGAGCCATGAAAACAATCAACAACAGAATCATGAATTTCTTCATAGTTACACCTCCTTTAGTGGTATATTGCATATTATGTGTCTTTGCCGGAATACTCTAAAATTTATAACCATACTGTAACCCGAAAGTCAACCCATATTGCTCGTCTCCAAAAAAATAGGCAAGCACTACATGTTTTGATCCGC
>SDBT01007930.1_pt1 | contig 17419 bp, 22 predicted proteins | sample 2277101 | NCBI WGS metagenome assembly SDBT01 (sample SAMN10404973, study PRJNA504765) | marine sediment metagenome | isolation source: marine sediment core GS10_PC15, 103 cmbsf | place: Arctic Ocean: Southern Knipovich Ridge | collected 2010 | reverse complement strand
GCTTGGGCTTCCTCCCGTACGTCTTCACCGGATCACCAGCGCGAGAATCTGTCATGAAACCCCTCCCTGTTTTGGAATGAGCGGATTTCCGCGAATGCAGATAATCTTCATCCTGTACATCTTTTCGTATTCTATAACTCACCCTAGGAATGTCAAGGTTTATCTAAATTGCTTTTTTCTTTTTATATTTAATGACCAGGAATGTATTTGTTCCAGTTATTGCTAAACTGGCGAGGTTTGAAACTAGGATACTGTTGTTTTTTGCTAAATAAGCGTCTATTACAATAAGAGTAATTGCGAGTAGGGTTATTAAATACATCAATAAGCTGATGTCTTCCGAACTTTTTGTTTTTATTAATTTAAACATCTGGGGAATTCCAGAAATTATAAATAGTATTGCAGGTAAGTAAAAAATTATATTCATAGATTAATTATATATTATTTAAAGAAATTTTGGTATTGAATCGCTGGGGGATTTGTGTGGGGGACTTCTCCGGCGGTTCAACCGCCGGAGAAGTATAGTTGTTGTAGGTGGGTTTACCCGAACTGACGGAAGTCGGGGCGGATGGGGTTGATTTATGTGATGAGAGGGGTATTATCGGACGTTGGACGTTTGTAAAGATAAATTTATTTATGAGAAATGAAAAACCGCCGGCCTCCGCGTTCAAGCGGTGGTCGGCGGTGATAATCGAGGCGGGGAGCGTTGTTACGCTTCCGCCTCGCCTGAAGGTTGGTCAGTATGGGGTAACTGACAGCTCTTTTTTCCGAGAAAAACCCCGATCCAAAAGACGGAGAAGATAAGGAGAACTCGACCTCCAAACAACTGCTCTATCTCGGCTCCGATAGGTATCCGGTACAACAGATCGTCCATGAACAGGGAGACAACGATCACCACAAATATTATGAACAAATCTTTCACCTGAACCCCCTATGTTGAGATGAGAAGCCAATTCTTTATTCCGTGTTAAGTTATACACCTATTTCAGTATTTTGTCAAGTGTTTAATATTATCTATTTTTGTTAACTAAAGTGGGTAGAGAGGGATTTTGGGGTTGATTTATGTGGTGAGGGGGGATAGAATCTTCCCCTAAGTTAGACTTAGGGGAATTCTGGGAAATTCATTTTCGACGGAAAATGAATTATTGTGGATTAGGCAAACTTAGCCTTTTCGCTAGAAAAAACCTATTCCTTAAACGGCTCAAGGGTTGAGCCGTTTAATTTTGGTTTAATTTGGGGGGATTTGGAATGAATTTTTACATTCTCACATTCTTAAGAATGTGAGAATGTTGGGTGGGGTTGATTTATCTGATGAGGAGGGTAGAATTAAAGAGTTATGAAAAATATACAAAATAAATTTGCATCTATATTATTATCAATAGTTTTTATTGTTTTAATTGTTGGAGGAGGAACTTATGTTTATATAAAAAAAGTTAAGGACAACGTACCAGTTATCGAAAATTCTAATGAGGCGAATTTACCAGTTGATATTAATGATGAACAGATTGCTCAACCAGCTGAATCTGAAACAGTAAATCGTCTTTGTTCTCAAAAACCAAAACTTGGCGATTTTGTAAGCGTAAAAGGTTCGAGTAATGGAGAATATTACACAATGAATGAATCATATAGGATATACGCCTCCGACGGTAGTGTTCTTGGTATAAATCCTGTTCTTGATAATCCAGGTGTATATTATGATTCATCTGGAAATTTGATAGGTTATTGTGATGGTTTACTTAATGAAAATAGTTCTTCATTTTGTACAGAAATACTACCTTCATTAACTTTTAATATGGAAGACATTTGTCTTTGACTTTGAGAAGAGGATTGCATCTACGTTATAGCGTAGATTAATATATCAGCCATGGCGTAAATGTGTTTTGTTGGGTGTTGGATACCTGGGAAAAACAGCGGTTCAACCGCTGGGGAGGGGGATTTTTGGGTTGATTTATCTGATGAGGGGGGGGGTAGAATTTTTGGTATACTTAAAATATGAAGACTTTTATAAAAAATCGTAATGATAAAAATGTCGTAGTTGTTGTAGAAGAAAATAAAAATTCAAAAGGTTTAGTTTTTGTTATGCACGGACTTGGAGGTTTTAAAGAACAATCTCATATTCAAACTTTTGCTCAAGCTTTTAAAGATAATGGTTTTACTGTCGTTTTATTTGATGCTACTCATGCTTGTGGTGAAAGTGAGGGGAAATATGAAGATGCAACTACTACAAATTATAATGAGGACCTAGAAGATGTTATAAATTGGGCGAAAACTCAAGGTTGGTATAAAGAGCCTTTTTGGCTTGTTGGGCATAGTTTGGGTGGTATGTCTACTGCTTTATATGCAGAAAAACATCCTAAGGAAGTTAAGGCACTTGCTCCTATTTCTACTGTTATATCTGCGAAACTTAGTGTGGAAACTAAAAAATCTAGAGGGTTTTTTGATGAATGGAAAAAGACAGGATGGTTAATTAAGGATAGCGGGTCTAGGCCTGGGCAGGTTAAAAAGCTTAAGTGGTCATTTATAGAGGATAGGATAAAACATGATTATAATTTATTACCAGAAGCAAATAAATTGACTATGCCAGTCTTGTTAATAGTAGGAGACAAAGACAAAAGTACTCCGCCCGAACACCAGAAAATGTTGTTTGATAAATTGTCTGGTAAAAAAGAACTTCATGTAATAAAAGGAGCTCTGCATACTTTTCGAGAGCTTAAGCATTTAGAGGAAATAAAAACTATTTTTGATAATTGGATTAAGGATAATTTATAAAGTTTCGTGAAGGACTGTCCTTCACAGGGTTTGGGGTTTCCGGCGGTTCAACCGCTGGGGGATTTGTAATTTCAGGGAGGACAGTCCTCCCTGGGGTTTGTTGGGTGTTGTTGGGTGTTGGATACCTGGGAAAAACAGCGGTTCAACCGCTGGGGAGGGGGATTTTTGGGTTGATTTATGTGGTGAGGGGGGGTAGAAGAATTGAAATTTTTGGTATACTGAATTCATGGAATCAAAAACACCTTCTCTTTCTCAAACATCTCCTGAGGGTTTACTGAAAAAAAAGATTGAATTAGTAGAAAATTCTGTTTTAGGTGTTGAAAGCAAGCTTGACCTTATTCTTCTTATTTTAGATAAAAAACAAGGAGCAAAATTGGGAGGGTTAAAAACTGTTGAGTCTGAAAAAGAAAGAATAAAAATCACTGAAGAATTTACCAAAAAGTTAGCATATATTTTAGAACTTCTTAGGTCATTAAATTTACGACATAAAATTGTCAAAGAATTATCAAATGATGATGGAGTAATTAGTTTTTCTGTACTTACCTCTAAAGATAGGAATATTTTGAATGAATTTATTAAAGCTGACAAAAGAGATGATGAAAAAACTTTTGGATTAATAGTAGGTTATCCCTCAACAGCAGTAGAAACTTACCATACAGATGGACAGTTTCGTTTTCGTCAAGAATTGTCTCCAGATGAGATAGCACAACTGCGAGCTGAAGGTGTATCATCTTTTATTCGTTTTATGCCATCGCGAGAACATTGGACTGAAGAATTAGAGTTTGCTCGAGAGGAGCAACGATTAATCAGAGAAAAAGCCCCAAAACTTTATGAAGAAGTTCTGAGAGAATTGAAATAAAAAAAGTTTCGGGAAGGACAGTCCTTCATGGGGTTTTCAGTGGTTGGACCACTGAAAACTGAAAAGAAAATGAATTATTGTGGATTAGACTAGTCTAGTTTTGAATGCGAAGCATACTATTAGAATTTTGTGAAGGGGGAATTCGGGGGTTGGACCCCCGAATGGGACGAAGCGTTCATTTCTTAGACGTTGGCCGTCTGACGGGGTTTTTTGGTTAAATTTAGTGGATTTTCGGGTAAATAGTTGTGCACATTTTATTAACTTTTTGTTATTAGAACACAGATTCTGGTTTTTGGGTGTGATAGAATAAAGAAATGATTCCTGAATTTAAAAAATATTTAGACCTTCTTTATCTCAATATAAGTGGTTTATGGACACTTAGCCTTAGAGATGTTCGGGAAAAATTACTAAAAGAGTTAAAGCCTTCAACTCTAGAAACTTCTATTATATCTAAAAATAATATTAATATAAATATTTATAAACTTGCGCATAAATTACCTGAGGCACCCTTTGCAAACAATGAAGAGATTAATAAATTTATTAGATGGCAAGCTCAACTTATGATCACAAGTTCTTATGAATGGTTTAAAGAATCAGATTACTGGAAAGGTGAAAATTTAAAAAATCAACCAGATATAATAAAGTTATTTAAATATATTAGAGATGCCTCAGTACATAATAATGTATTTGAATTTAAGGATAAAAGATTTTTACCCCTACACTGGAGATCAAAAACCTTAGATAAAACATGGGAAGGCAAGTCCCTTTTTTCAGATTGGATGTCTTTGGGTGACATAGAGTATTTGTTTGAAGATATTAGTAAAAAAATAATAAAAAAATAAAAATTAGGTCGAAATTATAAGTATAAAGTAGGAAAAAATTTATGAAAATATTTAAAAATTTTGAAAATATTAAAGAAGGTAGTGAGGTTGAAATTCATGTTAAAAACGCAGACAAGCCTGTTAATGGGAAGGTTGTTGAAAATAATTCTGAAGAATCATACATGCGAATAAACGAAAAACCAATTGATTCAACGATTAGGTATGAACAAATAGATTTTGTAGACGATTTTAATTAATAATACAATAAATGATGTTTAGTATATGATATACTTTATATATTATTTTATGAGTAAAAAAATTAAAGTTATTGATTTGTTTTGTGGTATAGGTGGTTTAACTCATGGACTTATAAAAGAAGGCTTGGATGTTGTTGCTGGAATAGATAATGATTCAACTTGTAAATATGGCTATGAATATAACAATAAAACAAAATTTATTGACTCAGATATTTTAAAAGTTACTAAAAATCAAATAAATAAATTATTTGGCCCCAAGAAAGAAAGTATAAGGGTTTTAGCTGGATGTGCTCCTTGTCAACCATATTCAAAATTAAACCTAAGGGATATTACAGAAAAACAATTAGAACCTTTGGAAAAGTTTGCGCAACTTATTGGAGAAATTCAACCAGATATTGTTTCTATGGAAAACGTAGCTGATCTTGCTGTTAAGAATAAATACCCTGTTTTTAAAAATTTTTTAAAGAATCTTAAAAAAAATAATTATAATTGTAAGTATAAAATTATAGATGTTTCAGAATTTGGGGTGCCACAAAAAAGAAGAAGGCTTGTTTTATTGGCATCAAAATTTGGTGAAATTCAATTAATAAAAAAAACCCATAAAGACAAAAAGGTTACAGTGAGAGATGTCATAAAGGACCTAAGGCCAATAAAAGCTGGTGAAGTCAGTAAAAAAGATTCACTACATCGATCAAGAAAACTTACTCCCATAAATCTAGAAAGAATTAAGGCAACCCCCCATAATGGTGGCGATGCGCATAGTTGGGACAAAAGCTTGGTTTTAAAATGCCATAAAAAAAAGTCAGGTAAAACATATATGGGTTCTGTTTATGGACGTATGCGTTGGGATGAACCTTCTCCAACAATGACTACTCAATGTGTTGGTTTGGGTAATGGTAGATATGGTCATCCTACGCAAAATAGAGCTATTAGCTTAAGAGAAGCTGCTATTTTCCAAACATTTCCTAATGACTATCAATTTTCTGATCCAAATAAACCAATAAAAATTAGTCAAGTTGCAAAATTTATTGGAAATGCTGTTCCAGTTAGATTAGGGTCTGTTGTTGGCAAGAGTATTAAAAATCATTTAAAGTTTTATGGAAAATAAATATGTATTTGAAATTTCCCTTAGCGTCTTAAATCATTTGGGAAGAAATCTATACAGAAATTTTATTACAGTGCTAGGTGAAGCTGTCTCTAATTCCTGGGATGCTGATGCAAAAAATGTATGGATTTACATTAATAGAGATGAAAATCATTTAGTTATAAAAGATAGTGGTTCGGGAATGGATGACGGTGATTTTAAACATAAATTTTTAAAGGTAGGATATTCTAAAAGAATAAAAGGTGGTAAAAATTCTCCTGGTGGACGTCCTTATATTGGTGCAAAAGGTATAGGCAAACTTGCATTGTTGTCTTGTGCTGAAAGAGTAAATATAATTTCCAAAACCTCAAAAACTGATTATGTGGGTGGAATTATTGATAATTCAGAATTAAATCAAGCAATTAAGCAAGACCTAACTCCTGATAAATATCCATTAGAATTAATTAATATTGATTTATTTAATCAATATAAAAAAAAGCATAAGCACGGAACAATAATTTATTTTGATAAAATAAAAGAAGATATAAAAAATACAATTCCTCATTTAAGAAAATTGATAGCTTTATATTTTAGATTTTCTTTAATTGATCCAAGTTTTAATATTTTTGTAAATGATGAGCCAGTATCTCTTAAAGACTTAAAAGATTTATCTGATTCAACTGAGTTTGCTTGGAATATAAATAAATTAGATGATCCATATTTAAGCTATCTCACTAAAATAAAAAAAGGGATAACATATATTTATGAAAAAAAAATGAACATAAAAGCCTTCATTGCAACCGTAGAAAAACCCAGATATTTAAAGATTGCTGGAACAGAAGAAAAAGTGGGAATTGATTTATTTGTTAATGGAAGATTAAGAGAAACAAATATTTTAAAACATCTACCTGATTTTTCTACAAGACACATAGCAAGTTATTTATATGGACAAATTCATTTTAATGAACTTGACGAGGGCGATATAGATAGATTTGGTACTAGCCGAGAGGGGATGGTTCCGGGAGATAAAAAATTTGCAAAATTAATAGAGGTTTTAAAGAAGGGCATACTGGAAACCATCAGTGACCAATGGGATGATTTAAGATTAGAATTTGACAAAGATGGCGACGATGAAAATCCAAGAAAAAGTTTAAAAGCAAGAAGAGCTCGCAGCCTTTATAATCTTTCTTCTGAAGACTATAAAAATTTAAAAGATAAGAAAGTGACAGCTTGGATTAAGGAATTAAGGCCAGATGCTGAATTTAATATTCCATCATACTCAGATTGCTTTCTATCAGAAAACCTAGTAAGACAATATATAAAAGAAAAACAATTTTCATTAGAATCAAAAAGAGAAATAATAACAAAGTGGAGAACAGTTGAAGAAAAAGGAAAGATAAATGGTAATTTAACTATTAATATTCGAGAATCAGATAATGATAGTTATTATCTAGATATGGAAGATTTGGTAAAACTTACAGAACAAAGAAGAGGATTTCCTCCAAACACTTTGTTGACAGACGAAACACAATTTACACCTATTAGAAATGCAGTGATGCATACATCTAGGTTAACAGAAGAAGCAAAAAATAAGTTAACCACAGTTTTTGATAATATTAAGGGAAAAATAAGAGATATTTTTTTAAAAGAAGATTATAAATAAAAGTTTTCAATTTCTATTTTATTCATATTTTTAATAAAGTTTATACTAAAATAACTTTTTGGTTTTAGGGGTATAATTTGTGATATAATATTTATATGGAAAATTTTAATACTTACTTTTTTAACGATAAGGGTGAAAAGATTGGGAGTCTTCCTGGTATCATGCCTATATCTGTTGGGATGGTCATTGAAATTAAAGGTGACGAGTATGAAGTTGGTTATACTAAACTTGTACTTGCTGACAACAGTAAAAATGACCCAGAATTAGGATTGTATGTAAATTGCAAAATTACTGTATGACTTTTAAGATAGGACCAGACGGGGTAGAGAATACAGAGGATACAAAAGCCAAGTTTAGTGGTGGGGGTTCTGTAAGAATTGGTGGCAATTTTACTAATAGTGGTAAGGTTAAAATTGACATAAAAGCTAGGTTAGATATTCTTGGAAACGTAGTAAATTCAGGTGATTTTAATATTTTAGATTTTACTACAAAGGATAAATACACTCTTTTTGAAAACGCAATCAAGGATCTTAAAGGTGAAGCGAAGATTTACACACAAGATTTATACTTAGCTGTTCAAAACAATAAACCCGAAGAAGCAAAAAGCAAATTTTCTCAATTAATATCCTACCTGAAATTACATCCAGAATTAGTAACCTCGTCTGTCCAGCTATTACTTCAAATATTTTAGAACAATCTAAGGAGATTTTTTGATATAATAAAAATATGAATCCGCCAAAATTTTATAACCATAAAAAATTTATCAATTAATTTACTTTTATACTAATCATTTATTATAAACAAAATACGTGAGTTTTGTAAAAAATTTAGGAGGATGAATAACAAAAAGAAAATATCTATAGTGGCGATGACTGCGATATTGGTGGCTGGGGGTTATGGTGGATATACTCTTGTGAAAGAGAAGGACCTTGCGGGGTTGCGTTCTGGGTATGTGCCTGTGTATGAAGTGGCGCGGGTTATTGATAGAATGGAGTGGATTTGACTAATATAAATAATAATGTAATATATTAATAAATCTTGCGGTATGCGCAAATAGTACCAAACAACCAAAACCTGGAGGGGTACCATGAGTGACCAGTGGTCTCGACGCGGAGAATTCGTCAACCTCGTCCTCGCCATAGCATGTGGCTGGGGCAATGTGGCCTTCGAGGAAACCGAGTTCGATGGTGTGGCGGGAGAGCAGTTCGACAGAGCTGTCGACCCCAAACTCTGCGAAGAGGAACAGTGCAACGACTACATCCGCATCGCTCTCCAGCTCGGAGTACCTGTGGAAGGACTCGAAGCCGACGGCGAGTTTGGCCCGAAGTGGGCGGAAGTCGTCGCTCTCGCCAAGGAGGAAGATTCGCCCTTTCCTGTAGTACAGGGTCTCTCTCATCACTAGAACCCCGCACCGACCAGCGCAACGGAAAAGGAAAAACTCCGTTGCCAATATCATTCGGTGACGGGGCTTTTCTTTTTTATATACTTTTTTCTGTAATATAGATATTTTAATATTAAACTAATTGTATGGTTTTGATTATTGAGGTTGTCGGATGTTGGACGTCCGACAACTTTTTGGTTTTGGATATTTTTCTGATTTGATAAATAGATAAAAGTATGGTTTAATTGGCGAAATCAATGTACTTTAACAAAGCTACTAAAACTGAGGAGGACGAGATGGTGAGAATAGGTTCCACGCCAGAGGTTGTTGTGGATCGTACCAATATCCCAACTTATCCTCATCAGACCATGAAGCTGGTGAATCCCGAGATGGAAACAGTTGGCCCCTCAAGGTATAACCTCTCAGAGGTTGAGCTTTGGCCTAGCGAGACACAAGAGAAGAAGTCTTGGAGGACGACGGGGCATACCGTCTTTAAGGAGCTGGAAAAAGAAGATTTTGTCCTCTGCTTGAATTTGCAAGACGGGATTGTAATCAAGGAGATGGGCATTAAGATTTTCCGTAAGTTCTGGAAAGGCAAGAGGCTTTTCTTCTGGGGTACAGTCGTGCGGTATCGCAACGGCAATCTTTATGTCCCATACCTCTGTGAGAAGAGCGGCCAGGTTATTATGCGCTGGAAATGGCTGAACCATCGCTTTAACCTTAGCGATCTCGCTCTTCGTTTCAAGAAGTAGTTTTCTATCAGTGCGATGCACGCTCCCCACACTTGTAGGGATGGTGCAGAGTATCGTACCATCCCTACAAGTGAGCAGTTGGATATTCCACGCTCACTTGTTTTTATTTTATATTAAAGTGTCTTGATAAATAGATAAAAGTATGGTTTAATGGGCGAAATCAATGTACTTTAACAAAGCTACTTCGGCCCTTCGACAAGCTCAGCATAAACAGGCTCAGTACAAGATACTTATGAAGAGTGGTTATAGCCAAAAGGTGCTTAAGTTTTAGGCGTTTTCTGGCTATGACTACTTTTGGAATTCTCTAGGCAAAAACCGAAAGGAAAAAACATCATGAGTGGAAAAGACGAGAAGTACATTTTTCGATCGTGTCCTGAGGTCTGTGAGAAGTTTCCCCCGTGGGCAGTAGGAAAAGTATCCATCACCCAGAAGGGGGAATCTGTACCCGAAGAATACGATCTCAGAAGAGTTCATCTTTGGCTCCTTAAGGACCAGGAACAAGGTCCTGTCCCTGGTCGTCGTATTTTCCAATTTCTGGCGAACCAAAGGTTTCGCGGATGTTTTGGAGCGGCGGAACTCTGGGCCATTGCAGCCCTAGACATCGAAGTGTTCCGTGAGATTTGTTCCGGCATGGAGCTCTTTGCATGGAGAGATGTTCTCCTGTGTAAAGAACACTATCATCGTGTGCTATCTCTCACCGAGAGGGACGGTGAAATGGTCCATGGCTCCAGAGACCTACGTGAAGAATGGGGTCCTAATGACCCTGCTCCTCGCTTCGGCAGGTAGTTTTTCATCAGTGCGATGCACACCCCCCACACTTGTGGGAATGGTGCAGAGTATCGCACCATTCCCACAAGTGAGCAGTTGGATATTCCACGCTCGCTTGTTTTTATTTTTTATTAAAGTGTTCCTTACAGGACTGCATTTTCTACAATCTTTTAAGATAAAGAAAATGAGAGTATAATAAATTTATGAAATATTCTGCAGTAATTTTTGATTGGGATGGAGTATTGGGAATGACCCTACATTTATGGCTTGATGGGTATCGTAGTGAGCTACAAAAATTAGGATTTAACTATTCAGATAAGGTTATTATTGAAGACCTCTTTTATGAACAATACAAAGCTTCTAAAAAATATCCTAAAATTGATTTTGAGATTTTTCTTCAACAAGTCCATAAATATGTAATTAATCATGTTCCTTCTTTAAAAACATATACAGGTGCTTATGATGCATTAGAAAAATTACAAAAAAATAATATTACCTTAACATTAGTTTCATCAAGTTCAAGGAAATTAGTTAAAGCAGGATTAAAGCAAACTAATTTAGATAAATTTTTTTCAACTATTGTAGCTGGTGATGGGGCTATGAGACATAAACCTGCTCCTGATCCATTTTTAAATATTACTGAAATTGCAAAACTTAATCCAAAAACTACGCTTATTGTAGGTGATTCACATGCTGACATTATTGCTGCAAAAGCTGCAGGCATAGATTCTTGTCTCTTCTTACCTCCAGAAAACAAAATCTTTTATGATTTTAATAAACTCAAAGAACTTAATCCCACATATTGTGTTGAAATCTTAAAAGATTTTACTAATATAGTTGTTGGGTAAGAATAATTATCCCAGTAGTAGAACAAAGTTCACTACGGGACAGGTAAAGTAGAAAGCAAAAAAATGTCCCTTACAGGACTGCATTTTCTACAATCTTTTAAGATTAAGAAAATGGGAGTATAATAATTGTATGGCATTTATTATTGGGGTTTTTGTTTTGGGGATAATTTTTGGGGCAGTTATGTTTTATTTTGGTGAAGGGAAGGACGGAGGTTCTATTGCTCGGCGAGCTCAGAAGAAGCGAGCGGATTCGGTAAGCTCACCACAAGCTCAAGATATTTCGACAGGCTCAATACAAGGTAAAATGGGAGGTAAGGAGTAGTTATAAAGTTATGAAAAATAAATTAAATTGTATTATCATACATGGTTGTCCTTCAAAAAAAGCTGAGTTTATAGCTCCAGGGAAAAGAACATATTATAGACACTGGATTCTTTGGGCGAAAGAGCAGATAAGTGAAATGGGAATATCAACCGAAAATCCTTTAATGCCAGCTCCTTGGATACCTGTTTACGAAGATTTTAAAAAAGAATTTGAAAAATACAAGGTAGATGAAAACACTATTTTAATAGGACACAGTTGTGGATGTGCTTTTTTAGTGCGTTGGCTGGGAGAATCAAAAAAGAACATAAAAAAATTAATTTTGGTTGCTCCATGGAAGGTTCCATGGAAGAACGGAGAACATGACCCTATTCGAGAGAAATTTTATATTTATCCCATAGATGAAACTATTAAATCTCGTGTTGGAGAAATAGTTATGTTTACTTCTGATAATGAGAGAGAGGATGGTAAAAAGAGTTTAGAAATTTATCGTAAAAGTCTTGGTGGTAAAATAATAGAGCTTAAAGGAAAGGGACATTATACATTTAAAGATATGGGAACTAATGAATTTCCAGAATTATTGCAAGAAATTAGTTTATGAGACAAAAATTTAAAATATCAAAAGCTGTAATAGAAAAAGATGGCAAATATTTATTATTAAAACGAGCTACTAGTTCTTATCCTGATACTTGGGATTTTACTGGTGGCATAAATGACAAAAATGAAACATCAACAGAAGCAGTTATTAGAGAAACAAAAGAAGAAACTGCCCTTGATATTGAGCCAGGTGAAGAAATAAAAAAAGCTTTTTATGTTGATGATAATTTTGAATTAACATTTCATTATTTTATTCCTGAATCTATTAGTGGAACACTAAAGCTAAGTAATGACCATTCTGAATATATCTGGAAAACTAAAGAAGAATTAAAAGAATTAGATTTGCATCCATCTGTAAGTAAATTTTTTGAAAGTGAAGTAGAAAGTTTATAAAGTAAAATGAAACACAAAAGTGAAAATAAGATATGTCAGAATTGTAAGGGTCAGTTTGTAATTGAGCCGGATGATTTTGGGTTTTATGAGAAGATGAAAGTTCCGGCGCCGACGAATTGTCCAACCTGTCGTCAGCAACAAAGAATGCTTTTCAGGAATTTTAAAACTTTATACAAACGTCCTTCAGATAAATCTGGCAAAATGATTATCTCTAACTATAATCCAGATGTTCCATTTCCCGTTTGGGGTATTGGGGAATGGTGGGCTGATGATTGGGAGGCAATAACTTATGCAATGGACTTAGATATTTCTCTTCCATTTCTAGAACAATTAAATAAACTTTTTAATAAAGTTCCACATTATTCTTTAATGAATACTAAAAGTGAAAATTGTGGATATTCAAATATGACTTGGGGGTCAAAAAATTGTTATTTTATTTTTGGTTGTGTGGAAGATGAAAATTGTGATTATGGACATATTGTTTGGAATTCAACTGATTGTGTAGACAATCTTTATGTATATAAGTGTGAGCTTTGTTATGAATGTATAGATTGTGTTATGTCTAATAAATTACTTTATTCGCAAGAGTGTGAATCGTGTGTTGATTCTATTGGTTTATATGATTGCCGAGATTGCGTTAATTGTATTGGTTGTGTTGGATTACGTCATAAGTCTTACCATATTTTTAATAAAGCTGTTACAAAAAAAGAATATGAAGAATTTTTACAAGCCCATCCATTAGCTTATAAAGAAAGCATTGCATATATTTTATCTAATCGTGAAAAATTAAGAAAAGAAGTACCAGCAAGACCTGTTTTTGGTTCACATAATAATAATGTTACGGGTGATCATATTTATAATGCTCGTAATGTAAAAGATTCTTTTGATATAAAAGGGGGTGAAAATAGTAAATATTGTTATACAAGTGGTAAATTATTTGAATCTTATGACATATCTTTCAATCTCGATATTCAACATAGCTATCAAGCTCTGGCTTCTCTGGGTAGTAGTAATACTATTGGTACTCATTTAGTCCTTCATTCAAGTTATGTATATTATTCAGAATCCTGTTATGATTGCAAGAATTTATTTGGTTGTTTTGGTTTAAGAAAAAAAGAATATTGTATTTTAAATAAACAGTATACAAAGGGGGAGTATGATAAAGCTGTTCTGCAAATTATTGAGAATTTAAAATTGAGTAAAGATTGGGGTAATTTTTTTCCTGCATGGATGAGTCCGTTTGGTTATAATGAGTCAATTGCTAATGAATATATGCCTCTTACTAAAGAAGAAGCTATAAAGGAGGGTTTTACTTGGCGAGATAATATTCCAAAAACAATTGGTCAAGAAAATTGTTCTTATGAAGAATTGCCTAAAAATCCTGAAATGTATAAAGAGGATGAGCTTCTTAAAAAAATCTTGAAGTGTGAGTCTTGTAGTAAAAATTATCATCTTATTTCGCGAGAAATAATTTTCTATAAAAGAATGGATTTGCCGATTCCGTCTAAGTGTTTTCATTGTCGTCATCAAGATAGAATGAATACTAGAAATCCTCGTGTTCTAACTGAGGTGGAATGTGCATCTTGTGGGGCTATGACGCAGACTACTTATGTAAAAGAAAAACATTCTCAGTATAAGATTTATTGTGAGAAATGTTATCAGGGGGAAGTGTATTAGAATTAGGTGCTAGGTAGTTGGTTAGGGCCCCGTCGCTTGTGGGCGACGGGGCAGGTTTGGTTTGAGTAATTCTATCAAAATGCTGGAGCGTTTTGGTGGAATTGGGTGGGGGTGGTAAAACTGGGGGTTTGTGGTATGGTTAAGATGGATTTCGTTTATTTACGAGTCTTTTGGCTCGTAGCTCCTTTGCTTTGAAAGTGAGGAAAGACTAATGGATGCTAACGTCGCGATACTGATCTTCTTCATATTCCTATTCATCTTCGGCATCGCTTGGTTGCTGTTGAGGAAGAGCCCCAAGGTTGCTCCGAAAAAGGGGATGGTGGTTTTCTGGAAGGAAGATGTGGGGGAAAGTCACCAAAGATTCCTCGCTTCGCTGGTTTGTGAATTCGGAACCGAGCCGATGATGGTTGAGTCTTTGGTTAGAACCATTCGACTTGGACGGATTGTCACTCTCAAGCGAGAGGGTAAACTACTTTGCACCAAGTGCAATCATCCTGAGCATCCGCTCGAAGTGAATTTCGACATCTTTCTCCGTCCTGCTGCATAGCGGGGGAGGGAAAGGCTCGGCGACCGTCTGGTCGCCGAGCTGGGCAAATCAAGATAGAGACTATGAACCAAGAAGGGACATGGTCTCTTTTTCTTTGTGGATGAGCCCCGTCGCTTGTGGGCGACGGGGCGGGTTTGTTCTATCAAAATGCACGAGGGTTTTGGTGGAATTAGGTAGGGGTAAATAAAAAAAATGAGGACGGCACGGGGATGGTTATTCCGTGTCGTCCTCTGGGCGTGAGCCCAATTCGTCTTCTTGAACGCAGATCATCATATCAGTTCAGTGTCATAAAAATAAGAGGATTACTAATATGATAAGCAACGATGGGCGAAAAATAATGATGATGGACAGAACAGTCGTGAGGCCAATGCCCCAAATGAACCCCTTGCGCCAACCAGTCGTGTAGTGTTTATCCTCCACTAGGGTTCGTGTTTCTTGTTTGTCCATGAGCTATTTCTCCCTGTTCAGTGTCGTCGTCTTCTTGTGCACGCCGTCGTAGATTCAATACAAGATAGAGAAGAAGTCTACACATCCCGACTCCTATTAAGGAAGCCAGAACAATGAGATACACCTTCATTCCTACAATTCCCCATTTTATTGCAATCAGGGGAATTATTCCAATCAACAGAATCAAAGGGATAACTAATTCAAAGTAGAAGGTTTTTAGTCGTTTTCTACCCCATTCATCTTTACTAGCCGAGATAGAGATTACGATAATCATACCCACCGAACAGATATAGATGATAGCAACGTGCTGTGGAAAATCAGCAAGCCACTGTGGAATTGATTGAGGGTTTACGTTGTTCATAAACACCAAATACAGAAAGCTGATGAGAATGAAAACAGGCCCCCAAATCAAGAAAAAACCGCCTCCACTAAAAACACTCTTGCGAGAATCTTCGGCTTCTTCTACCTCTTCTCTATCATCCTGCATTTCGGTGTTCATTCTTTTTCTCCCGTCATAGAGGAACATGCTCAAGATTTTCTTGAACTAGAATCCTTTTAAATTATAAACCATTAACAAAGAAAATCAAATTATGTTAAAAATTGAGTGCTAGGTGGTTGGTTAGGGCCCCGTCGCTTGTGGGCGACGGGGCGGGTTTGGCTTGAGATTGGTTTTTGGTCCTAAAGGACTGCTGTTTGTATTCAATCGCTTTGCTCTTGAACAAACAGGGAGCCCTAACAGGACTGCAATTTCTACAATCTTTCAAGATTAAGAAATTGGGAGTATACTAATTTTATGGAAAAGCGGGTAGTTTTAAAAATTTATGGAAAAGTGCAAGGGGTGTTTTTTCGTAGTTCTAGTCTGAAGAAGGCAAAGGAGTTAGGTCTGTCTGGTTGGGTAATGAATGAGTCGGATGGGGCTGTTCGGATTGTTGCTGAGGGAGAGGTAGTGGATTTGAAAAAATTAATTGAGTGGTGTCAGAATAGTGGGTCTAAGTATGCGAAGGTGGAGAAGATGGATGTTCAGTGGCTGGAGGCGACGGGGGAGCTTGGTGGTTTTATTGTGAGGTAGATTTATGTTATGATGTATTTGTATTATTAATTAATAAAAGAATAATTATATGGCAGAATTAAAAGGTTTGTGTATGAGATGTAGAGAAAATAAGAAGCCAACGATGCAGAGGATGGTGGATCCTGTGGTTACAGAGAGAAAAAATAGGTATTAAGCTAAAGGTCAGTGTGCTAAATGCGGAGGAAATATGTTTAAGTTTATGTCCAAAGTGGATGCTGAGGCGTTGATGTAAATTTTTGGTAAATAGAAGAGGAGAGGCGCCCCCGTTAGGGGGTGCTTTTTCGTTTTTATTTCGGTGGTTTTTGGGAATATGAGCATGGGTGAGGCCCCATCGCCCGAGGGCGATGGGGCTAGTGTGGGTTTTATGTCTTTTAGCACAAAAAATGCCCTTTATGGGTGTTTTTTGTGCTTGACTTCTAATTTTTATTCCTATATACTTTTTTCAGTAACGTCTGATCCTTTCGGATAAGGCGTTTTTGTTTCAATGTCTCTTTGATAATTGAATAAGCCCTGACGTTCCGTCGGGGCAAAATTGAGAACCCTCCACTTTAAGGTGGGGGAGCAAGTCTCAAAATGTTTTTTTGAGTTCTAATTTCTTGGGGAGCAAGAAATTAGGATAGTAACTAATAATTTTTAGAGCACAGATCAAACTCTAACGAGCAACAAAAAACTTTCTAATTATGTTTTCATGTCGTAGACATTGAGGAGCGTAGCGACGAAATGCTGTTTTTTGTTTTGTTTCGTTCTTAACTTTTAGTTAGAGTTTGATCCTAGCTCAGGATGAACGCTGGCGGCGTGGATAAGGCATGCAAGTCGAACGGACTTTTCATGTTCAGAGATGCGATATTTATATCAAGTCAAAGATTTTGAAAAAGTTAGTGGCGAACGAGGTAGTAATACATAGGAACTTACCCCAGAGTCGTGAATAATTCGTTGAAAGGCGAACTAATGCACGATAGTCTCGCAAGAGTAAAGTTTTAACGCTCTGGGAAAGGCCTGTGCGGTATCAGTTTGTTGGTAGTGTAATAGACTACCAAGACTATGACGCCTAGGGGAGGTGAGAGCCTGACCCCCACCGATGGTACTGAGACACGGACCATACACCTACGGGTGGCTGCAGTCGAGAATCTTCCACAATGGACGAAAGTCTGATGGAGCGACGCCGCGTGAT
>SDBT01007929.1_pt1 | contig 17419 bp, 12 predicted proteins | sample 2277101 | NCBI WGS metagenome assembly SDBT01 (sample SAMN10404973, study PRJNA504765) | marine sediment metagenome | isolation source: marine sediment core GS10_PC15, 103 cmbsf | place: Arctic Ocean: Southern Knipovich Ridge | collected 2010 | reverse complement strand
CCATCCAACATCTAATATCGAGCATCGAGCCCCGCCGTTGGCGGGATAAACATCGAGTATCCAGTATCCAATCTTATTTCAGCAGCACAATTTTAATACTTTTCTTGAACTCTGGTGTCACCAATAACGCAATGTACATGCCGGTGGGTAGTTCACGCCCATTGCGGTCCCGGCCGTTCCATACCTGGTGGTGATACCCGGCTCCCATCTGTTGATCAACCAGCCACGCCACCTCCCGGCCCAGCAGATCGTACACAGCCAGGTGAGCATTTGTTGCCACAGGCAGGTCGAACCGGATGGTGGTGCTGGGATTGAAGGGGTTGGGGTAGTTCTGGTGCAGGGCGAAGGACTCGGGGAGCTGTCCGTTTTCCTCGACGGCTATTGCAAAATCGAATACCATTACCAGGGTCCGCGGGCCGCTACTAGCCGAGGTGGAATCGGTGCCATCGTGAGAGGTGACATTCCAGCTAACGGTAAAAGTGTCCAGCGCAGCCAACCTTTTGCCAATAATCGCAATTCCAGGTACGAGGTAGATGGTTGTATCGGTAGTGATCACTGATTCGAACAACCAACGCTGAGATTGGTCCACAAAGTGGTAGTTCAAATCATCACCCTCGGCATCGCTGGAGCCTTCCCAGCTAAATTTTACAGTATCCCAAATGGCCTCATCCGCACGAAACATCATCGTATCCGCTGGTGGCCACAGCAGGGCAAACGCCCCCGGCGGGTCGTTCACCGGCGTTCGCCTGGTGCGCGAAAGGGGTGGTGGCGATGAACAATGTTGCGAAAAGGATAAGGCTTCGAAGCATGGCAGACTTCCTGGTTTCAGTTTTCCGTCGGCTGGAAGCGCGGATACATCGATTGATATGGGCCGGCTGTTAGCCGGGTCTGCTCGGAGCCATCCACATTCATGATGAATATTCGACCGGAACCGGCACTTTCCTCTTCCGACGTATATACAATCTTGGTTCCATCGGGGGAAAACTCCAAACCTTCATCCACACGTACCTGCGCTCCAGTGGATAGCATCGTCTGATTGGAGCCATCAGCATCCATGATATAAATATCGCCCAGGTCCCATCCTTCCGCTGGAACACGGATAAATATGATCCGGGTTCCGTCCGGTGAAATAGCTGGAACGGTATCTGTGACGTCGTTATCAGTCAACTGCACCAATCCTGTGCTGTCGATATTTACACGGTATATTTCGCTGTCGTTCCCACCAGAACGGGCAGGGAACACAATGCTTTCACCATCAGAGGTAAACCGGATCGGCCCTTGCCCCTCAATATTATGGATGGAGACTTTTCGCGCATTGGTTCCGTCGCTGTCCATAACAGTGATTCCATTACTTGAATAGGCTATCTGGGTACCATCTGGTGAAACGGTCGGGGTGATAGAATAGAAATTGTTCGTCAGTTGAGCGATGGAACTTCCATCCAGATTAGAACGATACAAATTTGTTTCGTCCCCACGAAGCTGACTATACACGACGTGATCGTTATAGCATGAATAGCTGGGATTCCACTGAAAATAATTGTCAGCTTTGATGCTCGTAATTAATTGCTCAGCACCGGTGTTGATATCTACATAAGCCAAGTAAATATCCTGGCTCGAAAGGGCTTGGAAATACAGTTTAGTGCCGTCAGGGGAAAATTGAGGCTCGTAATCATTAGTGGAGTTGCTGGTGATCTGGGTTTTTTCAGAACCATCATAGTTCATACTGAAAATTTCAAAATTGTTCCCAACACCCACGTAAAAGATCTTCGGCTTATCGGAGGTTTCATCGGAAGTTTCATCGGATGTTCCCGTTGGATCTTCACATCTAAAGCCGACCAAGCCAATGAATAGAGAAAGAACCAAGTGTCTCATCTGAAACCTGATTGATTTCATAATTTCCCCCTCCAATTGGGTAGTCCTCCATATGCTGCCGGGCTAATTAGAAGTTAATTTAGAAGAGGCCTCAACACATCATAAGTTTTTTTTCCACTCACCGTTGAGGCTCTTGAGGCTTTGAAAGGGCTTACTTTGCAGGCTGTTGTGCCGGGGATTGGTTTGCAGGTACTTCAGAGCTATGGTGACCACCCGGTATTGGGCCTTGAGAGAATAATCCTGCTTTAGCTGCCGGAGCAGTTTGATACGCTCTCTGGTTAAAAAGTGGGTAATTCCCACTTTGGGAAAGTGGACATTTTAGGTGTTGCCTCCCCAGCTACTACTGCTCCGGCAACTACCATTGCCAATCATCCTTAACTTCCCCCATGACACCAGCCAAACAACAACTCCCTGATCCAGCCAACGACCTGCGCCTGCTGGTCTACCAGTGGTTCATCGATCACTCCCGGCCACCCCCACACCGGAGGAAACCGCCAAGGCCTTAGAGGTGGACCTGGACGTGGTCCGGGAGGCGCTAATACGTCTTAGCGAAGATCATATCCTGGTGCTTGAACCGGACGCCGTTAAGGTGCGGATGGCAATGCCCTTCTCGGCGGTACCCACGGACTGCCTCGTCAGGGTGGGGAGCCGGGAATACTGGGCCAACTGCGCCTGGGACGCACTGGGAATCCCGGCCATGCTGCACCAGGATGGAGTCATCGAGAGCCGTTGCGGTGATTGCGATGAGCCTATCGCCCTGAACGTACACGATAGCCGGTTGATCCCGGCTGAGGCGGTGATCCACTTCGCCGTACCGGCGGCGCGCTGGTGGGACGATATTGTGGATACGTGACGGACAATCAGGTTCTTCCGGTCGGAAGCGCACGTGAACCGATGGTGCCGGGCCGAAGGGCGGCCGCAGGGGGCGATAATCACCCTGGAGCAGGCCTGGGACTTGGCGCAGGGGTGGTATCATGATCGCCTGAATCCCGCTTGGCACCGCAAGTCACCGGCGGAAGCGGAGACTCTGTTTCAATCCCTGGGACTGGCATCTGACTTCTGGCGCCTAACGGCAGACGACTGATCCCACACGCCCGCTTGTCATTGCGATCCCGCCTTGGTGGGAGTGGCAATCTCTCCGGCTGACCGCTGATCGCTCACGGCTGACCGCTGTTACGCGCACCAGGCGAACGACAGCGCCTGAATAATATCCTATATTCCGGCGCTATGAAGGCGATTCACAAACGGTCACGGTATCTGCAAATGGGTTCCGGTATCAAACGGCAGTTAACCTCTTCATTCTTAATATCTTATACTCTTATTTCTGCCCTTTGTGCCATCGTGATTATTTCCGAAAAAAACAAAAGGCTCACCTCCCCCGTCGGTGAAGGGGAACCTTTTAATAGCTTTTTACGGACCTTTAGTGGACCTTTTGAGGCCTTATCGTTAGCCTATCGCGGGCCTGAATAGATCCTAACGTGGACCCCTAGAGCTTGCCCTGAGCGTTCGCCTGAGCTTGTCGAAGGCTTGCCGAAGGGGTACTAAACCGTCCGGTCAGAAGGGCGTAGCGCGCTACGCCCCTACCGGCGGTGGTCAGCCACATTCATCAATCATCATTCAACATTCATCATTCAGGATGCTGGGTTAAAGCCTCCTTAACCGTCTCTCCGATCTTGGCCGGGCTGTCGCAGACATGGATGCCGGCCTGGCGCAGGGTGTCCATCTTACTCTGGGCGGTGCCCTGTCCCCCGGAGATGATCGCTCCGGCATGGCCCATGCGCCGTCCGGGCGGGGCGGTCTGGCCGGCGATGAAGGCTACCACCGGCTTGGTGAAGCCGGTCTCCACGATCCAGGCGGCGGCTTCTTCCTCGGCCGAGCCACCGATCTCGCCGATCAGCACCACCGCCTCGGTATCATCGTCCGCGGCAAACAGCTTGAGAAGGTCCAGGAAGGTGGAGCCGATGATCGGGTCGCCACCCACCCCGATGGCGCTGGACTGTCCCAGGCCCAGCTTGGTGAGTTGGTCCACGGCCTCGTAGGTCAGGGTCCCGCTACGGGATATGACCCCCACCTTCCCGGCGGCGTGGATAAAGCCCGGCATGATGCCGATCTTGCACCCTGGCCCTGGGCCCTGGCCGTTCCGGCCACGGGGAGGCCGGACCGACGGGGAGCCCCGGTCAGGCTCACCGGGGGTGATGATGCCGGGGCAGTTGGGACCGATCAGCCGGGTGTCGCTGTTATCAAGGGCCAGTTTGACCTTGACCATATCGGCGGTGGGGATGCCTTCGGTGATGCACACCACCAGGTCCAGCCCGGCGGCAATGGATTCCAGGATGGCGTCGGCGGCGAAGGGCGGCGGCACGAAGATCACCGCCACGTTGGCGTCCCGGGAGCGCTTGGCCTGGGCCACGGTGTTGTAGATCGGGATGTCGTTGGCGTCGGCCTGCCCGGCCAGGGTCTGCCCGCCCTTGCCGGGGGTAACGCCGGCCACCACCTTGGTGCCGTACTCCACCATCTGGGCCGTGTGGAAGCTGCCTTCCCCGCCGGTGATCCCCTGGACCAGCAGCCGGGTGTCTTTGTCAACCAATATGCTCATGCCTGACCTCCCTTGGCGACTGCCACGGCCTTGCGGGCTCCGTCATCCAGAGTGGTGGCGACGATGAAGTCCAGAGAAGAGCTGTCCAGCATCTCCCGGGCCTGCTCGGCGTTGGTGCCCTCCATACGGACCACCACGGGTACTTTCACTTTCACCTGCCCCAGGGCCTCGATGATGCCCCCGGCGATGCGGTCCCCGCGGACGATGCCGCCAAAGATGTTCACCAGCACCGCCTTGACGTTGGGGTCACCCAACAGGATCCGGAAGCCGTTGGCCACGGTCTCGGCGTTGGCTACCCCCCCCACGTCGAGGAAATTGGCCGGTTCGCCGCCGTGGTACTTGATAATGTCCATGGTGGCCATGGCCAGGCCCGCGCCGTTGACCATGCAACCCACGGTGCCGTCCAACTTTATGTAGTTCAGATTGTATTTGGAAGCCTCAACCTCGTTAGGATCCTCCTCGCTCAGGTCGCGCAGGCCGGCCAGATCGGGCTGGCGGAACAGGGCGTTGTCGTCGAAGTTGAGTTTGGCGTCCAGTGCCAGCACCTCTCCGTCTTCGGTCACTACCAGGGGATTGATCTCCATCAGCGAGCAGTCGTTGGCCTCGAAGGCCTGCCACAGGGCCTTGAGCGTGTTGACGCCTTGCTTTACCTGGTTCCCCTTCAGTCCCAAGGCGTAGGCCAGGTTACGCAACTGAAAAGGCTGTAAACCCAGAGCGGGGTCGATCCACTCCTTGACGATCTTGTCGGGGGTCTCGGCGGCTACTTTCTCGATCTCCACTCCGCCCTCGGTGGAAACCATCATGGCATAGCAGCCGGCGGAACGGTCCAGCACGATGCCGGCATACAGTTCCCGGGCAATGTTGGAGGCTTTCTCGACCAGTAGGCGCTGCACTTCCTGGCCCTCGGGACCGGTCTGGTGGGTGACCAGGCGCATGCCCAGTATCTCTCCCGCCAGGCGGCGCACGTCGTCCGGCCCGTCGGCCAGCTTGACGCCCCCGCCTTTGCCCCGGCCGCCGGCATGTATCTGGGCTTTGACTATCACTCTGCCGCCAATTTTGTTAGCCGCCGCCACCGCCTCATCCACGGTGAAAGCAGGATAGCCTTCCGGCACCGGGACGCCGAAGTCGGCGAAAATAGCCTTGCCCTGGTATTCGTGAACCTTCATCTGTTTGTCCCCTGGTTATGAATCACGGTGCCGGCCTCCCCCGCCAGCGCCCGGTCGATGGAGTCAATGTCGGTGAGCATCACCTTCCGGCCCCCACTTTTAAGGAATTGAATCGCTGCCGCCATCTTGGGCCCCATACTGCCCTCGGGGAATTGCCCTTGTTCAAGGTAATTCCGGGCCTCACTTATCGAAATATCCCGCAGGGCCTGCTGACGGTCAGTATTAAAGTGCAGGTAGACCTCCGGCACGTCGGTGATAATGTACAGCTCCCTGGCGCCAATATTCTCCCCCAGGACCGCCGCCGCCAAGTCTTTATCAATGACCGCGTCCACTCCTTCAAGGTGACCATTGTCCATCACGTAGGCCGGAATACCGCCCCCACCGGCGGTGATGACAATAGAGCCACTTTCCACTAGGCGGCGGATGGAAGCGGCGCCTTTGATCCGCAGTGGCGCGGGACTGGGTACCACCCTGCGCCAGATTCCTTTGGCCTGCCGGGCGATATCCCAGCCGTGCAGGGCAGCCAGCTTTTCCGCCCGCCGCCGTCGGTAGCTATGACCGATAAATTTAGTGGGTTTTTCTAAGGCCGGGTCATCCTCGCGGACGATCACCTGGGTGATCAGGGCCACCACTTCCCGGTCGATGCCCTCATCCCGTAGCGCGTTCTGTAATGACTGCTCTATCATATAACCGATAGTACCCTGAGTGGCGGCTACGGCCACGCCCAGCGGTAGGGTGGGGACCTTCCCGGCGGCCAGTTCCACCCGCAGCAGTTCGTCGCCTACCTGGGGTCCGTTGCCGTGGGTGATGGCCACCCGGTCCCCGCGCCGCACGAAGGGCAGGATAACCCGTAGCGATTGCCGGGTATGGGCGAACTGTTCGCTGATGGTGCCGCTGCCGGTGCTGGGAGAGAGGGCGTTGCCCCCCAGAGCCACGAGAATGGTATTGTCGCTGAGCAGCACCCTTTTATACTCAGGTGATGGCACTCAATACATCCTCCAGGGTGGGGTGCCCGATCTCCTGGAGCCGGTAGGTTACCCGGGTGGTGGGTTTACTCAATTTGATCACCCGGCGCAGGTCGATTGGGGTGCCGATGATCACCGCCTCGGCATCTGAGGCCTCGATGGTGGCCGCCAGGTCCTTCATCTGGGCATCGCCGTAGCCCATGGCGGGCAGCAGAGTCCCGATCTCCGGGTACTTTTCGAACGTCTCCTGAATAGCGCCCACCGCAAAAGGCCGGGGGTCCACTAGCTCCACGGCACCGAACTTTTCGGCGGCCACCACACCGGCGCCGTACTTCATCTCGCCATGCGTGACCGTGGGGCCGTCCTCTACCACCAGGACCCGCCGGCCGGTAATCACGTCCGGGTCCTCCACCGTGATGGGGGAGGCGGCCTCGATGATCAGGCAGTCGGGGTTGACCAGCCGGGTGTTCTGCCGGACGGTTGTAATTCCCTCGGCATCGGCGGTGTCCACCTTGTTGATCACCACTACGTCGGCCATCCGCAGGTTTACTTCCCCCGGATAGTAGGCCAGTTCGTGCCCCGGCCGATGGGGGTCCACCACGGTGATCATCAGGTCGGGTTTATAGAAAGGGGTGTCGTTGTTGCCGCCATCCCATAAAATTACGTCAGCCTCCTTTTCAGCCTCGGCCAGAATAGCCTGGTAGTCCACACCGGCGTAGATAATGGTGCCCTGGTTGATGTGAGGTTCATATTCCTCCATTTCCTCGATGGTACAGTTGTGCTTGGCCAGGTCCTCGATGGCGGCGAATCGCTGGACCCGTTGCCGCACCAGGTCGCCATAAGGCATGGGATGGCGGATGGCCACCACCTGTTTGCCCCGCTCCTTGAGAATCTGGGCCACCCGGCGGGTGGTCTGGCTCTTACCACAGCCGGTGCGCACCGCGCAGACCGCTACTACCGGCTTGTTGGAGGGGATCATGGTGTCCCGCACGCCCAGTAGACTGAACTTGACACCGGCGGCGTTCACCTGTGCCGACCGGGCCATAACGTATTCGTAGGGCACATCCGAGTAGGAGAAAACCACCTCGTCTATGTGCTCGGCCTCTATCAGGGTTTCCAGCTCGTCTTCGGAGACAATAGGAATCCCGTCCGGATAAGCGGGGCCGGCCAGCTGGGCCGGGTACTTCCGGTCGTCGATGTTGGGAATCTGGGTGGCGGTAAAGGCGACCACCTGCACGCCGGTATTCTCACGATACAGGACATTGAAATTATGGAAGTCGCGGCCGGCGGCTCCCATGATCACAATCCTGGTTTTTACTTTGCTCATATTATTCCCTGCCTATTTATAGTTAGCATCGTACCCTGCCGGTAATACCCGGCCGGGACGGCTATGTCTTTCTGGTGACCGATTTAGCCTGGAGGAACAGCCCCAGATAGTCCCGGCCGCCGGCCTTGGAGTCAGTGCCCGACATATTGAACCCACCAAAGGGATGCACCCCCACCAAGGCGCCGGTGCACTTACGGTTTAAGTACAGGTTTCCCACATGAAAGGCTTCCCGGGCCAAGGCCAGGTGTGCTTCACTTTGGCTGTAGACCGCACCGGTCAGGCCATAAATGGTGTTGTTGGCGATAGCCAGGGCGTCGTTGAAATCGCGAGCTTTGATCACCGCCAGCACCGGGCCGAAAATCTCATCCTGGGCCAACCGGGCAGCGGGTGAAATACCACCAAATACGGTAGGCTCGATGAAGTGGCCGTCATGGCCCAGGCGGTGGCCGCCGGTCAATAAAGTGCCTTCCTGGTTCCCGATATCGATGTACGAAAGTATATTCTTTCGGGCTGCCTGGTTGATTACCGGTCCCATGAAGTTGGCGCGATCTTCCGGTGGACCAACCTTGATCTGTTTCGTGCGGTCTACCACTAGGTCCACCAGCTGGTCGTGGACTTCCTGATGCACGATCAGGCGGGAACAGGCGGAGCATTTCTGGCCCTGGAACCCGAAGGCGGCGGCCACGATGTCCGCGGCGACGGCCTCGAGATCGGCGTCCCGGTCCACGATGATGGCATCTTTACCGCCCATTTCGACCATCACTCGTTTGATCCAGATCTGTCCCGGGGCAACCTTGGCGGCCCGCTCGTTGATCCGCAGACCCACTTCCATACTGCCGGTGAAAGTGATGAAACGTACCTGGGGGTGATCGACGATAATGTCCCCGATCTCGCCACCACTGCCGGGGAGGTAAGTGAACACACCGCTGGGTAGGCCGGCTTCCTGCATCGCCTCGGCGAAGAGTTGGCCGATGAGTGGGGTAGGACTGGCGGGTTTAAGCACCACGCAATTACCGGTCACCAGGGCAGCTGAAGCCATCCCGGTCAGGATCGCCAGGGGGAAGTTCCAGGGGGGAATCACCACCCCCACGCCCAAGGGAATATAAAACAACTCCGGTTTCTCGCCCTCCAGAGGCACCATCTCTTGCCCGCCGGCATAACGCAGGGCCTCCCGGGCGTAGAATTCCAGGAAGTCCACCGCCTCGGCCAGGTCTGCGTCGGCCTCGATCCAGTTCTTACCGGCCTCCAGTATCATAGTGGCCACTGCCTCGTCGCGGCGGCGGCGCAATACCTCCGCCGCCTTGAACAAGTACCCGGCCCGCTTTTCAGCGGGCGTGAGTTTCCAGGTCTCAAATGTCTCCGCCGCCAGGGCGATGGCGGATTCGGCCTGTTCCCGGTTGGCCTTTTGAAAGACAGCCAGTACCTGGGAGGGATCGGCGGGATTGGTAGTAGGCAGGGGCCGGTTGTGGTTGTAGGTTTGATCACCGATCAGCAAGGGATACTCTTTTCCGGCGGAAGCCTTGAGCCGCTCGATGGCATCCTCTACACCGGATGTCTGGCTCGGGTCGTCGAACAGCCGGATCGGCAGGTTCTGGAACGGCGGTATTCGCATGGATTCAACTCTCAATTAGATAAAATGTATATAGTTATAGCGATAGAACAGCCGCGAAATTTAGACTCCGCGATCTTGAACTCACAAGGCAAATGGGGTCTATGACTACTTGAGGAAAGGGCGCGGGGTGCCCAGGACCCGGGTAAGGCCCACGCTCTGTGTCAGGTCAACGGCCTGGAGGTAATCTTTAAGGGACAGTGCCCGATCCAGGTACGGGATTTCGCGGGCGCGGTAGGCCGGGCGGTACTGGTCCATAAGGTTTAGATATGTATCCGGTGAGATTTCCGCGGCCAGGAACCGGAGCACTTCGGCAGTACCTGCCATCCCTTCGGGCAGCACCAGGTGCCGGATTAGCAGTCCCCGCACTGCCAGACCGGTTTCATCCAACTCCAGATCACCCACCTGGCGGTGCATCTCCTTGACCGCCGCCTGGTTGATAGCCGGATAGTCTTTGGCCCTGGATAGGCGCTTGGCGATAGTACTATCGGCGTATTTCATGTCGGGCATGTAAATATCCACAACGCCATCCAGCAGGGACAGCATCTCCAGGGAATCATAACCCCCGGTATTGTAAACCAGGGGCAGCTGCAGACCACGTTGAGCGGCGATCAGTACGGCAGCCATGATCTGGGGGACCACATGACTGGGTGAAACCAGGTTGATATTATGACAGCCGCGATCCTGCAGGTCCAGCATCATCGCCGCCAGCTGGGCTGGCTCGACCTCCGAACCGGCTATTGTCTGGCTGATATGGTGATTCTGGCAGAATTGGCAGCGCAGGTTGCAGGCCGAAAAGAAGATGGTGCCGGAGCCGCGCCAGCCGCGCAGGACATCCTCCTCGCCATGGTGGGGATTATAGCTGGCCACCCGTGCCGACAGGCCGATACGGCACACCCCAGTCCGGCCTCGAGTCCGATCCCGGGGGCAATGCCAGGCGCATACGTGGCATAGCGAAAGTAAATGATGGGCCCGAGCGACCCTTTCAGGCAATTCCCCGCTGTGTAGTAAGGCCCGGTAGGCCGGATAGTAATCGCCGTCGGCAGTCATGGTCGGTTGCATCAGGTATCGTTCGCAGTGGGCAGGATGGCCTCGGCTTCGATCTCGATCATCATCGCCGGGTCGATTAAAGTTGTTACTTGGACCATAGTGGTTGCCGGCGGGTGGGCGCCGAAGGCTTCGCGATGGGCCCGGCCGAAATCGGCCCAGAGGCTGATATCGGTAACAAACATGCGCGTGCGCACCACGTGTTCCATCCCGGCGCCCAGATCGGCCAGGGCTCGGTTGATGATCTCACAGCACCGTTGGGCTTGGGCGAAACCGTCACCCGGCCGATAGACCCGGCCGTCGTCGGTCAGCGGGGCGCTGCCGGTGACATAAATGTGGTTTCCGGCCCGGATAGCCCGACAGTATCCAATATCCTGTTCCCAGGGAGCCCCGCTGTATGTCCGCTCAATGTTCATGGCTGGTTCCTTTAAGATATATTTGGTCAAGATACCCACAGTCCCGGTTTTCGCCCGGGAAATTAATGAAGGCTAAGAGAAACGTTCCGAATCCTCCAAGGAATCACTGTAGGTGGCAAGCACACTGGAGCATACGTCCCGGCCTACTGGGTATGCCCATGACAATTTGTTTCAAGTGCAGCACTTCGATTGATATTCCCTGAGGGGCCGGCTCAAATCTATCGATGCTAACCAAGCGCATATACCTCAAATATGAAAAAAAAAGTAGTATCTCTCATATTTCCTTTGTATTATTATGCTGTCGCAACGATTACATTAGCGGCATTTATTAAAAGAGGTCGAGCAGTTAACGTTAACAATGATGGGTGAGTGTGCCCCCTGATTGAGGTGGGCACGGTTTCATGCTGCCATACAGCGGTGTAGTATCTGTATGGAGTAGCTTGTTTAGTCAACGTCGGGGCCTCAACAGATATTTGTGGAATTCACTGAATACTTTCAAGTAAGCATTAACTCAGAATAGCGAGGAACAAATGAAGACAACGCGTACTCTTCTACCTTTGAAAGTAGGGTTATCGGTATTGGTACTCTCCTTTGCCTTTTGGGGTTGTGAGGCAGATGAGCTGGATGAGCCCCGCCCAAATGTACGCCCTGAGACCTTCATATCCGAGCTGAGCGCCGGTGTGGAGACTCGTGTGTCCTGGTATGGGACTGATTCTGATGGCCGTATTGAATCGTTTGAATATCGTTGGGACGGCGGAACTTGGGTTGAGACAACCGAGTTGTCGGAGATCTTCCCCACCGAATCCGGGGCTGTCTACGACGATTTTAAATTTGTCGATTTGGACGAAGAAAAGGTCTTTGAAGTTCGGGCCACAGATAATGCCGGCGGCACGGATCAATCTCCGGCCACCGCCACGGCTTCCGCTGTAACCGTTAGTCCCGAAACTCAGATCCTTGAGGGACCCAGCACCGGTGAAGTAGTCGGTACCGATGTACGCTTTGTATGGGACGGTGTGGATCCTGACGGATCGATAGTCGGCTATGAATGGACGCTGGACGATCCAACCGCCTGGAATGAGGTCAGTGATGCAATCACTGAGCATACCTTCTATTTGCTCGGTGCGGGATCTCATGTGTTTTTCGTCAGAGCGATTGACGACCTGGGAGCCGTTGACGGCACTCCGGCGCAATCCGCCTTCGTGGTGGCTACCGGTTTCGTGCCGAAAATCGAAAATACCAGCTCACTGAGTGACGGCGGCGCCTGGTTCTCCGGCTTGCCTGTCGACTTCAGCTGGGCGGCAAACGTCACTTACTATAAGGGAGTTCTGCCTGACGGCGCCTATTCGTATTCATTTAACGACGGGGCGAATTTTGACCTGACTTCCACCCCCTTAGCAAGCGGCTGGGGGAGTACGGCATCCTATTCGGTCGCAGGCGATGATCTCGTTCCTGGCAGCCATACATTTTATATGAAGGCCAGGGATGTTTCCGGAAACGTTGATACCATGCGCATCGGTTTTGTTGCAGCAGCTTTCGCTCCAACTAAAGACATGCTCCTCCTGGACAATTTCAACTGGACCCCATGCGACTATGCTTCGCATGACGCCATCGCCACGGCTATTTCCACAGGTTTCCTCAATGGGGTGACCTATGATACCGAAGACCTGGACGTCAATGGTACCGGATTCCTAACCCCAGGCAACCTGGGTCAGTATAAATCGGTTGTGATGTATACCGACGGTGGATACAACGGGTCAGACTTTGGCGGCTTGTTCGCAGCCTACGCCACTGCCGGCGGCAATCTGATGATTACCGGATATTATCTCGCTAATTTCGGCAGCTCGATTCTGACACCCTTCGGATTATATCCTTCAGTGTTCGGCTCAGGAGCGTTTACGTCCACAGAATTGACTGGGGACCTCGATGGTATGATTAAGACGGACGACCTGGTTATGCCCTTACCGGCTGGTTGTGCTACCAGGCCTACCGAGCGGGTTTATTCGGATGCGGATAATACCGAAGAAGGAGTTTTCGTCAACCATTATGGTGGTGATGGCCGGTCAGTCGGAGCAATTGCCAGCATGAATGATGGCGGCAATTATGTCCTAATCATCGGCCAATCGATTGCGTTCTGGGATCAGACCGATGCTGATGTAGCCGAATTTGGCAATCGGGTATCGGCCCTGTTTGGTATCGCCGATACGGATAATCCGTAGGACTGAGCAATTTTGTGACAGGCAAGAAAAATATCTACTATGACGGAGGTTTTGATGTTTAAACGCAATGCCTTAAAATTTGCCGGCTTGGCGTGGGCAACGGTTCTGCTTATGATCAGTTGCGATTTGGTGAACCCGCCGGACGATGAACCTAAAGTCGATGACCCGGCTGACATAGCTGTCGCCGTGATTATAACAGAAGGGCCGGCCGATGGCGCCGCCATCCTGTACAGTTCTTCCCCCACCTTCCGGTGGAAGGGTGAAGTCCGGCCCGGTTATGTGTCCGGATTTCAATGGTTCCAATCCGTGGACGGTGATACCACTGAAAATGATTGGAATATGGACATGGCGGTGACCTTCCCGAACCTCACCGACGGCGAGTATATATTCGGTGTGCGGGCCATGACCGCCGAGGATACCAGCGCCTGGACGGCAACGTCGTTCACGGTTGGACCGGCCGATAGTGTCAATGTACCTCTGGTCCGGTGGATCTCGAACCCGACGGATGGTAGTTTCCGGCCTCCGGGAGCCAGCATCTACTTCGAGTGGGCGGCTTCAAGTGCTGCCGCCTTCGGGTATATCGCCGGCTACCGTTACCGGCTCTCCGGCACGGGCGCCAGTACCACCAGCTGGACCAGTTGGAACCTCAATACCACCACGGCGGCATTTTCCGATCTGAGCAACGGAACCTATACATTCCAGGTTGCGGCCATGGATAACGCCGATACGATAGGGGATACGGCCGAGATCTCCATTTCGGTGAAGGCGCCGACTATCCTGGTGGTTGATGACTATGTTTCTTCTTCGTCCAGTGCTTTCCTGGATGAGGTGGCCACAGATAAAATCTTCGCTGAAATCTTGAGGGACTGGGCCGTTGAGGAATGGGACGTCGAATCGAAGGGCGCTCCTCCAACTGCGGCTGAACTAGCTGCGGGGAATTATACCACGGTGGTCTGGTATATCGATGAAGGCGCTGCAAGTTTCGGCAGCTTCCATCGTGAACCGACCCACGCCAGTTATATCGCCAATCCTCTGCCTAACTTCCTGGACAATGGTGGGAACCTCTGGCTGATGGGCGGCGAGTTATTGTATAACTCCGATGCAAAATATGACGATTGGGGCGACATCGCGGAGACAGCTGAAGCGGTAGCAACCGCAGATACTGTTACAGTACCCATTAGCGTGTCGCTGGACAATAACGGCTATATCGACTCCACGCTGGCCTTGACGATCTCAATCTCGGCGACCGGGATAATCACCTTTGATACCACCTTCGATGTGATCACTTTCGATACCACTACCGTGGATACTGGCGATGTAATTACTGCCGACACATCGGATGTCATTGCTGCCGATACCGCATGGACAACCATCGGTGGTCCCTGGGTGGAAAATGTGACTGATGCGGCTGAAGGGGACTTGCTCAATGCTGCAGGTGATACCCTGGGCTCGGTTTCGAGCGGCGGCACGATTACCATCGATTCATTGGCCGTCGTCGACTTGAGCGGTGTCGATTTGGCTGTGCTGTCAATGACAGCGACGGCGTACAATCACAAGCACCAGTACGAGGACATGTTTGCCGCCGGGACATTTATCGGTGATTATCTCCATATAACGGACGGCGGCGATGCTGCCGCGGATTACACCGGACTATTGGCCGTCGACGACAGTTCACGGTTCACTGATATCGGTATCCCCGGTCTGGCCACCGGAACCGGATGGCCGGATGAAATAGTACCCGATTCTGATGCGGGCACGCAAGTGATATACGAGCTGCTCGGTGATGGCGCCGGTGCGACAACAGGTATACTGTACGAAGGGACCTACAATGTTGTGTTCTGGGCTGTGCATCCCGCCTTCGTAGCAACCAACGGTAACCATCTGACGTTGGCGCCGGTCGACATGTATCCGGTGGTTAATACCATAATGGGAATTTTCGGCGAATAAAGCCGCGAGCAACTGGACAACCTTGATTCATGAAAGGTTATTAATCATGATAGTAATAAAGAACTTAAGTAAGTACTTTATTCCCTTAACGTTGGTGACACTGCTAGCGAGCGTGCTATTCGCCGGCACTACCGGCAAGATCGCCGGTGTGGCCCGGGATGCCGAAACCGGTGAGGCCCTGGCGGGCATCAACATCGTCATCGAAGGCACCTTCCTGGGCGCCGCCGCCGACGAGCAGGGCCGGTACTTCATTATCAACATCCCCGTTGGGACCTATACGGTCAGGGCCGACGCCATCGGCTACAAAATCTATTCGGTTACGAACGTGGCGGTTACCATTGACCACACTACCCCCCTGGACTTTAATATGGAGTCCACGGTGATCGAAGGTGAGACGGTAACTGTGATCGCTGAGCGGCCGCTGATCCGGATGGACAACACCGCCACGCGGGTTTACATCACCGCCGATGATATCACCGGTGTGGCCGCCGAGTCCATCAGCGAGCTGATGGCGCTGGAAGCAGGCAGCGTGGGCGCCAACGTCCGGGGCGGCCGGGCCAGCGGCACCGTCTTCTTCATCGACGGCATTTCCATGCGGAACCCGTTCACCGGTTACGGTGGCCAGAACGTGGGCGGGGCCAGCGCATTCCGGGGTCCCAGCCTGGACGTCAGCATCACCACTGAGCTGCCTGAGTTTGCATTCCAGGAAGTGGAAATGCTAACCGGCGGCTACTCGCCTGAGTACGGCAACGCCCAAGACGCGGTGATCAACATCGCTACCAAAGAAGGTGGCAGCAGCCATCATGGTATCGTGCGGGTGACCACCGAAGGGGCACTGCTTTCCGACTGGAACGGTGTGGAGGAAAGAGATTTCCTGATCAATCCCGATCTGGCGCTACCACCTGCCACCACCGCTGTGAACAGTTATGGCGATACTGTGGATGTAGCCGGTGGCTATCTGTGGATCGGCGGCCAGAAGGTTTATTCCGCCGAATTGGAGGATATCCACGACGCCTCTGTTCTGGACAATTTCGGGATCGACTATGCCGAGAGCACCCCGATCTGGACGAAGAAGTATGGCGTTTATGAGCGCCAGAAGATATCGTACAGTTTCACTGGCCCTCTGTTCGGTAACGCCTACTATGCAATATCCGGTGAGTGGCTTGACCAGGTGCGAGCTGGTAAAAGAGTCAACAACAATTTCCTGGCCAAGTTGACCTATCAACTCAATGAGCGCACCAAGCTCAACCTGTCGGTACTGAGTTCCAAGCAGCAGTACGATCAAGCCCCCGCAGTAGCCTATATGAAATACCGGGGTGGTTATCTGCCGGGATACGGTCCGCTTTATCCCGCCGTTGAGATGGTTCCCCAGCATTTCAAGGACGATCTGCTGATCAGCGGCCAGATGACGCACTCCTTGAACGCTAATTCCTACATCAATGTGAGTTTCGGCCGTTACAGCATCGACTATGAACAGAAGATACGGGACTATGATGACCGCGACGGTGACGGTGATCGCAATGAGTACCTGGTCTTCCGGGAAACGGAAGTCAAGAGTGGTGACCCGGACGATCCGAAAATCGAAACCGCCTGGCGGTTCACCGATGAAGACGAGAGCCTGGGATACATCTGGACCCAGAATCCTTCTATAACCAACGATACTCTGCTGTCTACCTACGATTCTACTTACGCAGGTGAGTGGAAGATTGGCAATGTGGACCAATTCAGTGAGGCCAACCAGGCCTGGAGCGCGACCAATAAGACCGGTTGGAAGGAGATCTGGCGGGCGGAATACGATCCCTCCGACGACAGTTGGACCTGGATCCATGATTGGTTGTTTGTCAACGGTGATAACGAGTTCGAGCTCGAAGGTGTGAACCTCCAGGGCATCGACGATAAGATCGTTGGTGTCTCGGATGCGTATTACCATATCTGGGGTGACCAGTATAGTTACGCCAGTCGCAACTCGGTGGTTACGACTTTGAAGGTCGATTATGCGAACCAAGTGAACCCGGTCCACTTTCTTCAGACTGGTCTTGAGTATGTGATGTACGATATGGATCAGTTAGGCATCAGCTCCTACTCCTTATCCAATTTCTATGTGGACGAGTGGGATTATACACCCACCGAGTGGGGGGCCTATTTCCGAGACAAGATCGAGATGGGCGGCCTGATTGTGAATGCCGGCCTGCGGTTGGACTCGTATAATCTGGGCGATGACGTGGAGTATTCGGCAGTAGCCTTCGACCCGGACGAGG
>SDBT01007928.1_pt1 | contig 17419 bp, 21 predicted proteins | sample 2277101 | NCBI WGS metagenome assembly SDBT01 (sample SAMN10404973, study PRJNA504765) | marine sediment metagenome | isolation source: marine sediment core GS10_PC15, 103 cmbsf | place: Arctic Ocean: Southern Knipovich Ridge | collected 2010 | reverse complement strand
CCCTGATAGACCTCATAATCTTTTTTATGCTATTGTTTAATTCATCTATTTCATTAGTACTTATAACTGTCTGTATTTTAGTAGAACATGTACTTTTTAGTTGTTCGTTAAATATATCCAATTTTTTCATCAACATTTCTAAGTCTGTGTCAGTTAGTGATATTGGGGAACCTGCATAACCGAATAGACTTATCCAATTTCTTTTAGATATTGCACCCATTGGTAATTCAACACCCGTAACATCTAATATTAATTGTATTAAGGGGGATTTTTTGTTTAATGTGGTTACGGGTCTAGGTTTTTTATTAGGATTTTTGAGGTCTTGTTTACCTGGAATTTTGGTTTTATTATTAAAATATATGCATACTAGAGCAGTTATAGCAATATTTTTATTTATTATAAAATAACCACTTTTACTTGCTAATATATCTGGACTCTCTAGATACGATATTACAACAGCATATAAATGTTTATTTAATTTTCTGGGTACTCTACCGGTATCAAACTCTTTGTGTTTACCCTTGGCCTTTAATTGTTTGATTGCTGTTTCTTCGGATATCACTGACATAATAATATTTTTATGTATATTGATGTAATAAAATTTTCATATCTTTTAGTTTTTTTAAAAGTTCTGTATATATAATTGTACTAAAGGACTTAATATAATAGATATAATTATAATAGCAATAAGATATGTGAAGCAATACTTACAATAATGTATACTTAATAAATCTTTTTCTCCTAAATTATAATATTTATATCCAATAATAGCGATAAAACAGAATATCATTTTTTCTATAATCAATACAACTGTTATTAATAAAGATGTTTCAAGAATAGATATTTTTTTATCTGGAGTATTAGAAGTGTTGTTTGTAGTTAAAAAATGTAATTGAAGGAGGTGGAGGTATTGGGGATGTATCATTAACCGCATTTTTAAATATAATTTCTATTCTTCTTAATGTAGATGCTATATCCTGTAATGCTATTACTCCTTTTTCTTGAATAACTATATCACGAGTATAATAATCTACACTAAATCCAACATGTATTATTAATGTAACAACAATTATAACATAATATAATTTAGTGAAGTTGCTAAGTTGTCTTACTTCATCCATTTTTTAACCTTTATGTAAGATGTATTCACTTTAATTATATGAAACAAGAAGAAATTTATAAAGATAATATATAATAATATGTTGTGTAATTCAATTTCTTTGTTTATTGTTAAAATAAATGTAATAGTTAAATATAAACAATATAAGTTAAGTATTATACCAATAAATAATGTAAAAGTACCCAAAGTGTTTATTTTATATTTAATCATTTTTAGTATAGTATATAACTATGTTATTCATTTTAAAAAGTTATATTTTTATTATATTATTTATGATTTTCATATTTCTTTTTCTATCATTTTTATTGTTATTAACTAATGAATAATCATATGATAAAGATATTTGTTTTTTTCTTATATCATTTAATCTTTTGTATGTTATGTTTTGTTCACATTTTCTATTTCTTTCTTTTATTCTATCAAATGATATTTTTATATCTACATTAAGATATACTCTATAATGATTAAACATATTTTGTTTTTCTATAAGTTTGTTATATATATTGTTATATATATCCATTTCTTCTTTTGTCATATTAGATAATTCAGCAAAAATAAGGTTATCTTGTGGACTACCATCTATTATAAAATGTTTCTCCATATTATTAAATAAGTTTAATATATTATCATGATGTTCTAACATAATATGTTGTAATTCTAATATTTTTTTATCGTTTGGATCTTCTAATCTAGGTAACATTTTACCCAAAGGTTCATTTATATACATATATTGAGGTTTATATAGTTTCATTTTATCTAATAGTGTTGTTTTACCAGCACCAATATTACCACATATATATATTATTTTATATTTTTTATGTTTGTCCATTGTTTTTTATAATAATAGTATTAAAGTATATTCATTTTTAAAAACTTTGTTTATTGAAATTTAACATAAAAGTTATTACCAACCTGATATTTTTATTAATATAGGAGTAATAGATATTAATAAAGTAAGACATAGAAAAAACATTATTATTGTATCCATATTAGCAACAATAATATATTTTTGTTTATATGGGTTAGTTTGTGTGTTTTCTTTTATTCTTTTTTTCATTATATATGCATATTTTTTATTATTTTTCTTATCTTGCTTATTACCTCTTTTATATTCTTTTTCTATGTTTTTTATTACCTTATTTAATTGTTCTTTATTTTTTACAACAAATCTTAAACCATTTATTATTGTATCTATATTAATTTGTTTTTGTACACATAATTTAAATAATAATATAGATCCACCACACTGTCTTAAATCTTCTATTTTTCCTATTTCATTTCTTGTCATATTTAATAATGATGATAATAAAATTGCTTCTTTATCTGTTATAGTTCCTGAAAGATATACAGAATGTAACATATTTAGATTTCTTTCTGGTAATTTCATATTGTTTTTATATATAATAGTATAAAGAAGTATTCATTTTTAAAATTAATCACCAGTAGAACCAAAACCCTTATGTTCACTTTCTTCCATTTTCGTTACTTCTTTTAAGGTTATATTTACATATCTTATAAATAATATTTGTGCTATTCTATCACCCCGTTTAAAATTATATTTATTATCAGATAAGTTTCGTATTCTTATCATTATATTACCAGTATAATCATCATCTATAAGACCTTGATGAACATCTATATCATATTTAAATGCTAAACCAGACCTACCAATAATTCTACCACATATACCTTTTTCTATCTTAATAGACATTAATAAATCTATTGTTTTATTTTCTCTACCTTTTAATTTAAAGTCATATGGAGTAGATAAATCATAAGCAACACCATGTTTAATTGGTTCTATACTTTCTGATTTTTCTTGACAAAACTCTATCATATTGTTTTTATATAGTTATGTTATGTATGTATTCATTTTTAAAAAAGTTAATCTATTACATTAATATGTGATAATAATTGTATTTTATTAATAAATGTAAGTTGGTTATAGCACTTAATATCACATAATGATATAAAATCATTGTGTCTTCTACATATTTCATAAATATATTTGTCATTACACTCTTTAATATAATAATTTGAATCTATATTTATAGTATTAGAACAATAATTGGTAGTATTACGGTTATAAATAGTACATTGTGAAGGTATATTTATTTTTATTTGTTCTTTTATATAAATTTTGTTAATATATAAATAACCAAAATCATTATAAATCATTATTAGAACTATTAACATAGATAAGTGGTGTTCAATCACCATTTTATAGATTAATATATAATGAATATTCATTTTTAAAATAGTTATTGTATATCAGGTACATCAGTTTCTTTTAATTCTTGTGTTGGTAAATCAAAATCATCTATATCAATCGTAGGGACTAGTTTTTTAATATCATTAATATATAGTTTTAATGCATATTCTGCTTCAGCATATAAAGCAAATGATACACCATCTATTTTAATTATGTTATTTCTATATGCTATTAACCATCCTTTTATAGTAGTACTATTTATAGGGAAATCATCATCTGTCCAAGTTAATTTACCTTTTGATTTTAGAATAGGTAGTTCTAACATAAAATTTAAGAAAAACGACTTATTCCAACGAATGACCTTTTTCTTAACTTTAACAGCAACACCTGGTATTAATGGTAATAAAGCAATAATTTTTTGTATGCACGATAAAGAACATATCCAAAATCCATCCTTATCAATATACATTTCAGGTGGAGGGTCTATTTTTAAAGTCTTACTTATCTTAACTAATCCTTGATATAACACTTTTCGTACTTTTCTAGGTTTGTTATTAACAGGATACGAGTTTTGAAATGCATTTTCAATTATTCTTATTAAATCGTCTCTATCAGTCATACCAACATCTATAATATATTATGTTTTTATATAGTTATAGCAACTTTCATATTCATTTTATATAACACCATATATAAATTGGTATTGTATATATAAAAATATATATATAGAATCGAATATAGGTTTAGGTAGATATATAAAAAAGTAAGTTGCTTAATGGAGAACCCAGATATAAATAATGATATACCTAATAATTTACCTGTATATGGTGGTGATATTATATATATTACATGTGGTAATACAGATTGTATATATTACGATATGGAAATGATTGGTGGTGATATTACTAATAATTTACTTAATAACAATGATGAAAGTGTAGTTATTGATTTTATGTTTAATGATATTAATGATTATACTATAACATATAGTAATAATAATACTATATTTAATGATTCAATCAATTGAGATGTTAAAATGATTGATATTGTATTATCACTATAATTATACAAAAATAATGATAATATATATATTGATATGGTGATATATTATATGGTATTATGTTTTAAAATGAAAATAGTAAATGCATATTATACACAAAAAGAATAGTAATATATAAAGATGATAAAAGTAACTAACGATAGTAATATAACTTTTAATGTGCGATATGTTAGATATGGAGATAAATATGGTTTATTAAATCTATTAACACATACTGACATAAATGATGATGTGGTAGAATTTTATGATACTAGATATGATTTTGACCAGGATGAATATGGTAATATATTAGGTCAGTTTATTATTAGATATTATACCTCAACCATTTTGAAAGATAGAGAAGATGGGTGTGGATTATGTTTAGCAGGTGGTGTAGATGATTGGTATATAACCTGTGATAATATTAATACTGTTATTACTTTTATATTAGAGAACCAAAGTATTCATGTGGATGATTGATATTTTAAAACCGATATGAATATTGACCTTCCTTAGATATAGAAAAAACAACAAGTTTATAATGAATAGTAAAGAAGCAAAAGATTTATATTATGTTAAATATAGTGATAGAGTTGGTTTGGATGATTATTTATTTTCTGATGAGTTAGGTGGTGAAAATTTTGAATATCCTGGTGAGATAAGTTTTTGTGATGCTGAAAGTTATTTATCTTATAACTCTAAAAAACAATCAAAAAAGTTATATATTAATCATGAAATATATGAAACTGAGGCGAATAGATTAAGGGATATATGTATAAATGGGAAAGAACAAGAAAATATATTTATAATGTCATGGTCTTATTTGGATATAGTAAAAGATAACTTTAGTAAAAGTCAACTTTATAAATATATTAACTTAGCAACTTATGACCCAAGGTATCAACCTTATGGAATGTTAACTAAAAAGAAAAATAAAATGCGGGTGTTTTTTGATAGTAAGAAAGAGAAATATGGTATTAACAGATATACAGATCGTATTAAATCAAATGAGGATAGAATATGTCATCAAGGAAAGATATTGATAAAAGAATATAAAATATATGCAAGTGATTATGATAGAGGAGTGACTACTAAAGAATGCATTTTCGCTAAATATAATGTATTTATTAATATTAATAGAAGGACATATACAATTAGTATATTAATGATGATAATTAATAGGGAGGGTAATGTTTTAAATGGTATGCCTAATGAAATATTCAACATAATATGCGAATATTATATGGGTTGTGATTTAATATCATTTAAGACAGCATTGTTTATATATTATAATATAAACCCAAAACATAGTATAAATGATACTATAAGTTGGAAAGATTAAAGTATGGTAAGGGGTTTACATATTAAAGGCAAAAAAACAAAAAAGACATAGATATAACCTTTAATATTATATATTATATTTTTAAAAATTGAATATTAGTGATATAGATATACTAAAAAGATGGTAGAAATAATAGAATGTTATGGTTGTGGTTTTCCATTAGAACATGAGTATATTTTTTATATTAATCCAAATAATATATATGATTATCGTTATTTTTATACTGTAGTACATATACAAACATGGGGATATTGTTGTTATAAGTAGATATTTTTAAAAGTTATTATCTAGTAAATGTTTAAATATATCATTTGTTTTTTTGATTTTTGCTTTCATTATATTATCTACTAAACCTCTAAAATATAAATAATCAGGATGTTTATTATGTTGTTGGTTATATTTATTACCTGTACATACAACTAATGATAAATTATTCCATGGTATATCGTCTCTTTTTTTATCACTTTTATAGTATTTTTCTTCACCTTCACCTAAATATGTCATTAACATCATAGACCACATCCAACTATGTCTTCTTAACATATATATTTCTTGGTTATGTAATAAAGTATAAGTCTCGTATTTACCTATAACAACAAAATATAATGTATCGTAATCTGTTCTTATAAACTTATTTACTAAAGTGAGTTTACCCATACTTTTCATATTAAATGGGTATTGTCTTTCACACCATTCTTTATGAGTTGGTTTTTGTATTTTAATACCTTTATATTTTGGTATTTTTCTATTTTTATATAACTTGTCTAATTCGCTAGCATGGTGTAAAGGTCTTGATACTTTATCGTTAATAAATACCCTAGATTTACAAAATGTTGATATATCTATTTCTTTACCATCTATTCTTATACCTGCAAAACTTCTTATCCATTTTTCCACCCATGGTTTAATTATACCATATTTGTTTTTTGATATTCTCAATAAATATTCTTCTCTTATCTTTTCTCTTTTTTTCATAGTATATAATTTAAATATTTTTTTGGTATATAATATGTCTTTTATTTTTTTATTTTTTTCATTGTTGTTTTTTTGTTTTTCGTTGTATATATATAAGTAAGTAACCCATAAATTTAAACATACATAATCATATATATTTACTTCTAAAACACCAATATTATCTTTACAATATGCCCATCTTTTAATAAAATAAATAACATTTTTTTCATTGTATTCAATAATTATTTTATTGTTAAACTTTTTGGGTTCTAAATGACTATTTGTATTTAAGTTACAGTACCATTTAAATATCCTTTTGGCGAATTTTTGGTTTACATATTTATCACTATATCCATACATCCACGAGTTAACTTCTATTAATGGTAATATTTTATTGTATTTTTTATATAATTCTTTATAATCTTTATCATATTTTATAGTTCGTTTTTCCCATGTAGAGAATTTTACACCAGTCCAGTAGAAATCATAATATGTTAATCTACTACCCAAAGATGGTCCCGATACTGTTAATCTATCAAACATTAAAGTATATTTGTTCATATCTATAAATCTATAATTTGGTATTAATGAACTACCATGGTCATTTTTTACATCACCTGTTATATCAGATATTATTATTACATATCCATTTACATTTATATATAATTTTTCTTCTTTATTTTTTTGTTTTTTTTCATAAAAATCATCTAACTTTTCTTTTGTAATATTTAAATCATTTATACCTATATATAAACTATCAGTATTACCATATACAATCTTACCTGTATTAATTCCATCTAATTTTTCAGATAAATCATCCATTAAATTTTTTGATACACCTAATAATTGTATACCGTTGGCTCCAGGTGCCTTTGTTAATGTATGTTTCATTACTTTTTTTCTCACTTGTCCATTAGGTAATTCTAATGCACTCATAACATCATATAATTTATTACCGTAATATATATTAGGGAAGCACATTTTTAGTAACATAGAACCAAAACCAGAATTTCCAAGTGTTTTCCATACCATTCTTTTACCTTTTTCACCAGTCCAAGAGTAATATTCTTTTTTACCACAAATAAAATTGTATAATTTAGTATGATACATAGCGTGTTTTTTATGTACAAATAACCATTTAATATCTATTAATATACACCCCATTGATATTGATTGCATTATTCTACATATAGGCCAATATCCTTTTATTTTACCAGTAGGAGCATAATTACCTATTTTTTTATGTTTTGTTATTAATGGTGGTTTATGCATATTTCTAGGTACATACATAACAAATTTACCATATCCTATTGGTATATAAGAAAAATCACATATCATTATTTTTACTTTATCTAATATTTCTTTTTTGTTTATAAATACACCTTTATAAACACCAAATGATGATTTTCTACATGAATCAGGATATAAACCGTTATCATCTAATCCTATTAACCAATTACCTAAGCAATTATAATTTTTTCCGTACATCCAAACATCAGATTTTATTAATGGTAATATTAATGGTTGTTTTTGACCTGGAAATCTGAAACCACCTTTAACATTCTTTCTTTGTTTTATTCTTGCTCTTACATTCATTAGTACATATATTTTTTGACTTGGGCAACTTTTTTGCATTATTCTTCTTATTATCGATGGTGCTGATGCATTTACAGTAATTGATTCACCACATTTATTATAATCCATTTCTGATTTTATCATACCTTCTGTATATCCTAATACATCTGGTTTTAGATATTCTAATAGTTCGTTACATTTTTTCTCTGTTAATATATCATGATATGTTGTTTCTTCAAAATCATAATATTGTTTTTGGTATTTTACTTTATAATCTTTACATAATTGTCTTAAACTACAAAATGTAAAAGGTATAGTATCTCTGAAGATATGTGTAAAATTATTTCTTTTTATTTTTAATATTGCTAACCTAGAACCTAATGTAAAATCTCCTGTTATTTTCATATTTTTTTTTCTAATAAAATATATTGTATCATACATACCACCATTATGAGCCCATTCTTGTTGTTTATTATCTCTTTCTAATATTATTCTAGCCATATATCTATCTGTACAATTAACATTTTTATATGTATTATATTTAACAATACCATCTTTTACTACATTTATATCATGTTCATATTGATAATTATAATCGTAACCCTCTAATCCTTTAGAAAAATCAACATATGTCCAACCTATAGCTGTTTCCATATGTATTCTATTATTTAATAAATCTGGTGCTGCTTCTATATCATAAAATGTTGCTTTAGATATCCAGGGTTTAGGTATTCTTCTCCAGTTTGCTATTTGATTATCGAATAAAGTTGGGTCAAATTTTTTCTTATATAATTGTACTTTTCCCTTACAAAAATCTAAAGAAGGTAGATTGTTTTTATCTTTAAATACTATATAATGTGCATATGTTTTGTTGTCTCTTGGGTTAATAAATTTATAAAACCCCATAGTAAATTCAGCATCTTTATTCCATTTTTTACTTCTTGTTCTCCAACATCCTATTTTATTTTTTCCTGTAGCTAATTGATAGCTTAATATGTTTATTTTATCTTTAATTTCTAACATTTCAAGTTCTCTACCATCTGTATAATTTGTTATTTTCTTCATTCTATCATGGTAACTTTCCTTTGTTATATATTGTAAACAATCATAAAAACATGCTCCAGATTGTGGTATAAATACTAATTCATCTTCATATGGTTTTATACCTATATAATCATCTACTCCTTTACCTTCAAATGACCTTTTTTTCTTATTTAATGCTTCTTTTTCTTTCTTCGTAAGTGGTCCAGGTTTAGTTTTAGGATCTTCAAAAAAATCTTTTGGTTTCTTTTTTGATAGTTTAATTGCTTTTATTGTATTAACAATATTACTCATAGTATTACCTTTTTTTATCCTATCCAATATAAATACATTCCATTGTTCACCTACATTAGCATCTTTTCTTATAGCTAATATAAACTTACCGTAATCATCCCAAATCCCTTCATCAGGTTTTATTTCTTTACTTTTCTCTTTTGCTTTTACTAATATTATTTCCCTTTCTATTCTTGTTAATGCTCTTGGTATATCTTCCATATATGAAAAAATACTACTCTATAATTAACAAAAAAAGGTGTGGTATATTATTTCTGTTTGACTATCGTTGACTTTGTTTTTTACGATTATATATAAAGACTTAATTCAATATGGACTCTGAAGAATATGAACCCACACGTATTACACCAGGATTTTCTATGGGTTCTTATTTCGAATTCAATAATATTGTAGAACCAGAATTTACAATGGAGACCACATCTAGCAATTTATTTCCTGATTATGTAAAAAATAAATATGGTAATATGGTGATAAAAACTAAAAAAGTGAAACTAGTTGTCAAAGGAGAAGAACTAAATAGATCTATAAGTTACATAGAAGATGTATTCAAATGTATAAGAAATTTTAGTGATAAAACTAGTTCAGAAGTAGAAAGGAATTTTCTTATTTCTTTGATAATAACACATATGAAAAATGTTCTAAAGTCTACTGGAGATTATTATCTGAAAAAGGGAGATAAAGGTAAATATTACAAAGAAGTTAAAAGATGGATAGATAATTATTCCATTTCAGGTGGTATAACTATGCGAATAACAAGAGATATAAAATATTATATAGCAAATAAAAATAAACAAATAACATCTGTAGCCACTGGTAAAGAACCCCTATGGAAGTTCCCTATTAAATGTTTAATAGCATTTAAGATTGCAGCTATATCAGGTTGGACACCAGTACCATATTTTTCAATAACTCATATAATATTCTTTGGTATTGATAGTATAAAAGGTGTAGAAATAGCATCGGAAAATCATATTATATCTTATAATATTTATGGTGATATAATAGTTAAATTCTTTGATTATATAAAAGATAATGGAATAAATGAAAAGGAGGGTATAAAAATATTAACTAATTTTATTAATTCATTGGGTAAAGAGAATACACAAAACACAGATAATAAAGGTAATACTATTATAATAGCAAGTGAACATAACTTAAATAGTGATGATGAAGGTGAAGTACATAATATAAATAGAGGTAATCATATTTTAGATAGTGATGATGAAGAAGAAGTAAATATTGAAGAAAAAAACAAAAATATTAACAAAGAAATAGATGAAACCTGGCCTCATAAGAACAATAACGATGATAATATAGAAAAATAAAAAACTCTATATTTTATATTAATAAGACTAAAAACAACATTAGTTGACAAAAATAAAACAAAAACTTAATTATTAATATTATATATTTTTAAAAATTGAATGCTTATATTACTACTATATTATAAAAAATGAATACAAACACAACTACAGATTTTGTACCTGAAACTGATATTATATATATAATTAGTATTTTATTTGTCCTTGTATTAAGTTCTATTATATATTTTATGTTTTATTACTTTTTTGGAGAATGTGTAAATATGAATAGAAATGTAGAAGATAGAGAAGTATATTTGGGTGTATTTATGTATATATGTTGTGGATTAGTTACAGTTAGTATTATATTAATTCCTTTATCATTTTTTATAGTATATTTTAATGGTTTCATTATATTTGGGTCATCATTATTTATAGCAGTTATTTTTGCTGGATTTCTTATATTTTATAGTGCATATGTAAAGAGATTTAAACAAAATGAACCATTTTAAAATGAAACATATTATATATAGATTTATAAAAAAATGGATAATAATGAACTAATAAGAGCATATCGTGAATATATAATTGATGGATATGATAAATACCCAAGAGGATATTATGATATTTATGGTATGTATGATGAAAATGATGAACCTGAATTTCTCACATATAAAGGGTGGGATTGGACATATGTAGAACAAGAACAAGGATAAATATTTTAAAATGAAATATAATATTAAAAATACTATAAAAAAGATATGAAAACTATAATATTATTGTTTTTGTTCATATTTTATATCTTTTGTGCTCATGATTGTCAAGCAGATGGGTGTATAAATGATGATTGTGGTTCTGGATTTAGAGATATGGTTTGTAATATAACTAATGAAAGTATATTTAATTGTAATGTAAATGCTGTTGTAACAAGTGAATGTTTAACAGGAAATTGTGTATATATACAATGTATTTCTCCATTTACCCCAGTAACAAATATAGGTTTAAATCAAACTTGTACATTAAACACTGGTGAATTATGTTGTCCTGGTTTTGATAATAAAAATTATAGAATATGTACTGGTAAAAATAATACCCAAAGTTTTTTCGATGAGTTTAAAAATATTACATGTTCTCAATACCCATGTCCTGTAACTACAATATCTATATCACCTATAATACCTTGTCCTATATGTAATTTTTGTTTTTTAGATAGTGGATTAGAATATATGATTATAAATAATATATCAGGAAGTATAAATCAAAGTGCTTTACCTAATGATTGGTGTAATAATTTACCACTTCAATGTGGAGATTCTATTATTAATAATACAGGTTTATGTATTACAATATCAACAACTGGAATTAGTACAACTGGGATAATAACTACAGGTATTACTACAACTGGTATATTCACAACTGGTTTATCACCCATTCCACCATTATCAATACCATCTACTTTACCTGTTGAACCAAATATAGTACCATTTATAGTAGCAATAGTTATTGTTATAGTGGGTATATTAACATTATTATTACTTTTTATATTAGCAAATAATCAACCAATTAATATAGAACAAGAAGGATTATTACTATAAGGTGAATAAAAAACTTTTTAAAAAAACTATAAAAATGATTAAATTATTAGTATTATTTTTGTTTATATCTAGTTCTTTATGTATAGAAAAAAATTATATCTTTTTTCCTAATGTATTTATACCTATAAATGCTACTTTTAGTGAAGATACATTATTATTACAATATACAGGATTAACAACAGATACTATAGCGGATTTTACAGCAATAAGGAAATCTACAAATACAACATATATTATTAAATCTAGAATATTAAGTATTGCTGAAGGTTATAGATTGCAAAGCCCCGGTATAATGCATAATGATTTTATTGAACATTCTGAAGTGGGTATATGTAGTACACCCCCAACAATACCTAAATTTCAAGATTTTGCATGTCCAGAATGTGAAATAAACCCTGTTTTAGGTTCAGGTGGTTGTCGAACTGAAAATGGATGTGTAGATTGTGATATTTTTACTCCTTGCCCATTATCTCCATATCAAGCACAATTTGGTATAAAATATTGTGAATTAGGTAATAAAACTGCACTTTCTGAATTTAATGGAATAAAAAAGGATGGTCCTAAAGTTCTTTGTAAAAACCAAGGTGCTGCAACATATACTTTAAAATGTTTAAACCCGAAAGATCCTACAGGTTATGTTAGAAGGGCAAGTTGTTTAAGTCTTGCTCCTGGAGACGGAATACCTGTTGGTAGTGGTGAGTTTTTTGAACCTATAGGAAACCCATTTATAACTGGAGTTTTAGAAATAAGTAGTCCTTTTTTCTTATATTATATTAATATAACTGATACAGAATTTTTACAATTATTTGATACTTCTATTGGTTTTTGTGGTGGTCGATCTCAACCTATCGCAGTAAATAGTAGATTTGATATAAATAAAGCGATAATACAAGACCAAAGTGATAACCAAAATTATTATTTAAATAAACTAGAGTGGTGTACTATTAACCCTACAAATAGTAAATGTTTTGGTGGTATTAGAAGTTATCCATTAAATGGGACAGAAACAATAAAATATTTTAATACAATAAGTCCAGAAATTAGAATAACATATCAATTAACACCAATACAACAAGAAGCATGTGTTTTGAGTTTTCCTACATTTGACCCTGCTATTGAAAAAATAAATATGAATGACAATTTTATTAGTAGTAATTTATTATCTATTGATATAAGTGATTTTGAATATAAAAAACATTGTGAAGAACATTCATGTGAATTATGTAACCAACCATTAACATGTGGAAGACCTAATTGTAGTTTTGGTGAAAGTATATTTTTCCAATGTAAAGACGGTAATACTCCACAAACTGAAGGTAGTACAATAAACTTATTTGTATATTTAGCAGATACAAGAGCAATTATTGGTAAATTATTAACAGTGTGTAATTTTTTATCAATAGTTCGTACCACAATACCTGCTTGTATTGTTGAAACAACAACTAATGAAGGATTTTGTAACTTTGAAATTACTGTAGAAGGTAATGGTTCTTTACATTATTGGACTCCAGCTCCTGATAATGGAATAGATAGTACAAATATAATATGTAATCAACCAGGTAATAAAGTAATAGTTAATTTTCCTGTATCAGGAATAATAGAGCAAAATTTTGTTAGAATATGCCAAACTTGGGTTAATAGTATAACATTAAAAGAAGATCAATTATGTTTTAATTCTAGTATAAAAGAAGTTACACAAAGTCCTATATTTCAACCACCTGGACAACCTACAACACCAGGTGCACCAAAACCTGGACCATCAACACCATCAACATCAGGAATACCAAAATTCAGTGATTTTATATATATTATCTTAGGTGTAATTGTAGTTATATTACTAATTATATCAATACCCATAATATCTGGTGCAACAACTGCTTTGGGTTCTGCTATAGGAACTATATGATAACCTTTTAAAAATGAATATTTGAAACAATATATATACATAAAATGATTAAATATATATTTTTACTTATCATAATTTTCATAAGTTGTAGTTATTCACAAACTATTTGTAATGACACTATTATTGGTGATTGTTGCCCTCCTGCTGATGTTTTAGACATAAATAATGTATTTGTCTGCTTATCCAATCCTAACGGCACATTTGGTGTAGGTTGTTTAAATTTCAGTGTTAGGCACGCATTAATTGGGGTTATAACAACTTATACTTATCGAGTCGGATTTATAACTAATGCCTGGTTTGTGGGTTCTGCAGCAGTATATTTCTTATTTATTATGGTATGGGAAACATTCCTTAATATGCCTGAGGGAATAAGTTTTAGGACTTTAGTTTTATTTATAGTAATATTCCAAGGTATTTTTGCTATTATTAACGATTTCATACTTAAAAAGAGTAGAATTCTTAAGTTTACTATGGGTTCTGATTTATCTATAGAATTTTATTATATGCATTACAATATAAAAACAATGAAAACGGTTCATGGAATGGTTATGAGAGATGAAATACCATGTTGTTGGGGTAAATCATGGGCTGGATATTTACTATTAAATATACCTCCTTTAGCATTCTTATTCTTTTTCTTTACATCTCAACCATGGTTATTAATTGTAATAGGTATTGGATATGTGGTGTTAGTGGGGCCAATTGCATTTGTAATATTTGATGATGATTTATTAAAATATTGTTATGCACTTATGAGTATTTTCCCAGGGTTTCAATTAATTGGTATAGGTATATTTTTCCAATTTGTTGATAATTATTGGGTAGGTTTTCTTGTTGGTTATTTAGTTGGTACAATAGTTGCTTATTTAATTTTGGGTGCATTTGCTTATAACTATGGTATGGGTAGAATGAAAGACATGAAAGAAAAAGCAGAAAGAGAAGAAAAAAGAAGAATATTAGGTGGTGAAACTGATAATCCTGGTAACCCTTCAAATGATGAAGAGGGTATGAAAAGAGAAAAAAGTAATAATAATGGTAACCTTCTTAGTCAACATATGTAATGAATTATATTACTTTTTAAAAAACTATAAAATGGAATACATAGATAAAATATTCATTAATATTAATAAAATTCATAAGTTTTTAGATGAAAAATTTGGAGAAGATGATAAAAATATTATTATAAGAAATACAAAAAAAATATTAGAAAAAAAAGAAAAAGAACAAGAAATAATTGAAGTAAAACATAAAAATAAAGAACTAATTGTAAACATAAATGAAAAAACAGAAGAAGAAAAAAAGAAAATATTAGAAGGAGAAATAGAAAAAAGTATAACAAAATTACATGATAAAAGAGACATAATAAATAATATGCTTATTACATCAAAAAAAAGAGAAAATGAATCATATAAAGACTTTATGGAATGTTTACATAAATCTAAACAAACTAAAGTAAAAAGAATAATTGAAGAAAATAAAATTGAAGCAAAAATACATTTAAAAGCATATAAAATACATAAAAATAGAAAAATAAAAAATTATCAACAATTAACTAAAATAGTAAGAGATGTAGACACATTAAGACAAACTTATTGTGATGCTATGGACATTAGAGAATTAGATAATGAAATTATAAGTTTATCTAATAATTATGGTGATATAAAAAATATAAGAGTAAAAATAGATGCTATTACAGAATTACAAATAGATAATAATGAATTTTCAGCAGATTTAGCAAATGCATTTACAGAACGAGAAGAAGATATAGAAACATATCATAATGATTTAATAAAATCTGATGATGATGAATTAGATGAATATATGGAAGAATATGAAGAATTGTATGGTATTAAAGAAATAAAAGAAACGAAAGAAAAAAAAGAAGAAAATATAATGAAAAAGTTTGATGAATCTATATTAAATATTGAAATACCCCTGTTTGATGAGTTTGTATTTGATGTACCAGAAGAAAAACAAGATAACAATAAAAAAATAAAAACAAAAGAATATATGTAATTATGAATAAAAATAATAATAATATGGCAACAATTCTTATATGTATTCAAAGAATAGATACAAAAATAAATGAATATGATACAGCAGAATTAATTAATGATATAATTGGATTAAAAACACAAATATGTAATATGAACAAAAAAATAGATGAATTTTCTGACATATGTTTATCTATGTGTAGAAGAATACAATCATATGAAGAATCTAATAAAGCAATGTTAAATTATATGTTAAAAAATAATATAGAAACTATTTAAAAATGAATATTAAATTATACATATATCAAATAAAAATGGATAATAATATAGCCGAATTAAAAAAGATTATATACAATTCTTTCTACAAAGAGAATGATAGTATAGAATATATTGCTAATATAGTTAAAAATAATGTTAGTTTCGGTGGTTTATTTTTCAAATTTTTCTTCTTATCTAGCCCAAAATCTAAAGATAAATTTAAAGATATTGATTCTTTAGCAAAAGTTATATCACAAGTTATACCATTAATTGTTTATAATAAACCCCTTATTAAAGATGAAAGAAAGAAAATGAGAAGAGCACATAAAAAATTTACAGTTACTGAAACAGAATTTAAAATTATGAACTTAGCATTTAAACAAGTTATATTAGCAATAACATATGGAACAAATAAATATGGTAATACTGAAACAATGTTTGATTATATAGATATGAGATTCGAAACAATAAAAAATTTAATAGTATTAGATTATATGAGAGAAGATAGTGAAACACAATAATTATTTTAAAAAATGAATATATAACATATAAATTATATAAAAATACATAAAATAATATGGAACATATGGATAAAACTAAAATAGATGTATTACTTATAGTGTCATTGGCTATAAAACAATCAGATAATCCAAAAGTAAAAAAACTATTATGGACTATTTTTGATATAATATTAACCAAAGAACAATCAGATAATTTTATAAATAGAAATAATATACAAGGGAACAGACGTGTAGAACGGTCATATATAAAATGGACAAATAAAGAAG
>SDBT01007927.1_pt1 | contig 17422 bp, 34 predicted proteins | sample 2277101 | NCBI WGS metagenome assembly SDBT01 (sample SAMN10404973, study PRJNA504765) | marine sediment metagenome | isolation source: marine sediment core GS10_PC15, 103 cmbsf | place: Arctic Ocean: Southern Knipovich Ridge | collected 2010 | reverse complement strand
GATCTAATTAGAATGGAAACTTGTAAATCATTTAGAAGAGAAATAGGGGAATTAAAACTTTAAAACTAAAGATGAAAAACAAAAATTTAGAATTAAAGGAAGTTTTACCTAATCTAATAAAGAAAGGACTGGTAGAAACAGATGAAACAATAAGAAAAAGAAGAAATAAATTAAATCTTAAAAGGACTTAGAGCAAATGGATAAGATGAAATATACAGAAAAACAAATGCAAGAATTTATTAATAAAAATAATGGAGATTGGAATAAATTAATTGTAGATAAATATATTCTAAGAAGTGAACATAAAACATTTACGAAGATAATAGATTCAGGAAGAAAAAAAGATTTTAAGATTTTACTTAAAGGAATACAAGACCTAGGAAAAACTATTAAGAAATTAAAAAAACAAGAGATATTTTTAAACGAACTTTTAGATAACCGAGAGCATAATTTAAATAAAAAAGAATCTCAAATAGAAAAAGCTAAGGAGGATTTGCAGTAAAACGACAAAGATGAAATTAAATGAAATAAAACCAGAATTTGAAATAAAGCTAAATAGCGAAGATATTTTCATTGTTAGAAGTATTTTAAGTTTGTTAATGATTAAAACAAATAGAGATGATGCTCTTGAAATTATGAGAAGTAATTAAGATATTGAATCAATTAAATGACAAAGAGATTTCAGTCTGTGAGGCTTATGAAAAGATTGAATCTTATTTGCTCTAATAAATTAAATAACAAATATGATAGATAAAATGGCGAAAACAATAACAAGAGAAGACCTGAGATTTATTTTGAGAATCTCTGAGGAAGGTTTTGAAAACGAAGAAGAAGAGGAAAGACATGATGAATTAGAATCAATTATAAAGGGGGATGAGAATTTAACACTAATTCATTAACTCTTTAAATTGAAAGATGGAAAATAAAGATAAAAAAGAAATATGTAAGGAATGCAGACATACAAAAAGATTTCATAATTCAGTTCACAAGGAAGGAAGTTGCTCACAACCAACTTGTCAATGCACTTGTTTTATAGAAAGTGGATTATATTATGGAATGGATATTTTTGATGCTTATGAAAAAGGAAAAAGTGGAAATTAATAAAATACATCAAGGAGATTGTTTGCAGTTAATGAGAGAAATCCAAGATAAATCAATAGATATGATTCTTTGTGATTTACCTTATGGAACTACTGCTTGTAAATGGGATGTAATAATTCCCCTAAACAAATTATGGGAACAATATAAAAGAATTATAAAAGATAAGGGGGCAATAATTCTATTTGGAACAGAGCCATTCAGCAGTAAGTTAAGAATTAGTAATTTAAATATGTATAAATATGATTGGGTGTGGGATAAAAAAAGGGGAAATGGTCATTTAATTGCAAAAAAAAGACCAATGCAACAAACTGAAAATATTAGTATTTTTAGCTATGGGACAATGACAAATGGTTCAAATAGAAATATGCTATATTTCCCACAAATGGAAAAAAGAGAGAAGCCAAGGAAGTTTATAAAAATGAAAAACAAGCATTCAGAAATATTTAATAAACATAATTATCGGGAAGACTATAATAGAAATGATTATACACATAGATTTCCTAAAAATTTAATCTCATTATCTTGGTCATTAAGAAATGGTTTACATCCAACAGAAAAACCAGTAAAACTTTTTGAATACTTAATTAAAACATATACTAAAGAAGGAGATTTGGTTTTAGATAATTGTATAGGTTCAGGAACAACAGCAGTAGCTTGTATTAAAACAAAAAGGAATTTTATAGGGATTGAGAAGGAAGAAAAATATTGTGAAATTGCAAATAAAAGAATAAAGGAGGCAAAAGAGCAAACCAATTTGCTCTAAATTTGAGAATTTAAAATGAAAAAACTAAAAGAAATAATTAGAGAAATAATAAATAAATTATTAAAAGATGATGAAATTGCTTATAGACAGGCAAGAATAATTATAGATAAATTAGGAGAGATTGAGTATTAACTCTAATTTGTGAAAGTGAAAATGAAAAAAGGAACAAAAAGAATAACAATAAGCAAGAAGAATTATGATGAGATAGAAAAATCAAGAAAGGAAACTGAAAAGAATTTTCCTGATACAAAAATAACTCATGATGATGTTATAGAGAGTTTACTATGGGATTAAATATAATGGAGGTTCAAAATGGTTGAAAAGAAATTTTGTGATGGTTGTAATAAGGATATAACAAATGATGTTGTATTTGAAGCAGAAATCTATGATGTAATAGCTGAAAAAAATATAATCAAAAAAGATTTTTGTGAAAAATGTATGAAAGAACTAAAAAAACATTTTCCAAAAGGAAATTAACTCTTAATTAGGCAAGATGATAACTAAACAAATTACACTTTTACAGAGGAAGGCGAAATGAAAGATAAAACAATAGTGATAATAAGGATAAGTATCTTTGTTTTATTTGTAATATCTTTATTTCTATTCTTAACACCAGAAGGAGTTAATTTTGTTCATAAGCACACAAACATAATTTGTAATCTACAATACAATGAAAATATCCAAACATATAATTTTGAGATGAACTCAACAGAAATTATAAATTTTATTAATGAATGTAAATTAAGAGGCATAGGAGTTCCGAAATGACAAGGAAGGCGAAATGAAATGATAAAAGAAAAAACAGTATTTGCAGTAAGTGTTAAAACAAAACACTTTTTAGCAGATTTTTTCCAATGGTTTAAAAATCTTATTGGAATGAATCTAACTGCTTATGAACAAATGATAGAAGATTCTATAGAGGAATCAATGTATAAATTATTAAAGAAATATCCAGAAGCTTATGATCTTAAAATTGCTACCTCCCAAACAGCAATGGGAGCATCTGAAATTATTGTATATGGGAAGGTGAAAGTAAATGAGTGAACTATCAGTAGTAATTTCTAATTTTATAATGGAAGGATTAAAAAGATATGGCCTGGTAGTTTGGATTTTAGCTTTATTGGGATTATTTTCAATAATCTCTGCAATAGGTAATAAAGCGTTTACTTCTTTGAAATATGTTTTTATGATTTTCATAGCAATACCATGTATCTTTGTTGTTGGATTAATTAATAAATCAAATAGAAAAGAAAGAATGAAAGAGCTAGGAGAGATTGCAGCACACTTCAAACAAAAACCAGAGAACTGGAAAAGAATGTTATACTATTTCATATGGTGTTTATTTGTAATATTTATCGTTGTAGTGGGATATTATTTTGTAAAGAAATTTATACTACCTTTTGCTTTCTTAAATGAATTTTCAAGACAAGCATTACAAAATTCAACAAACCTAACAGGAGGAGTTTAGTAAGAACAGAAAGACGAAATGAAATACAAACAATTAAAAAATTATCAATGGAAAGAACCACCTTGGAAATGTAGATATAATATAAATTATTATTGGGAATATATTAAATACATTATTACTGGCAAAACAAATAAGATTTGCATAGTTCAGTAAAGGAACGAAGTGTGAAATGAAAAAAATATATGTATGTTCAAAATTAAGGGGAAATATAAAAGAAAACATAGAGAAAGCTAAAGACTATTGTAAGTTTATTATTTTAAAAGGATATATTCCTTATGCACCACATATTTATTTTACTCAATTCTTAGATGATACTAAAGAATCTGATAGAGAAATAGGAATGGATCAAGGAATGGAATGGCTAAAGTTTTGTGATGAGGTTTGGATATTTGATAAAGATATTAGTGAGGGTATGCAAAAGGAAATAGATTATGCTAAAAAAATTGGTATGGTGATAAAATATGTTAATACAAGGTGATTGCATAGAACAAATGAAACTAATGAAAGAAAATTCAGTAGATGCAATTATAACAGATCCTCCTTATGGAATTGGATTTATGGGAAAAGAATGGGATAATTTTAAACCAGAAACAATTAAGGAAGGTATGGAAAAAGATAAGAGGCCTAAAACACAAATAGCTTCAACAAGAATTTCTAATATTGCAGGAACTTATGATTTATCTTTATCAGGCAATCAAAAATTTCAAGAATGGTTTAAACAAGTATCAATTCAATGTTTAAGAGTCTTAAAGCCAGGCGGGTTTTTATTAGTGTTTGGAGGAACAAGAACATACCATAGATTAGTTTGTGGAATAGAAGATGCAGGTTTTGAAATAAGAGATACAATTATGTGGCTTTATGGAAGTGGATTTCCTAAGAGTTTGAATATTGGAAAGCAGATTGATAAGTTACAGGGTAATGAAAGAGAAGAGATTGGAGAAGGAAAAGGAAAATCTTATATCCATCAAAATGAAATAAATGTTGAACAAGGATTTAGACCTAAAAATTATTATAAAGACAATGATGGAAAATTTGAAATAACAAAAGGCAATTCAGAATGGGAAGGATGGGGAACAGCATTAAAACCAGCTTGTGAACCAATTGTAGTTGCAAGAAAACCTTTATCCGAAAAAAATGTTGCTTTAAATGTTTTGAAATGGGGAACTGGTGGAATAAATATTGATGATTGTAGGATTGAAACAAACCCAGAAGTAGATGATATGAAAAGAGAAGTTTATCGTGGAGAAAGGGATAAAGAATCTGATTGGGCAAAGAATAGTGGATTTAAAAATGAAACTAATAAATATACTGGAGTTCCAGTTGAAGGAAGATTTCCAGCAAACATAATCCTTGATGAAGAAGCAGGGAAGATGTTAGATGAACAGAGTGGAGAACTAAAGTCTGGAGATATGCAAGGAAAAAAAGGCGGATTTGGAAACTCTCAATTAGTTTATGGAGAAAATTCAGAGAAGCCAGAAGCAATCAGTTTTGGAGATAAAGGAGGAGCATCAAGATTTTTCTATTGTGCAAAAGCAAGTAAGAGTGAAAGGAATTTAGGTTGTGAAGAAATGGAACAGAAAGATTCAAGGAAAGAAGATGGAAGTTCTAAAAGTCTTGAAATATTTAGTAATCAATATACTAAGAGTTCAGGAAATCCAACAGGAAGAGGTATAACTTCAAAAAGAGCAAACAACCATCCAACAGTAAAACCAATTAAACTAATGGAATATCTTGTTAAACTTGTTTCAAGGGAAGGAGCAACTGTTTTAGATCCTTTCTTAGGTTCAGGAACTACTCTTATTGCATGTGTAAAATTAGGGAGAAAAGGCATTGGAATTGAAAAAGAGGAAGAATATTGCGAAATTGCTAAAAAGAGATTAAAACCTTATTTAGAACAAACAAAACTAAAAATTCCAACGAAAAGCGAAGTTTACAATGAAAATAAAACTAAATTTACACAGGAGAAATAAGTTAGACTTCCCATTTTCTAAAGAAAGCGAAATGAAAGTTAAATCATTTATACAATTCAGAGCAAAGGTATTATTAAACGCCTATAAAGATTTTATTAGTGAAGGTAATTGGGTTTTAGATGTTGGCTGTGGAAGTGGACAATTAGCAAAAATAATTCAAAGAAAAACTAATTGTATAGTTACTGGAATAGATGTTGATAATTTTTTAAATGTTACAATGCCTTTTAAAGTAATGAAAGAAGAATCAGAGATACCATTTAAAGATAACCACTTTGATGTAGTAATGTTTAATGGAGTTTTACATCATATTCCTACTGCAAATCAATATAGTTTAATTAGAGATGGATTAAGAGTAAGTAAATGTGTTTTAATCTTTGATGCTTATAATACGATTACAAATGAAGTATTATGTTGGATAATGTGTAAACTTAGACTTCCTTATAATAAAGTATATCAAAATTATATGGAAATAGAAGATTATGAAAGAATGTTTAGATATTTAAATTTAAATTATGAGAGATTAGAAATAAAAAGTGCATGGTATTATCCATTAAAACATTTTGCATTTAATTTAAATCACAAATTGAAAAGGAAATGAATAAAGAAATAATAGCATTAATATTAATAGGGGCATTTATCATATATAGTATAATCTATTTTATCAAGGAATATATAAATGAAAAAAGAAAAATCAATAAAGTTTCAGAGAAATTATGAAAGAATAGCTAGGGCTTTTATTAATAATGGAATAAGATGGGATTGGTTAAGGAATTTAAATAGAAAGATTCATAAAAACTTTAATAATAAAAATAAGATTTATAAAAAAGAGAAAGTTAAGATAGGAAATAATATTTTATATTTAGATAAATTTGATTCAGAGAACTTATCTTTTAATCCTAATTATGAGAAAGATGAATTTAATTTAGTTAAAAAACAAATTAAATTAGGAGATGTTGTAATTGATGTAGGAGCAAATATAGGGTACTTCACAGTTTTATTTGCAGAACTTGTTGGATATTATGGAAGGGTTTATGCCTTTGAACCAGACCCAGAGAACTTTAAAATACTTAAAAAGAACATTGAAGTTAATAAATATGAAAATGTAGTTTTAATAAATAAAGCAGTATTAGAAAAAGATGGGAAACTAAAATTATATCTTGGCAAGGAGGATATGGGAAATCATAAAATATATAGTGGGGATGAAAAAAGGGCGGTTATTGAAATTGAAGGAATTAGTTTAGATAATTACTTTAAAGATATAAATGTAAAAATAGATTTTATTAAAATAGATGTTGAAGGGAGTGAACCAGGAGTTATTTCTAGTGGAAAAGAATTGTTAAGACAAAGTAATATAAGGATAATGACTGAATATTATCCTAAATTAATTAAAGAATATGGATATGATTATAAAAAATATCTTCAAGATTTATTGGATTTAGGATTTAGGGTTTGGGATATTCAAAATAAGAAAGAGGAAATTAATAGTTTAAGTTCAGAAGATTTTTTTAAAAGATTAAATCCAGAGTTAGGTTATCCAACTAATTTATTTTGTGTAAAATGACAACACACATGATATGTTTCACACCAAAAGCAATTCAACTTAGTGCATACTTCTATTCTGCTAGTTTTTTAATCATGGGTGTGTTAATAGGGCTTGTTATAGCCAAAATAAGAGCCAAGAAGCGAAGAAAATGACAGATATATGGTATCTCCCTACTGCAGTATCTTTTATTGCCCTACTCTTCTGTATTTGGTGGACTTTAATAGAAATTCATAAAATAATCAAAAGGAGGAATCAAAAATGATAGGATATATTATTGGTACATTAGCTATTGTTGTTTTGGTTACTATTATCTATTGGGCAGTAAAAGAATCAAGAAGAAATAACAATTTTAAAGGAACAGGAAAAGAAATGAGATTAGAAAACCGAAAATAGAAAAGTATTTAAATACATACAACTTGAATACATACATAAGATGGTGATGAAAAGGATAAGTGAAACAATTTCAATGTTAAAAGAATTAGATAAAGGAACTTTAGAAGGAATTAGATATACTTTATTCTTTTTTATTGTTATAGATATTTTCTTTTTTTATTGGTATATGAAATGGAAATCTTTTGGTGTTGCTGTCTTAATAGTTTGTTGTGTTATTCTCGCTGTGATTTTATTATTGGAGAGAAAATTTCCAGATGAAGAAACAAATAAGAATAAAATAAATCCAGTATTTGATAAACCAGAACAAGAAACTAAAGGAGTTTTTGAAATGGATATTGGATTACCTAATGCAGATGATTTTGCTAAAAGATTAGATACTGCTATAACTACTTAAAAGAAATTTCTAAAATTAATTTTTGTTCCTAAACTTTTTATTCTTTTCCTTGAAGGAATCTTTTTCTTAAATTTCTTATGAAATCTTTTCAGAGTTTTTTTCTCTTGTTTAGTTGGAGCAAATACTTTCTTTGCTCTTCCAATTAAATCTCCTTTTAATTCACCTTTCTTAAATCTAGGTTTAATTTTATATCCTATTTTCTTTGGCATTTTAAATTATTTCCTAGTTATAGATGTTCCATAACCTTTCTTTTTCTTAAAAACAGAAGCTTCTAATCCTCTATCTCTAGCTTTAGCTGCTTTCATTTTAGCTAAGGTTTTATTTTTTGAGTTTTTTACTACCATAATATTAATTTCCTCCTTTCACTATCTATGTTTATGATTTCTCTTCGCTATTCCTTTAAAAAATAAAAAAGGAAAAAAAATAAAAAAATAATTATCTCCTATTAGATCCTCCAAACACTACTAGTAACAATCCAATAACAATAGATATTATTATTGCTAATACGATTATTTCCCAGAAGTCTGCAAAAGTTCCTAATCCAGCAATTGTTTCATTAGCTGCCTTATATGCTCCTCCTCCAGCTGTATATGGATAATCTATTAACCAGTCATCAGTTGCGAAAGTATTAGAAGTGTTTGTTATAACACAACCTGATTGTGTGAAATTATCAGTTCCAACAATCAATATACCTAAACTTCCGTTTCTAACACTAGTAACAGCTCCACAAGCACCCGCTGGAAAGCCATTTGCTACTAAAGTAACTGATGTTTCAGCAGAAGCTCCAAAATTAGCACTTTCATTAACTAAATTTGAATTTACTCCTTGTGTTATTATTGGTATATCCCTCATACTTTGAGAGATTATTAACCCAAATACAAGAACAATAGCTGCAAAAACAAGAGCTAATACTGCAGGAGCAATTACTTGAACTTGACCTTTCTTTGAAAGAAGATTCTTCATCTTATTCTTGATGAAGAACTATCTTCTTGCTCTTCCTCCAAACACTACTAGTAACAATCCAATAACTACAGTAATAACAATAGCTAGAACAATTATTTCCCAGAAGTCTGCAAAAGTTCCTAATCCAACAATTGTTTTGTTAGCTGCAATATAAGCATCAGTTCCAACAACTTGTGTATCTCTTAGACTTTGGGTTATTACTAAACCAAAAACTAAAACAATAGCTGCGAAAACAAGAGCTAAAATTGCAGGTGCAATACTTTGAATTTGACCTTTCTTTGACAATATAGTTTTCATATTTCATTCCTCCTTTCAATAATTAAATTATAAATACAATATATACTAGAATTATATTCTTTAAAAAAGTATGTAGAGAAAAAATAACATTTTGTAACTATTTTTTTGACATTAACATTACTACAATTCCTATTGCTCCAACTAATATAAATATTGTAGTTATCCACCAAGACATTAAACCCATTGTAGCAAACCAAATACTTCCCATCATCCCAACAAAACTAGCAAATCCAAACGCTCTTGTGTTTCCTAATCTACTTGTAGCCATAAATAAAGCAGCACAAAAACCAAATAATGCAAATACCCAAAACATTCCTTGTGTAACTCTATATGCCCATTGTGCTATGCAAGACATAGTTCCATCTGTACAGTTTGTTAATAATTGTGAAGGTAGTTCATGTGCCATTATGCTGATTCCCTTGATAGTCTAAATAATATAGCTACCAATGCAAATGTTATTGCAATAACCATTACAGTTACTAAAAATTGTCTTAAATAATTTGGTATTCCAAATCTTTCTGTTACTGAATCTATCATTCCATTATCTCCAAACACAATTCTAAATGGAGCATAGATATTATTTAATATTGCAAATACTCCCCTTATGCTTGTTCCTTCAAAATCAATTCCAGAGTTTGCAGATTTAATATTAACTCCTTCTTGTTGTGATTTTGCTGTAGAACTTACACTATCTGTTTGATCAAATTCTTGTAAATCATAAATTAGTCCAGAATTATAAGTATTATTCCAACCATCAACAATTACTCCAACTGCAGTTATTACTAAACCCAAAGCTAAGATTGCGAAAAATGCATTTTTGAAAAAGCCTCCTTTCTTGTTCATTTTAAGTCCTTATTGCCCATATGAATATTACTCCCAAGATTAAATTAGCAAAAAAGATTCCTATTGGCATGGAGATTATTCCAAATACTCCAAGCCCTATAAATCCAACAGTATATAATCCTACACCTATGCTTGGATTAAAACTTCCAACACCAACTAATGTAAATAATAATATAAATGCCCAAAATAATCCTTCTAATCCAAATATTGCAGCAGCACTACCAACTTCAATGTTTAATATTGCAACTCTTTGTTCATCTTCTCCACTAACTTGTCTAAATGCTTGAGTACGATATTTTGCTTTTGAACCACCAACATCACAAGTCATAGTGTTTGCTAAACTTGTTGAAGTTGAATTACAAATTGTTGTAGTTCCATTAAATTGTATTCTTTGAACTAATAATCTTGAAGTTATTGAATCTCCTGTAACATCATTCCAAGTATAAGTAAAAGTAGTTGTTGAATTATCCCATCCTAGAGAATAATCAAAATCAATTACATTTTCAAACCTACTAAAATCATCAGAAGTATCTTCTATTACAAATGGAATAACACAAAAGTCTGTTCTACAAGCAATAGTCATGTCGTCGGTTTTCTTTAAAACTTTATTATCAGCATTAAGAAATTCAAATTGATATTTTACAGTATTTGGTTCTATTAATCTGGCGACAAATTGTCCAAATTCATCTGTCTTTGCTTTTTCTATTATTAGATATTTATTTATTTCAGGATAAAATCTAAAAACATTAATAAATATTCCTACTTGTGCAACTAATCCAGGATCTGTAACTTGAAGTATTATTGCACTTCCTTGATCTAATAAGAAAAGAGTTGTATTAGTAATTGAACTATTTAATAATTGCTTATTAAAATAAAATGTTCTTTCAAAAAAACCTGTTGATTTTACATTTATCACAGCACTAACATTAACATTATCTCTATTTCCACAAAAAGTATAATTACTTCTTGTATTTGCATCTGGAGAATCAAGAGAATATTCTCTTGTAACTGTGCCACTACCTAACCAATATTCAAATGAACCATCTAAAGAACTTAATGTAGCCTTTCTTGTTGTTTCATTTGCAGTTGTTATATTCCAAATCATATTTGTATGAGTTACATTACATAATGAAAAAGTTAGGGGATTAACTTTATGAGAAAATGTGCTAGAGTTTTGACTTCCTTGAAGCCCATTTTTATATTCAAACTCCCATAAGAAACTTATGTTCTGTGCTATCCCATTTGGAATTATAGGAATATCTATTGTCCTACTTAAAACAAATCTAGTTGTATCTGTTAATGTTTTTGTTCCCAAATATCTTGTTCCATTATAATTTAATCTTGCTGCAAATAAATTAGCACCACTAATTAAAGAAATATTTAAAGTAAATGTAGCAGATTCTGTTTCTGAAACATTTCCAGGAAAAGATTGTCCTAAAATCTCTGCACCAGCTTCAAAGGTGAAATTATTATCTTGCCAATTACAAATCATTGTTGTTGCATTTTCACCACAAGCTAAAACATTCCAAACATAATTTCCAAAATTAGTTGTGAATTGTCTTAAAGTTATATTTGTAGAATTAATATCATAAGTTGTTATATTAAAAATAGTTCCATTTGTATATCTTATATCATAAGTTGCGTTTTTTAAAGTAATCGCAGTTCCAGTATAATTTGCTTTAAAAATTGTAGCATTACTTACTGAAATAGAACTTGCATCAGCAGGAAGAGTTAAGAAAACATTTACACCAGAGGGTTCTTCTGTTAAAGTAAAATTTGCACCAAAGATTCTTATATTTACACTTTCAACATTAGAAGCTGAATCAAAGTCAAGACTACTTAAAGGGCCTCCTTGAATAAAAGATTTTCCACCTACTGCTGTTGTTTCTCCTAATCTTATAACACTACCTCCAAGAACAGTATCCCAAAATACTAAAGCATATTTTTTTCCTACTGTAACATTTGTAGTATTTGCAGCAGAGAATGTGAAATTATAATATGTATCTACAACAAAAGAACTTATTGTTGAAGAATTTTCTCCAATTAAAGTATCTATAACTTGATTTGTTGTAGAATCTACAGCATATAATCCAACATGGGTTGGATTTGCTAAGCCACCATCTTCTGAAACATAAATTTGAACTATCCTAAGTGAATAATTTGCTGTTGCAGTAAAATTATATGCTGTCCAAGCAGCAGCACCAATATTATTAATGTTATTATCAGTAGTTGAAGTTCCTAAAACATCTCTAAGCAAGACAATACTATAATCTGTAGCCAAAACCAAAGTAATACATAGAATCCCTATAAAGAAAACCATTAAGAGGTAGTTTTTCTTTCTTATATGAGCTTCTGTGTTAGTTTTAAGTGTAGATTTTTGTTGATTTTTTACCATTTTTCTATGTTGCTCCTGGTTTTTTCCCAAATAATATAATTGATGCAAAAAATATTAAAACAGTTACTGCAATTGGATAATAAGTTCCTAATAATAAATTAGTAATTGGAAATCTTAATATTGTTGTTGCAAATTCTGCATTAGCAGCTAAAGTTTGCCAGACATTACTTAAAACTACTCCAACAATTAGGATTGGAATATCAAGAACAACCATAATCCAATAAAAAGCAATATTAATTCTAGTCGCAAAGGAAAACATTACTATCTGTATAATCAAACCAATAAAGATTGCTAGAAAAGCCCAATCCCAAATATTACTTCCTTCAACTGCTTGTATTTTTTCTAATGTTCGATGTGCTTCTGTATCATTATACTCAGAGGTTTCTAAATAATCATCAAGACTATCATAAATTTGTTTACTCATATGACTAAAGAAAAATACTATAATTCCAATTATGAAAATTGTTATTACTGCAAGTAATACAGATTCAAATTGACCTTTCTTATTTTTCATTTTAAAATTTAATCTCCATTTTTATTTTCTTATTTAATTTCATATCTTGTTTTATTTGTCTTGCAAACATTTTACTAACTGCCCTCATACTAATATCACCTTTCTTTGCAGTTTCTTTTAATAAGTCTGCCATTTCATTTGATATTCTAACTATCTTTCCATTTTCCATTATGCTAAACCATACCTCTTAGCATTTGCTAAGTTCTTTTTAAGTATCCAAGTATTCATAAAAGTTAAAATCCACATTATAAGTAATAATCCTGCAATGAACCAATAAAAATACCAAGAGATTGCTGTAAAGGATCCAAAGAATGTTTCTAGTTTAGGATTAATTGTTTCATCTTGTAAGCTTGTAAATATTAAATTAATTGATATTAAAAAAAACAAAATACTAAATGCAAAGAAAGTCCATTTAACAGGAATAGAAGTTTTAACAAATAAAAATGATATAAATAATATTAATGCTATTCCTGCCATGAAATAAATACTTCTTGAAATAGTATCTGTTCTTTGTTCACTTGATCTAATTCCAGAAGGATTAACTTCATAATAAGTTGTTTGTGTTCCATTAGTATCTGAATCATAACAAGCAAAATTAATTTTATATTCTCCAACAGTTGCTGTTTGATTAAATGTTAAGTTTATTTCAAACTCTCCACCATTTAAATTAGTTGCAGCAGATTGTTGTATTAAAGCTGTTGAGTTTGGAAAATAAATAGAAACATTACATTCTGCAGTATTAGAACAAATTGCCTCGTCTATTTCACAACCAAAGTTTATAGAATAATTTGAATTTTGTGGAACATAAAATGAATTTACTGCTGATATTGTTGGTATTAAAAATAGACTAGCTAATACAATTAAAAAAAAAACACCTCTCATCCCCATGTTATACTCTGAATTTACTCCAGAAAGATTCTTTCTTTGGAGCAACTATCCCCCTCCCTCCAGAAATTTGTTCAACAGAAATCTTTGATAACCAATTCTTTTCATTCTGTCCTTCTGCTCTTTTCAATGCTAAATAAATATTCACCATGATTGAATTATTTATTGTATCTAAATCTGTTTTCTTTTCAACCCCATATCTTTTCCAATTCAGAGCTAAGTCATCAACTAAATCTTCTGACAATGATTCCATAATCTTTTGAATTTCTCTTAATTGTAAATGAGAAAGAATTACATTTTGATTAATGTGTGAATCTAAAATAAACCAAACATTATCAATACCTTCTTTATTCATTTTTGGAGTTGCTATCAATACTACTGTTCCATCTGGTTTCTTTTCCTTTCCTTGCAACCTCAACATAATTAGTTCAACAACCTTTTTAGGATTAGTTTGTTCAACTAATACTGCTTGAGCTTGTTGAACTTGTTCTTGAAGTTGTGGAGCATAAGCCATGCCTTGTGCATCTAATTGTTGTTGATTCAATTGTTCTTGCATTTGATATTGTTCTAATATTTCTTTGTCCATTTTATATTTTAAAAGGTCCTAATGGTTTAATTATTTTTGGGCTTATAAAAGCTCTTTCTGATAATCCTGTTCTTTCTAATGCTTTTGAAAATTCTTTAACATCAGGCAACCCTAAACCTTTTCCTGCAACCGCCCTAAATGAGGGGGTTCTTTGAAAGATTCTTTTTGTTAATGGTGTTTTTATTTTTTCTTTAAATCCTAAAATAGGAAAAGCAAGAAGTTTTTTAGAAGTTGGAAGGGTTGGTAAAACATCTGCTCTTGATAATGGTTTTGTTGTCAATGAAGTAAACCCTTTTGTTAATCTATTTAATGGATTTGTTGAACTTGTTCCAAATAAACTAGGGGTTTTTCTTGTTGGTTGTCTTGTGGGTGTAGTAAAATCTCTAAATGGTTCTCCACTAATTAATTTTCCTGTTGGGAGTGTTGGAAAGGTTAATTTTTGAGTTGGTATTGAAGGAAAAGTTAGTTTAGGGGGTTTCTTACTGCTTGTTGGAAATGTTAATGCGGTAGATAAACCTCCTGTCGCAATGGTTGGAGGTGATATAAAACCTGTTGGTGGGGTGGTTCTAAGTCCTGGAATATTTATTGTTGTTTTCCCACCAGTACCTAATTTAGTAAGTGCTTCAAATATCTGAATTTTCTGTCCTGCAATTGTTGTTAATCCTACTTCTCTACCTGTTAGTATAGAACCTGGAGGGATTGTTGCTTCTAATTCCCCACTTGCAAATCCAAGATCCTTTATTTTAAACTTTCTAACAAAAACTATTTGAGGTTTATCTGGTGAAAACCCTAAAGTCTTTTCACCTTTTGGGATTTTTAATAAATCTGCTAAACCTAGCCTACTAACTCTTGCTTGTCCTATTGCTCCTTTTTCTAAACTTGGAGTAAAAAATAAACCCTTCCCTGCTTCTCCTTTTTGAATTTTAATAACATCATCCAGGCTTCCAAATAAATCTCTTGCACTTGTTGTAATAGTTCTCCTCTGTCCAATTAAGCCTGCTTGTTCTTTTTGTGTAAAACCAAATCCCCTGCCTTTTGGAATTAATTGAATATCGACTATTTCATCGGGGGTTAATGTTGAAATATCTTTAATAACATCTGCTCTACCTCTTGGAAATAATTTACTTCTTGATACTATTTGATCTCTACTTATACCTCTAAACTTTGTAGATAATCTTGCAAACCCCCCTTTAATAAATGGTAATGCTTGTGTTCCTGCTCCTGCAAAACTAATACCTCCAAGAATTCCCCCTGCAATTCTTTTTTCTAATGGGGCTTCTACATCAAAAGCTTGTCTAACTCCTAAACCTCCAAATAGTAACTGCCCTCCAATCTGTGCAACAGGTGGGGCTAATACAAAAGCAGTTGCAATCCCGCCTGCAATAGCTACTCCTCCAGGAGTTGTTGGGATAAATTCAGCAAAAACCTTTCCTGTTAATCCTCCCCTTTCTCTTGAAAAATCAGCAAATTCTCTGCTTGTAATTGGAGGTAAGGCAGAACTTAATCCTAATGGAGTTCCACCAAAACCAATAAACTTTTCACCAGCTTCCCCAAAAAAGAATTCCTTTGCACCAATACCTAATTTTTGTAATCTTGTAGGATCTAATCCAGGAGGTTCTCTTGTTGTTCCTGGTCCAATTGTGCCTCCTGCCCTTGTTAAAATATTTTCTCTTATTTGTAATAAACCTAACTCTTCTTCTGTAAATGGTGGAAGCCCTTGCCTTATTCTAATCTCTCCTTCTAATCTAGCTTTCTTAACTTCTTCGGTAGTAAGTTCACTTAAGGGTGGTGTAACTCCTGTTTCTCTAAATACTTGTTCTTGTTCTGGAGTTACTCCTTCTGGTAATGGTCCTTGAAAATCTCCACTTGGTTGTGAAACACCTGTTTCTCTAAATACTTCTACATCTGTTCCTGGTCGAGTAGGTCCTTGAAAAGGTCTTGAAGGTTCACTACTCCCTCCACCAAAAACAGAAGTAACTCCTGAAGGTCTATCTCCTGTTCTCTCAAAAGTTCCAGGTAATTTTATTGAACCAATTGTTTTTGAAGAAGAAGTGCTTCCAAAAGTTGTTGTTGCTTTTGTTGTTGGAGGACCTGCAGGAATAGAAGTAGTTTTTACAGAAATTGTTTTTATAGGATCAAAAGGACTAGCTGGTTTTAATGTTACCATTATTCTTTATTCTCCAAAGGTTTAGTTATTCCTGTTTCTCTAAAATATTCTTCATCATCTGTTGGGCGAACAGGGCCTTGAAATTTTATTTCTTTTTCTTCTGTCATTATTTCCTCCTTATCTTGATTTAAATAAATCCCAACACAAATAAAAGATACTAAGAGAATTCCTATTAAAAAGAAAGTTATAATTTTCATACTATTATTAAAACATCAATACCTTATATAATTTTCTATTTGTAACAAAATATAACAAACTAGAATCTCTTCTTTATTGGAGTAAATAACCACCATAAAAATAAACATAAAACTATTCCAAATATTATCCAGAAAGAAATTCTACAAAAAGAAGTGAAATAAATCTTGTTACAAAATGAAGGGTATATCATTTTAAGAAATCTTTTATTGTTAGATTTGGATAAAAAACTCTTTGAACTATTTGCCCACTACTTCCTGCTGTACAAATAACATCTTCATTTAATTTCTTAGCACAAACAGAACAAGGATCTTTAGTAACCTCATCACTCTTCAAATAAAACAAAACCATAATTCCTAACCACATTATAAAAAGAAATGCTAAGATTATATAGAATCTCTTTTCACCACCGAAATATTCAATTATCTTTTTCATTTAATTCCCTCTCCTTAATTATTGTATTTACTTTAGCAATATTTCTTCTAATCTCTTTTCTTAAAGAAGTTTTTGTTCCACCACCTGTGAAAGATTTTGATGCTACACCTGAATCTTTTTTCCCAATTAATCCTATCCCCCAATCAGAAGATGCTTTAACTTTAGTAAACTCTAAATCTTTTTTCATTCTCATTAGTTGCTTATCATTTAATTTTCTTAATTCTTTTGTTTTCATCTCGCATCCTTTGTTCCTAAAAAACTTATTATTGCTGCCATTATAAAAGATAAAACAAATGGATTGTATAATGAAGATACTAATATAAATGTTCCAATTAAAGAACAAAGAAACCAAATTATAAAACTATATATTGGGTGCATTTTAATTACAGAATAATACTCTTGCCATAAATAATCCAATAAAGAAACCAAGAACTAACCAAAAGATTATTGCAAACCCTCCCCCTTTTTTTCCTTTAATCATTTCGTAACCCATTAAACTTATTTCATAAT
>SDBT01007926.1_pt1 | contig 17423 bp, 34 predicted proteins | sample 2277101 | NCBI WGS metagenome assembly SDBT01 (sample SAMN10404973, study PRJNA504765) | marine sediment metagenome | isolation source: marine sediment core GS10_PC15, 103 cmbsf | place: Arctic Ocean: Southern Knipovich Ridge | collected 2010 | reverse complement strand
GTGGCCGGGATTATTGTTATTATTTATATATTCGTTTATCGCTTTAAAATATGGTCGATCTCGCGGTATTGGATCTCCTTTTTGCTCAATGATCTCACTGGTAACACCGTCAACTATAACATATCCGTCAACCATTTCTTCGAGCTGCTTAAGTGTTTGATCACCTGTTTGGAAAAATTCGTCAACAATTGTTATCGGTACAAATCTTCCGGAACTTTGATATCTTCCCAAAATCCTTTCAACACTTACCTCTTTTGGAACTTTTAAGAATATGATGAAAGTCCTATATCCTTTGGCTTTAACTTTCTCAATAAGCTTTATATAAGATGTTGGCCTGGTCATGGTGCCGTCGAATATAATATCATGTTCGCATCCTTCGGAAGCATTATCGATAAGTCTATTAACGATATCCCTTGTTTCCGAATGGGTATTTTTAGAATTCCATCCCTTATATTCTGGAAGTTCAGCCCGAACTTCGTCCGCATCGATTTTGTAGATTTTATCGGATGTCATATAGGGAGCAAATTTTTTAAGAAAGGTACTCTTTCCAGAACCTGGTGCGCCGCCCATAAATATCGCAATGGGCTGTGTCTGCTTAAGACAGGTTTTGCTCTTTTCAAATTTACTTATGATCTTATCATGGAGTTTTTGCCGCTCATCGGTATAATTCCCATTTTCGTCGGTATGCAGATCTATTGTGTTCGGCTCATTTTTGATACATTCGGCCAAATAGTCTTGGGCCTGTTGATCAATCCGTCTTTTACCGTCCGGATCTACCGGTGGACAACTAATTATTTTTTCGTCAATCATTTCTTTTTACTTTTTTTGAAGCTTCAACAACCTTATCTTAATTCGAATTCTGGCCGCCGCCTTTTCTTTACTGAGCTCCGGTGATTTTTTTTCTTGCCACTTCTGAACAGCTTTGATTTCACTCGAGACACTAAGAGGATCTATTTTAGCGGAACGAATAATAACAGCTCCGGTCGCCGGATCGATCTGATCAACTACATAATGAATAAATGTTGTTTCCTCAGTCGGTTCATCTCCGTAGAGCCCCTCGGTTTGCCCGGTATCAATCATGGTCTTATTATATCCCTCGATAGCGGACTTGAATTTATTACGGCCAAGATTCATCAGCCGGTTGAGATATGCAGATCTTTGAGTGAATTTTTCTTCGAACATACCCGCCTGGGTCATATAATCCCTAAAATCAAGGCCGGATGCTTTTATTTTAGACTGAAGGATGATAGCCTGATTAAGATCTTCTTTTAAGGATCCCGTTTTAAGGGATGCGTTTTTAATGAGTACTGGTAAACTGGTGATGATCGTATTTCTAAACTGCTTTACCCCTTCAACGTTGGATGCTATAAGTGCATCTTTGCTTAGAATCATAGCGGCCAGCAAATTTTCAAGAAAATCCTTACCAGCATTTGTAAATGCAACTCCGTCATAATAAGCCGGTAGTTCTTGCTGGGTTAGGATATCACAATCAACCAGGGCTTTTGCAAGCTGTTTTTGATCCCGGGCCACTGCGTAAAATTCGGAAGCCGTTTCATACTGGCCAACAATTGAAGAAATGATACGACTGCACTGCGGAGCCGATTCGAGAATAGCAGACAGTTTAATCACCTTATCAAGCGGCCGTTCACTTTTTTTGGTGTTTTTATTATACTTAGCCATTTCAAGGGTGGTATATTCAGGAAAGTCATAATCGATTCTGACCAGTACTGGGTCGTCAATTTTAGTATAAACATTATCTCTGAATGTTTCTCCCGGAAAACGCTGATCAACAAACTCTTCTCCCATTTTAATATGACTCATTGCGGTAGAATCTAATCCGTATGCGCCCGCCTCTTCCTGTAAAAACTCCTTATAAGAATCGTATTTGCCTGAAAACTGGTCCGCCGCCAGTTTAATCGACATTGTTCTATTGTTCCCCGAAACAACAAAGCCATCGGTCGATATAATTGGTGTTCCGGATTCGGTCCGACTCGTTGTGATAAGTCTTTCGGGTTCAAGATTCTGAGCATAATCCTTTACAGCTGCTTGCGCGGATAGATCATCGGTATAATTACGATCGTTAATATTATGCCCGGAGGCCGTCATTGGAAAACCTTCTGAGTCGGAGAATGTTTTATAATTATGAGAGGGTAGTATATTAGAAAGACTTACAACTGCGAACCTGGCCTTTCGTTTTTCACCGGTAGGCATAGAAAGAGTAATTTCCTTTCCCATCAGCATGGGTGAATCCTTAAATTCAGATCTTACTTCTCCTACTATTTTCATTAATCGTTTGGATAATCCAGGTTATAAGTTCTTTCAACTTCAATAATGGCCGTATTTACCGAATGGCCTTCATTGGCAATTTTCTCAATAATTAGTTTTTCGGCCTTTGAATAATTAGCTTCTTTAAGATCACAGAGCCATGGAGTACTGGACGCATCACACATGTCAAGCTCAATTTTGATCAGTGATTTTAATTCCTCTATTTTAGCCTGTGCTTCCTCGTAGGGGACTTCCAATTGGTCTTCAAGTTCAAGTATCTCGTCCTGTAATTCTTCTGCCTCCGCTCTTGTAGTGGCGTGAGGGATCACTTCGCGGAGTTCCGAGATTCTATCTAGTATTTCCTCTTGAGTCATAAACTATTTTTTTCTTAAAACAATAATGTCAGTTAATACATCCGTTCTGTCAAATACGCCGTTAGGAAGACGGTAGGCATCGAGCAAAATTGATTTTTCACGAATAATCTTTTTCGCTCCCGTAAGATCCCGATCGATAAACAGTTTAGCTCCAGTCCTTACTTCGCCTCCAATTATAAAAATAAGTAATCCATCTTTGTTGAGTAGATCTAAAGAACGGGTAATGAAATAATCAATATAATTGGTGGCTTTGGTATATCCTTTTTCCCATGCCGCTTCAAGTCCGCTGAACGGGCCATAAGGAGGATTGCCAATAACCAGATCATATTTGGGTGTAACCTTACCCTTTACTGATTGCCTATTTTCTATAAAGGCATTCTCAAACTTTCCGGTTATCACGTTCGCATTTGGATAAAGGACTGAAAGGATCTTTGCTGAAACAGGATTAAGCTCATAGGCTGTAATATCAGCTGTTTTAGGTGCGTATTGTAAAAATGCTCCGGTGCCGGCGGACGGTTCGAGTACTGGGCCCTTGTTATATCCGTATAAATAGGCTAATCCCCACATCTTTTCAACTATTGTCTCCGGAGTAAAGTATTCAAATAAGATCCCGGGTCCAGTTGGCTCATCTTCCGGGAAAGCTTTGTCAAGTCCGCCATATCCAGTAAACTTGATTATAAATGCTTTATCTTCTTCGGTGTACGGATCGTCGCCCTTTTTTTCAACAAATTCTTCAATTCTTTTGTTCAGATCATATTGAACCTGTAGATCTTTTGGATCCGGCTCAATATCTATTTCTTCTTCGACAGGATTGTTTGGATTATCTATAGGATTATTTGGATTATTAGCAATTTCTCCTGTTTCTTCCTTTTTAAGAATTTCAAAGGTCTTTTCGATTTCGGCTTTATTTTTGTCCGGGTTCTGGATTATTACCAGTTGTCCAATGGCATTTTTAATAGACTCCTCTTTTGTATCGTCATCTATCCAATCATTGTAATTTTCGGAAGAAATAAATTGTCTCATTTTAGCCAATACTTTCTGCCGGTTATTGTATTGGTATCGATGGGCCTCGCCACAAAATAATTTATTAGACGGTGCGCCCAGCATTATCTCTTCGCAATATTTACAATCCATTTCTTCCATATCTATCTGAATTATTTTTTAAGCAGAAATGACTGAACAGCATATTTTTTTGTTCGCCTGAGTTTGCCGACAATTGCTTTTGCAGTAGGCTTATTAAATTTTCGTCCGGAATAAAGGCCCTGGGCTCTAGCTCTTTTAACAGAAATAGTTCTCAATGTTCCTTTTATGAATAGGCCCGGATTTCGTTGCCGGTGATGGGTATATTTTGCTTTCTTGCTATATGGCATCGTATTATAATTTAAAAAGTTTTCGAATAAGCAGATAAGCTACAAAAAGCGCCGAAATCACCAGAAGTACTACTCCAACATTTTTAACAGCTTTCAAATTATAAGCTTTGCGATCGTATTTTTGCAAATCGTATTTTTCAATTAAACCAATAAGTTTCTGAGCATAGGTAGGCGAAGTGGCATAGCCGGCAGATTTTAGACCGTGGGACCATCCTTTATAATCCAAGGGATCCAATTCGAAAAGTGAGGCATACCTGGAATGTTTATGTAAAAACTTCGAATGGTCCATAAAAGATTCATAGGGAGAGCCATATAATCTAAAGGCGGCTTTTATTGAGGTGGGGCTCGTAGATCCGCCATAAAACTCATGGGTTGCAGCATCATAGGTAGCTCCGCCCCAATTATGGGATTTAATACCAAAAAAGTTATTGGCGTTCTGGGTTAATCCGGATCCGGCCCATCCGCTCTCAAGGGCTGCCTGAGATAGTTTTATGCTTGGTGGGATCCCTGAGAATATACTGTCATTAACAGCAATTGGCGCATAGGTATCAAAAAAAACCTGGGGTGATAGTTTCATACTCGTTTCACTTTAGCTATTATCCGGTCTTTATAAAAATAAGCTACCAGCAAAGCGGCAAAAACTAGAACAATTAAAGCGATTTTAAGTCTCATACCACTAATATTATATAGTTATCAATGCACCGGTAAAGGTATAAATCATATCGTAAATGTACGAATGATCATTTTTAAAACTCCTGTAATATTACGGTATTCGGATAATTTTTTAATCGTTGAAAAAAGAAGGGCGGTCCCCGGTTTTTCCGGTAGAACACCCTTATTAGTTAACTAATTTTCCAATGCTAAATTACAAAAAAGAGCGGGATTTTTTCGAGAAACTTAGTAAAATTGTTAATAACTTTGTTAACAACGATTATCCAAAACTCTTTGGTTCACTGTTGTTTACTTCATTTAATATATCTATTTTTGTTGTTGATAACATCTGCTGTTCTATCGGGCATGTGTTTCAACAGCATTCAGAAGGCCGCCCAAAAGTGGCCTTTTGATATTTTATCCCTAGCTTTCCAAATTGACAATTCATCTTCAATTACTATATTTGCCATAAGAAAACATTTATCTTAAAATTATAATCAATTATTATGAAAACATTTAACGTTGACGATCGGGTTTCTTTTTCAGGAAATGTGGATCATACAGAACCTATTGAAAATACTGTTATTGCCTGGGTGGACAATGCAACTAAACAGGCGATCATTGAACATGAGGACGGACATGATGCGACTGAAATACCTGGTAAAGGTCTTGACCCTACAAAAAAATACATTTTTGTTAATATTGATCATCTGGAATTAATTGAAAAAGGCGAGACCGTTGAAACGGTTGTTGCTGAAAAGGAAAGTCCGGGGCCTACAGAAAGTCCTTACCATGAGGTCTCAAAAGTGCTATCGGTAATTAAAAGGGATCGACCGACAGAAGAGCATGATATCTGGGATAAGGTTATTGCTCTAGCGATGAAGGAAGAGAAAAAGATTGCGGCGGCAAAACAAAAAGAAATTTCGAAACAGGCAGCGATAGAGGCAAAACAAAAAGCGAAGGATAAAGAGGATTTTGATATTGCTAATGCAGAAGTTTTCAATGAAAACTCAGCCGAAAGGTTGAAAGCGCAAAAAGCTGAGAGAGAGAATATTGAGAAGATGATCAAAATTGGAGTTGACAAAGGATTTGTTAAATTCGACGGGCTGGATATAATCATTGATGGACAGGTTATTTTGCAAAGTAGGATCGATAAAGATGTGGATGCAACTGATCTTGCACTCTATTTCCAAAACGTTACGGCTGAATTCACAAAGTTTGCGCTGGATATAACTCATATTCTCGAGCACGGATATAATGAGTCAAAAGATGAAGCGGAAGATGAAGAGAGCACAGATAATGAAGAGGATAAAGGCACCGAGACAGAGCAGACGGATGATACTGGAACAGAAGATGCCGAAAGTGGAACAGCTGATGCCGAAAGTGGTCCGAATCCAATTTCAAAAGAAGCTTATGAGGAAAAATTGGTAGGGCTCGATGGAATTGGCCCGGCAACGGTTAAGGATATCATTACCGTCTTTACGACAAACCTGGATCTGATTCAAGGTGTTGCAGATAATAAACTGAGTTTTAATTCGAAAGTTGATGCTGCAATTAAAAAAGCAGTGAAATCTGGATATTTTGGTTAATTTAGAAATCTCATAATATTTTAAATTTTGAAAGTTTAGAAGAAAAGCCCCCCGAGTGATCGAGGGGCTTTTTTAGTTTGTACCGTTTTTCAAAAACAGATAAACGATATTACGGTTGTCACAAACTAATTAATTATGATAATTAACAATTCAAAGATAGCAATTCCAGTGGCAGTTCCAAAACCGATGCCTAACCATTTCTTTTTTCGAAGTATTTTTTTGATTTGGGCCCGCTGCGCATTAGTAAGATCTGAACATAAAGAAAGTTGCTCATTAATAATTCCCTTTTCAGCTCGAAGGGAAAGAATTACAGCTCGTTGATCCTCTATGGTAGAATCCTTTTTTAACCGGTTCACCAGGCATTCTAAACATCTGGCGTCTTGCTCGTCAGTATAGCCAATCAAACTGTCTGGACAGCAAATACAACTATCTGGGGGAGCCGGGAGGATTATAGATGTTTCGGAGGCTGTCGCGGTATGCGCGATCACTACCCATAATAATAAGACTATCTTTTTTAGTGCGTTCATCCCTTTGGTCTATTTGGTTTATAAAATCAATCGTTATCTGCTGCTGAATTTTTAGCTCATCCTTAAGATCTTTTATTTCATTGTCATACCATTCATAATTGATATCTGATGCCGGCTTAACGAAAAGATATTGAGCGGTCAATGTTACCACTACAGTAAAGAGGCTTATAAGAATTAAATGGTAGATTCTCTTCATAATCCAAAGGTACTAATAAAAAAATTCCGGGGAAACGGTACCTCCATACGAATTTCTTTGGAATATTTTTTACTGTTTTTTAGGAATATTATTTGAGTGATTTACAAACAGATGTGGGTTTTACATACCCTTTTATGTAAAACGATATCAGAAATTTTTTGTATGGCCATATAGGTGTTTATGCTTTTAAGCCAATGAATTCAACATGTTGGAAGGATTTTGCATAAATGCATTTTTCTTCCAACTCCTGATTATCAGACAGTTGTGAGAGAGCAAAAAAAATATATACGTCTCACGACTATCTGATTTACAAACAGTTGTGAAAACGGTTTCTTTTTTCTGATTCTCGCATCGAGGTATTTATAAAATTGCAAAAACACCAATGCAATTTTATTCCAGAAATTTTTTGTATAGCATAAATTACGGTATTTCACGTTACCAAATAAGCCGGTAATGTAGTTTTTATAACATTTTGTATAATTTTGTAACATATTTTTATAGCAGGATCACTATCTCATTATAATAATCAGAGGTGAACGTACCTTTGGAATTTTTGAAGTGCATTTCTAGTCGATCGTCCTTTATAAATTCATTTATTATTCGTGGATCGATGAAGCCGTATTTGAATTTAAACTTTTGACCAGGCTTTAAGTATTTTGCTTGTATTTCCATAATTAATTGCGGTTTTTACTAGGTGTGAATTGCGGTTTTTACGAGTTAAAAAAGGAAGCGTGAAATCATGAAAAACGGAATAAAGCGAGCCAGGCCCTTCTTTCTTCGTTTGTTATCTTTGCGCAACACAGTTGTTCGTCCGTAACAAGGGATCCTTTATCTGTCACTATCCAATTGAAACATTCCCAATAATATTCTCTTTTAATCTTGTCATCCATTCTCATCCAGTGTGTGTTGCTATCACACTTTTTGCATTTAGGCATCTTATTAGGTGTCTTAATTGTATTTGCCATAATTTGTGTTTTTACTAGTTAAAAAAGGGTTCAAACCGTCGTCTGAACCCCTATTGCAACTTTCGTCACAGGTATTAGGTTACGCTTCAGTATAATGTCTTTCTTTCTTCTGACTGTCGAAATAAGCGCCTTCAAAGAGAAGTTCTTTTCCCTGGATAAGGGCTTTAACATATTTAGTAATTATATCCGCGCCATCGGTATGTCGATCTGGACCATCATTTATCATAATATCGCAAATGACTTTTTCAACGTGTTTGTAATCCAAAGGTTTTCCATGGACGGCCTCGGATAAGAAACGAAGCTTTTTTCGAAGTTCAAAATTCTCCTTTTCAATTTTATTAATATGGAACTCCTTTTTCTTAATGTCCTCACGATAGTCGTCAAGGACCTTAACGTGCTGTTTCATTGCCGTTTCCTTATTATTTAGTCTGGTCGAGAGATCTTTGATTCTGGCTTTATCTTTTTGGCTCATAATTAATTATTAGGATTTAATCTTAGTTTTGTTTCTTGATCAAGGCCATATTTCATTCGGAGCCTTTCGATTCTGATTGTATCATTTCTTGAGTCTACTGCTTTTTTTAAAATTTCCGGATCCTTCATTGGAGATGGATGGCCGTTTTTAAATCTTGTCTTTTCGCCATTAGGAACAGACCAGCCTTTTAAGCCGGTAGTAGGGTTTTCGCCCCGGTGAATAACAGCTCTCCTAGTCATTTCCTTTATATTGTTCACTACGAAGAAGGGTTCTTTATCCAGGCCCAGCTCTCTAGCCTTTCGAACCACAGTTCTAAGGCCAATACCCATCTCTTTGGCTAGATCTATATTAAATCGAAAAGCAAATTCCTCTTCCATCTTTTTTAACATTTCGGATGTCCAAATTATTTTTGTTCCAGCTGCCATAGTTATTCCGGATTATCCGGTTCTTCTTTAATTATTACTACGAGTAGACTATGTACTTCTCTTGGTTCGAGTTCATCGAGCAAGTCCGAAACAACAGCCCAGTGATTGTCCGGATCGTCCCAGTGCACTTCAGTATCAAAATTCATAACTCCAGATCTACGGTCCTGTTTTCTGAACCTGGTCTTTCCGTACTTATCAAGAGGACGGGCTGTATAATAGCTATATCTTAATTTAATTATCAAGTGCGATAGATTCTATTTGTTTGATTACATCCTCTTCATTCATAATATGGATAATCTCATAGTTCCATTCGATCGTTTTACCCGGGGCGGTCATTTGATTAAATGCTCTCATAAGTTTTATAGCCAGCTCTTTTGATTCGAAATGAAAAACAGCTTCTCTAAATTCCTCTGAGATGTCTGCCTTGGCTACCTGTATTTTATATACTTCCATAATTTTTTCTATTAATAATGTGTCCAATTGTTAATGATACAGCTACCCAGTACCAAAAGTATTTTGTGGGGATAAAATGTGAGATCATCATTCCGGCCAAACTCACCAGTGTATAAATTATAAACTGTCTCCACCATGTTTTCCAGATTGCCTTACTTTTTATCATACCCTTTAATAAATTTTTGAAATGCCTGGTAGGTTCCGGAGATTGCTTTATTGTAAAGTTCCGCATCAGTAGGGATAACTTTGTTAAGTGCTTGAGATACTTTGTGATGGGTAAGTTCTTCGGGCTTTATATCTAGGAGTATATGTTTAATTCGATTTTTCATTTACGGGGATTTTTGAGCTCGTATTTCTTCATTTTTCTAAAATATGTCATTCTGGCCATGTCCAATAGTAAAATAGCTTCATTATGAGATCCGGAATATCGTAAGGCCAATTCCATCCGGTATTTTTCATCTCTGAGTATTCTGACTAGGTTAATGCCATTGTCGGCAAGTGATTTGTTTAAAGTGCTTTCCATAATTATTCAGGTTTAGGTAATCCAAGGATATCATAAATTACTTCCGGGGCATCTTCATCCGACAGCCATGCGGTCATTTCTTGCAGATCTGATTCATCGGCGCTATCATCGAATTCACCATTAATTACTCTGTATCGAACCTCCATAATATCTCCCCTTTTGAGATCCTTTGCTAAATTATATAGGTCAGTTGCCAGTTCTACTTTAGGAAAGGCTAGTTGACTTTTAAAGTCATGGTAGACATTATTAAGACAGTTAGAAATAATCTGTCTAAGCTCACCTTCCTGGTCGAGCTGCGATAATTCAAGGGCTAGATCCCTATTTGTTGATTTGTTCATTATTTGTATAGTTATTTGTTATTAAAATATTTCTTATAGATACCGGGAATTCAATGTATTTATTCCAATGAGAAAGGAATTCATGCCAGAATTCAAAATCATCGGAATAGTAATAAAATCCATTGCCTCCAGGGGAATTTCCTTTCTTAAATTTTATAGGTGCATTATACTGATTTCTCATTAAATAAAGATCTTTCTCAATAGTCGAGTCGCAGAATTCAAAATCATCGGAATTATCACGAATGTATTCTATCAGATCATCTTTAGTGGGCATATAAACCGAATTCAATGCTTTGTCTATTAATATGATTCTATGTAACTGGGGATTGAACACTAAGTCTTTTGTCCTGTTTTAGTTGGCCCCACCGCCACAGATGGCGGAGTTTCCAAGTTTTCATTTTGCTTTCTCCAAAGATGGAGGGTAAAATCATGGCATGATACATATTCGCTTTCCGGAGGATGAAACTGTATTACACAGTCTTCCTTATCCCAAAAGAGATCCTTTATTCTACACATTTCCTCCCATGTGGGACATCGTTTTAAACTTTTCATTGTTTTCGAGAGCTTTACGGACACGCTAACATGCTCCCATAGAACCGGCATATGCGCATCTGTTCCTATTACAAAAAGGCAAATGGCCGGATTTTGAAGAGGTATTTTAAATGTTCCGTATTTTTCTCCCGGCTTAATGGAATTAAACATTTGTGCCTGTGGATGTGTCACCGGCAGTATATGCCGATATTTTTCTGGTACTTTAAACATATTATTAGTGATTAAAATTCGTTATATAAAAATCTAAAAGAATAAAAGCGGTTACAATGATCGTACAGATCCTTAATGCGATAGTAGCTTGCCTGGAGCCACTAAATAAGGTTTTTGTGCTGGCCACAACTCCCAGAATGTTAAGTATGATAAGAAATATAAAAAAAGAATATTGAGCGGTTGAAAGACCAACTATATACCAGGCCCATTCGGTTATACTCGTTACAATAAGCCATGGCTTAACATTCTTTTTTGCCTCTTGGATCAGCTGCTCTTTTGACATGCCAGAATTAAGAAGCTCTTGAGCTTCCTGCTGAACCTTCTTATCATCTTTTATAATTATTTTACGAATGTCCGTGATGATATAGAAAAATCCGTAGTAATAGATAAAGAGTCCCATAGTTATAGTATAGTTATAGTATAGTTATTCATAAGTTCCGATTTTCGGGCTCTGCAAAAGGAAGCCCTAGTCTTTCAAACAGATTCTTTTCTTCTAGGATATCAATCCTTTCACCACCATGCGTTAAAAATCCATCAATCCCTTTATATCCTCTTTTTTTCCAGCCGGATGCGAGAACCTTAAAACTATAGTCCGCGCTCCCGGTCCTTATTGCGAATATATATCCCCAATTTGCTTTTTGCGCAAAAAACAGATCTAGCTTGATGCCTTCCGGAAGAATTCTTTGTGTGTACTTACATGGCAGCTCTCCCTTTACTTTTTTCCACTGGTTGACAACGGATGCTATACCGTTTTCAAATAAACCGGTATCATAGGGTTTGGGTATAGCAACGATCTCAATGTCCTTTACCCATGATTTTTTACGGCGGATGCTGCCGGCTATCTCTATCCGATCGCAATGAGGGGAAAGGAGCGCTTTTACTTTTTCAGCTATTTCTAATGCTGTTTTATATTCCATATTACTGGGGGTGTTTTTCTTTATACATCGTGTCAAGCTGGCCGATCGTATCATTAAATCCCGCAATCGCTTTGTGATTATATACCAGTAGCCGAATTAAATAAACTGCAACTGCGATATTGAGTATATCCAGAAGGATAAATCCGGGAGTAGGCAACTGGAAGGGAACGGTTAAGTTTATTCCCGCAAAAATTCCCAGGATAATTTGGTGTCTATACCGTCTACTTCTTATTTTCTTACAGGCTTTAATTACTCCCTCATAATCCATAGGAGAAGTATGAGTCTCCAATAATTTCTCTGCAAGAAGCATAAATGTGGTAGAATGATTTGTCGGCGGCGGTAGTTTTTTCATAAACTTCGTTTACTTTACTTTTTATTCTTCGTTAGAAAGGCTATCTCCAAAATCACTAAGGGCTTTAATCTCTTTTTTTTCTCGTTTGACCCAGGCATTATATTTTCCTATATCAATATAATCTAAGATAGATTCTTCTGCAATTTTCCTAAGCTCAATAGCATCGATAGCATCCAGTTCCCAGCTAACCTTCCCAAACTGTTTAATATACCATTTAGCTCTAGGATCCGTAATTTTTGCCGGGTTGGGAGGGAGATTATAGTTTTCGATCTGCGTCATTGTTAAAGAAACAGGAATTACTTTGAAACCAGGATCCATAGGATTATCTCCCTGTGTTAAAAATTCAGTAATCCTTTCACGAATATCTCTGATCATGTCTAATCCGGAAGGATCATGGTCGCCAAAATAAAGGATAATAACTTTTTTGTTGTCCTCAAGTTGTTCTGCGATTCTTTTTGCTAGGTCATACATGGCTGCTGCACTAGAATAACCTTTATTAAATCCAAAGTACATGTGATATTTTTTGGATATTGGCTCGAGCACATTGATCCCGGCCTCTTTCTCACAATACATTTCAATATAATAATCTTGATCATTCCACCTTGGTAAACGATATTGTGATGTAGCGGATCTAATTATGGAACTAATATTTTCCCAATCCGCTGGTTTCTTAGGGACTCGGGCTTTATCTTCAATTGAACTCCAGTCAATTAATCCAGCATATCGAAGGCTTGTAAGAAAAACACATATTCGTTTATAGATCTCCTGAGCATTCGGAATAAACTCTTTACCGACGAGCTGATAATAAAGCTGCCGGTTTGTAAGTCGTATATCAATGCTTTCATAATATTCAACAACTTCACAAATTTGGTCAGTCAATGTTTCGGCATTCGTTTCCCAATGACTGAAAATACCTTTTTCTTTGTCGGTATAATATTTAGTTCGCATTGGACCGGAAGGCATTTTATTTCTGAATTGTTCTTTCACAAGCTATGCTTAATTTACTTTTTATCGTTTTCAGTCTTATATTTTAAATAACCCTCTGATATTGCGACAATAGCCGGGTACCAGGTCTCATTTTCAATTCCAGGAAAATGATGTTTAACAAATTCTTCTGCATCCATATTTTTAGAAATTTGCTCGAGCATTGCTTTAAGGATGGTCTTATATTTATCCCTTTCAGCTCCAAGCGCGTTAATATGGTCCCGTCCTTCCAGAAGTAAATAATTCAGGTCGTGAACCTGTTGTTCAAGTTCTTTAATTTTGCTCATTCGAATAATGAATTGTGTAACAGTTCATAAATTCATGGTAGGCTATTTCCGGGGTCCAGCATTTAATAAATCCATTGCCTCTAAAAAAGTAATCGTATTCTATTTCCTGAACTTGGAGATCCTGGGGTTTGATCTTTGGCAGATCCTTAATGTCCAGACCAAATGCTTTGAACATTACTCCGGTAATTTCAATTTCGATCTTTTTGAATGCTGGAAGGAGAAGTTTTAAAGGTTTCAGGCAGTCTCCCATATAAGCTTCCGCGCCATCATGCAGCAGTGCAACCTTCTTTAAGGGATCCTCTACGAGCTGCATTACCATAATCGAATGCTGGGCAACAGAAAAGAATTTATCTGTCTGTCCTCCAAAATGAGGGGTATTAGCAAGTCCTTTAGCAATATCCTTAATGTCAAACATATCGGTAGTCGGATCGATGAAACTGAATTTTTTACCGGTGAAGGTTGTAATACAACCGTCATAGTCAGTTAAATTATGTTTTACTTCCATAATACTCAAGTTTTGATTTAATTGTCATTGCCATTTTTAGATCTTTAAGCCGCTTTTTATAAATATCAGGGACCCTATAATATTCGTATTCACATAATCCTGAATCCTGGACGGCCATTTTAATATATTTACCCTTTAATACACCATCTCTGATCGAGAGATAAGCCGTCTCAAAGTAAAAACTGTTTCTTTCATCCGTCCGGATCTTTTCCAAAAATTCTTCTTCATCCTGATCACTCAGTACTTTATTAGCGAATTTCTTTTGGGCCTTTGTGGGCATCGGCTTCGATTCGCCGGATCTTAGATATTCGCGATCGTTAAAACTATTTCCCTGATTAGCACAGCTGCATTTACCATATTTTAAATCGTACTTGAACTTCCATTTTCTACATAGAGAACATCTGGCCATTTGCTGCTCAATTTCATCCCGCTGCTGATCAGTAACATTAAACAGATCCATGCCTACTTTCAAATTCTCCAGCGAATTCATAATTCCTTCAACGCTATGTATAGATAATTTCACTTTTTTGATTTAGATTTTTTCATTTTATAAACAAGATATGCCATGGACGCTATAATCACAATGACAACTATTAGAATAAACATTCTTTTTGTCCAACCGCTTTTCTTCCAATAGGTTTTAAGTTCCTTTTTGACCTCGTTGTAAATATATAGCCGATTTTTTCTGCGCTTGAGCCGGTCTTTCTGAAAGTTCCTGATTTCCTGTTTTCGCTTTTTAATTTTGCTATCTCGATCAACGCGATTTTGTTTGTAATCAAAGTCAGGTAATTGCATCTGCCGGTTTTCACCCATTATTTTTCTGTCAATGATCATTATTTATTTTTTTAGTTATCCTGGATTATCCAGTGCCGGTTACCGGCTCCATATTCCAATAAACCCTTTTTTGCCTCTTGTAATAAGCCATTCGGGATTATGTTTGGTAAAGGGCTTTTTCATAAGCGGTTTTTTACTGTGGGTCTCTTCGTCTCCAATGTGAATGTATTTTTTAACCAGAGCAAGAATTTCCAATTCATCAACTCCCCACATATTCCCAGACTCACCATCGTATTTCTTAATAATATAGGATCCGATCACCACGTCCGGCTTGTACTCTTTGACAGCATCGATGGCATCATATTTTTCCACCCATTTAGGATATTGGACAGTCGGCTGGCCAATAGAGGCGTAATGAGCTTTTATTTCGGGTCTTTCCTGTAGTCTGGAGTCCGTAGGCGGAATATTAAGGGCCTTTGCGATCGCTCCTATTCCGCATCCAATTTCAATAGCAGTACTGGATCCTATTTCTTTTTGTAAAAAATGGAGCAGCTCAAGAGTGGGAAGACAATATATGCCGTGTAGATGCATAAAATATCTAATAGAATCACTTGACACCGAATCAAATAATTCATAAGGTTTAATTTGAAGCTCTCCTTTGATTATTAAAATATCAGTCAAGGCTTCGGCTTGTAATTCGATCACGGTATTAATTTTCATTAAATGTGCTTGTTCCATAAACTATGTTTATTTTACTATTTCGAAGGTTCCCAATCAGTAAAGCCTTCCAATTCAAAATCGGCTGCCGGTCTCGAGAGAAAATGATCTACTTTCCCGTTATTCGAAACAAGGCTATAGCCCGATCCGTCTCGATATTTGATAATAGCAGTTTTTAAACTACCATTTTCAATTATTCTGGTAGCGGTTCCTTTTTTGCTGGTGTTGATAGCGTCTTTCCAATCCATAAATATTTTATTTGAAATTGGTATATTCAGTTTTCTCTTTTTTTTGTAAACTCCAATGCGGATATTCTTTCTGATAATCAGTGAGTGTTGAAACTCCGCCTATAACATAACCAAAAATAAGATCTTCCCGTAATGCTTTTGGCCCTTCGATATATAATAAAAGATCTTTTTTGTCAACTTTCCAAATTGAGAATACCATTCCCCCCATATTATCAAAAACAACGTATGTATCTTTTGTTCCGCCGTTTAGGATCTCGTTCATAAATTTAGCCGTCTTAAGATTAATATGGTTGTCCAAATTAGCCGATATCATTGCTATGAACCAGTCTTTTAAGGTTTCAATTTTTTCCATAATTATTGATTATCAATAAAGTCCGTAATGATCATTTCAACTTTTCAACATATTTACATTCTACAACTACCCGAATAATTGCGTCACTTTTAGCCTCTGCATCCGGATACTCAATTCTTAAATCAGCTTCATGCTCAAGCCCTGCCTGAGTTTTATGCTTTGGGTGAACAGAAACGATCAAGTCTCCCGCTTCATTCCAGCCTACAAGCTCAACTTTTGTGCCTGGAGCGGATATTCCGTAAGGTGCGTCTTCGGTCATAACATACCATCCGGTAGGATATCTTTTTGCAAGGTCCTGAATAATCCTCGGTCGAGTCTTTAACCAATCCTCTAATTCCTTATCCATATCAATAATTTAATTAAGATTGTCGTTATTTAAGTTTAAGTCGGTTTATTTAATTATAGTTGTTTAAGTTTTTCTCTAGCTACAAGTAATCCAGTAACGGTGCCCGTAATTCCAGGTGCTTCTATTGTTTTCAAAACTTCTATTGTTCTGGTTAATGTTGCGTCGTACTTACTAATAACATCTCCGGATTTTCGGAGTTCAATATCAATAGCTCTATTAATTAAATCTTCGATATTTCTTGTTTTATCAATATCTCGATCTGAGGAATTCATTACGGCATAATTGGCTATATCTTCTGCTGATAGATTATTTGATTTCAACATTATATTTACCGGCTTATGTTTACTCATAATTCTAATTTTTAGCTACGTGCTTTTTCATTTTTTCTTTTAGGGATTTTATTTGTAATTCAAACTGATCAAACATATCTTCATATTCGGTTTCCCATTTTCCGGTTTCCTTCCAATATCTTTCAGCAAGATCTTTATAAGTTACTTCTTCGGCTCTGTGATAAATACCACATTCTTTATTTTCAGAATTCGATACCCCTCCCTGCATTCTCTTCCAATAAGTATATTTTTCAGGCTCTTCCAAGATATTCATATCCCCGTCAATTCTTACAGTATTTATTTGATCGGCGAAGTCTACCATTAAATCAGCTATTTCATTTTTCCAGTCATCTTGTATTGGGTGCCCGTGTCCATAGATGGCATTTATTTTTTCCTTTGCCTTATTTTTCATAATTCTAATTTATTTTTAGGAGCCATTTTTTAGCCCATTTCTCAGCATCTTTTATGTTATCGAAGATCTTTGCCTCAAGGGTTTCACAAAACGCCATAGATGTACATCGAATAGCTCCTGAATCATCTTTCCAAATATTTAGAGCTCCGTTATCTCCTGAGGAGGTGGCGGCTATTTGTTTGTCTAAAACAAGGTGTAGATCAGATGCGTTCTTTATAAATTCACATTCCATTTCCTTCTTTTTAATTCCTTCTAATCCTTTTAAATTTCTAAGCATAATTTTTATTTTA
>SDBT01007925.1_pt1 | contig 17423 bp, 16 predicted proteins | sample 2277101 | NCBI WGS metagenome assembly SDBT01 (sample SAMN10404973, study PRJNA504765) | marine sediment metagenome | isolation source: marine sediment core GS10_PC15, 103 cmbsf | place: Arctic Ocean: Southern Knipovich Ridge | collected 2010 | reverse complement strand
GGTGGGATATGCTCAATATGGACAACCTGGTTCTTATAAGTGGGTTGAGTGGTAAGGTGGTGGAGAAAAGCCGAGGAATTCATTACACCTCGCTAAACCGACAGAATTTCAATCTCGTAGTCGAGTATTTCTATATCAAACCGGCGGTTAGTAATAAAGTCCACTACCTTGGACAGGATTTCATTGGCGTACCGTTTATCATTGCTGACGCAACAAATTCCCAGCGTAGCCAGTTGCCACAGGTCATGGTCGTCAACCTCAGCCACCGAAACATTAAATTTGTTGCCGACCTGGGTAGTAATGGATTTCAGTACCTGTCTCTTGCCCTTGAGAGATAGATTTTCAGGTAGGCGTAGTCTAATCTTGCAAACAGCAATATTCATGGCAAAACTAGATATATTAAATTGGAAGATGATACCCGTACCGGGTCTAACCAGGGCTTACCTGTTCAGTGGAGCCACTCCTGACGGTACACTTACTACTATACTCGCTAAAGCCTGTCGGGTCAAACGGACTTGCCTTAAATAAATTTACAGTTACCCTTACTTATGTTATAATTTTTTGTCTTACGATATAGTTGATGCTTATCGGAATAGCCAGAAGGTAGGTCAGTTTTTAGGGAGGAATAGAGGTACTGTGGACAAAGAGAAAAAAGCGGATATTATGGACAAATTTAAGCAGAGCGATGGGGACACCGGCTCGACCGAGGTCCAGATAGCCCTGCTCACGGAAAGGATAACCCAGCTAACCGAGCATATGGCGGCTAATCGACATGATTATCACTCGCAACGCGGCTTGCTTCAGCTCGTAGGAAAGAGGAGAAGGCTATTGGCTTACTTGAGCAAAGAGGATGTTGGTCGATATCGCAAGTTAATTGCCAAGCTTGGACTGCGCAAGTAACGCCTTCAATATAAAATTTTCGGCAGTTTGAATAGGAGAAGTTGTTGACAGTAGAAACTCAATCTTTTGAATGTGAATTTGGAGGCAGGAAACTCACCATGGACGTGGGGAAACTTGCCAGACAGGCAAATGCCGCGGTAACTGTCCGCTATGGGGATACCGTGGTCCTGGTTACAGCTTGTGTCAGCAGTGAACCGCGGGAAGGGATAGATTTTCTGCCGCTGACCATTGACTATGAAGAAAGGTTATATGCCGTCGGTAAAATCCCAGGTGGCTTTATCCGAAGAGAGGGCCGTCCCAGTGAGGAGGCAACCTTAGCCTGTCGACTTACCGACCGCCCGCTACGTCCGCTTTTACCCAAAGGCTGGCGAAAAGATATTCAACTCGTAATTACCGTTCTCTCCGCTGACCAGGAAAACGACCCTGACATTCTGGCGGTTATTGGTGGCTCAGCGGCTTTATCAATGTCGGAAGTGCCATTTGATGGTCCGGTGAGTGCCGTCCGCATTGGCTATATTAGTGACGAAATGATACTAAATCCGACCTTAGCCCAGCTTGAAGACAGTCGGCTCGACCTCGTTGTGACTAGCACCAGGGAAGCGGTGGTAATGGTAGAGGCGGGCGCCCGGGAGGTCTCAGAAGATATGGTTACCCGGGCAATTAAGCTTGGTCACGAGGTAAACCAGGATATTATCAAGCTTCAGGAGCAGCTTCGGCAGGCTTGTGGTAAACCCAAGGTAGAAGCTCCTGCCACTGAGGTTAATCCTGAGGCGGTATCAGCCATTTCGCCAATAGTTGATGAAAAGCTTGCCCAGGTCTTGGAGCAACCAGAGAAATCGCAGCGTGAACAGGCGCTCGATAGTCTCAAGAAAGAGCTTGTGGAAAGCCTGGGAGAGTCATTCCCGGAGGAAGATATAGTTGCTGCTCTGGAGACAAAGGTTAAGGCTAAAATGAGAGCTAACATTCTGGAAGGGGGGAGGCGTAGCGGTGGGCGTAGTTTGACCGAGGTTCGACCTGTCAGTTGTGAAGTGGGACTTCTGCCTCGCACCCACGGCTCAGCGCTATTTACCCGGGGTGAAACCCAGGTATTAACCATTACCACCCTGGGTTCTATTCGGCAGGAGCAGCAGCTTGATGGATTGGGTATAGAGGAGAGCAAGCGCTTCATCCACCACTATAATTTCCCTCCCTTCTCTAATGGTGAGGTGAAACGTATCGGCACCCCCGGTCGTCGTGAGATTGGGCATGGTGCCCTCGCCGGGCGGGCTCTTATACCGGTACTGCCTAAAGATGAGGATTTTCCTTATACCATTCGCCTCGTTTCCGAAGTCCTTAGCTCAAGTGGTAGTACCTCTATGGCCAGTGTTTGCGCTTCAAGCCTCTCTCTAATGGATGCCGGGATACCGATAAAGAGTGCCGTAGCCGGGCTAGCTATGGGTTTGGTTACTGATGAAGAAAGTAATTTCGCTATTTTGACTGATATCGACGGTACGGAGGACAATTACGGGGATATGGACTTTAAGATAGCTGGCACTACTGAAGGCATAACTGCGCTACAAATGGACACCAAGCTCAAGGGCATAAACTTGGAAATTTTGGGAAAGGCACTAAGCCAAGCTAAAGAGGCTCGGCTGTTCATTCTGGATGCGATGCAGCAAACGATTAGCTCCAGCCGCCCTGAGGTCAGCCGGTATGCTCCGCGAATGTATAAAATAACGATTCCCCCTGATAAAATTGGCAGCGTAATTGGCACCGGAGGTAAAACAATCAGGTCAATTATTGATGAAACTAAAACAACTATTGATATTGACAATGAAGGCAACGTGGTTATAGGCTCACCAGATGAGGAAGCCGCCCGAAAAGCCATCGAAAGGATTGAAAATCTAACCAAAGATGTGGAAGTTGGCAGTATCTATACCGGCAAAGTAACTCGCCTGCTAAACTTCGGGGCCATGGTGGAAGTTTTGCCAGGTAAAGAAGGGCTGGTTCACATTAGCGAGTTAGCTGAATACCGGGTAGCCAATGTTGAGGATATAGTTAAGGTAGGCGATGAAATTAAGGTCAAGGTAATTGGCATTGATAATATGGGTAGAGTAAACCTGTCACGGCGGGCCCTGCTTGAGCCACTTTCTGAGGCGAGTAAGGAGGGGGCAAGAGATTCACATTCGCCAAAATACCCATCAAAAGACCAACCCGGGGCTCGCCCGGTACGGCGCCCCGACGATTCCAGAAGCAGGCAGTACCCAAAGAGATAAACTATTCAGTTTGACATAAGAATTCTAACCGACTGAGGAAAGTCATGAAGCAGATAAGAGTGGTGGTAAACGGGGCGTTGGGCAGGATGGGGCGAGAGGTAATTAAGGCGGTATGCCATGAGCCTGAGATGCAGGTGGCCGGCGCTATAGAAGCAGAGGTTGCTGAGGATTTTCTGTCCTTACCTGATAACTCAGGGGCAGTGCCCTTTTCTTCCGACTTAGATTATATCCTCACCGCTTGCCGGCCTGATGTATTAGTAGATTTCACCACAGCTGAGGTTACTATGCCAGCAGTGCGTGAAGCGGCTAAAAAGGGTGTTAACCTGGTAATAGGGACTAGTGGATTCACCACTGATGAAATTAGTGAGATTAAGCGCTTAGCAATGGCTCATAAGGTTGGGGTGGTGGTAGCGCCGAACTTTGCTCTTGGAGCGGTTCTAATGATACACCTGGCCAAGATAGCCGCCAAATATCTTGACAGTGCTGAAATTATTGAGCTGCATCACCATCAGAAAACCGACTCTCCTTCAGGGACTGCCCTTGCCACAGCCAAAGCAATGGCCGAGGCCAGAGATAAGCCATTCACTCTCTCCCTTCAGCAAAAGAAGGCCTCAGATAGCCGAGGCAAACAGGTTGAGGATATATCCATTCATAGTGTGCGTTTGCCTGGTCTTATGGCACACCAGCAGGTCATCCTGGGTGGGCAGGGACAAACACTAAGCATACGGCATGATACTATTAGTCGAGAGTGCTATATGCCAGGGGTTATACTAGCCATTAGGGAAGTAGTTAAACGCCAGGGGCTAATCTATGGCTTGGATGCTCTGCTTGGGTTATAGGAAGGGTAAGAGATAATGAAGGGATATAAACTGGCTATTGTTGGTGCTAACGGGATGGTTGGGCAGGAATTCATCAAAGTGCTGGAGCAGCGCGACTTTCCCATGAGCTCAATCAGCCTTTTCGAGTCTGACCGTTTCGCGGGCAAGAAGCTGTTTGTTGCCCACCAGGAGGTCGAGGTTAGAGAGACCACGCCCGAGTCTTTCCAGGGAATAGATATTGCCCTCTTTGCAGCGGGTACCGAGATTAGCCATTACTTCTCACCTATAGCCGCACAATCAGGGACCGTGGTTATCGATAATAGCGCTGCGTTTAGGATGGTGCCTACCGTCCCCCTAGTCGTGCCTGAGGTTAACCCTGAAGACATTAAGTGGCACCGGGGGATTATAGCTAATCCAAATTGCTCCACCATTCAAATGGTGGTGGCTCTATACCCATTGCATAAGGTTAATCCTATTAAGCGCATTATTGTCGATACCTACCAGGCAGTGTCAGGCACCGGTTCAGCGGCGGTGGAGGAACTAACCACCCAGGCCAGACAGATACTGGATGGGCAGAGTGCTATCCCCCATGTTTACCCTCACCAGATAGCCTTTAACCTGTTACCGGAGATAGACGTTTTTCTAGATAATGGGTACACTAAAGAAGAATGGAAGCTGTCCGAAGAAACAAAGAAGATAATGCATGCTGATGATATTGCTGTTTCGGCTACCTGCGTCCGGGTTCCAGTATTTACCGGACATGGTGAGGCTATTCATGTAGAATTCTCCCAACCGATGTCTCCCGATGAAGCAAAACGTATTCTCAATCAAGCTCCAGGAGTCAAGGTATTAGATGACCCGGCTATTAGTCTTTATCCTCAGCCGTGGTCAGCAGACGGCACCGATGAAGTTTTTGTGGGGCGTATCCGTCAGGATGTCTCCCACCCACGTGGTCTAATCATGTGGGTGGTGGCGGACAATCTGCGTAAGGGAGCGGCGCTGAACGCAGTTCAGATTGCTGAAGAGGCGATTAAGAGAGACTGGATATCTCCGGGAGGTGGGAAATGAAAAAACTGGGACGATTGCTGACAGCGATGGTGACTCCATTTAACGAGAAAGGAGAGGTTGATTATGAGCAGGCCAAGAAGTTAGCCACAGCTTTACTTAACTCAGGGAGTGAAGGATTGGTGCTGGCAGGTACAACTGGGGAATCACCTACCCTTGTCCGAGAGGAGGAGCTACGCCTGTTCAGTGAGGTGAAATCAGCAGTAGGCAAAAGGGGAACAATAATAGCTGGCACTGGTAGCAATAGCACCGCTGAAGCCGTGAAGGCAACCGAAGTAGCCGAGCGAGTTGGGGTTGACGCTTGCTTACTGGTAGTTCCTTACTATAATAAACCCACGCAAGAAGGCTTATACCAGCACTTCAAGACTATCGCTCAGAGCACCAGTCTACCTTGTATCCTTTACAATGTGCCGTCGCGAACCGTTGTTAGTCTGTCAGCCGATACGACAATCAGACTAAGCCAGATAGACAACATTATCGGAGTGAAGGAAGCCAGTGGTAACCTGGACCAAATTTCCAAGGTCATTAGTAACACGAGAGACGATTTTCTTGTCTATAGCGGTAATGACGGGGATACCTTTTCTATAATGGTCCTCGGTGGTTATGGTCTAATCAGCGTTGCCTCACATCTGGTTGGCAAGCAGCTCAAGGAAATGATTGATAACATTACTAATGGTGAGATAGACAAGGCAGCTAGCATCCACCACCGCCTCCTCCCCCTGATTAATGCTTTATTTATTGTCTCCAATCCTATTCCGCTTAAATATGCCCTCAACTATATCGGCTTTAATGTGGGCAAGCCGCGTCTGCCGCTTACCGAGCCAGATGAAAAATCAGCCGCTTTTATTAAAGACGCCTTGAAAAACTGCCGGATTGACCTGCCAGTATAAAAAGGTGCTTTCTGACTTCAGGATAATGGGGGAGGATTGGGGGAGCCTCTGGAAACCCTTGCCTACGGTACAGGCTTAAGTTCGATAGTCTGCTCTCGCTTTGGCCCTACCGAGATGAGGCTCACCGGACAAGAAATGAGTTCTTCCAGTCTGGTTATATACTGGCGAGCCTTGGCGGGCAACTGCTCAAACTGGCGAGCATTTCTGACGGAGGTCAGCCACCCGGGAAGCTCTTCATAGATGGGTTGACACTTTTCCAAAGTAGCTACATTACCCGAAAAGTAATCAATATTCTTTCCATTTAGTTTATAGCCTATACATATTTTCAAGTGAGGCAGGGTATCAAGAACATCGAGGCGGGTAATCGCTGCCTCGGTAAAGCCGTTAATTCGGGTGCTAAAGCCAGCCGCCACAGCGTCAAACCAGCCACAGCGACGGGGTCTGCCGGTAGTTGTGCCGTACTCGTGGGCCCGTTCCCGAATCAAGTTTCCCATCTCATCTTTTAGTTCGGTAGGCATAGGACCTTCACCGACTCTGGTGCAGTAAGCCTTAAACACGCCTAAAATGTGGCTAATTCGGGTAGGACTCACCCCGGCACCCAAACAGCTCCCCCCCGACAGCGGTGAAGAGGAGGTGGTATAAGGATAGGTGCCAAAATCAGGGTCAAGCAGAGCTCCCTGAGCCCCTTCCAGTATAACCACCTCGTTCCTGTTGGTGGCTTCCTCGAGCATTATAGTTGTCTCGCGAATATAGTGGGCCAGGCGTTCCCCATACTGGCAATATTGACGATATACTTCGTCCAGTGACAGGGGGCTGACCCCATAAATCTTGGTCAAAATAATGTTCTTGTAATCAAGTACCATGCGAAGCCGCTCCAGTAATAGCTCTTTATCCAAAAGGTCGCCGACTCTAATGCCTAACCTGGCGGCTTTGTCAGCATAGGCAGGGCCTATGCCCTTGCGCGTTGTGCCCAATGCCTTTCCGCCTCGCGCTTCCTCCTCTAGACCATCAAGAAGAGTATGATACGGCATAATCAGGTTAGCCCGGTCACTGATATATAACCTACTGGTATCCACGCCACGCTGGTTAAGCTGGTCTATCTCATCAATTAATACGGCGGGATTAACCACCACACCATTACCGATAATACAAGTAACTCGGGAAGAGAAAATGCCAGAAGGGATGAGGTGCAGCTTAAACTCACCATAGGGATTAACCACGGTATGCCCGGCATTATCACCACCAGAAAAACGCACTACCATCCGTGCTTTCTGAGCAAGGAGGTCAACTATCTTGCCCTTGCCTTCATCTCCCCACTGAGCTCCGATAATAGCAATAACTGGCATTATTCCCCCTAAGCTAACGATGATACAAATATGGTTTACTTACCAAGCTTACCCCTTAATTTACCTAAAAATCAACTTTCTGGGACTCTCTTGAGAAGCTATCTTTCACTCTCCTAACATGAAGTAATAGCGGAAGTTTTAGAGGGGATAGGGTTGATAGGCAAACTCCTAAAAGCTACCTGATTCTTGTTTGTTTCCATACGTGAAGTACTCTTTGAGTGGCGGTGATAAAGCTAAATAAAACGATAATGGATAAGGCAGTAATTAAGGCATAATCAATTTGGCTAAGCAAGAGACCTATGGCTAGCACAATTACCCGCTCACCTCGAGTAAATAACCCCACCTGGCATTCTAGACCCAGTGACTCCACCCTGGCTCTGATGTAGCTCACCAGCAGTGAGCCAATTAAAGCGAGGCAAACGAGCAGCGTTTCAATAGTTATCTGGTCTCTAAGCAGGTTTAATACTAAAATGCTGAGTAGTAGCACTGCCTCAGATAAGCGGTCAAGTGTGGAGTCAAGGAGAGCACCAAAGCGGGTGGTCTGGTTGGTGCGGCGGGCCAATGCCCCATCCAGAATATCAAAGAAACCGGCTACTAACACTACCACGCCAGCGGCAAAAAGGTGTCCAGTCATAATAAGCCCGGCAGCACCAAGACTCACCAGGAAACCAAACCAGGTTATAACGTTGGGGGTTATAATAGGTGCCTTGGCTAAAAGCGCTGCCACCGGTTGCGTGAGGTAATGAGCTACAGACTTGCGACCTTCAAAAAACTTTGCCATTGACTTTTGCCCTTCTAAGATAATTCTACTAATTGGTCTCCTGCCTTTTACTTAAACTAATACAGCGCCGGGTTTTGAAGAGCGTTCCTTCCCTGGAGACTCGCTAAGTACTTTAGTATAATAATCCATTACTCTTTGGGCAACGTTTTCCCAGGCATAATCCTGTGCTTTAAGCCTCCCCTTGGCTCCCATTTCCTGCCGAAGCGGTTCATCTTTCAGGAGAGCGATTAGAGATTGGGCTAACGCTTGCTCATCTTTGGGGGGCACTAGCCACCCCTCAGCGCCATGGGTTATTAAGCGGGCATAACCCTCTACATTCGAGGCAATGATTGGTTTACCGACTGCCATTGCTTCAAGCAAAATAATGCCGAAACTTTCCCACCCGGTAGCTGGTGCGCAAAAAATATCGGCTGTCTTATAATATCTGGGTAATTCATCGCAGGTTACATAGCCAACAAAAACAACGTCCTTTAGGTCGCTCCGCTTGACTTGCTTCTCATACTTACGCCTCAGCCTGATGCCGGGACCAACGACAATAAGTCGGGAATCGGGGATTTCTTGTTTAACCTGCTTGTAGGCTTTAAGCAAATAATTCAATCCTTTTCGCTTTTCCAAACGACCGGCAAACAGGATATTCAATTTTCCATCACAGAATTTATCAATTGGTGATACATTGGGAGAGAAGTATTCTAAATCTACACCGTTGGGGATAATATTGTAGTATCCCGGGAAATGCTTATTGATGCAATCCATGGCTATTTCAGACACGGCAATCTTGCCATCAAGCTTGCGGAACCACTTGCTCAAAAGCAGCTTGGCAAGAGGTGAGCCGTAGTTATACCAGGCCCTGGCACCTGAAGCATGGAAAGTGCCCATATTTGGTCTATTCGACAAGCGGAGCACGGTGGTGCATAGCATTGGCATTAAAGGTTCATGAAGGTGGATAATATCAAATTTTTCGCGGTTAAGTACCGTCTTTATTCTGGATGATAACCATGGCGATATGGTGATGCGAGCAATAGAACCACTGACCGGAATAGGTCGAGGCTTACCTACGAGTATAAACCTGTCACCCAGGTTGGAGACTGCCTCAGACGCAGGGGCAATGATCTTAACCTCATGCCCCATTTTGGTAAAGTGACGCTCAAGGTAGGAGATATGATTGGTAACTCCACCCGGGTAAGCAAAATCATAAGGGGAGACTAATGCTATCTTCATTACCGGCTAGTTGAAGCCTCCCTGCTGGCCGGCTCGGATGGTTTTTCTTCAGTTTTCTTGGTATTGGCAATGAACTTTTCTACCATCCGGTGAGCTTCATCATCGGTATATTGAGTAGGTGGTGATTTCATAAAGTAGGCAGAAGGAGCTACCAGTGCCCCAGTGAGTTTGTTATCTAAGGCGAGTTTACAACATCTGATAGCGTCAATAACCACACCTGCTGAGTTGGGACTATCCCACACTTCAAGTTTTAGCTCTAGGTTCAGGGGGACATCGCCGAAGGTTTGTCCTTCCATTCTAATATGGCAGAACTTGCGGTCAGACAGCCAGGGGACATAATCACTGGGACCAATATGGATATTACCGGGGTCAAGCTTATAATCCAGCTGGGAGGTCACAGCGCCAGTTTTAGATATCTTCTTAGACTCAAGGCGTTCCCGTTCTAGCATGTTTAGGAAGTCGGTGTTGCCGCCAAAATTCAATTGGTAGGTTCGTTCCAGCTTAACGCCGCGGTCTCTAAACAGCCGGGTAAGGACACGGTGGGTAATAGTGGCGCCAACCTGAGATTTTATATCATCACCAATAACCGGGGCCCCCCTTTCGATAAAGCGCTCCTGCCAGTAACTCTCTCGGGCGATAAAAACCGGGATACAATTGATAAAGCCACAGCCAGCCGCCAGCACCTGCTCAATATACCATTTGGTTGCTTCCTCACTACCAACCGGCAAATAGTTAATTACCATATCGGTTTTGGTCTCTTCAAGGATTTTAACTATATCAGCGGTTGGCCCCGGTGCCTTCTGTATTATTTGAGACAGATACTTACCCAAACCGTCATGGGTCATGCCTCGGTGGACGATGATGCCAGTAGAGGGCACCTCACAGAATTTGAAGGTATTATTAGGCCAAGTAAAAATGGCTTCGGCTAGGTCCTTACCGACCTTGTTCTTATCAATATCAAAGGCGGCGACGAAATTGATGTCGCTTATGTGATACCCTCCCAGATTAACATGCATAAGTCCAGGCACAAATTCAGTTTCCTTCGCTTTATTATAATAATGAACACCCTGAACTAATGATGAAGCGCAGTTGCCTACTCCTATTATGGCTACATTTATCTTACCCATAGTTTAATCCTTCCCTTCACGAAAACGGGGAAAACCACTACCGAAGGGCCAGCTCAAGTTATCCTCAATCCTGATGCCCTCGGTAACAAGTTTTACTTACCCTTACTACTGAGTTCGGCTATTAATTAACCTTGCCCGATTCTAAATAATTTAGTCCCACATGTTGGGCAAACTCCGCGGGTAGCTGGCCTTCCGTTCTTCAGGACAACCTTCTGTGGCTCCTTTATTTCCTTTTTTGTTCTGCACTTAAAACAGTACGCCTGCATTATTATCATCTCCTCTTTTCCAGTGTCGTTTGACAATATATTCCTTTTGTAAGGGGGCTGTCAAGATTTTTGGAAAACTTTATTTACCAGAAACTGGAATCCAGTTGCCTCTCAGCCATAGGCTAATTTCGGAAAAATCTTCTCCGGTTGCCACTCTCCTCTTTCCGGGTTGAAGCGTAGCACACCTAAGAAGCCGCCGTCAGGGGTATAGACACGGCAATAAGAAGACTTTACTGAAGGGGGGCGTTGGGGGTAATTAGTTTTCTCGCTGCCGTTGGGGTTCTTCAGAATCAAGGGGTGTCCATTCATTATAGTTTGAGAAGTGTCATCATCGACAACCACGGCTGCCCAATGTAAAAGCACAATATCTATGGGATAAACAAAGTGTTGCCAGTACTGATAGCGGAAGGCATCCTCAAGCTGGGGAACTGTAATTGCGTCCTTTATGTCGAAGAAGCCGTGCCTCAAGCGAATTAGACTCTTTAAGTTAGCGCCGCAACCCAGGGATTGCCCTAAGTCATGAGCCAGTGAGCGGATATAGGTACCCTTACCACATTCTACTTCTACAGTGGCTACAGGTGACTGCCAGTCTGTAAGCTCTAGGCGATAAATTTTAGCCAACCGGCTTTTCCTCTCAACATTGATGCCCGCTCGTGCCAGTTTATAAAGCGGTTGACCATGATGCTTTACTGCGCTATACATTGGGGGAATCTGTGGTATTAGACCACAGAAGGAAGCAAGTGCCGACGCCAATTGTTCTTGGCTAATGCGGGAAGGGTCTCCCTTCTGAGTAATTTTACCGGTGGCGTCATAGGTATCTGTAGCCACACCCAATTCAATCTGAGCTCGGTAGGTCTTGGTGGACTCCATCAAAAACTCGACAATGCGTGTTCCCTGACCAAGGCAAACGGGTAAAACGCCGGTAGCTGCCGGGTCGAGAGTACCGGCATGCCCCACACGCCGCTCCCCACTCAGCCGTTTTACCTTGGCTACGATGCTAAAAGAGGTATTACCCAGAGGCTTGTTAATGTTTAGTATGCCATCCATAGTCACCCTTTGTTCGAATCAGGAGTGCTTTCTTTACTCACCTTGTCAATTAGCAGCAGGAGGTGGTCCCCCCGCTCCATAGAATCATCCCACTGAAAGTTTAGTTCAGGAATACGCGGTAAATCCAGACGCTTAGCCAGCTCTCTACGAAAGAAACCTGAAGCGGAAGCTAATACGCTTAGTGTTTCCTGCTTTTCCTCCTCGCTAGCTATACAGCTGACAAATATCTTGGCATTCTTCAGGTCAGGGGATGCAGAAACTTCGGTAACAATAATAAAAGTGCCAAGTCGCGGGTCTTTGATTTGGCGTTTAAGTAACTCACTAATTTCGTGGCGAAGGAGAGTATTTACTCGCTGAATGCGATGTGCCATGATTTCTCCTGTCTAGCTAACTTTCTCTCTTCTGAAAAACTCTAATATATCACCGATTTTAAAATCATTAAAACCTTCGACACCTACGCCGCACTCAAGACCAGCACTCACCTCCTTAATATCGTCCTTAAAGCGCTTCAGACTGTTAACAACAGATTCACACACCACTTCCTCTCCACGCCGTACTTTAACCGCAATCCCCCGATTTACCTTGCCCTTGTCAACATAGACACCGGCTATCTTTACGGCTTTCCCGGTAGAAAAGATAGCCTTTACTTCAGCACGCCCCTCGATGATATCAACGTAAGTGGGCTCCAACATACCTTTGAGTGCCTTCTCTATATCATCTACCAGGTTGTAAATCACGTCATAATGGCGGATGTCTATACCTTCGGTTTCAGCCAATTGTCGTGCTCCTGGTTCAGAGCTAACCCCAAAGCCAATAATGAGCCCCTTAGAAGCAATGGCTAACATAACATCACTTTCAGTAATGTTGCCGGTGGCGCTGCGGATAATTCTGACCTGAACTTCTTCCGGTCCCACACGTTCTAAGGAACTTCTTATCGGTTCTATGCTACCTTGAACATCAGTCCTGAGGATAACATTAAGCCCCTTTATTTGGCCGGCGCTTATTTGGTCGTAGAGATTAGTAAGGCGCACTGATTTCGGCGCTAGGGGAGTTTCTTGTTGTATTTTTAACTTGCGCTTTTCCACTAAAGATTGTGCTTGGCGTTCATTAGTAAAAGCAGTTAGAGTGTCCCCAACTTCGGGTACACGGTTTAAGCCAAGGATTTTAACAGGGGTAGCTGGCTCAGCCTTTTTTATCCGTTTAGCCATATCATTAAACATAGCTCTTACTCTACCCCAGGTGGTACCAACCACTATAGTGTCACCAAGTCTTAGGGTTCCGGTTTGAATTAGCACCGTAGCTAGTGGTCCTTTTGACTTATCCAGTTCAGCTTCGATGACTACCCCTACCGGCGGTCGAGATGGGTCCGCCTTAAGTTCCTCCATTTCAGCTACAACCAGAAGGTTTTCCAGTAGTTCTGAGATACCTATCTTCTCTTTAGCTGAAATCGGGACACAGACGATATCGCCTCCCCACTCCTCAATAAGCAAACCATTATCAGCTAGCTGTTGTTTAACAAGCTCTGGGTTGGCGTTGGGCTTATCAATCTTGTTAATAGCTACCACAATGGGCACCCCAGCCGCCCGGGCATGGTCTATGGCTTCTAGAGTTTGTGGCATTATCCCATCATCCGCAGCCACGACTAAAATAGCGATATCGGTTATCTGCGCCCCATGAGCCCGCATAGCAGTGAAGGCTTCATGACCGGGGGTATCTAGGAAAGTAATCTTTTGCTCGTTGACATTTACTTGATAGGCACCGATATGCTGAGTAATGCCCCCGGCTTCAGTAGCCATTACATTAGCTTGTCGGATGGCATCAAGTAATCTCGTCTTACCGTGATTAACGTGTCCCATAACGGTAACTATCGGAGGTCGTGGTTGCAAAGCACCGGGTTCCTCAGCTTGGGGTTGCTCCCCCTTGGTCGAGGTAATAACACCGGCTGGGCCTCGGTCTGCTTGAGACGGCAGGCTTGCTTTATGACCAAAGGCTACGGCTACAGCGGCGGCGGCTTCATGGTCAACAACCTGGTTGATATTAGCCATAATATCATTTCTCATCAGTTGTTTGATAACCTCCACCGCACTGACCTGTAAGAGGTCAGCCAGTTGTCTCACGCCTATGGACTGGGGAATCTCAACCGAGCGTGCCTTGGGTGAAGAGCTGTCTTTAGCCGTCTCACCTGAGGGCGCATCAGCTTTAGCTGGTTTTGTTGTTTTTCTCATTAATCAACTCCTGCCAAGCTCTTTCCATATTGTATAAGCTGCTCTCGATTATCCTGGGTGAGAGTAGTTCGTAAAGTATGCTCTAGTCGACTGCTCTTCAGCCCAGCCTCCCAGCACTCCCGCACCGGGCATAAATAAACACCACGCCCGGCCTTCTTCCCACTGGTATCAACCTCCACACTTCTATTGGCAATACGCACCAGGCGGACTAGCTCTCGCTTAGCTCTTACCTTGCGACAAGCCACACAAGTCCGCTGGGGTATATGCTTAATAAGAGTAGGGTTTGGGTTAATACTCTTCTTCATCCAAAGGAATTTCTGACTCTCGACGGTGCTTCCTACGCTTGATGCCCTCACTAGTCTCTGCCCTGACAGGAGCGCCTTTCTTTTTCTTCCTTGATTTAGGCACAGGCTTGGGTGGTCCAGGCGCTAAAATATCCTCAGCAAACCGAACCTTGGCCTTCTCCTTGGCTACTTTTGGTTCGAGAGAAACCTGAGGAGGAATAAGTTTAGTATCAAGAGGTGGTAATGGCTCAGCCGTCGGCTCTGTAGGCACTAAAGCTGGCTCGGCAACGGCTGGGGTTTCAGCAGGAAGCTCCTCCGCAACTATCGCCTCTTCTTCTATTTCAGCTGCAGGCTCGGCTGCCCTTTCTGCCTCAGCTTCTGAGGCGCTCTTAATGTCAATTCGCCATCCGGTGAGTTTGGCTGCCAGTCTAACATTTTGTCCCTCTCTACCGATAGCTAAAGAGAGTTGTCTATCAGGGACAACTACAGTAGCTACCCCTTCCCTCTCATTTAGTCCAACATTTACTACCTGGGCTGGACTAAGGGCATTGGCGATAAAGGTAGCGGAAGTCGGTTCCCACATCACGACGTCAATTCTTTCCCCATTTAATTCGTTCACAATATTTTGAATTCTGATGCCGCGTAATCCAACGCAGCAACCAACGGCGTCAATGCCTTGCTGGTGCGCCGCTACCGCTATCTTGCCCCGAGAGCCGGCTTCACGAGCGATTGCTTTTAGTTCCACGGTTCCATTGGAAATCTCGGGGACCTCTAGTTCAAGAAGTCGACGCAGCAAATCCGGGTGAGAACGCGACACTATCACTCTAGGCCCTCGGTTAGTCTGAGCCACCTCTAGAAGATAGACTTTAAGCCTTTGGCCTACCCGATACCGCTCATTGGGTACCTGCTCACTTGCCGGGAGCACTGCCTCGGCTCTACCCAAATCAATAAATATTTGCCTGGGCTCAATGCGCTGTACCAGCCCGGTGACGATATCCCCTTCCTTATCAGTATATTCCTCCAATATGGCGCTATGCTCAGCTTCATGAAGACGTTGCAAAATAACCTGTTTTGCTGTTTGAGCAGCAATGCGCCCGGCATTACGCGGGGTAACCTCCACCATAATAGGCTCACCAATCTGCACATCTGGTTTGTTCTGGTGTGCCTCCTCTAAAGATATCTGACGGCGAGTGTCTGAAGGTTGCTCAACTACAGTTTTCTCAGCCCAAACTGTAACCTTGCCAGTAGTTGGATTAATCTTAACTGAAATATTCTGGGAAGCAGCAAAATTATCTTTCTTATAGGCTGATACCAGTGCTGTCTCTACAGCGCCAAGAACTACTTCCTTGGGCAGGTTCTTTTCAGCCGAGAGTTGAGTAATAGCAAGCAGAAAGTCGCTCTTCATCTCGGATTAAGACCTCCAATCCTATTATTTCCCTTGCAATAAAAAAGTGGGAATCAAACCCACTCAAGTACGCAAACTTATTCAGGTGAAGTATACCACAACAAGGCTTAAGATGCAATAGTTTGGGAGGTTTTTCTCAAAGCAATGGGGTGATTATAGGCATACACAGACAGGTGACTGTTACCTTGGCCTAATTTATACCCACAGCGAGTGTATGCGGGGTTGCCAAATGACGAATGTTGTGTTACTATGATACATAGTAAGTCTAGGTATAGTGGGAAGCGAGGCAGTTCAAATGGCGCAAAGACCTGAGTTAATAAAGGGTAGTTCTGAATCCTTACTTCTTTGTCTTGTAGGTCAGCAGCCGATGTATGGCTATCAAATTATTAAGGAGATTGAGGGGAGGAGCCAGGGCTACTTCAAGTTCAAGGAGGGCACTCTTTACCCGGCTCTTCACCGTTCGGAAAAGGCTGGTTTAGTTGTAGGTAGATGGCAGATGCTGCCTGGTGGTCGACAGCGGAGGTACTATTATATTACTGATAAAGGCCGGCGGGCATTGGCGGAGAAGATGAGCCAGTGGCGAGACTTTTTGATCGCCATGAACCTGATTATTCAACCAGTGCGCACATAAAGCGGGGGATATGAAACAAAAAGTAGCCATAGTTACTGATACTACCGCCTGCATTCCCCGGGAAATGGTGGAGAAGTATGGCATTGGGGTGGTGCCGGTAGATTTTGTTTTTGAAGACAAGGTCTATCAGGATGGGATAGACATGAGCCCTGCCGAGTTTTATAGCCGGCTCAGACGGGCAAAGAAGCTACCCACCACTTCAGGCTCGTTACCCACCCCCTTTCTTGAGGCGTATCGTAGAGCCAGTCAGAAAACAACCAATATTCTATGCATTACTGCTCCTGCTAAATTAAGTGGGATGTTTAACTCAGCCCAACTAGCGATGAAGATGGCAAAGGAGGCTCTCCCCAATGTAGTTATAGAGCTGATTGATTGTACCACGGCGGCAGCCGGGCAAGGGCTGGTGGTTCTGGCAGCAGCCAGAGCAGCGGTGTCAGGAAAGGACTTGACCGAGGTAGTTACCACTGTCAGGAGTGTAATGCAGCGGGTGAGTCTGTTTGCCACGCTGGATACCCTTCACTATTTGGTTAAAGGTGGGCGTGTGCCCAAAGCTGCTGGCTTGGCTAGCTCGCTATTTCAAATTAAGCCTATCTTCACCGTCAACGGTGGTGATGCTTTTCCAGTGGTAAACGCCAGGACCACTTCCGGGGCAATAAAACGCATATTAAAGTTAATGGGGCAGAAAGTAGTTAAAGGGCAACCGCTTCATGTGGCGGTGATGCACGCTGATGTGATAGATAGGGCAGTGGCGCTTAGCAGGGAGATTTCTGCCCGGTTTGATTGCACTGAGTTATTTATTACTGAATTTACCCCGGTAATGGGGGTTCACACCGGACCGGGAGTAATTGGCGTTGCCTTTTATAGCGGGGATTAGAGGATTTTTTCAACTTTGTCTCCTTAGGCTTCTCTTTGGCGGAGAGGAGCCAAATATTTTTCCGTACTACCTAGCGAAGCAGAAGAAAACATTCTATAATTAGGGTGTGGAAGATGCCCGGCTTGTTTCCGATGTGCAACTGCTGACCGAGAGCTTGGGGCAGTTTCCTGAGCCGGTAGTGAAGCCTGCCTTTATTGTGGTTAGCGGTTTGCCTGGAACAGGAAAATCTTACTTCTGTCGTAAACTAGCCGAGAGGCTACAGTTTATAATTCTGGAAAGTGATGCCTTGCG
>SDBT01007924.1_pt1 | contig 17425 bp, 17 predicted proteins | sample 2277101 | NCBI WGS metagenome assembly SDBT01 (sample SAMN10404973, study PRJNA504765) | marine sediment metagenome | isolation source: marine sediment core GS10_PC15, 103 cmbsf | place: Arctic Ocean: Southern Knipovich Ridge | collected 2010 | reverse complement strand
CAATATTACTACGGTATCTGGGTTTAGAGACGAATATGTAGCCGCTTCAGGGTCTTTACAACCTCAAATAAATAACATAGATGTTAAGGAGGTTGAGCCTGCAATAATTGGAGTAGATGGTAATACCGTAATTTCAGGTACAAACATTACTACGGTCTCTGGATTTAGAGACGAATTTGTAGCGGCCTCAGGATTTTTACAGTCCCTGTTCGAGCCTGACAGGACAGCAGTCCTACGCTTCCCTGTTACTGGCAGCTTCCAACCTTTCCATTTTACCACGCGGCAGTTGGAAGTTAACAATATTCATGCGGTGATTGAGGGAGACACTCAGGAAAGTGTGGACTTCACTATCAGATTTGGCCCCAGCATAGTCAGCGCAGCGGGCGGAACGGAGATCATCACAGGTGGGGAGAATACTACGAGTAACACTACAGGGAACAATTTTAGCGGGGGTGATTTGGACAATACTACCATTTCGGCAAACGATCACATCTGGGCGGTCACCACCACGGTTACCGGTACGGTTCGCTCCTTTCTTGTGACACTGAGCTTCGATTAATGAGAGTTTACCCCTACGCCATTGAACGAATCATGGAGCACTGCAAGGCGGAGGCCCCGCGGGAGGCCTGTGGCCTTCTGGCCTGTAAAGATGAGCGTTACGCGGATTCGAATCGATCGATCGACATGGCGATAGTTGAGATTTTCCCCGTCAAGAATATCCATGAAAACCCTAGAGAGGGTTTCTTCATGGATCCAGAACAGCAGCTCAGAGCCCTGAGGAAGATCCGGAGGGAAGGTTTCACATATTGTGGGATCTACCATTCCCATCCAAGGGATTCCGCGGTTCCTTCAGACGCAGATATGCTCTCTCCGGACCCTGATTATAATTTTATTGTGTCATTGCGTAACGGTGCGGAGATCATCAGGGCCTATAAACCTGACCGTGACGGCCTGCTGCAACCCCAAGACATCAACGGAAGGAGAATCATGCAAGTAGGAAGACCAGCTCAAGGCTTCGTACCTAATCCGGTAGATCCGGACGTTCTTTGGCGCGCTTACATTTTTGACGATAACGCGGAAGAGAAGCTAGTTACTTACGATAACCGAGACACGCTCCCGGAAGATGTACCGGATCGTTGCGTTTGCATGTTGCAACAGCTTTACACTAACAAGGTGGAAATGATCTTCTGGGACTTTATCGTCCTGGATCACGAGGGCCGCTGGAAGGGTGCCAGCCAGGCGGACATCGACACGGAGATTGCCCTGGGGACTCCTTATAGCGCCGTGACTGCGGGTTACTACGCTAACACCCTCCGCTTCCACAGGATGGTCTCCATTATTCTTAGAGACTCTTCCTTTCCACAACCGGACGTGCGAGTGGATGGTTTGATCGAGGACGGGGTCATCTAATGAAGGCTAAGGAGCTGGCATATTGGCGTGAGCGTTACGCCGCCTACGGGTTGGAATATCATCCTAAGAGTGGTTCTACGATGATGTCAACGATGACAGGTGATTGGAACCAGTTCGCCTTCCGTTTTAGAGGTGATGACGGGCGGGAAGATCTTCAAGAGTCTGACGGCGGGGCCACCTGGCTTGCTGGAAAAAACGTGGACCTTGAATGGCCCATTAACAAGCCCTTCCGACTCCGATACCTCTACGCCCGGACGGTCAAGGACACCTTTCCTCATACCCATAGATTGCGGCGCTCTCACGAGGGGGGCTCTTATTCGAATGTGCTCGGGACGTCCACTGTCCTCCGCATCATCGCGTCCCCCTGGCTCCCGAATCCCGGCGAACGCCCCACGGACTTCACGGGCCGCGTGGGCACAGGCCCTTGGGGTCAAGCCGACGCTAGCAGCATCCATACCAACATGCGGGACAGTCCCAGTAACCAATTTATTACCACGCCGAATAGAGACAATGGAGACTGCGAGTCTGAGGTCTCGCTGATTCTCGTCCCTGGAGACATAGTGGTGGGGGAGACGGTGGATCTCAAGCAAACGACCAACGTCCTCATGGACTACATCAGTTACGCTAACACTCCGCGCATCACGGCACTTGCTGAGGAGGATCCTCTTTCTACCCAAGAGTTACTTATTTCGCCTTAAAAGTATCATCTAGGTTGATACACTAGAAACTTAAAATAAACACTAGGCTCCGGTTAGTCCTAGGTAAGGTATGGTCTCCCCGCTGTACCGCCGGAGTCTAGTACTAGGAGGAAATATGGCTCTTACAAATGATAGATATTCAGAATCTAGACGTTATGTACATATGACTGCTGCGGGCAATGCAATTAACCGTTCCGGCCAGGCTAAGTTACTTAGAGTTGTGGTCAATGACCCGACTGCCGTGACACTTACCCTCTACGATTCGAACACCGCATCGGGAGCTGTAATTGCGGTTATAGATTGTAATGGGCCGGGTACCTACGAATACGGAATTCTCCTGTCAGTGGGATTGACAGCTGATTTGTCAGGTACTTCTGATGTTACAGTAATTTATCAGTAGGGAGAACTTATGACTTCGAAGGCTTATTATACTCAATGTGGGCTGCGGCACGGCAAGACGACTACCGTTTGTTGGATTCAGGGGCCGTTTCGAGTAGGCGATATTATTTCAAGGAAGGGTGAAACACAGAAGTGGCGTGTAGAATGGCGAGGCAGTAGGTCGCTTCCGAAAGAAGCGCTTCACCTGGACTGGAAGGTAGGGGGATTGTCATGATAGAATTTATAGTAGCTGTAATTCTTACAGAACTTCTTACAGAATTGGCAGTTAAATCTGTGATATTTAAACCAGCCAGAGAGTTGTTTAGGAAGTGGAAGTGGGGAGACCAGTTAGTAAATTGTGGATATTGTTTTTCAGTTTGGGCCGCTCCTGTGGTTGTATTTTCCCTAGGACTGTCTTATAATTTAACTGAGTGGCATGTTATGGACTTTGCGCTTGTATCGCTAGTGGTCCATAGGTTATCTAACGTATTACATAATATTATCGATAAGTGGACAGATAAATATTACAGCTTGGGTTATACAAATTCGGATAAATCCAATGAGTAAAGCTTTAGATCTTGTCGGAAAACGGGTAGGTAAACTTGTAATCCTCAGAAGAGTTTTGGATATTACAGGCCGTCAACAAAGTTGGTTTTTATGCCGGTGCGATTGTGGGATTCGTAAGAAAGTTTTAGGGTATTATTTAAATAAAAGAAAAACTATAAGTTGCGGGTGTATTCAAAAAGAAGCTGTTAAATCCGCTAGATTAATAAAGATAGATCGACGTAAAAATTTTGGTAGACTTAAGATTCTCGGAGGCCCGATTAAACGAAACGCCAAAACCTACTACCCGTGTAAATGTTCTTGCGGTAGTATTACCCAAATAGAATCTTATGTTTTACGCCACGGCATGACTTTGAGTTGCGGATGCCTCCAAAGAGAGGCTGTTACTACGCACGGTAAATCTCAAACTAAAGAGTATAAAGCAGTTAAAGCTGCGGAAAGAAGGGCTTATATTTATGCTTTAAATGAACACTACTCTGTAAAAGATGTTGAATATAAATTTAGAAAATAAAAAGGCTTATGTTATTATTGTGGTATAAATTTACAAATATCTGGGATGCATAGAGAACATATGGTTCCTCTTTCAAGAGGCGGAACTAATGGTAGAGAAAATCTTTGCTTATCGTGCCCGGATTGTAATTTACGAAAAGGTACTAAAACAGTTAATGAGTTTTTGAGTACCGTAAATTAAAGTTAAGGAAGGATTAGCTATGAAAGGATATCTTCAAAACGAAGGAGAAAGGCCTCGTTTCATACTGCAAAGGCAGATAAATCCTGGAGGTAAGGTACTTTTCGAGGACGCGTACAAATCTGTGGGAAAAAGAAGTGGTTTGGACGAAGGCCCCGCATTTGTAGAATGGCTTCGAGATACTGTTTTAACTCGGGGGGAATGGGGTTACTACAAAAGAGAAGGCACAATATTTAAGTTTAAAGAGAAAGCTGTTTCTAAATCAGGTGAGGGCACGGCTAAAACTTCTTCTAAGAAGTCTGAGGATGCCCGTGGGGCAGGAAGAGTTATGCGTAGGGATACTTCCGAAACGAGAACTGCCCGTGCAGAGATTACTCCCGCAGATCTTATCAACGTAGAATACGCTGAAGCTAAAAAGTTAATTGATAAAACTAGGGATAAGTCTGTACTAAGAAAGGCCCTAGCTATGACCCACCATTTTTCTAAGAAAGAAGCACACCAGAGGCACTTAATGCAGAGAATAAGTCAAGTATAAAGTAAGGAGGCCACCTTAGATGACTTCAGTTCTAAAATCTGAAATAACGTCCATTCTAAATGGCTTAATTACTATAACAGTTCGGTCTAGTACTGAGGTCGCGGCCGTGTTTGATCAGCTCTTAATTTTAAGGGCTGATTCTATTAATGGCCCTTTCTCTACTATAGTTACTCTTTCTTTATCTGGGGCATTTGAGTATACTTATTTAGATACAGGTACTAGCCCAGGTAAGTACTACAAGGCCCAATTCTTTAATAGTTCTACTATGATAAGCAGTGTGTTTTCGGAACTGGCCCAAGAAACTGGAATATTTTCTGAATACACTTCTCCTATTTCTACTGCGACTTACCCTCCAGAGATTGCTCTTTCCGAGCAGGATAGAGAAATTGTAGAATCTATTCGTATTACTTTGGGGGATTTAGGTACTATAGAGAGGGACTACTACAACTCCGCTGACAATAATTCTCAGTTTTCTTGTTCTAGTCAGATTTCAGATGATAAGAAAACTTGGGAACTTTTTGAGTGGAAAGGCTGGCCTCAGAAGGTTGTAATAAATGGAGAAAGTAAAACTACCTTAACGGATCCTCAGGTTCTTGGTTACAAGTATCTTACTTTTAGTGGAGTCCAGGCTTGTATAACAGGTACGTTGGATATTTTCTATAATCATTTTCGATACGCTGATAGGGAAATTCTATTGGCTTACGATAGGTCTAGTAATCTTTTGGTATCTTGCGGTTTAACAACTTTACAGATTACTACGGAGATGAGAATTATGCAGGCCGCTATTCTTCTTTTAGAAGGAGAGCTTCGCCAATCTCATCAAAATGCCGTTGCTATCCGTGACGGGGATACCACCTATGATAATAGTCGTGGGGTTATGTCTCGTACTCAAGATTTGGCAGATTTAAAACAGAAGATAAGAGACTTGATTGAATGTGCTCGTATGAATGCTTCTTATGCTCTCGAGGGAGTTAGAATAGACTAATGGTTAGGCAACTCGTACCGCGTAGCATAAAGCGAGAATTTAAAAAAATCACGCAACAACTGTTGCTCGATTTGTCCCAACCTCTCGTCATTGTTCAAGAGAGTAATATGTTTGTGGATTGCCCTAACTGTATTTGGGACTCTATTAACAAAAAATCATCTAATGTTTTCGATGCTTCTTTTGTAGCTTCTGATACAATTTTTCTTAATACGGACCAACAAAGAACTATATCCCCAGCTTCTTTTACTTCAGGACGCTGCCCTATATGTTTAGGAGAAGGTCAGTTGTTTACAAATAAGGAAGTGTGTATCCCCGCAATGATAAACTATATGTCTGCGGCGGACAGGGGAGGTAAATACGTTGAATTGGCTGCGGGTAAAGAGGGTATTAATTTTATGATTATTAAGACCTTGGCCTGTCATTATGAATTATTGACTAACAATACAATTTTTGTAGTTCATAATAATATTAAATGTGAAAAGTTTGCGCCTCCGTTTCTTAGAGGCTTAGGCGGGGATGAGGCTGTTTGTGAGATGGTATTACAGACCAGTGAGGTTGGAGAGCGCACTTCAGGAAAATTGGGGGGAGGAGATCCGTTGAGTAGGGATGATGATCCCCGTAGAAGGGTAAGTGCTCCTGCAGATTTGAGTGTTGCACGTGGCGATTTCAAGGGTAGATAATGGCTGGTTTTAAAATAAAGATTAATATAGATAAGGCCCAATTAAAGAAAGTTGTTGAAAGTAAATTTAACTTGATTCAACATAATTTAGTTGCCGTGCTTGAGAGAAAAGCAATCCCTCGTCTGATAGCAATGATAATGGAGGGATACGATGGGTTAGCTGATCGAGCAAGTCAGGGGCCTGACGATCCTACTAATCCGGCTAATTGGAGAACTGAGTTTTTATTTAGGTTAGAGCAAGATTTACAAAATACTTTTATAGTTGCAGGAAACAGAATTTCTGTAAAATTGGGGAGCAAGGAATTTTTAGGTTATGACGCTTCGGGCGGAATACCCCCGGACGATAATACCCCTTTGCACTGGTTGGTTTTTTATATAGAAGGCTTGCTAGGTGATTGGGCATTTGTAACTCCCGAAATGTATAAGAGTTTGTCTGGAGGTAAGTATAATCCAGAATGGGGGCGTTTTGGCCAAGGATTTATGGTTAGCCGCGATAATTATGAGAAGCAGGGCTGGTCAAAAACAATACCGTTTGAGCAAGCCCGTCATCCCTTTAGTGGGTTTAGTCCTCTTGATATATTTGCGGAAGCTCTTAGGGAATTTAAGATTAGGCCTTTCGTACAAGAAGCACTTGATGCAGCTGCTCGTGGGAAAAGACAATAATGAAATTCTGTAAAGGTGGGGAACTTTATAAACCAATGGTTGAATTTCACAAGGGAAGAGCTAAGAAAGACGGGGTCCAGCATGGATGCAAGTTTTGTGTTTCTGAGTATAACTCTAGATATGCTAAATCGAATTCTGAAAAATTATCTAAATATAAGAAGAAATACAGGTCAATTAATTTAGAAAAATTAACTAGGATTAATAAAGAGTGGAGATTAGAAAATAAGGATTTTATTAAAGATCAGGGTAAAAAGTATAGGGTAAAAAATAAAGAGACGTTGTTAGAAAAAAATAGAAGTTACAGAATTAAAAATAGAGACAAGGTGAATGCGTATCACAGCAAATACCGTAGAGAGCGAAATGCTGTCGATATAAATTACAGGCTTAGAAATAATTTGCGATCCCGTTTAGCTATGGCTATAAAAAATAACCAAAAATCAGGATCGGCCGTTCGAGATTTAGGGTGCTCTATAGAACATTTAAAGAATCACTTGGGGCTATTGTTTTTACCGCAGATGTCTTGGGATAATTATGGTAAGGGCGGATGGAGTATAGACCACATACTTCCGTTATGTGCTTTTGATCTTACTGACGTGGAGCAGTTTAAAAAAGCTTGCCATTATACTAATCTTCAACCTATGTGGGAAGTGGAAAACTCATCTAAAGGGGGTAGAACAATATAATGACTGTTTCGTTGCTCCGTATGGAAGATATGAGTTTACAACACTGGTTGAAAGATGTCGTGCTTCCCCTTAAGTGGATAGAGAAGGTTTTGGATGTTCCACTAAGCTACCACTCAGGTCGCCAACGGTTTGAGGCGGAAGTTATTTGGTTACCTAATTTTTTGAATGAAGGTAGGGGTTGGGTATTTTTTGAACCCACAGGAACTGCTTCGTGTGTTATATCGGATATACCTTCTACAGAACAATCTACTAGAATTACAGTTAAAAATGAATCTGGAACTACGATTACCTCTTCTTTGTATACTGTTAACTATTTAGACGGTGCAATTATTTTACCCGGAGGAGCCGCTACTACGGCTGAAGGAGTTCCTACTACCGTAGATTTTTTTCAGTATTACGTATCTCTTATAGACGGATGGCCCGGCACAACCCCTCCCGCTCTTCCTTTAGTGGCTGTAGAGATTTCCGGTTTTGATAAGCGACCGTTCCAGTTAGGGGGCGGGCGAAAATCTGTTAGGGGTGTCAACATACATGTATTCGCAACTTCCAGTGCTGAGCGAGACGACCTGACCGAATTCATTTATGACGCGTTGCACAGTAGGCATATACCGGTTTTTGATTTTAGAGAAGGTGAGCCTTTAAACTATGATGGAACTTATAATACAACTTGGTCAGGTTCCCTTCTGCAATTGAATAATAATGACGATGCTTTATTTTACTTCCGAGATGTTAAGGTAGATAATATAACCGGAAGACAAGATTGGAGCGACTTAAATAGATGGCGCTCTAAGATTAGTTTTGTAATGGAATCTTACCGGGATGGGTTAGATTTCAACGCATTAACTTAGTTTTAAATTGGGCGTTAATTCGCCCAGGTATGGTACAGGATATTCCTCTTAAGTATGCCTCACTTTGGAGGTAGTTACATAGAAACCCCCATCTAAGTAACTGTTAAATCAATCTCATAAGGAGGAAGACCTGATATGGCACGACGTAACCGAATTATATACCCAAGTAACTCGGTTTGGGCTAATGGAAATGTCCTCTACAGAGTTATGACGTTTGGTTCTACGACAACGTTTAACACCGAGGATGTATTTGAGCTTGGTCAACTCTCAGTTATCGACGTTGTCGATGACTCTCCGACTGTCGCCGTGACTATTGAAACCGATGAGTTTGGTTCTCTCTCCAATTTGTACGCTCTAGCAAACATCGAACAGGATTCAGTCCTGAGCGAGTCTGCAGTTAGTACGAGTGGACACCTTACAGTAGTAAGTGGATTAGGTGAGAGCGCTCCGAACATTGCGTTTTACCACGGTATCGCTTTAACTGATTTTGGTCTTTCTGGGGAATGCGTGTCTAACGTTGATATTTGGGCTCCAATTCAAGCCGAGTGTTCTCTTGGTACCCAAGATAATACTATTGATCAGACAATGTATCTCCCTCGAGTTTTTGTTAATTCCATCGAATGGACTTATTCCGCAGGAGCAAATGCGGCTGAGAACTTCGGTGCTGAGACGGACGCTAAGTTCTGGTTCGTTAATGATGGTAAGTTTATTAGTAATGAGGAATACGTGTATTCGACAGGTGCCGCAGGAGAGCGAGCAGATGATAATTCTGGAACGACCGGCGGAACTGGGTTTAGAATTCCTATTTTGACGTCTGAAGTGTTCCTAGGAATTGACGAGAATGCTTCAACCTTAGAAGAAGTATCAGTTAGATCTACCGGTCAGCTGGCGTTCTTACGCTTTGATTCATTCGGTACTCCCGCTGTTAGGTATTATAATGCTTCTTCGGACGGAGTGATTGATATAGCTGTTGAGGCAGGTACTGTAGCCAAGGCAGGTACTTATGTATATAACCGTCTTGATGCTTCTCTTAAAGAGCCTACAGATTTGGTATCCAATGTTGATCTACTTGGAGAAGCTAAGGCTGATGAGGACATACTTATTGTAACTTACGCAGCTAATTCTTATGCGCATGCATTTGCTGATCTCGATGCTGCCACACAGGCTGCGCGAGGAGGCGGTACTGCTGCAACTTCTCTAATGGGTACACGTAGAGATTCGGAATATTTTGCTCCGATTGAAATCGACGCTACTCATAAGCCTGAGGACGTAGGTGCGGTGCGTCACGGTCAGATTGAGATTTATCTGATTGATAAGGATGCTTTGGAATTGAGTGCTGTTAGAGACGATCAGATTGCTCTTCGAATTACTTCTGTAACAATTTCTGCAGATCTAACGCGAGAGCCTTTGTTTGAGCTTTCGCACTTAAGGCCTTATGACAGAACCATGACCTTCCCAATTCCTTTCACAGCTACTGTGGAAACTACTGCGGGAAGTCTTGAAGAGTATGCGACGTTCGCGTCTAAGAGAAGTGGATTTGTCGCCGGTACTACCGACGATATTTCTATTTTCGATTTCATGACTGCCAACAACCGATTGGATCTTGTTGTCCAGGTTTTTCAGCAAACCGATCAGGAAGCAGGCGGTACTGGTTCGGAAAGACGTGTTTTGGTACGTGAAATGGTTGGAGATCCGTATTTTCAGAGAGGTCAGCGCTTTATTTATTATGACGGCGTTGGTGACGACCCTGACGGAGATCCAGATGGTTCCCCAACTGCTATTCCGGGTACGCCTTCTAAGACCAATACACATAGGGAAAGGCCTTTGAAGACAATCGTTGCTAAGGATTTGAGAATTACTGATGAAGCTTACAGTCTCAGTATTGGTGAGAATGCTTCTCAGACCTATGGTTTCCGAGGTACTAACAGAGTCTTTGCTGTTCTTGGTGAAGTTGACATGGCAGATCTTGTTGTTACCCCCGGACTACAGATTAATGCTTCCGCGAGACGTTTATTCTAAGGTTTTTATTTTTAACTTCCTTATCGTCTTAGTGACGGTAAGGAAACAAGCATGCTCCTTAGAGTTAAGGAGTAGTCTTAGAGGAAAGGAATAAAATGACTGATTCAAGGGATGATAGAGTTTTAGAGAGATCTAAGGATAAATTAAAACGTGATTTAGATAAAACAATTATGCAGTCGGTACATGAAATTTTAGATATTGCCGAAGTGGCTATTGGGGATACTCATAGGTATAAGTTATTCCGTTCTAAAGTTTTACGCTCGGGAAATAATACTATACGGGAGTTAAAATCGTCTCTAGATAGATCATATAAGATCTTATTTGTTCCTGATACTGAGGACATCTTGGAGATCCAAACGCCCAGCATACAGAATATTAGAGAAGGTAAAGGATAAGGAGAATACTAATGTCAGACTCTGATAACGCTAAGGAAAAGGCTGTGAAGGATGTTTTAGAGACTCGAAGGGAATTTACTTTAGAGAACCCTGAAAATGAAATACATCATTATTTTATTGCTAACCCAACTGGAGAAGATATTAGAAAATCTGATTGGCAATATTCTAAAGTTTTTAACCAAGCAATAGTTGATGGTTTTTTGACACAGTCGGAAATGTTAAAAGTTCTTCAGGATAAGGAAATTGTTAGCGACGAGTATACTACTAATTTAGAAAATGTTAGAATTAATTTAGGTGCCGAACTCTTTAAGTTGGAGAATTTTCTAGACGAAGCTGGCGAAGAGGAACGAGAGGCTGTTGCTACTGATGTATCTCGTTTGCGTGAGGAACTTTTCCAGCTTAATCAAAGAGTAAATGGGCCTATGGCTAATACCTGTGAGAGTTTAGCTGAGGATGCTAGAACAGAGTTTTTGACAAGTAGAATAATTCAAAATAAAGACGGTTCTAATATTTGGTTAGATTTTGATGTATATAAAAATGATGAAAACACAGCTTTAGCCATAAAGTCTAGATTTGAAGTTATGTTGTGGATGCAGGGATTAGAGAGTAACTTCTTAGAAAATACCCCAGAACAATCCACATTGCGAGAGATTTCGCAGGCACGCATGGAACGGGCTTTAGAAACTATAGCTGAGGATAATCCTGAATTAGAAGGTCCTCCTCCTAGAGAACTTGATAAGGATTCTCTGATTGAAGAAATGGAGTTAGCAGCAGTCGAAGAGAAACCAAAGAAGAAAAGAGGTAGACCTAAGGGTAAAGTAAGTAAAGCTAAACCCAAGGTTAAATCCAAAGCTAAACCTAAAGGTAAGAGTAAGAAGGATTAATAGATGCCTTTAGAGCTCTCTTATCAAGAGGCCGAGGAACTTTTAGAAATTGTTGTTAATAATAAAAAGTTAGTCAGAGTAACTTCTGTTACTGGAGATACTTTTGTTATACTTTCTTATCCCACTTCTAATGAAATTCTTCTTAGTAGGCATACCAGAGAAAAGGCTTTAATAGAGGCGACTAAGGCGGAACTTCCTTCTAGAGAAGAGATAACTAAAGTTATTGAAGACAGAGGTATGATAGACAGAGAGGCGATAGAGGAGCTTCAAAATAAAATTACTGCTCAACGTCGTCTTTTAGCTTTAACTAAAATTCCGGCCCGCAAAGAATCTATAGAAGCAAATATTGATCGATTTCTTATAGAGATCAATCAGCTTGAAGCTAAAGGTAATGATCTTTATGTTGTTACTAGAGAATTTAGAGCGGATGAAGAGGCTTTACTTTACTTAGCTTGGACTGCTACGTATGATATAGAGGGAGAAAAATACTGGGAATCTTTTGAGCACTTTGAAAATGCAACGGATATGACTTTCCGAGATTCTTTAGTTACCCAGTATGCTGATTTTAATAGGGGTTTATCTGAAGGAGAAGTTAGGTTTTTAGCTCGTCATATTATTTGGAGAATTAGATATTCTGCGGCATTAAAGATTGGAGGCCCGTTGTTTAGACGGGGGCTTTTTGACCTTACTCCTGATCAACAAGCTCTTATGTACTGGAGTAATTTTTACCAGTCTATTTACGATATGATGCCTGATGAGAAGCCCCATGAAGATATTATTGAAAATGATGAAGATCTTGATGCTTTTATGTCAGAATATTTTAAGAGAAGAGAGGCGGAACAGAACGACGGAACGCTTAAAAGGAAATCTGGAGGCAAGGGAAATTTAAGTACCCGAGAATCGGGAGAAGTTATTGTTACTACTAATCACCCAGATTATTTAAGTACGGTTTATAGTGAAGAAAGGGTTAAGGCTGGCGAATCTTCAAATGAGGTAGAGGTGATTTCACCTAATAGTAGAAGAGCGCGTAATAGAAGAGGCCAAGGCTAACTCTTAATGGTGGAGGACACGGTTAGGTGGTAGACGAGAACTTTAAGATTGGTTTAAGAGTAGAGCTGGATTCTAGTAGCTTAACTGATATAACCAAGCAAATATCAAAGGCTATAGAGGCTGCTTTTAAGAAAGGTGAGGCTACAGGCGCTCGCCCCCCGCGCGGGGCCCCTGGAGGCCGAGCTGCCGCTACTACCTCCCGCCCCGCCGCTTCTACTCCTGCGGCTACGGTTAGAAGTGCAAATCAAGCTGCTAAGGTCGGTTCGGGGGAGGTTGCTCGGCAAGTTCAGGCGCTTAGAACCCAGCTGGCCCGTGCAAATGTTAGGAGTGACAAACAGTCAGCTGCAGAGAGTTCTGTACTTACAGATACTTTAAATAGATTAAGTAAGGTTTTAGAAAAGCAACAAAAACCACCGCCCGGTCGAGCTCCTGCTCCCGGTGCAGCTACCAACGCTATTGTAGATAAACAAGTAGGTGCGTCTAATCAAAATCTCGCCCGAGATATAAGGGCTCTCCGACAAACTGGAGGCCGCCAGGTCTCTTCGGGGAACACCGAAAGACGCACTGACCACCGCACAGGTACCTCCAGAGACAATCCAAATTATCAGAAAGCTGCTAAACAGAAGGTAGCTACACGTACGGCTCATCCTCAGGAAAAGTTTGCTGCAAGTAGACGAAATGAGGCAGCTGCAAGTATAGACCAATTGGGAAAGTTTATAACTAGGCTTTCTTCTTTAAGACAGATACCAGATATTCTTAAGAAGATAGGCCTCCCTGCTGCAGGCGCTGTGAGTGTTGGAGAAGGGGCATCTGTAGAAATTAAGAGTCTAACTGGTCAAGCTAAAACTGTAACTGGTTACATTAAAATAGTAGGTAAAGAAGTTACACAAGCAACTAATATAATTTCCAAGAGCATTTCTGACCTTATGGGTTCTCCTGCTTTTACTAAGTCAGTAGGTAGCGCTGCGTATACCGCCCGTAGAGGAAATCAAGATAAAGCTCTGTCTATCCTGCGAAGAGAGATTAGAGATATATTTTCAGGCCTGCCGTCCATTAAACATGGCGGGGCTATGGCATATCAGAAAGCGGGAGAAGCCACTTTAGAAATTGATTTTAGTAAAGATAAGTATTTAATGCAGCGCTTGGCTGCTTTAAAAGATGAGGCTGCGCAAATTGCTTTACTCAATAAAGAAATATGGAAGATGGACGGCGCTCTCCATCATCTACGTAAGGAGATGGGGGCTAACGTAATAGGTTCGGTTGGTCTGGGAGAAGAAACAGCAGCTGAGGCTACTATAGGTAAGATTAAGGGTAAGCTTACTGGTCAAGCAACTATACCTGTGCAGATTAGAGATTTAGCTGGGATGAATTTGGGTGGGCGAGGAGCCATGCGTACTGCTCGTTCTTTCCAACCTAAACAAGCCCGTCCTATAATAGGTGGACGCACTCCTGATATAATGGGTAGAGGAGAGGCCGAAGCTTATAAATCGGGAATGTTTAGACCAGACATGACACGTACTATGAGAACTGCGTATTTGGATCCCAGAAAGGTTCCTGAGGTTTCAGAAGATCAGATTCTTATAGAAAGGAAAGCCGCTGCTAAGATGAGTATGTGGGAGAAGGGGTCTTCCGACCCTATTAAATCCATAGCTGAGGGATTAGTTCCGGGAGGAATGCTAAAGAAGGGCCAGATTTTGGGGCAAGATGCTGAAGGTAAAGACATAAAGTTTGATCTCACTGGTGTTATTGCTCAAATTGAGTCAGTAGAAACGGTTTGGGATAACGGTATTAAGGGAATGAAAGTTAATTTTAAGGAACTTTTCAAACTTGTAACCGGATCTAAGATAACCACAGAGGGTGGATTTAAGGGTGTAGTTAGGGTAGAAGATGACTTAACCAGGTTTGGGGCCCCCGCAGGTACCGAAGTCGCTATGACAGGGCACGGGGCCGCTAAGCGAGGTATTTTATCTGACCCTATGAAGATGATGGCTTCTGAAATAGCTACAGAGGCTGGTGCCGCTGGGCAGGACGTAGCTGACTATATAGAAAAGGCCATGATTGATGGAGGAAAAGGTTTAGCTGAAGCTGTAGAGGCGGCCGCCCAGTCTTTTGGAATTAAAGGATTTACTGGAGGTGCTGCAGGCAAAGTTCATGGGATGACGGGAGATTTGCCGTGGATGCGTTTGAAGGAGCCTAGGGCTCAAGGTCCTGCAGATGTTGGTACCAGGTTCATGGACTTGTCCGCCCAAAGGTCTCTTTCTATGAGGGCAGATACAGCAAAGATAGCTGACGATCAGCAAGCCCGCATGCGTAAGATTTCCGATGCCCAAACGGAATATATTCAGACTTTGAGATCTCTAACAAGCGCTACAGACTTAGCTTCGGAACAGCTTGAACATGTTCTTCCTGAATCTTTTAAGAGATTGCCTGCGGGAGTAGGACCTAAGGAAGAGTTTGCTGGAACACTCCTTGATCCCGAACTGACTAAGGCTATGGCTGTTCGTATGCCAGAGCGAGGTGGCGGTGAGAAGCTTTTCCGTCTCCCAGCCCAAGGTAGTTCTATGTTGGGAACTAGAGGTAAGTTTGAGACGCCCCTTGGGGCTATGGGTTCTGATCCTATATCTAGGCAGATGGATTTAATGATGCAGGCAGGTCGCCAAATTAGAGTAGCCGAGGGTAGAATAAGCCCGGATCTTAGGGATATGAAAGATGCGTCGACTCAAGATTTGGCGCACGAAACGAAAGAGGTCTTCGGAGAAAAGTTAAAGGCTGCTATGAACGAAGGTGCGGATGCTGCGGAGGCATTTGTTGCATCGTTTATGCCTGTGATACAAGGACTTAAACTTACAGAAGCGATGCAATTTGTGAAGAGGGGAGGGGCGCTCGGAACAGCGGGCCCGACAGGTACCGAAGGTCAAGTTGGCAAGTTAGTGTCTGACTATGTGCAGACAACTGGTGGTAAGAAAGGCATTGCGTTGCAAGATTTTATTACTGGTAGAACCCCAGGAACCGCTGGTAAGAATATTGAAACTACAGGTGAAATATTTAGAAGCCCGCAGCTTCTGCAAAAAGTGATGGCAAAGTTGGGAATTACTATTAGAAAGGATGCAGATGCAGTTGAGAAATTGTATGGTAAATTAGAGAAATTTGAGGACAAGCTTGTTTCGATGCTGTCTCTCGATCAAGGTCTAGGTACCGGCGATCCTAAGCGTCCAGGACGTATGCCTTTCGCGGCTCAACAAGGGTCTGGACTAGCTGTAGCACATAGAGAATTAACTGCTATACAGTTAAGAACGGATGTCGGAGAGGAGCTTAATGAAGTCCGCAAGCGTTTGAATCAGCTGGGTGCTGCGGGTAAGGATGTTTCAGGTGCTCTATCGGCTTTGGAAAATCTTTCTGCCATGCAAGGAGATGTTGCTAAGATACCCCGAGATGCAGTTTTTCTAAATAAAAAAGATTGGAATAATCTTGTAAGCGCCGCCATGAAAGATAAAAATATTGGCAGGGAAGAGGCGGAACGTAGGGTAGGAAGAACCGGACTTTTGCATAGGTTTCCAACAACAGGCGGTGCAAGTTTCTTAGCTACTAAAGCGATGAAAGACCCGACAGGTACTGTAGGTCCGGGTAAGATAGGTGTCGCTGGCCCGATGGCTGTAAGTTCTACTAAAGATCTTCAGACTATGCTTGCGCCTCTACAAGACTTAGAGAAGCAACTATATCAGACTATAGCCTCTGAGAAAGGTCAGGGAGACGCCGCTGAGGCAGCTCGTCAACAACTAAATAGTTTACAACCTGTTTTGGCTAAACTAAATCAGCAGTACTTAGCTAGTGCTTTAAATTTGGATTTTGATGGTGATAAAATTGCCTGGCTTGCTGATATTTCAACAGAAGCTGGTGCGGGCCTGCAAACTTTTACTGAAAGAATTAATAAGGGTGGAATTAGTTTCCAACAAATGATGATGAATGTAATAGGGGGTGTTGACGGTGGGGACACTGGTAACGTTCAGGAGTATGCTAGACTTTTTGGTAAGACGGCTAAATTAAGAAGCGGAGATATGCGATCAGATGTTCTTCAGAAGGTAGATGCGGACGTTGCAGGTAAGGAAACTCAGGCTCATATAGGTGGAAAGAAATCTGTTGGTCTTTTGACAGATTCTTTTAACGCTATACAAGTAGCAGTAACTGCAGGAACCAAGAGCACCGGAGATGCTTTTGCTACAGGTATGGAATATATAATGCTTATGATAAATAAATCTCTAGCTCAGAAGAGTGGGGGCGGTGGAACAGGCGGTCCGTTACAATTTGTTGAAGACTTAAAAATGGGTAAAACAGGGATGGCCAAAATTTCTAAGGGTATGAAGGGCGGGGATACGTCCACTCTTTACGGTGAGATGGGAGATTTTAGCGATAGAATGAGTGCTCAGATGAGGCATGGTCTTACCGGTGCTTTTTTGAAAAGTGGAGGAGGGGCTCTGCGAGCTACGGCTAAAGCCGAAGGCATTGAAGATATAATGCCTACGGGAGAGATAACCCATGCGAATTATGTAAAGGTTGTCGAAAAGATGGTTAAGGCTTTGGATTTAGAGTCTATAATTCATAAGATGTTTACAATGATGGAAAAAAATATGGTTACTGCTTTAATGAAGGAGGGCTTTGACGCAGAAGGTGCTGAAATGCAAAAGGAAAGTATGTTTGTAGGCACTAAGAAGCGTCCAGCCAAGGGTTTGGATATAGATAGACTGCTTAGGCAGCAGGCCCCTGCGTATTTAGAAACTAGAAAGAGGCATGTTACTGGCACCGGCGCTCCTGGTTCTCCAGCAGAAGCAGCCGCACGTGTTCTAAAATTGGTTCCTCAAAAATTCTCCGAAATCGCTGATGAATTTTCTGACAGTTCAGAGATAGAAAACGCAGCTGCTGAAATTAAGGCTACTCTCGTAGCTCTACTT
>SDBT01007923.1_pt1 | contig 17426 bp, 17 predicted proteins | sample 2277101 | NCBI WGS metagenome assembly SDBT01 (sample SAMN10404973, study PRJNA504765) | marine sediment metagenome | isolation source: marine sediment core GS10_PC15, 103 cmbsf | place: Arctic Ocean: Southern Knipovich Ridge | collected 2010 | reverse complement strand
CGCTTGTTTACGCCCGGGCGCTGGAGGATTATGGAACCCGCCAACTCTCGCGCACACTTACCGAACAGTTCGATACGGATTGCGGCGCCGCCGAATCCTTCCTTGCTCAGTTGGGGCAGGACTCAGGTCCGGACGCCGAGGACGAGGGGGGCGTTTTCGACGATGTGCGCGCCGCCGTCTCGTCGCACTTCAAGGGTCTTGCGGACAAACTCAAGCCCCTTCTGGTCTACGCCGCCCACCAGTACAAGCAGGCAGGAGTCGAGAGAATACTGCTCGTTGGTGATGGAGTATCTTCTCTCGGTGTGAAGGAACAACTGGGGCGTGAACTGGATACCGAGATCGCGGTCGTCCAGACGAGTGATCTTGTCCAGCGCGTGATCGAGCCTCTCGGTGAGCCCCGCAAACATACCGCACTGGCGACCGCCATTGGTCTGGCTCAATTCGACCGGGCAGCGGCGACACCCCCTGACCTGACCCCTGCAAGGAGACGCCTCGTTCAGCGCCGCCGCGTCACCGCGCGGCGGTGGGTCTGGGCGTTCGCAGCCTACGCCATACTGCTCCTGTTAGTCTATAGCACCTCGCACCTGGTCCGCGGACAGGGGCGAGACAGAGTTATCGAAGAAATCGCCGAAACAAGACTGCGGATCAAGGACTTGAATCGCGACCTGGAGACCACCAGAACGGAACTCACCGAAACTCAGCTCAAACTAAGCGGGAACCGCGCGATTGGAAAACAGGCGGACTGGGGACTGTTCATGGGGCTGCTTTCCAAGGTCGCGGGGGAGGACGTCGTCCTGAACCGCTTCCAACTCCAACCTGACGAATCTACCGCGAAACCAGTGCGGGCAACAGACCGGAACGAACCGTCAGTGCAACAGAGCACCTCCGCGTATAGCGGGTTTGCGTTGGAGATGAATGGGTACGGTAAGTCCAGAAAAGCTGTTTCCCAATTTGCTCTTCGCCTGGAAGAGGTGAAGCTGTTTGACCGTGTCGCGTTGACACAGACGAGAGAGGAATCTACGGCGGATGGTAGAGTCACAGCCTTTCGGATCGTCTGTTCGCTGGGAAACGAAAGAGGGTGAGCGTAATGAAGTTTGGAAGCCTGACAGAATCGCGGGAAAAATACCTTCCCTTTGTGGGAATAGGGGTGTGCGTGATTCTCACGGTGCTTGTTTACATCGGGGGAGTTCGCTCCCTGATGAACCAGCAGGAGGACATTGCACTGCGTCGGGCTAAATCGGAATCTCTGCGAACCAGAGAACAAGAACTGTCCGGGCGGTTAGTCGCTGTGAAGGAAAAACTTTCCCTGGTGCGAGAGGAGTTGGCTCAGACGCCCTTGAAGCTCCAATCTTCCGCAAACGCCAACCGGCGACTGGGTCGACTCGACGATCTTGCCTCGCAGAGCAGCGTGAACCTCTCAGCGACCGAACTTAACGCTCCTTTGACAGGAGCCCAATACAAGATCGTCCCCATTGACCTGGTTGGCGATGCAACCTACCAGGCCTGCGCGATCTTCCTCCATAAGCTGACGGAGGAGTTCTCGGACATGGCGCTGTGGTCGATGGAATTATCGCGTGGGTCTGCAAGCCCACCCGGACAGATAACGTTTCGGATCCACGTGATTTGGTTCGCGGGGCTCGAGTCCCTCGGCGATTCGGACAGGGCTGCGGGGATCAAACTGACGGACCCTGAGCAGGATGTGGCGGTATGAGATGAAACTGGCGAAAAGGCACAAATTGTATATCGTTATTCTCGGGTTGGTGCTGGTGGGGATGCTCGCAACGGGCGACTCTTCCGAAGAGCAATCTGCCTCTTCGCGCGCTAAGAAATCCCCAAAGACAAAGAAAACAGACTCACGGAAAGATAAACAGGCGAAGAACCTATCCCCTGCGTCTATCGATACTCACCTCCCCCCCCCTTGCGATGCCCTCGCGGGACGTCTCAAGGAGGTCTGCAGCGATAGAGGGGTGCAGATGACCGAGATCAGAGGTGTCTTTGGCGCTACTCGGGAGTGGTTCCCCGGTTCACGGGGGGAGGGACCCAAGGAATCGGTCGCTGAAATCGTCATGAGATTCAAAGAAAAGTATCGATTGAAGGCCACAATCGTCGCTCCCGACGGCGGCCGGGCCGTTATCAACGATGTGTGTCTTACCGTCGGAGAGGAACTGGACGGGTTCAAGCTCATTTCCGTCTCCCGCGCAGCCGCTGTCCTGGAGTCTGATGCAATGCGAATCGTCCTGGAATTGGAGCTTCCAGAGGAGATATCTGATTACGAATAGAGGCGAGACAATCGCAGAGGCAATCAATAAGGAGAAAGGATCGTGTGTAAAAAGAGTCGACGAATTGGTGGTTTCAGTCTTCTGGAACTGGTCATTGTTATCGTGGTGATGGGGATCCTTGCAGCGGTGGCGATTCCCCGGATGTCCCGGGCGTCGAAGTCCGCAGGTGAGGCCGCCGCTAAAACAAACCTGAAGCTGCTCGAGGTCTCGATAGAAGAGTATGCCGCCGAGCACGATGGTACCTACCCCACCCTGGATGATTTTGACGATCAACTGACCACGGAGATTGGCGACTACGGGCCCTATGTCAAAGAGATCCCGGAGATGACAACCGGGGATAACAAGGGAAGCACCGGTGTCGCCGCCGCCGCCGGGGACGGCGTGGCGTGGGTGTACGACGAGGATACCGGAGAGATCACGGCGAACGATTGATATCGCCCCAGACGAGAGACGCGGGCATGAGAAGCTTTCGCGGATCATCGAGCAGTCCGAGACGTGCTTTCTCCCTTCTGGAGTTGGTGATCGTCCTGGGGATCCTGGTGACCCTTTCTGCGATCGCCGTCCCGAAATACGCGCGGTCCCTTGCGCGGTATCGCACCGAGGCGGCAGCCAGGCGGATCAAGGCGGAACTTACGCTTGCACGAAGGACCGCCAAGATTTCCGGAGCGTCGTTGACCGTAGACGCTTTTGAGTACCAGGCGATTCTTTCGGAAGCCCCGTACCAGGCGACGATTATCTCGGCGGACTTTGACGGTGACCAGACGGTGGTGTTCGATCCTTACGGTATCCCCGACAACGGCGGGTCCGTCGTCGTTCAGGTCGGTGCGACGCAGAGGGTGGTTGTTGTCGACGGAGATACGGGGCGAAGTGAGGTGCTAAAATCGCAATGAGACCGCTAAGCTGCGCACATTCCGCCCGCTCGCCGCGGCGCGCAGGTTCGAGAGCCTTCACGCTGCTCGAACTCGTGATCGCCATCTCGATCATGTCCATGCTCTCAATGGCGGCGATGGGAATGATGATGTTCTCCGCTCGACAGACGGCGACGGCGGCCGAGATCGACCAGAAGAGCTTTAACGCCCGCGATATTATCGATGAGGTCATGGTGGATATCGCCTTCGCCCTGAATTTCACCGAAAGACGAAGCGATGCCATATCGTTTACAGTCCCCGACCGCACCGGCGATGGAATTCCCGAAAGCATCCGTTATGCGTGGGTTCACGACGCCCCAGACCCCAAACAGTGGAGTCTGACCAAAGAGTATAACGGGGGCGACCCGAAGGTTCTGGTCGAGGATGTTCGTAACTTTGAATTGACCTACCTTCTCAAAACGGTGGGTCCTGGTCCGGAATGAACCCATGCCTATTACCCTGACATCGCGCGATAGACCAGTCTCAGGGGTGCGGCCCTATGGCGCCTTTACGATGATTGAGGTCGTGGTATCCACATTGATCATGGGTGTCATGCTGGTGGCTGCGCTTTCCATGCTCGCCTCGGCGGCCCGGTCAAGACAGATCCAGGCGACGCAGCGTCTTGGACCGGCGCTGGTGAAGCAGTGGATCAGCGAAATCCTACAGGCGAGGTACGAAGATATCGAGACCACACTGGCCGATGGAACGATCGGTGGGTGGACCCGCGAGATAACCGTTCACTACGTCACCCCTGAAGATCCGAGCGTGGTCACCGGATCCGATCGGGGAATCAAGCGAATTACCGTAAGAGCAACCGCACCGAACGGGCGAGGTGTCTCATTGGTCGCCCTGCGGTCCAACATCAGCATTTACGACTGGGTCCCAAGTGCAGAGAGAACGTACGTGAGTTGGGTCGGCGCAAAACTTCAGCTTGGGGATAGCGCGGGGGGGGAGGTGGGCAGTGGTGTGAATCTCCTGAACCGAATCCCCGCATTGGACCAGTAACAATCGTGAATACCAGACCAAACCCGATTGAAGCATCGCTTGTACCGACGGAGGCTCATCCCCGCCGCCCGAGCGGATCGACGTATATTATGATCCTGGGATTAGCGTCGATCCTGACGGTGATCGGATTCTCCACGCTCGCTGTCGTCTGCGTTAATACTCGCGCGACCAGCCAGGGCAACGACTGGGTGAAGGCGCAGCTGCTGGCGTTCTCGGCCGCCGAGCATGCGCTGACGAAGATCAATGCGACGAGCGATTGGCGCACTAGCTTCGCCGGTGCGACCACGGAGCACGCGCTCGGTTCCGGAACGTTCCGTTGGAGGATCGAAGACGAACTCGACGGGGATCTGACGGACGATTCGGGAGACCCGTTCGTTATCCTCGCCACGGGGCAGGTCAACGACGCCGTTTATAAGCTGAGGCTTCTGTCTTTCATCAGCGGGCAACCCCTCGACGCCCTCAACACTACTGTTCATGCGGGCCGACAGGTCCGCATCAAACGCGGTTGGTATCCGACGGAACTGATCGCCGACGGTGCACCCGTATCTTCCAACAGCAAGCTGAAGGTGGATAGGTTCTGCACCATCTATGGAGAAGGACAAGCCAAGATGGTCGATAACCGCGGGAGGATTACGGAAGGATATACTGAATCTCCCGACTACAGTCTCCCCCTCCCGTCCTCTGGCGTTTTCGCCGTATACAGCAGCATGATCCAGCCCACGGTCCTCGGGGACCCCGGAGGGTCGCTCTACAACACTGTCCTGACTCCAACGGTCAATTCCCTCGGTGGGCAGACAAACGCCAACGGCGCGTACTTTATCGATCGGGGCAACCGCGACCTGATACTCACCAACTGCAATGTCGAAGGGACGCTTGTCGTAAGGTGCAAGAAGCTCATCCTGCAAGGTGCGGTCTCCATGCGCAACTACCGCACGGACTTCCCGGTCCTGATAGTGGACGGCAATGTGGAAATGAGTTTCTACGCCCCTGGTGAGGTCAGAGGACTGGTGCACGTGAAGCGATCGCTGACTCTGAAGAGCACCGCCCGCATCCGCGGAGCCGTCATCTGCGAGAAAACGGTGAACTGCGAAGGGTGGAACAGAATTACGCACCTACCGGAGCTTTACACAAACCCGCCCCTGGGATATACCACCGGGGAGGGTGAAATTCGCCCTGAGACCTGGGCCCGGATTACCGATTGATTCGCCCCGTAGAGGCGCCCCCACGGATTTCAAGAAGATAGCAAATTTTGAGCTAAGCCCTCCTTGACATGCCCTGCCGACCTGCGTAGGGTAATATCGCCCTGCTTTTGTGATGGGCAACGATACAAGGCGAATGCAAAATGGGACTGGTTGGATTGACATTTCTTGGGATTGTTTTGGGTGCGGCGGGAAGCGAGCTTCTCAGAGCAAAAAAACCCGAGTTGGTAAAGACAATAGAGGATTCCGCGAAGCGTCTGGAGGATTCCTTGTTCTCGTCGAAATCAACTGACCGGGACGCGGACGAGAAGTAGAGACCGGCCGTCATCTCCAGCCTGCAAGAACTGCTGGCGGGACGGATTCCGCTACCTTAAATGGACAGATAGTTCATCTTAGGACAGAGAACGAGAAGGAGATGGGATGATTAAGACCCTGGGAGTTTTGGTAGGCGGCATATTTGTCGGGGCGGCAGGGGCGGAGATCGTTCGCAGGAAGTATCCCAAGGCCTTGGATAAGGCGTATGCGAAGACTCGCGAGGTAGTCTCGCTGGGCCCCGAAATGTTGGGAAAGCTCTACACGAAGACTTGCGAGGTGGCGTCACAGGCGAAAGAATCCTTCAAGAACGGATACGAGAACGCCACTAAACTGCCGACCCCGGAGACCCCGGCCGCGGAACCGAGCGTCTGATTTTGCCCCCAGAGGACGACTTGGGGCGGAATGATCATTAGGGCGAAGTGTAAGCTTCCCCCACCAGAGTTGTTCTCGTGAAGATGGGACACGATGAATCCCGGGAGCAATCGGGAGCGAATGTTGCTTTCCGGGTGAGAGTGATTGCGGACCTGCGGATTCTGGAGTGAATCCAAGAAGGGTGCGAGACAATGCAGGATGAGAAATCGAGAAAGTTGGGAATCGTTGAAACTGCTTCCAAGGGCGCCGGTGCGTTTGTCGGAACTGTGGCAGGTATCGGGAAGAATATTACCGGGCTTGGGGCCAAGGGTGTTACCGCAATCGGAGGCTTGCTTACTCGCCCCGTGAAAGGGCTTGTGAACGTTGCAGGTGGACGGACCGAACCAGCATCTGAAGCACCCAACTTGGAGAAGGCTTGCAGCGGCGAGGCAGATGCGAGGTCTCAGTTGTTGTCACAGGTAAGTACTGTCCAAGAAAAGGGGAAAGACGTGTCCGCCGATCAGAATAAGAAGAAAACTGCAAAGGTGTCCCCTCCGGCAAAGCCAAAGGGCCAAAAACGGGAATCTCCGCCGGTAAGCAGGCCTAAGGGGAATAACTTCCGAAAGGTTACGCTGGAAGACGTGGGTGCCGGAGTCTTCTCCCACGAATCCGATAGGATAATCTTCACAGGTGCACTTTCAGACATCGCCTCTCGCGAGGCCTCGGTGCGCGCGGATGCGGCGAGGGCGATGGCTGGTGTCCGACACGAGTTGTCCGTCAGGGGTCTTGCTGCGCAGATCAAAGGCGAACCGTCGCAACAAGTGCGACAAGAGTGCGTTAAGGCCCTGACTGCATTGGAGATGACCGAGGGAGTACCTGCGATTGAACGCGCCCTGCGCGACCGGGCTGCTTCTGTTCGATTGGCGGCTGTGTGGGGAGTGTACCGTCTGGCCGAGGCAAAAGGTGTTCCCGCGCTCACACGTATGCTTTCAGATGAGAACGAGGGGGTGCGTCGCCGAGCCGCCATTTGTATCGGGTGGGTTGGTGAAGAGAAATCCGCCCCGAACCTCTTACCGCTCCTGACCGATAGCAGCGTCTCGGTCCGTCAAGCCGCGGTGGACGCGATGGCGAACCTCCGCTCCCGCAAGGTCGTCTCCGCCCTCATCGAACGCCTGAATGATCCCGAGAAATCGATCAGGAAGGCGGTTCTCGGCGCCATCGAGACGATCACCGGGAAGAAGATGGGCGGACCGTTCCCAAAGGACGCCAATTCTCTTCAACGCCTGATCGCGCGATGGGAGGAATGGTGGGCGGAAGAACAGACGAAAAAGTGACACCTCATCATCTGTTCGAACGCTTTTGATTGGTACTGGATGTTCGGTGCCCCTCGGTAACGTGGTTTGCGTGCTGCCTTTTTTACCCCCCGGATCAACTGCTTATTCTCAGTATCCCCGCTGGTCGAATCATCTGTCCCTCCGGAAGTCCGAAAGAAATCCTGCGTTATCTCGGAGGGAATATTTCCTGGAACAAGGGATGGTGAATCGGGAGATTCGACCAAAATGACATGAACGGCAAGAACCCCCAAGACACCGCCCGGAAGCGGTGGGCTTCAAATCTGTTGCGTCGCCCAATCAGCGTGTGATCCGGTTCAGCGGGTCTGCAATCAGTGGCTGTTCTTTGGTTTGAAGTAGCGCTGACGGACGCGCCCGCTGGTGCGAACGGCTTCGGCGCGTATCTCGCGCAGGCTTCTCTTGACGATATCGAGTTCCTTCCTGGCGGCCTCGTAGGTGATGTTCGAGTTCTTTATCTCACTTTCCAGATGCGCCCTGGTCCCCAGGAGCTCTCTGTTCGCGGCCTGTTGATCCTCCAACTCAAAACGCAGATCGTCCCCCTGCGCGCTGGCATCGCTGAGTTTCTCTTGCAGGGCTTCCACCTCCACGCGGAACCCGCGAATCGCTTGATTCGCCTCCCCCAAGTCCGTCTCAAGCTCTCCCTTGGACGTATCGGAGGTTTCCAGGCGACTGGAGAGTGTTTGTACCTGCCTCGCCAGATCCTGCCGTGTTCCTGTTAACTCGGTGAGTTCTCCGCGCAGGTGGTCCAGATCCCCGACTTTGTCCCTGAGATTCAATACCTGGGCCTCGAGCGAGGTCCTCTCGCCATCGAGTTCCTTATTGTGCACCTCAACTTCGGCCACCTGCTGGGCGAGCAACGTGCGCTCCTCGGTCACTTCCTCAAGCTGCGGTTGAATTTCCGCGGCCAGGTTGGCCAATCTGTTTCGCTCCTCCTCGACAAAGGCGATGTCTTCGCGCAACTGCTCCACCAGAGCAGCCTGTGCTTCCAGCGAATCGATTCGCCCTTCCAGTTCCGCACGAGCGGAGGACTGTTCGGCGAGCCTCCTCTGAGTGGATTCAAGATCCTCTTCAAGGACCTCTTTGAGCTTGAAAGCTGTGTCTACCTGTCCTTCCAGGCCCTTGACAATGGAGAGGATGCTCGCGCTCTCCTCGGTAACGTCCATGTAATCTTCCAGTTCGACACCCTTGTCCAGGATAGTCTTCTTAGCTATCCGCTTCCTGGGCTTCGGGGGCGACTTGGCGTGCACCGGTTGCTTCTTGGTTTTCTTGCGAGCCGGACTGGCCTTCAGCGCTGCGACGGCGCGTCGCGCCCTGGTCCGGGCCTTCCTGGGCTTGGCCTTCTTCCTGGTCGACTTCGAACGGGGCTCTGTGGTCCTCTTCCTCCTCGCGCTGAGCTTCTTTTTCTTCTTCGCGCCTGTTGCTTTTTTCGGACTCTTTCCCATCAGAGCAGCTCCTTAACTTGTCCGTAACGATTCACCCAGCCACAGTGCTTCGATTATAGCTTCCCGATGATAGGCAACAAGAAACATTCTAAACTTACGCGAACCTGCTGCACGAACCCTAACTTGAGAAGGACCCGTCCCTACCGGAGGAAGAAATGGAAGCACGGAGGCGAGAAGCAGTGGCTTCCATGCTCGCCCGCGGAACGATGAACTTCCCTGTTCGGCTCGGCGGTCATTGTACAACTGACCCGGATCGGTTGCGAACAGGAAAATTATCTAATTTCACCCGAAGCAGAACAAGGCATTTTTCGGCTTCTTCTCGCTGCGTAACCTCGCTTTCGAGCGTGTCCTTGATAGTGGCTAATTCGGCGTTCTTATCCTCGAGGCGCCGCTCAAGCCTGCGGTAATACTCCGGTAATTCTTCCTGTTCCCGCTCATATTCAGTGTTTTTCTTCTGAAGTTGTTCGTTTGTCGCCGATAATTCGGCCGCCACCTGCCTGAGGCGTTTCTCCACCGCCCTAGACTCGGTGATCTGATCTTCGAGTTGTTTGTTCGCTGCTGCCAAGTCGATGGTCTGTTGCTTGAGGGGTCCTTCTGCCTTCTGAAGTTCTGCAACCTCGGCCTTTAGGCGTTCGTTTGCCCCCGATAATTCGGTCGCTATCTGTCTGGTGCGTTGCTCCGCCGTCTTAGACTCGGCGATCTGACTTTCGAGCTGTTCGTTCGCCGCGGCCAACTCGCCGGTCCGCTGCCTGAGCCCATGCTCTGCTACCCTATACTCAGCGATCTGAAGTTCGAGCTGCTCATCTGCGCCTCCCGGTTCCTCCCTCTGCTGCTTGAGTCGTTCTTCTGCCTCCTGAAGCTCGCCTATCTTACCCTCGAACTGTTCGTTCGGGGCCACCAGTTCCTCAATCTGCTCCCTGAGGCGTTCCTCTGCCTCTTGACGCTCGGCAATTTGGCTCTCGAGATGTTCGTTCGAGGCCACCAGTTCGTCCGTCTGCTGCTTAAGGTGCTCCTCCGCCTCCTGACGCTCCGCGATTTGGCTCTCGAGTTGTTCTTTCGCCCCCGCCAGTTCGTCCGTCTGCTGCTTGAGGCGTTCCTCTGCCTCCTGACGCTCCGCGATTTGGCTCTCGAGCTTTTCGTTCGCCCCCGCAGTTGACTCCTCCGCCTGCTCAAGCCTTTGCTCCATCTGCTCGCGTCGGGCAACCTCGCGTTGGAGTTGTTCATTGGCCCCGGCCAGTTCGGCCGTCTGCCCCCTCACATGCTGCTCAAGCCGCTCGCGACCTTCCTGTATTTCTCTTTGCGCCTGCCCCTGTTGCGAGAGGTGATCCTGGAGTTGTTTATTGGTCGTTGAGAGTCGCCGCTCCTTGCGAACCTTCGCCACGAGCGCGATCTGTAGAATCACCAAATCCAATAACACCACAGTCAGTAAGATAAAGATACCAGTGCTCATTATGGACCTGCTCTCGACCTTTGCGGTCTTCTTACACGGAAGTTGCCCTAGACGTACCCTTTCCTCCTAATAATCGGCAAGTTCCCCCGATAGACTTAACACTCGTGCGACCGCGGCTGGGGGGTGTTCAGGGCAAATTCGACATATCTGCTCTTTCGTTGGGGTCGACTCTACGTTAAGGTTCCCGCCCTCGGACACGTGATTCTCTTTGGCTAGGGGGAAGCGCCCCGCCACGCACAAGATCTGGAAGCATATCAGCTGGACCGATTAGGCGTCTTGCAGACGCGAGACTCCACCGGCGGGATTAACGTTCCCGCCACCCGGTCACGCTGGACTGCGACAATCTGTCGAGCATCATTAACCTGCATTCGTCGATCTGCTGCTTGCAGTTAGAATCATCGATTCGGTTGGTTCGCTCGTGTGGATCTTCCAGAAGGTCGTAGAACGCTTCAGGCCTTTGACGGCCATGATAGATGTACTTGTAGCGGTCCGTGCGGATGCACATGCTCCTGATGCTGCAATCCGATGGGATGAATTCGCAAAAGACAAAGTCTTTGCCCGTTCCACGGTTTTCGATCAGCGGTCGCAGGGACGTGGCGGTCATCGTCGGGGGGATTTCGGCGCTGGCGTAGTCCAGAACCGTCGCCGCGATGTCCATCACTTCGACGAGATCGTCTATCTCCCGGTAGGTTCTTGACCCGCTTGGCGGGACGATGATCAGGGGGACCCGAACGATCGTCTCGTGGAACGTCCCCTTGCCCGTTCGCCCGAATTCCAACAGATGCTCACCGTGGTCGGAGGTGTAAATAACGAGGGTGTTTTCCAGCAGGTCGGTTTCTTCCAAGGCCGCGACGATCTGTCCGACCTTATCGTCGATCAGGGAAACCAGTCCCCAGTAGTAGGCGCAGAAGCGACGGGCGATGGCATCCTGCTCCGGTGTTGTAGAGCGGTGCGTCCCGTCTTCATTGAACGAATAATTGGCCGGGAGGTCTATCTGCTTTGGATCGTAAAGCGTATCGTACGGTGCCGGTGGGTCCATCGGAGAGTGCGGGCTGCAAAACCCGCACCACACGAAGAACGGAGTTTCGTGTTCGCGTCGGATGAACTCGATAGTGTTTTCGGCAACCCAGCTATCGACGTATTCTTCCAGCGGTAGTATGTTGGAGATTGCCGAGTGATACTTGTGATACTCCGGGCCGCGGCGCTGTTCGTAGATCATCTCGTAGGCCCCGGGATGCCTGGACTCCAACCAGTGGGCGTATTCTGGTCCCAGGGGCCCCGGGCCGATTTGCTGCCCCGTCGAATGCGTCCAACGCGAGCCCTTCCCTCCGGTCAGGCGCATTTCGTGGAAGCCTTTTTCCGGCATCATGTGGATCTTCCCGAACGCCGCGCTGTGATACCCGGCGGTCTGCAGTCGCTCCATAAAGGTCAACTCCCAGGGGGGTAGACCCGGGTTCGTATCGATAACCTCCTCCATGTGCTCTACCCCGTGCTGATGGATATACCGCCCGGTCTGTATGCATGCTCGGCTGGGTATGCATGCGGGATACTGCACGTAGGCGTGGTGAAAGTTGTATCCACGATTGGCCAGAGCGTCGAGGTTTGCCGTCTTCATCCACGTCGCTCCGTTGACGTTGAGCGTGTCGTAACGCTGCTGGTCCGTAGTGATCAGTAAGATGTTCGGATGAGTCTCATTGGACATGATTGCTTCCTTTTTCCCTTGGTTGCTCTGGGTCCGACATTTCCCAAATGTCTGCTCGCCCACGACCGGCATGCTTCGTCCGGCCGCGAAGATACCCGCAGAAGCGTCGTCCAGCAACCTTGGGCCCTTCCGAATATGCTTTCGCCAGTGAGGTCCGGTGACTTCGAGACCGCCTCCGGGGTCGCCATCGGACCCACCCCCCGCGAAGTTTTCGCGTGGCCTTTGTCCGGGGTTCTACTTGATGGACGGATCGCGCCCGGTCAGGATCGCGCAGAGCAGCTCCGCCATCGTCAACAAATCGAGCAGATTGTGATGATGGATCTCCTTGATCCTGCGGGCATCGCCGGTTCTGACGAACTCGTGGTAGGCGTCCGGGATATCGTGACCGGGGATATCGCCCGCGCGGCGCCGCCCGCAGATGAAAGCTTCCAGCGTCTGCAATCTGCAGTTGGGGACGAGACTTTTCCATCGCCGGCGCGATTCGTGCAGTAAGTCCAGGTGGGGCGGTTCGCTTTCGGGGAGGGCGACGGTGTGGAAGGCGCTGCGCTCGCGGATCATGTTCATATCGAACGCCTTCCCGTTGAAGCTCACCAGCGCGGCGGCGCGGCCGAGCCGCTCGGCGAACCCCTGCAATATCCCTGCTTCCTCAGCGTAATTGCGGGCGAGGAGCTGTTCGAAAACAAACTCATCCTGCTCGTAGAACATCAGCCCGATCAGAAACACTACCGTCCCGCTGAACCCGCAGGTCTCGGTGTCCATGAAAAGCAGGTCCTCCGGGGAGAGGTTGGCGAGGTGGCAGAGTGCGGGGGAGGCTTCGAGCTCGTCGAGGCGCTGGTGGGCGCCTCGCATGACGTTGGCGTATTGGCGGGCGAGGCCGAGAGTATCCGGTGCAATTTCGCTCAGGCTACGGCGGACCCCCCAGTAATTAACGCTCCCTGAGTGCGTGGAGATCGTTTGCTCGATTCCCGGGCAGGCGTCCTCGAGGGCTATCGGTTCCCGGCTAATGTGCGCCCCTCGGCCGTTTAAGCAGCCAGGCCGCTCTTCTTTGCGAAGAATATCTTGTGCTTCTGCGAGATCCCCACGCGAGATCGACCGCAGGAGCATTTGCAGCTTCTTCTTTCGCGATTCGCTAATCGCCATGGTCACATTTTACTAAGCAGGGCGATGGTTGCGGACTTATTTGGGACGGGGTATCCGCCCGTCAGGTCGGGATCGTGATGGATGGGGGGGCGGAGATTCGGTAGGCCCACGCAGGATGGGCATCCGCCTTCGCACGGACACTCGCGGACCATGCGGTACGCGATCCCCAGCCACTCATCGATCAAGTCGTAGCCGCGCTGGGCGAATCCGAGCCCGCCCAGATAGCGATCGTATATGAACACCGTGGGGACGCCCAGGTTCGACGAATCCACCATCCCGCTGATGTCCCGCCGATCGCACATCGCCAGCGATGGCAAGGCAGCGAGCATTAAATTCCGCACACCGATCAGCGCCTCGATGGGGTTGTACCCGGCGTCGCGGATATCTTTCCGCATCTGCTCGCTGACTACCCACCACGCACCCGTAGTCGCCAGCGTCTGTGCGGGCAAATCGAGGGTGGCCTGCCCGATCATCTCCATCGTGTAATACTTGATCTTGCGGAAGGCAGTCGTCTGCCACGTCACCTCCGCCGCCCCGAAGAACAGCTCACCGTCGATATAGCGTTTTCGCTCGGTGGGTGCTCCGAGGCGGCAACTGCTTGCCAGGACCGGCTGGGTGTAGTAATCCACGTCCGTGGGTTCTACGCGAGCGACCTTCCCATCGAGGTCCAGGTCTTTGACGAGATAACTCTCACCCTCGTGGAGGTAGACCGCTCCGGGGTAAACCAACTCCGGTGCGGAGATGGAATCGACGTTGCCGATCACCTTTCCACCTTCGGAGGTGTCGGCGATTGAGAAGGTGTCCTCGCTGATGGTCCTGAGGTTGACCTTATGGGCGGGAACTTCACCACGCGACCAATAATAACGTTGATCGATCTCCTGGACGTGGCCATCTTCGCTGAGTATCTCAGCGACGCGGGATCCGAGCGGTCCGAAGTAGGCCTCATCATCGGCGGTGAGGGGCTTTTCGAAGCACGCGCAGGAGATCTGAGCTTCCAGGATGTGCGGATTCGTCGGGTCGATAACACCGTGCTCGTGCGGTGTCCCGAATACGAACTCCGGGTGCCGCATGATGTACTGATCGACCGGTTCGTTGTAGGCGACGAGGAACACGATGGAATCCTGCGTGGTTCGTCCCGCCCGGCCGGCTTGCTGGAAGGTCGAGCAGATTGTACCGGGAAACCCCACGAGTATCCCTGCGTCGAGCGCGCCGACGTCGATCCCGAGTTCGAGAGCGTTCGTCGCGGTCACCGCGAGCAGCTTCCCGCTGAAAAGTTCCCGCTCGATTTCCCTTCGCTCGTTGGGTAAGTACCCTCCACGATAGGGGCGAATGCGTTTGGACAGGTCACCCTCGCCCTTCAGGGCGTCGACGGCGTATTTGTAGATCAGCTCGACGACGATGCGGGCTTTCCCGAAGACGATGGTCTGAGCGCGACGGCGGACCAGCTCGGTGAGCAGCTCGACCGCCTCGATGTTTGCCGAGCGGCGGGACACCTGATCGCCGGCGAGGAACGGAGGATTCCAGAGCACGAAATACTTCCTCCCGCGCGGGGAACCGTCGTTGTCGATCAGCGTCATCTGGCGCCCGGTAAGCTTGCTCGCCAACTCCACCGGGTTCGCGATCGTCGCCGAGCACGTGATCACCTGAGGGTGCGATCCGTAGTGGGCGCACATTCGCAGGAGCCTGCGGATCACGCAGGCGACGTGCGACCCGAATATCCCGCGGTACGTGTGCAGTTCGTCGATGACGATGTAGCGCAGGTCCCGCAGCGTCGCGTGCCATTTTCCGTGATAGGGGAGTATCCCGACGTGCAGCATGTCCGGGTTGGTCAGGACGACGTTGGCCTTCGCGCGGATGCGGGCGCGATTGTGGGTGGGAGTGTCGCCGTCGTAGACTCCCGGGTGCAAAAGGCTGGCCAGTTCATCCTGAGCGGACCATCGCTGGAGCGTCCCGTACTGATCCTGCGTCAGCGCCTTGGTGGGGAAGAGGTACATCGCCCGGGCCTGGGGGTCTTCCAGCAGGGCAGAGACGACGGGGAGGTTGTAGCAGAGCGTCTTTCCGGATGCGGTTCCGGTAACGATAACCACGTCGTCACCGGCGGCGAGAGCGTCGATCGCTGCGGCCTGGTGGGTGTAGAAGCGGTGGATGTTCTCACCCCGCAATATAGATCTTATCGCTTCGGGGATGGGGTGCGTGGGTTCGGCGTACCGGGCGTCGCGCGATTCGATCTCGCGGACGTGGACGATCTGGTTGCGGTAGCTCGGATCCGACGTCAGGTCCCGAATGAATCCGCGCGCATCCATGCGTCCCATCATTACCGACGCGCCCGCTCGGGGCAAGAAGAATTAGGTAAATGTTAGGACCGCGTGTGATTCGCTACTTTGCTAACGGGTTCTATCTCGGGTCTGATCGCCACAGTGGGGGTTCGCGGGGTCCTAATCAAGGTTGGTCTGGGACTTGGCGACCACCTTATCGTTTACGAACTCGATGTTAATGGTCTTGTCACCGGACTTCCACTCGGAAGAGGTCTTCGTTCCCCCGAGCGAACCGAGCTGGGCCCCGGTAGATGTCTTTTCCGTCGGGTCCCCGAGGATGTCGGTCACCTCCTGCACGGTCATGTTGGTTTCCACCTTGTCGTAGTTTCCCCGCGTGACCTTGGAGCATCCGCCCACCGTCCAGGTAAGCACTCCGATCAGGAGGACCCACATCAGGATCTTTCGAGGAAGCATCGTGTATCTCCTTCTGTCTAAGCCCCGAAATGCTGACTAACCAAGCATAGGACCCCCGCACGTATGAAATCAAGGAGGGGGGTAAGTGTTTATCTCCCCGCGTGCCCCACCGCCCGGAAACGGGGCAGGGGCAGATGATTTCCTTGACGAACCGCTGGTGGGGGGCGTATGATTATGTTAGGACTATGTTAGGTTACGCCGAGGTGGTGGAATCGAGGCGAGGGACCGCGCGAACTCGCCTTTTATTTGTCGTTGACTCATGAATATCGAGAAGATCGGAGAACCAATTCGCGTGCTGGCGGATTGTGCGGGCGGGTCGATGCGCCCGCTGAAATTCTGGTGGTCCGCCCGGGTGCACGAGATCGAGACCGTCAATGCCCGCTGGATCGACCGCCAGGGCGAGGCGTATTCGCTGCACTACAGCGTGCAGGTGAGCGGGCAGACGTATTACCTGCACTTCGACGGGAAGGGAGTGCAGTGGTGGGTGGACGAGGTCATTTTCGATTGAGGATTTTTGATGGTCGCAAATAAGAGACTCATTCTGCATCTTGACGTTGACGCCTTTTTCGCGTCGGTGGAGCAGTTGCTGATCCCAGCGTTGCGGGACCGCCCCGTCATCGTCGGGTGCGGGTGCATCGCCTCGTGCTCCTACGAGGCCCGCCGGTTCGCCCTCCGCGCGGGGATGCCCCTGAGCAAGGCCAGGCAACTCTGTCCGCAGGCGGTGATCCTGGAGGGAAACTCGCACATTTACCGCTGCTTCGCCGAGCACATCTGGGACGTCGCCCGCCGCTACACCGTCTCCCTGGAAACCTATCTCGACGAGGCCTACGGGGACGCCAGCGGGATGGGTTCGATTCATGGAGATCCACTTTCGCTGGGGCGCAAGCTGCGAAGAGAGGTACTGGAGCAGGTGGGCCTGAGCGTTTCCGTGGGTCTGGGCCAAAATCGCATGATCGCGAAGCTCGCCTCGTCGGCCGCCAAGCCCGGAGGGGTGACGTGGGTACCACCGGAGCAGCAGCAGCAATTCCTGGAGGACCTTCCCGTGAGAAAACTGCTCGGTGTGGGTCGCAAGACGGAGGCGAAGCTGCACGATATGAACATCCACACCGTCGGGGAACTGCGCTCACTGCCGCGCTCGATATTGCGGGCGATGTTCGGGCGCAGGGGCGAGCTGCTTTACGAGCGGACCCGCGGGCGTGACGATCGGGGGGTAAGACCCACCTCGCTACCGAAGACCATCTCGCGCGAGACGACCTTCCACCGCCCGACGTGCGACCTAAGCGCGATCCGCGGGATGCTCTTCTATCTCCTGGAGCGTGCGATGCGGACCGCTCGCAAGGACAACCTCCTCGTGGGCTGCGCAGAGTTGACGATCCGCTACGACGATTTCAAGCAGCTGACCGCCTCTTGCTCGCTCCGCTCGCTCCCGCGCCCGAGCGAATCGGAGGATGAGGTGTTTCCGGTTCTGCTCGATCTGTTGGGGCGACTTTATCGGCGGAGAGTGGCGCTTAGGGGCGTGGGCGTGGTCCTGTCGAATTTTTCGCACGTTCGGGG
>SDBT01007922.1_pt1 | contig 17427 bp, 15 predicted proteins | sample 2277101 | NCBI WGS metagenome assembly SDBT01 (sample SAMN10404973, study PRJNA504765) | marine sediment metagenome | isolation source: marine sediment core GS10_PC15, 103 cmbsf | place: Arctic Ocean: Southern Knipovich Ridge | collected 2010 | reverse complement strand
TTTATTTTTTCTCTTCTTTGGCTGAATATCTATTGACCTCACTACAGGGACACTATATTGGGAAAGGTCTCCCATCGGAAACTACCGCTCATCTTTTTAATGTGGCTTGCGCTTTACGGTCCACAAAGTGGCATTATTGGGATAAAAACCGTGAAAACTTTGAAACATTTTTGGACTCCGAATTGTTTTGGATCCAAGAAGAAAATGTGTATGAAGCCTTTGACGAAATAGATTGGACTCACAGACAACTTCAAGATAAAAAATGGATGCATCGATTTTTCAAATTTGTAGAAACATTTCTTGTTTCTGCGTTTTTTGTTTCTCACGTTTGGTCAGGTAACGCACGGTTGGGCCCATGGAAAAGTCAAAATCTTCTAAAGGAAGATTTGGAAAATTCAGTAAGGAGTGGAATGACACTTGTATCTGACCTTGGTGAACGACATACAAGTATCCAAAAAAGAATTGAGTATGTGCTTTGGGAAAATGGTCAACCCAGAAAAACAGCGTTTAAACGTATCCAAGACGTAGTCGAAAATACCATTATGCTATAAGTGGTGTACAATCGCGACTTTATTTTCGCTCGTGACTGGTTACCGTGTTTTTTCACCTCAAATTTGTATTTTTACTAAAATATAAAATTTATTCTCTCTTTAACTTGTGGGATTATGATTTTATCTTTCACCATCGACCTTCGGCACGGAAGCCTCTTTCTTTTGCCTTGGCAGTTTCCCCTCCTTCTTGTATTTGTAGTAATACTTACGACTTCGGCCTCGCAACTTCTCGTGCTTGTTTACGATCTCTGTGACCTTTGCCTCCGTGAAGAACTCTCTCACAGTGGCAAAAATTGGCACTACTGTACCGTCTCTGTGAACGATCTGCGATTGTTGGTAGGTCACCCACACCCCTTTCTCCGTTGTTTGTTCAGTACTCATTTTTGAGAGGGTACATGCTTATTATAAGTTCATTTTTTCGTCCGAAAATGAACCTGCGAAACGACAGAGGAAACGTGCGAAACGACAAATGTCAACGTTAGCAGTTTTTAGAGTGGACCGGGTTTGCGATCTTATTTATATAATATATTCGCAAACCCGGTCCTCTCAAAATCATCTTTAGTGGAAAAAACATATTTAGCAGTTTTTAATGAAAAGAACAGAGAGGGAGTACGTAGCCTTGGAACGAAGTGCTTCGTAGGGCTGATTACGCCTCATTTTTGACCCATCAAGACGAGATTCGTCCGATGTATAATTCACTTCCACTAATTCGAAAGGATGAGGGATCCTCTCGCAGAATACATTTCCAGATCCTTGATATTTGTTCCAATTTCTTTCAACTCAGCTGCCAAAGCTTGATAGTGGCTCCCGTAAAAACCAGTCGCCAAGTATGTGAGATCCGATCTCACAAAATGGATGAAAAAAATGAGAGTATAACGGTTCTCCCTCTTCCTTGCTACTGCCATATGTTTTTTCACACGTGAAGTCTTGATTCCACAATTAGACAACAATTCGAAAAGGTCCTTTTTCGACATGGAGGTACAATCACGCATATGATACCCTATGTCCGCGTCGATTTCCGTCAAAGGACACTGAGAAAGAGACAAAGCTGTATTCTCCGTGTCGGGGTAAGAGATAACGGTATAAATACCGCGACTAACCATTCCTTTCGGGAAATGTTCTCGAAATATGGTTTCGGAGTTTTGTAGTATCCTTTCCTTATATTCCTTGGTGAAACTCGGTTCGTCTTCAAGGTCACGAGTTTCACCAACCAAAACACATTTTTCACATCGAGATTCGGAAATGTCCATTCCTTTTTTAGAGTCTCGTTTCTCAACTTGCTTTCAATTTTTGAGATTGTAGGAAATGTCAAAACCATGAAATTCAGATCGGAATTGTGTCTGCACATTATTAAGTGTGCACTGCACACTTTTTTTTGAGAGAAAGTGTGTACGTTCGCATCTGAGAAAATGCGAAAATCAGCACTTTAAAGGTACCCCACTAATTTGAAACGTTTGTGAACACAGTTTCACACTTTCAAAACCAATAGGTTATTATATGTTGTTTTTTATAGAAAGTTACAACGTTGCAAAGTTCTCCATCATGTGCATATTATGAGAGAGGATTGACAACAAAAGTGTGAAAGTGTGTATGGTCCGTATATTTTGAAAAGACAACTTTAAAGTGCTGATTTTTGCACCTTCCCAAATGCAAAAAATAGTACCTATACACACTTGCACACTTTCTCTCTCGGAAGTTGGAAAAGTTGGAAAGTTGGAAATTGTATTTTTTCCAAATACAACTTTTTGTTTGGGTTCGAAGTTCGGTCGAGAACGACCTTAGGAATCAGAACATGTTGGGCAATCCATTAGGAGCGAACGTCGTCTTTTTCCCGCGAACGAGTCCCATATATTTTCTTTTCCGGGAAGCGCCAGTTTGTCTTATACCCTTGTATGTGGGATCCGCGGGTTTGTAATGAGCACAAAGCTTGACAGAAACATCCATTTTGAAAGCGCTCTGTGGAATGCGGCTCGACATAGGGATTTTCTGTGCATCGGCGTATTCCTTGTACTGATCTCTCAAATCTTTCACGGACACAAAGTCATTCACTTGTGTCTCAAAGGTTTCCATAGGCACAAAAGAGTAATCCTCCAAAAACTTACACAAAGTATCTATTTCCTCCTCATATTCTTGCGTTGCTTCAATAATCGCTTTAGGAATCTTCTCGGTAAGTGATCCTTCCTTGAGAAGGTCAAATCCTTCCATGGACCACTGAAGAAAGGCAGATAAAAACTCTTCATCTTGTTCCTTTGAGAAATCCACGTTTCCAACGTAGTGATTGGGGTTGGAAGCGTCGTATAGTGGGTCGCTTTCACCGAAATATGGGCAATAGAAAGGAAATACCTGTACTCGATCCCTCGCTTGTCCAAACGAAGGAAGAGAGGGAATGTCATTCAAAGACAACAAAAGCTTTTCGGTGCGGTATTTTTCTACTTCATCGTCATATTCCGCAAACAGTCTTCTGCCTGTGAAAGAGGGAACACCGCTTGTGACCATGGTCATGGGCTGGACCTTGAAGGAGGCACCGGACTCGACTTCATCGATCACGGCTACAAAACGATTGTTCCCCAAAACGCTCAGCGCAGGATTCAAGTCCGTATTTCGATGTTGATCACAAATTGCCGAGTGATCGAGATTGATCAAATACCTCCCCAACATACGGGCGAAGAGCGCAACCAACGTGGACTTACCATTGTGCTTATCACCCTTGAAAATGGGAAGGATTTTGTAGCTTACATCCTGTGTAAGGAACCAAGAAAACAACATCTGCAATCGATCTCGGTATTCAAGATCTCGTGCGGTGATTCGGTCAAACATCTCAATGATCTTCTCCTGATTAACGCCGGGGTTGTACGTAGCACCCAATTCACCAAGGAAAAAGTCATTCACTGTCCTTTCACGAGTTTCCTTGGTGTGATGATCGTATACAATATGCTTTCCGTGGATATCAATCAACGGAAGAAGATAATGCTTCCTGGGGTGATGGAAATTGTCCAAAAACGTATCGTCTTGGAATACAACACGCGATCTATTGTAGATCGCACGCAGTGCGCTGTCTTTACCAAGTTTCTTTATGAGCGCATCATAACAATCAAGCGCTCTTGTTAATGGTAAAAGAGCAGCATTGCTTGTTGTTTCGTCGATCCTGTCATCGATTTTCATTTGGTATCGTTTTATGAGCTTGATTCCGTGTTTCGCCAAACCATCCACCAATTCACAATTATTTTCTTCAACGATCCACAATTTTGTGGTTTGATCCCATTTCGCAAACCGCAAACGTTTGCCCGTCACGATTCGATAAAAAGGTTTTAGATAATACCCCAACCACAGTCCGATATCTCGATCACCCTTCGATTTTCTCGCTTTCTCAGCCTTCTTTTTGACTTTTTCCTTGAATTCGTCAACAGTGATCCCATAAAAATCGGATCCTGCGGTTTCCAAGGCAGTAGGAGCGTTTTCGTCTATCGCAACACGATCGCTTGACCTTGTGGAACGAATTATAAGCGCTTCACTTACATCCAGAGTCATTACGCTGAAAAGAAATAGTAACTTTTCGAGAGGCATATCGGGGTCTGTATTTAGCGTTATGGCTCCAGGACCATACCGTCCTTTGTATTCCAAAGGAGGTAAACCTTCTTTCTCAAGGGCAGAGCCATACAATTCCAGAGGTTCATGTACAGGAGATTGAACGATGTCTTTCCAAGTATAAAACGGTTCAATTGAAAAGAACCGTAATATATACTGGGACTCCTCTAATTGCTGAACAATGAGGGGTATCACGATCTCTTCTTGAAGTTTACCTTCGATGGGACAATATGGAAAGTGTAAACGCACCTTCATGCAATAAAGCTGTGTACCCTCAAGGTTTGTCTCCCAAGTATCGGACTCCAGATAAGCACATAACAATAAGCGTTTTTTGTCGGGAAGGCGGAAATTCTTTTCCAACACATCATTGCAGATGCTTCGGAATTCGTCGATAAGTGAATCGTCGTCAAAAAATTCACAATCTTCATCCTCAGTTTTGAAGTGGAAAACAAAGTCCACAATGAAGGGCATTACTTTCTGGGGTAGTTCCGCAATGCAAATTTCTTCTCTCAAACCCCATTCTCGGAGGAAGTCACAGTATTTATTTTTAACAAGATTGTGTTTCTCGCCGTTTACAACGACTGTAACGACGTTGTGGAAGTGTTTTCTTGCTTTGGAATGGTATTTTTTGAGGATATTTTCTCCCTTTTGTAAAGAGGAGGGGTCAACATTTTGGGCGATGTTGTGAGTTGTGTTCAGTGGTGATTCGAACATTCTTTATTTTATTAACTTACTGAAATCTTTTAAAGGTTTTTATTTTTTAATAAAAAATAAGGAGATGTCTGAAGAAAAGGTATTGGTGGAAATGAGTCGAAAAGATTTTGACAAAATCAAACATATGATCGCTGTTTATGCCAAACAGCGCGCTGCGTGTAGGGACTCCTATCATAGAAAACACGATGCAGAACCCAAAAAAAGGATATTCACACATCGGAGAACGGAGACCGTTTGTCCTCAGATGAAATTAGTCACGACATGATGTTAACCGTTGTGTCAAAAATAGTTCTGTGAAAATGATATAAATATTATCAATTGATTATAAAAAACAGTTCACGGGTTTCTTAAACAGGGCACGAGAGAAAATCTCGACTACTGTTTAAGAAAATGTCGATGATGGTGTGATTCACTTTTTATCTTTTTGGAAAGGTATATTTGAATCACACCATGGTCAACATTGGGCGATGTTGCGAGTTGTGTTCAGTGGTGATTCTCTTGAGCATTCTTCCTTATTATTCATCAATACGACGAATAATTACCTTATAATCAAAGATCGACCGGTTTTTTATAAAAAAATAGCCATAAATAAAATACAGTATTACCCAAAGGACGACCGTGATAGTGCTCACTATCACGGTCGCCCAAAGATGGGTTAATCAAAAATTTCTTCACGTAACCAGAGCAGGTTTTGTATAGAAATTTTTGATTGGCAGCATCTTTGGAGCGGTGTTGACTTTCTATTGTCTTTCTTATTCATTGCTGAATGAATAAATCTAATACGTTTTCGGTCCATCAAGACGAGTTTTCCAGATCAGCTCTCACAAAATCCTATCTTTCCAACAACCCGTCTCCTCATCCCAAACGTACGGAAAAGAAGCCTCGTCGTGGTAATCGGATTTGGATATGTTGTCTGAAGCCCACATCGGTTGAAGATTCGTATAATGGAAACACTGGTGCCTTTCTTCTTCCTTATTCAAGTCAAAAACAGCACAAGGTTTGCGGTGATCGATGTGCCATTTTCCCTTATTTTCCCAAGTCATGCCTGGGAGAAATTGTTTTTCCAGGTGTTCTCTAAGCGTTTCCACGTCACACCCCACATATTCCATGGTTCTTTTGGTTTTTGGATTCGAACAACGTTTAAGAGCTTGATACACTCTCGAACGCATAAGTTGCTTTAAATAGCCATTTGGATCACATTCCTTACAGCTTCTCCTCATTATCTTGTGTGTGCAAATACCGGATCCTCCACATTCCGCACATGTATACCTTATTTTGTCATGTGGGCAAAATTGAGATCCTTCACATTCTCTACATGTGCTCCTTATTTTGTCGTGTGGACAAATTTGAGATCCTCCACATTCCCTACATCCTCCCCTTATTCTGTCATGTTCGCAAATAGCTCCACCTCCACATTCCTTGCATTGGCTCCTTCTTCTGCCGTGTTCGCAAATAGTAGATCCTCCACATTCTATACATTGCTCCCTTATTCTGCCGTGTTCGCAAATATCTGTTCCTCCACAGTGCTTGCATCGGCTCCTTCGTCTCTTGTGTGGGCAAATACCTACTCCTCCACAGTCTTTGCATCTGTCCCTTCTTTTGTTGTGTTCACAGTTCCAATCCTTCCCCGACCAGGTCCTTACTTCTCCTTTATAAATGTATTTTTGTCCAACAACCCTATCTGCTTTCTTTGGAGCCTTGAAGATCGTCGCTCGCAACTTGACAATGGATTCTTGCAATTGAACATTTTCAACATTTTCAAGATTTTCATCCGATGGTAGAGCGGTGCTATCGTAATAGTCAGCCATCGTCATTTGCATTTTTTAATATATATACGTTGTTGTATATATAATTCGTTTTTTTTTGAAGCTATAAACTTCAAAGCAATCGTGGGTTTATCCTCCACATTCCCTACATCGACTCCTCATTCTGTTGTGTGGGCAAATTGATCCTCCATATCCCCTACTCATGCCGTGTGGGGAAATACTTGCTCCTCCACAGTCCCTACATCGACTCCTCACTCTGTCGTGTGGGCAAATTGATCCTCCATATCCGTGTAGGGAAATACTTCCTCCTCCACATTCCCTACATCGGCTCCTTATTCTGTCGTGTGGGCAAATTGATCCTCCACGTCCGTGTGGGGAAATACTTGCTCCTCCACAGTCCCTACATCGGCTTCTTATTCTGTCGTGCGGGCAAATTGATCCTCCACGTCCCCTACTTATGTCGTGTGGGCAAATACTTCCTCCTCGACATTCCTTACATCGACTCCTTATTCTGTTGTGTTCACAAATTCGAAATGGCATTTTCTTTACATTGTCGTCGTATATACAATTCAGTTTAGGCTCAAAAAATGATTTTTTTTACTCTTTTTTGAAAATATAAGCTTTTATTCAAGATGAAAGACCTCATACTCAAGAGTTTGATGGATCTGTGTGCGGAAGTGCTCCTAAAGAACTCGGAATATGTGGATGCGTCCAAGCTTCCACAGGAACTCACGGAGGAATTGTCGTACAAGAGTTGCTCTCGCTGGAGAGATCATCGCGAGAGAGATCCTGGAAAGGTGGGGATCAAACCCACGTATAGCTACCATATCAAAGAGCCAGAACGTTTTACTTCAAGGCGGTCGTATGCTAATGAGATTCGTAAATGTCTAAACAACATGTACAGCGTCCATGGTGAAGAAAACAGAATTAAAGAAGTGTATGCACTCTTTGAGTATATGTTGCAAGAAAAACATCTTTTTGAAATCATAGCTTGCGAAAACAGTGGAGGTTTTGGAAAGATAGTGAAGCACAAGTTGATTATCTTCTGGCACAAATACCACCTGGATCGTATGAAGGAGTATTGGGTTCAACTGTTCGACGAACCTTTTCCGAACAAGAAAAAGCAGAAATGGTGCGTTCTCGATGGAAAGAGCGTAGAAGAGCTGTCGTATAAGGAATTGAACTCCATGATATTTCTGTTGACAGAGCATGCCAGCAGATTTACTTCTATGGAAGAGCTTCAGGACAGGTTGCGGGAAGCACTTACTGTGTTTGACGAGTAAACGTATTCTCATATATATTATGTACATAATATATACTGGTCGTGGAAGCGCTACTATGACTTCTAAAATTATATATCCGAGGATATATGTGTATATATTCTAAAAATAGTAGCAACTCAAAATGGAAGCAGCAAGCTATTTCGACTTATTGCCCGAGGAAATATGGCAGCGAATAAATCGGATTGTCAGAGCCGATCCGACCTTTGCGATGATCATGGACTTGCCGTATGAGGTACGGATGCACGTGGCAGTGCAAATGCCTTATCCGGATGTACTACGGTTTTGTGCGACCTCGACAGAAGCGAAGAGAGTATGCGACAACGATTTCTTTTGGAAATGGAAGATAGCATATGATTTTCCGGAAAGCCCTGCTGAAGGACACGAAGGAAGGTGGCGTGAACTGTACAAAACATATTGGAAAGAAGCCGAAGAAAAGCTTCTTTTGTGTGCGATAAAAGGACACTTGGAGTGCGTTGAATCCAAGCTACAGCTTGGCATCGATCCGAATTCTCAAGATGAAGGGGGACAGACAGCTCTTAGTTTGGCTTCTTACTGGGGAAGGGTAGACATTGTTCGGATGTTGTTGGACCACGGCGCCAATCCGAATCTCCAAAATGTTGATAGTCAAACAGCTCTTGATTTAGCTTATAGGAGAGGACACGTAGATACTGTTGAGTTGTTGTTGGAACATGGTGCTCGCAGAGGGTCCTTATTCTTCCTTATGGAACGGTTGGAAGGGTCCAGTTTATCTGAAAACATTTCTCTTTTTTCGTAAAGGGAAGCCTTCTGATCTAAGTGGTGTACAATCAAAGAATTTTGGGAATATCTTGTTCAATAAACAGATTTACATAACAATGTATGTATGTAAATAGGTAAAAAAAAATACAACTACTAAAATGTGGACTCCCCCGGACCCCCCGTTGACGACCTTGACTTTGGAGGATCCAGAGCTAATCCGCCTCGTTTTGGAAAATATGAGTTATCTCGAAATTGTGGATTGGTGTAACGCATCGCCCCATTTTCGCGGGTTGTGCGAAGTTCCCGACTCTCTTATTGGTGAGTATATCTACGAAAGGAGAAGACGGGAAACAATTGGATCTTTTTCTACAGATCATAATGTTCCCGACGGCGTTTTCGGACTGGACGAATTGAGTGTAGATCCAGATTCTTCACATTTTTCATCTCTGAGCATTCGCATTAATGGCCTGTATATGCAAGTAGAAGACGCTGAAGCCATCATGCTCGAAATTATCATACGACAAACAGATGAGGGCGAAGACTTCGACCCGTCGAACTTTATATTTTTTTCAGAAGAAACCGAGTCTGGATCCGTCCAGACTGGAATTGAAATACACGTCGAGAGAGCGATGATATATTCTCGCTTCTACCCTACAGATGAAGAGAGTCCAGGATGGTCCCATGAAACGCTCGTTGACAATAATTTCATCAAGTCGGTTTTTGGAGCTGCCTTGATGGCGTACAGGAGAAACGTTGAGATAGGTGATTACGTTATTTTTTCCGATTACACCGTACATTCTGCGTTCGGAGAAGTGTTCGAAGAACCGTAAACGAGATGTTAACCATTTCTAAGTCTTTCCATTTCATAAAGCAATCTGTCATAATCACCTATCTCTACAATTTTTATATTGAATGTATCTCCATCTAATCTATTGGCAATCCCTCTCGCGTGTCCAGAACCAACCAAAACAACAAATTTGTTATATACACCTTCTTTGGACAAATTCTCAATGTATTTAACGGTCGTCTCATCCCTCACATCCAGAACCATATACCGCAACAGGAAAAAAAGTCCGTAGTTATCGGGATTCCCCGGGTATGTCGCATTGACGATATCACGTATTTCCTGGACATCCAAGGGTACAATTTCTGTTTCCTGTATCCAATTGAGGAATAATTCGCTGGCATTTTTCGCTTGATTTATGTAATAATCATCAAATGTTTCTGGATTTCTTATCAATTGCCTGCGAGCCACATAACCATCGAATTTTCCTGTTATTTCTACTAAATCATCATAATATGTAGAAGGAATAGCATCGTTGTAAGATTCCCATTCTTTTTTGGTTTTAGGAAATCCGAATGCTGACAAAAATCCAAGAGCGGTTCCAATGAGAAAAACTTTATCTGGCAAATCAGCCAATCCTTTTAATGTTTTTACTCCTAAGTGTCCACGTCCACCTATTCTTGCCATTTCAGGGTTTTTTTCCATCATCAAAAACGTAACCAAAAGTTGTAAACTTTGGAATAAGGCGAGTTCGTACGTTACTCCTTCATGACATTTAGGACCCCGAGAATTTTCAATGTATAAAAATATACTGTCATCAACTAAATCACAAATGACCGAATCTACTCGTTTTTCCCACTCTTCATGATCCAGTTTAACAATAACAACTTCAGATGGGCGCGTCAAAACTACTGCATCGGACCGTTTAACTGTACTCATCTTTTAAAGACCACTTTTAATACAATCGAAAAATCAACGTGTGGTTTAACGATGTACTAAAATTATGTATTATGTAAACAAAACAGCACCAAAACGGTTCTCAGAAACATTTTTTTAATATATATACATCGTTGTATATATAATTCTGTTATTATGATTCTAATATGCCTATTGCTGCGATATTCGCGTCTGGGTGTGCATAATATTTTTCCATAGGAGCAGATAATAGCACTTTAGTGGAATTCATATCTTTTAATTTCTCTAATTTACTAATTTTTGGGCGCCAATCATCTCCATAAAAGAAATTCTTTTCTCCTCTCATGGTGTAGTCAATAATGTTTGTGAGGAATTCTGGCACCTCTTTCTTTGCTATTTCTTCAATAATAAATTTTATCGAATCTAAGGAATAGGCTAAATCATAAATTCGTGAATACCAGTTGGGCATTTCTACCAATTCATCCTCTCCTTCGAAAAAATCTCTTTTTCCCACGACAGGCACTTTCCATTTGATTGAAAACCCAAAGTCTCCAATTTTGACAACATACTTTCCTCGGGGGAAGAAGATTTCTCGCCCAAACACCGAATAAGAAAAATATTCGTACCGAAAGTAAGGACTATCTTCGTCGATGATCTGCACAAGAATATTTTCTCCGTGAAGATCATTGTGAGAGATGGAAAACATTTCTTGGTAAGCTGAAATAGAGAACAACAATTGAATGGTGCATGAAATAAAATCTTCTTCGTCCATTTTCTCGGCATACTCTGCAAAGGTTCCATCAACCTTTTCCATAAAAATATATTGATGTGCCGGTAACTTCATAGTGAATTCAGGAGACATTCGCCTCATTTTAGGGTCGAGACAGATGGCGAATCCGTACACTTTGATAAAATTAATAAGTCCATACTCCAACAAAGAACTCACCAGCGAAGCATTGACAAATTCCGAATACGTTTCATCACTGCACAGATAAGATCCTGACTTGAGAACAGTGACTCCTTTTCCATCTAGACGACGAACTTCCATATCTTCATCGGTCAAACACTGGTGATGTTCTGGTGTTTGGGGAATAACAACATTTATCCCTTCGAGTCCCAGAGAATAGCGTGACAACAACCACTTGGAGGCATCTGGATCCGTCGCCTTAACAAGATGAACGCTACGATTATAATATTGAATCACATTCATTGGAATTCCTGTTGAGAGAGAAATTTCCTGATATATAGCATCGATGCTCGTTCCTGTCTCGAATTTCTTTACCTTCAAGCTCAAGCTTGTCTTTATTATTTTAACCACATACTCTTTTTCTTCGATAGTGACAATTTCAATAGCTCCACCTACACCAGTTCCCACTGTTCTTCCACGAATAATAGTTTCTCCAAATTCAAAGCACAATTCAACTTGTTCATTCATCAATTGAACAATCGGTGCTCCCTCATAAACAGCTTCCAAAATTTTCGTTTTTCCATTGGTTAATACCGGAATGGGATCCATTTTACTCTAACAATAAATTTTGACGGTACACATACTCGCAGAGGGTCCTTATTCTTCCTTCTGGAACGGTTGGAAGGGTCCCTGAAAGCATTTCTCTTTTTTTGTAAAGGGAAGCCTTTCTTCTCGGTTCTCCCAAAATTTCAAAAAAATAAGAACCATTGAAAATGGAAGCAGAGAGCTATTTCGACTTATTGCCTGAGGAAATATGGCAGCGAATCAATCGCATCGTCAGAGCCAATCCGAGCTTTGCGTTGATAAAGGAACTACCGCCCGAGATACAGCTGCACGTGGTCTTGCAGATGCCTTATCCAGATGTATTGCGTTTTTGTACGATTTCAAGACAAGCACGAAGAATTTGTGCGGATGAAGATTTTTGGGAAGCCAAGACGAGAAGAGATTTTGGAGCAGAGTACGCACATCCTCCTTGGCCCAGAGAGGGTTGGGAGGCAGACTATCTCTTTAATTTACAAGAGCTGGAACCTGAGTTGATAGATGCGGTAAAACGAGGAGATGTGGAAAAAGTAAGAGAATTGGCTGAATTCGGCGTAGATGTGAATGGCGTACCGGTAGATAGTGTCAGGCTACCACTTGAGTCGCCATTGATGCGTGCAGCAGCTGATGGTTCTGTTGAAATTGCGACAATATTATTAGAAAATGGTGCGGATGTCCACGCTAAAACTTTAAGAATCCGCAATACAGCTCTTAAAATCGCTGTCAACGCAGGAAAGGTGGAGATGTCCAAATTGTTGCTGGATTATGGATCGGATGCCCGGGCTACAAATAGAGTCGGATCGGAGCCTATTAGTGCTGCCTCATTTAATAGTACATCCGTAGAATTGGTCGATATGCTCTTAGTAAGGGGCGCTAATATAAATAATATTGGTCACTCCGGGTTTACGTTGTTACGAAGCGCCTCAGGGATACACAACAACGGAGAATACATTCAAGCATTGATCAATAGGAGAGCAGATATCAACAGTCGCGATACATCGAGAATGTTTGGTTATACTCCTTTGATTGCGGCAACAGTGCGATTAAAAGAAGAAAATGTTCGGGTTTTATTGGAAAATGACGCGGATACCTCCATAACAGACAAGCAAGGCAGAACAGCCTTGGATACAGCGATAACGCCTGGATATCCCAATCCAGCAATTCAGGATATGCTATTGTCAGAAAGCAGGCCCAGAGACTTTTGGGATCACTGATGGTAAGCTGTGGGACAAGGATTGCGTGCAATATGTCCAAGAGTAACCTATGGAGAAAGTTCGATCTTTTTTGGGTCAAACTACTCGAATAAGAGACATTCTCCAGAAAAAAAGAGAAGGGATGACTTCTAAAATTATATATCCATGGATATATATTCATTACCAAATGAAGGATTTGTGCCACCTATTCACCACAACCGGGTTGTCCGTCGGATTTTAGCTTGTACTCGACAACAACTCAACGGCGCCCGTGTTCCCCATCTCAGAAGCCAAATCAAGAGCTGTTTTTCTCCTTTCATCTTTGATCTCCGGATTGGCGCCGTATTTCAACAACAACCGAACAATATCCGTATGTCCGTTTTTAGAAGCTCGCATAAGAGCTGTTGTACCTCCAGGAGTTTGGATATTCGGATCGGCCTTGTGGTAGGGGTTGTCCAACAACAACTGAACGATATCTGCGTTTTTGCTATAAATAGCGTTCATTAGGGCTGTATTCGACCACATATCCTGAAGATTTGGATCGGCGTCGTGTTCCAACAACAACCGAACGATGTGAATGTGTCCCTGCCTTGAAGCGTGTAAAAGAGCTGTATGTCCAAATACACTTTGGATATCCGGTTTAGCGCCGTGTTCCAACAACAACCGAACGATGTGAATGTGTCCCTGTCTTGAAGCGTGTAAAAGAGCTGTATTTCCCTCATCATCTTGGAGATCTGGATCGGCGTCATGTTCCAACAACAACTGGACATTGTGAATGTGTCCCTCAAAAGAAGCCAAACTTAGAACTGTATGTCCCTTTTTATCTTGGTGATCTGGTTTGGCGCTGTGTTCCAACAACAACCGGACATTGTCAGTGTGTCCAGCTTCTGATGCTATCTCAAGAGCTGTAATTCCTTTTTTATTTTGGAGATTCGGATCTGCGCCGTGTTCCAACAACAACCGAGCGATATCCGAGTGTTCAAACGAAACGGCTATCATAAGAGCAGTTTCTCTCTTTTTATTTTGGAAATTCGGGTCAATTCCAAGCTGTATCGAAGATTCGATGCACTCCGTGTGTCTTTGCCTTGCGCACCCAAGAAACTTTTCTTGGACGTCTTGCCAATACTTTTTATACGTTTCGCGCCGTTTTCCTTCTGGACCAACGGGTTTTTTAGGAAAATCGTGTTCTATTTTCAATTTCCAAAAATAATCGGTGCTGCACACTCTCTTCGCTTCTGTTGAGGTCGCACAAAACCGTACTACATCCGGGTAGCGCATCTGAACCGCCATGTGCATCTTCATCTCAGGCGGTAATTCCTTCAACATGTCAACGGTTGGGTTTTCTTCGAGGATTCGGCCATTTCTAAGTCTTTCCATTTCATAAAGCAATCTGTCATAATCATCTTTCTCTACAATTTTTATATTGAATGTATCTCCATCTAATCTATTGGAAATCCCTTTCGCGTGTGCAGAACCGACCAAAACAACAAATTTGTTATATACACCTTCTTTGGACAAATTCTCAATGTATTTAACGGTCGTCTCATCCCTCACATCAACGACCATGAACCGCAACTGGAGAAAAAGTTCTTCGTTTGCGGGATTCCCCGGGTATGTCGCACTGACGATATCAACTATTTCTTGAACATCCAGCGGGACAATTTCTGTTTCCTGTATCCAATTGAGGAATAATTCACCGGCATTTTTCGCTTGATTTATGTAATAATCCAATACTTCTGGATTACTTCTCCATGTTCTTATTTCCCTGAGAGCTACTTGACCATCGAATTTTCCTGTTATTTCTACTAAATCATCATAATATATAGAAGGAATAGCGTTGTTGTAAGATTCCAATTCTTTTTTGGCTTTGGGAAATCCGAATGGTCCCAAAAATGAAATAGCGGCTCCAGTGAGAAAAAATTTATCTGGCAAATCAGCCCCAGCTCTTTTTAATCTTTGACTAGATATATGTCCACGAGCAGCTCTTCTTGCCATTTCAGGATTTTTTTCCGCTATCAAAAACGTAGTCAAAATTTGTAAAATGTGAAATAAGGCGAGTTCGTACGTTACCCCTTCATGACATTCAGGACCCTGACGATTTTCAATGTATAAAAATATACTGTCGTCAACTAAATCGCAAATGACCGAATCCACTCGTTTTTCCCACTCTTCGTGATCCAGTTTAACAATAACAACTTCGGATGGGCGCGGAAGATTTGCTGCATCGGACCGTTTAACTGTAGTCTGTGAGAGATTCGTTTCAAGAAAATGGATCAAGTCCACTTTTCGAAGTCTGGAATAGCCTTTCAAACCGTTCTCCTTTGCAATTTTGCGTAGATTTATAACTGTCAACGCCGAGAAACTCATTGTTTAAAGACTACTTTTAATACAATCGAAAAATATTGGATGTACACAGATTTAGTACATTTGGAATTTGTTGTTCGAGATGGGAAGTTGGATTCTTTACCTGCAGAGATGGTAAGTCACATTCAATCTTTTCTAAAACCGCCAATCAATCCCATGTGGGAACTCTTGAAAAGAAACCCGGATAAGGACTGGGATTGGAGAGTGTTGTCCGCAAACCCGAACATTACTATGGAAATAATCCAAAACAATCCCGATAAGCCTTGGAGTGGGGATGGGTTGTCCATGAATCCAAATCTCACGATGGAAATGATCCTAAACAGTCCTCAGTTTCATGATCCGACTTCTTATTTTTGGAACTGGTATTGGGTGTCCTCGAATACGGGAATTACTTGGGAAGACATCCAAAACCACCCAGAGCTACCTTGGAACTGGAAACGGGTATCAGTGAACGCATTTCGGGCAACAGATACGAATAACTCTCTACTCTCACCTTATAGGTGGTGATTTTTACTAAAATATTCATTCTATGTCAAATTTTATGTGTTATTTACAAAAATTTGATTTTAAGGGGAACTTTTTACATCAAGAAAAATGATATCGATGGCTCTGCCCCAACCGCATCGCCCGATATCGATGGATACATTGCATCTCCGCATTCCTCCTGAGATCATTGTAAAACACATTTTTCCAGAACTTCCTCCAAGGCAAGTTCAAGAATTATGTAAAGCAAAGGTCTATAGATGGATATTTCCCACGTATCTCCCTTTATTGAGAGAAAAATTTGCAACGTTTTCTCTATCCACGTTTCTTTCAAATTTAAACATACATTATGAATCATCTATATTAGAACAACCTGACGATTGGGAAGACCTGATAGACAAACTGGGTCAAGATCTGAGGAAAGACAAAGAACAAGAACAGGAAATTTTCAGAGAAGCCTTTGAATCGTATTGCGGAAGCGCTCATCTCGATGTAGAAGTCATGTTTTTGGACGATATCCGTGATTTTTTGCTTACAGATACGAACCTCGCTTCTGAGCGAAAACTACTGGTGGCTGCCTATTACGGATTGGTTCGAGAAACGGCACGAATTTTAAGAGAGTGGGAACATCGTCCAAATTTAGGCATTGGACCCACGTATCAGAAGTCCTACGCACTCCGATTGGCTTCGGAACACAACCACGTAGGCGTTCTAAGCGTTTTATTGGAAGATGGGCGCTCAGATCCCAACGTTATGGAGGGTCGTGCTATGGAGATGGCCATCCGAAATGGATCCGTGGCAGCTTTACAATGTTTGTTGAAGGATGGACGCGCTGATTTTGCACCCTTGCGACAATTTTTCGAATTGCAACAAATTCTCAAAACGGAAACACCACATTTCCTTGAAATAGTACAGATACTTTTGAAAGATGTTCGTATCGACCCAGATCGAGATTGTGACGTTATTTTCAGCGCGGCAATTACTGTAAAGAACATCCCTATCGCAAAATGTCTATTAGAGGATGGAAGGCTCGATCCAAGCAAACATGGGTGTTTCTACGTGCATGTAGCAAACTGTATCCCTGAAAACGAAAAAATGGTGCAACTGCTTGTAAAGGATCCGCGCGTGCAAGAAGCCCGAAAACGGGGGAAAACGTTTGCAGATGTGTTAGACAAACGAGAAACCATAGCAAAATTCTTTCTCGAACATATCGGGGAAGAAAGGCACAAGGAAGAAGACTTTTTTAAGAACGTGTTAACGAGAGTTTTAGAGGAAAAATGAAAATGTCGTAACGATGTAGACTTACAAATTTTTATGGCTCATTCCTTTAACGAAAAAGATGGGTTGGAATTCATCGATGAAAAAGTGTTTGGACCTCGTTTTTGTGAAACACGATTGATCGATCGAACAACAGGACAGCAAGTACGAGAGTGTGGAAAACGAGCGCTGTGGAAAGCAACTCTCAAGAACAACATAAAATGGAAAAACGACGTCCCTACCTATACCATCGGGTATTATTGTGACGAACACAAAAAATCTGTTGC
>SDBT01007921.1_pt1 | contig 17429 bp, 16 predicted proteins | sample 2277101 | NCBI WGS metagenome assembly SDBT01 (sample SAMN10404973, study PRJNA504765) | marine sediment metagenome | isolation source: marine sediment core GS10_PC15, 103 cmbsf | place: Arctic Ocean: Southern Knipovich Ridge | collected 2010 | reverse complement strand
GATATTCGTCCTTCCGTAATTTGGGTAACATGACCTGCCTCCTTTGTTAGGGTTGTTTCGTAGTATGGCAGATCATAGATCGAAAGTCAAGATAAAACTAATCTAAGTTGCGTTGTAGGGTTAAAAGATGAGGATTCTTTAATATTGTTAATTAAACACGAGAAAATATCAAAATTTAGAAAGTAAGGATATTTCGTAGTGGTTACTTGGGTTATAAATTCGTTACTTATTATATCCAATTTGTGGTTTTCATTTAATACTTTTTTCAAAGCATAAATAACTGTTTTAATTTTATTATTTCTGAAATTATTTCGATAGATTCTATCATACTGGCTGTACTTTTTTAGTAAGTATATCCCAACGTTTAATTTTGAGTCTTTGTTTGAAATGGACTCATATCCATAATCAATATCGATTTCTGATATATTTTTTTCTAAAATATTTTTTATAAAATCCTTCTCTTCATTTATATCTCTTTTTAACAATTCTAATTCATCATCAATTTGTTTTTTACTTTCTATATCTTCAAGATAATTCTTGACAGAAATATGATCCAAATTATCAAATGAAAGCCTTTCAATAACGTATTGGATATATTTTTTTTCGGAATGTCCCACTTTACGGTAGTAATAAATAAAATTCTGTATTTGCGTATTGAAAAACCTTAAAAGATGTTTATTGTTGATATAGGCTAAAGTTTTTGGTATAAAAGCCGATATAAACATCAACACAAGTAGAAAAATAGAATTTTCATTTCAAAAATCACTGGAAAACAGAGAAAAAAGAAGTATAGATAAGAAAAAATAGTATGTGAGGTTTAAACCAATCAAAACTAACTCAAACTAACTCAAATTACCTTTAATTGTCTTAAATCAGGGTTGACTTGTTTTTTAAAATTTTATAAAGTTAATCGTTTATTTTTTACTTGATATTTTGTGTTTCAGCCAAAACTTTATTTTCAGGAGGGCTTATGGCGGACGGGCCCCTATGAAAAAATATCGGAATTACCCCCTTAAATTAATATTATATAGCATATACAATAAAAAAATCTTATTGTCAAGGAATATTTAGCAAGGGTTTTTTTGAGTGGAGCCCATTCAATACTTTTCAAAGAAATTTCGTTTACTTTTATGGAGGAGAGGAGGAGAGAATGTTTCCAATAACTGTAGAAGAAATTGGGGAATTGATTAAAGAAGGTAAGAAAGCTAATAAAGATATATCCAACCTTGAGAAATATCTTGCAGAAAACAAGAAAATCTTTTCTTGTAAAAAGTCTTCCCCCTACAAAAAAACCATAGGCGACAGGGTGATTATTTCTACTGGACCTGTAAACGAAGAGGATTTTGAGTGATACCAATTATAGATAAAGCCTCTATTCTATCTAGAAGAGAGAAAAAAGAACTTGGGCTGTACATCATTGAAAATTGTAAGTGTACTTTACAAGATGTTGATTGGTTAAAACATATAATAATTAGAGATGATGGATTAACAAATTATGCTGGATATTGGACAATTTCTTTATCTAAAAGAGAGAATCGTCTTCATGAACTTGAAACAGCAATAGTATTAAATAGTCGATATTTACTTAGTGTGGTATCTTTTAAAAGAATTCTGGCCCACGAATATGGGCATAATTGGACATTGGGTTATCTATATCATTTAGAAAGAATAAACGATCATTTTAAAGATAAAGCTCCTAGATTATATTACAGAATAAGACGATTAAATTACGACAAAATTAAACCAAATTATAGTAGAGATTGGAAATATTGTGATAAAGAAATAATGGCAGAAGATTATAGAATATTATTCACAAATAATAAAACCCCTCATAAAATGAAAGAACTAACAGGAAATCCCTCATCTGAAGTCGCCTCTTATCTCCAAGCACTTGGCAAACAAAAATGGGAATAATATCTATTCACCCTGTTCGTTTTCAGGATCTTCCATATCAAGTGGCATTTGCTCCATATATTTTGGCAAAGCTCTTTGAAGCAGCCTGTAAAACTGACCCCACCTAGTTGATGCCTTCATAAGGGCAATCACTGCTGAAAGGTGTTCTCTTAGTCTTGGATGTCCAACATCTTCGGTTAGTCTCTGAAAAAGTCGATGCTTGGTTCTCCCCTTTTCATCTCTTGGGGTTAGTCGTTTTAATTCTTCCAGCACACCAGGAGCAAGCCTTTCATATACAAGATCATTGGTATATCTGCCAACAACCCCAGGTCGTTTTACAGAGAATGGAATATATTGCCAATCTCTCAATTTAAACATTTGCTCATAAAATTCATCTGGAAAAGTTTTAGCCCACTTTCTTAATTCTTTTGAAATAAACTTGTCTAAAATTTTATCAAGGGCGTAACGGGCACGATCATATTGATAACCTGTTGCCTCGTCTACCAAGGCGATAATTCCTACTCTTGATAAACCCCTTGTTAAAAGCTCACATTGATAAGCTATTTCTTTTTGCTTATCTGTTAATTGATCTTTTAACTTGTCTCTAGCTTCAAGTATAGCATCACACATTTTAGGCAAAATTGTTGCTTCATAGGCTAAAGCTGGTTTTCCACCACGCCCGGGCCTTATAAACCGCAAAGGGTTTTTTAATTCCATGGCCAACTCTTTGTTTATATATGGTTTTAGCGCTTTTTGACCAACAAAAGACCTCAAAAGTGTTCCATGGGCTTGCCCCAAACCAATTGCTCCTTGCATACCACGACCAGACAATACACGGGTTCCATCTTCAAGAACATAGCATTGAATTAATCTATCTCCGATTTTTAATGGCTTATCTGGTGATCCCCATTGTGCTCTTAATATTTTTTCTTTTACCATATTTACCTCACTGCTCTTTTAAGGGTTAATGAAAAAACGTTAGCGGCATCATCTTTTCGATGATTCCACCTATAGCTGAACTCGTCAATATACTTAGGAAGATAGCGGAGTGAAACCTTGTGGTATTGTCCAATAATTCCACGTTTCAACAGAGCCCAAAACGATTCGATAGTATTAGTATGAATTTCACCGTTAACATACCAAATTGTATGATCTACGGTTTTATGTGGCATCATATGCTTAATGCCAAGATAACCTTTATATTCATCCGTAAATAATGTGGCGTTATTAATATCAACATTTTGCCTAACCAGAGATTTAAGATTCTTAGAATTAAGGGGCTTGTTCTTGAAAACTTCTGCCTTAACAGCACCGTTTCTTTCAACCATGCCAACAACGGGAGTTTTCTTGGTTCCACGCCCACGTTTATTACTACCATCTTTTGTGTTGTTACCTTTGCGTGGTTTGCCGCCGATATATGTTTCATCGGCCTCAACTATTCCGGTTAAGAGTCGCCTTTGTTTGTGTTGTGCCATAGCTTGACGGATTTTCATTGCCATGCGCCAAGCAGTGTCTTTATTGACATTAAGATCACGTCCGAGTTGTCGGGCTGCAATTCCTTTTTTGGCATTGATGATTAATGTAATTGCAAGAAACCATTTTTGAAGTGGCAAATGTGTGTGATGAAAAATTGTCCCTACCGTAACCTTATAGCTTGTGTTACAGTTATTACAGTGATACCTTTTTTCTTTCGGCATAGGTGTTGAATTGCCAGACTTACAGTAAGGACATTTCGGGGTGTTGCCCCATCGAACTTTTTCGATGTGAGCTATGCAATCATTATTGGCGGGAAACTGTTCGTAAACTTTGACAATATTCATAGCTTTCTACCTCCTTATGGGACAATATAATCACTATAAATATGTTTGTCAAGTTTTTTCTTCTACCTTAAAATGGGACATTCCGTTTTTTTTTATCGATCTTTTTTTCAAAAATTAAATCAATATCCTGTCCATGAATTATAATTACTTTACGTTTTCTCCCATATGATAAAGACTTCATAAAGTTTTCAGTCAATTTATTTCTAGAAATAAAGATACCCAAAGTTCCATCTAGCTTCGTATCGATCTTCCCAATAAAAGCAAATAAATCAGAAGCTGCAATATCAGCGGCCGCCCATTTGACTTCTAAAAGGAAAAATCTATTGTCTATTTTAATTGCACCATCAATTTGCTGTGATCGATTATCTGATGTATGGTATGAACGATTAATTAAAACTTTTTCATCTTCAAAAATATCATTTATTAGACTCTCAAATAATCTCCCTCGTTCTCTTTTTTCTTCAATAGTAGATCTATCATATTTTTTTAGTTCTTCAAATTGTGTAACATATTCATTTTTCATTTCTATTAACCTTCCCATTTTATTTATTTTGCATCAAGACAAGCACTTCATCAATTTCTTTAAATTCGCTTACAAATTCAGCTTCTGCTTCGAAATGATAAGAAATAAACCTAAAACCTTTTGGTTCTTTGCGGTTATAGAAATAACAGGCGTTCTGTGCTGTTTTTGGAGACTCCATTACTTTAATAAAAGGTAATAATTTTAATGCGATTTGTTCTTCTTGGCGTATAAAATGCAAAAGGCCATACTCTAAAGGTTTTCTTGATTTAAATGAAACTGTTTCAAAAGGAGTTCGAGTACCCATTATTTTGTCTGCAGAAATATGAAATATACCATCGATAAATTTCATTCCATGTGGTTGAATTAGGTGGTATCGGTCCCAGATATCACCAAAACATTCTCTTACTCCTGACAAATAACTTTGCAGAGTAACAAGTCTTTCATGTGCAACTCGATCACTAACAACTCCTCCATGTCCTCTCCAATTATTGCGAAGATTATTAGTGTCTTTAAGTACAGCGATTAATTTTGATGAAAAAAGCTTGTTCAATATATCTATATCAGAGATTCGGAAAAGATGCTCACGTACAACAGGCTCTTGTTCCTTATTATTCAACATTTTCCGTGCTTCTTTTGAAAGACATTCAGCTACATTAACCCATGTGCCAAATGTGCTTCTATCAAATGAAAGTCGGTTTTTTGCCAGTTGCTCACTGAATTTGGCTTTAACTTGATCAAACAAGTTTGGATCATTTTGGAAACCACTTAAAAGGAATGTAGCCATAAATTCGGCTAACGCCTCAAAAAAATGATCTAAATATTCATATTTTCGTCGTATATTTCCATTTGCAGCATGATATGCCCATAATATTGAGGCCAACGGGAAAGGTAAATTATCAAGCCAGTCTGTAAATCGATCTTCTTTGTTAACCTTTTCGATTTCCTTCTGTATAACCGATAAATCCCGTGGTTTTGACCAAATTCGATTCTGAAGCTCCTGCAGTTCACTTACAAGGTTACTTATTCTCGTATTTGTTTCTTCTGTTTGAATTTGTGTTTTAAGATCTGGCAAGTATAAATTCATTTGTGCTAAAGAAGTCCTGGTTATCTTTGGGATAGCCGTTCCCGAGCAAGCGCCCTCTCTGATAACATGTCCAAGCGGTGTATTAAAAAAACTAGAAACATAATAAGACGTCGCTATTTCAGAATCTATAACAAGCTGGGCATAATTATGTGGTTTAAGAGTTGTTTCTTCAAGTGATGATACGGCATTACTACGCCCGATCAGCGGCAAATAAACTGAATTCGCTTTTTCCCCAAAAGTTTGTTCACTTGAATCTCTAGAAGGCCTTACATAGTTTATTTCTTTTGTAATCGTTGTTATAGGAGCTGGCTTAAGACCTATTCGGCTTGCCATTCTATCAATCTTTTCTTCAGAGACCAGTGTATGGTATCCTTTAAAAACTTTCGGATCAACAACCTTGCCTAATGCCAATTCCTTTCCGTCCGTTCTTTTAGACAGGTTTTCAATCAACACTTTATTTCTTGCAAGATTGTCTGACAATTCACCCACAAATATAGGCGTTGAATTTCCTTTGCGAATTATGACAAGTGCAGATCGAAGCATTGTTTGAGGCGCAAATGCCCCAGAATAGATTGCAATAAATGCTTTTAAATACAAGTTGAAATTGTTTAGATTATTATAAACATTATTCCTGCGGCTGGTTGTGATGAATGACAAAGGAACAGTAAATATGCCAATTCCGTTTTCAGATAATCGTAAGCATGATTTTAAAATAACCAGATGCCCAACATCATCCCTGATTTCTGTAATACCTTTATTAGATTGAAATGTTGTAGCTTGAGGCCTGACGCCCCATGGCAAATTGCTTACAATAACATCAAATTCACTTTTTATTTTATCAAGGTGAACCAAAGGATCTGTTATTAGCCATTTAATATTTTTTCCAGGATCGAGAAATTTCGCAACCTTAAAATAACTTTCATTTGGCTCTATTCCTTCAGATATATCAGGTTTTAAATTTGTTGAAAGAGGTATGAGTAGCGACCCAAGCCCAGCCCATGGATCTAAAATAGATTTTACATCTTGACCAGATAGGTATTCAATTATGAACTCGACAATAGCAGCCGGGCATAATCCTTCGGTTACGCGAGGCCCCATTCGGTTGGCAATCTTTCTCAAATCATCGAAAGTAAGAGATATATCGTTTTCTTGGGCAAACTGAAAAATACTTGAAATATCTCCAAGTCTATTTATCATTTGGCGAGATCCACGATTTTGATCCAATAAAGACCATAAACGCGTTAAATTTTCATCACTCATTTGCCCGCCCCTTTGTTTTTGTATTCAACGAAAATTCTTTTGATATCTTTCGAATCAATCAAGTAACAGCTTCCTCTGAACGTATTTGTTCATATACCTGCTTAAGTAAAGTTTTTCCCACGACTTGCTGAAAATCTTTTTCATTCATAAATTTGGCTGCAATTTCTTCATTCTGTTCCATTCTGTCGATAAAAAGATCTTCAAGAGTTTTGCTAAAAACATAGCCGAAATTTTCCATTGTATTGGCCACTGCAACCTGGCGAAGTTCTGGATCAGCGACGGCATCTTCACGGATGGAATCGAAAAACAACTGATCTGCCGGTTTGAAATCTGTACTGAATCGATCATTTAAAATGTCAATCAGTTCAGACAAATCTATGGTTTCACTATGACTGGCACCTGTTCCCACAGAGGTTGGGCCGGAAATATCCCATTTCTTGCTTTTTTCAAGAATAAGTTCTCCTTCACTAATTTTTTCAAGACGGTAATATTTTAACGCCACTTCGTCATCGAAATGATACACTGGCCCACGAGGCCCTTTTGGCAGCTTGGATAAAAGGAAGCGGATATAAGAATAAAGTTTCTCAAGATCAGAATCCCGAAACGGGATTACCTGTGAAAGGAACGAGTAAAGATTTCTATAAGCAACCAGCACTTTACGAAATTCTTCTTGGGTTTCTTCATCGAGCTGGTTAAATCGGTTTACAGTCGGATCAATACAAGCGTTCATTTTAGCATGATCGGTTGGCATTTGTTTTGCCGTGGGTTTGTAGAATATCTTGGCGAATTCCTCAATTTCAGCCTTGTAATATACCTGCTGAGCGTCAAGACGGGCTTGCAATTCGTACAGTTGTCTTGGTTCGGCACGTTCTCCCACTGTTGTCTGTTCGTAATAAGGCTGAAATGCATCAATGATTTCTTGAGTTTCATTCACAAAATCGAGAACAAACGTACCCTCCTTGCCCGGATGAGTACGATTTAACCTTGACAATGTTTGAACTGCCTGTATTCCTGCCAAGCGTTTATCCACATACATCGTGTGCAACAGAGGCTGGTCGAAACCGGTCTGGTATTTTTCGGCAACAAGCAAAACCTGATACTCATTTGAATCGAATCGTTCCGGCAACTCTTTTTCCTTGATTCCTTTGTTCATTCCAACTTCGGTGTATTCTTTTCCTGGAATATCTGGATCTTGAACAGTGCCAGAGAAGGCAACCAGCGCCTTAATGCCTTCATAACCCTTTTCGGCGATATATTTATCGAAAGCCTGTTTGTATCGAACTGCATGCAGCCGCGATGAAGTTACCACCATGGCCTTTGCTCTGTCCCTGATTCTATGCTGTATGAAGTATCGAAAATGTTCCACCATCACTTCTGTTTTTTGGGCAATGTTATGCGGATGTAGGCTCATAAACCTTGCCAACGCACGCGCTGCTTTCTTTTTATCCACCTCGGGATCATCTTCAATGGCCTTAATAAGACGGAAATAGGTTTTGTAGGTTGTATAATGTTTGAGGACATCGAGGATAAAGCCTTCTTCAATTGCCTGGCGCATGCTGTATAGGTGGAATGGCAAAGGATTGCCATCTGGCTCAACATTTCCGAACACTTCCATGGTTTTGTATTTAGGGGTGGCTGTGAACGCAAAGAAGCTAATATTGGGCTGTTTACCGCGTTTAGCCATGGCACGAAGGATTTCCTCTTCGTAATCTGGGAGTCCCTCTTCCTCGGCCTTGGCTTTGGCTTCCTTTTTGATGGCTTCACCAGCCAATACACCTTTTAGTTCTGTTGCACTTTCCCCGCCTTGGGAACTGTGCGCTTCGTCAATAATGACGGCATATTTTCGATCAGGCAGCGCCCCGATCTTTTCGGTAACATAGGGAAACTTTTGCAGAGTCGTAATTACTATAGGAACACCGGTGGAAAGCGCTTCAGCGAGTTGGGTTGAATCAATGTCAATCTTTTGAACCACGCCTGATTTATGTTCGAATTGATAAATAGTGTTCTGCAACTGTTGGTCAAGAACAAGCCTGTCAGTAATGACAATTATGGAATCAAATATTTTATCATCCTGATCGTTGTAGAGAGTTGACAGACGATGGGCCAGCCATGCAATGGAATTGCTTTTGCCGCTTCCTGCGGAATGCTGAATCAAAAAGTTGTTACCAACTCCATTGTCACGCGCAGATGACACTAATTTTCTAACCGAGTCCAACTGGTGGAATCGGGGAAAGATCATGGTTTCCTTTTTGATGCTCTTACCACCGACTTTTTTGACTTCTATTTGGAGATGGATGAATCGGGCCAAAATATCAAGAAAGCTGTCACGCTCTAAAATCGCTTCCCAAAGATATGCTGTCTTATATCCCCCTGGATTCTCCGGGTTGCCCGCGCCATTGCCATCGCCAAGGTTGAAAGGCAAAAAATATGTGGATTTTCCAGCAAGCCGAGTGGTCATATACACTTCATCTGTATCCACGGCGAAATGTACCAGCGACCTTTTTTTGAATTGAAAAATTAAATCTTTTGGATCTCTGTCAGTTTTGTACTGGTGAATGGCGCTGCGCCAGGTCTGCCCGGTCATAGGATTTTTAAGTTCAGCAGTTGCTACCGGAATACCGTTGAGACAAATTGCCAAATCCAGTGATTTGTTGTGTTTATTGCTGTAATATAGCTGACGGGTAATGGTTAACCGGTTAGCTACGTAAAGCTTCTGGGTTTCGGGATTGAGACCGCTGGCAGGTGCAAAATAGGCCACACGGAATAATTTGCCAAAACATTTGAATCCGTGCCTTAATACCTTTAGGCAACCTTCATGTTTTGAATCCAACGCTTTGAATAGATCATCCAAAAGCGTTTCTTCTGCTTTTTCTTTCTGAATGTTTTTTAAATATTGCCATTCATTAGGTTGGGTTTCCTGGATAAACGGGATCAGCACTGTGGGGTCAATAGCTCGAACGCGGTCAAAGGTATCCGGGTTGCCATTAAGATAGCCGCCATCATTTAGAAGATGATACTCAATAGCAGTTTCAAAGGCTTTTTCAGTGTGGTTGGTAGGCATGGAGGCCTCCTGGGATTTTGCCTTTTTCAATTGGAATAGAAGTTCATCATACAGCGTTTCTCACATCTATTTTTCCAGTTACGACTGCTGAAATTAGTGCTTTACGGTATTCAGTTAAATGAGTAATCGAGCCCTTTATCTTTTCTATTAGAGAATCTATTTTCACTGTTACTCTATAGAGGTGGATGGCAATGTTGCGCTGTTCTTCTATTTCGGGCAAAGCAATATATAACCGATGAATATGATTCCTATTTAATGTTCCTACTGCAGTTCCTTCACTTAAATATTTAACATCAATGGTTTTTAATAGATAATATCCAAATTTAGGTACAGCCCTTATGAAAGATTTCACATAAAGGGCCGTATTGTGCGCCCAAAAGTTGCTTTCAATGTAATTCAGTTCTCCAACACTCCCGCTCCTACCTACTGTAATGGATGGGCCTTCTGTTGTATATTTATCATGAAATCCAATTACACCGTTAGATGCACAGACTGGATATTCCCCTTCAATAAATAAATTTGCTGCTAAATCGTGGCCTCTTTGCAGCACCATGGCATACTTGAAACGAAGAATCTTCCAATGCACCGGAATCTCCCCAACCCAATCAATTCCCGAATCTTTCATTTTAACGCTGGAATCAAGTCCTTTAGTAACAGCATTGCTGATAAGTGTTGCACGTTTTTCCTGTAAAAGTTCGACTTGTTGTTCTTTTTTTGAAATCAGGGTGTCAATAAGATTGGTTTCGCGATCAAGAAAGATTGTAATAGAGCACTGTTCATCAGAAGGAGGTAACAGTAGAGGGAGATTTCCAATAAATTCCCAATTTGCTCTAGGCATTTTTGCCCCGTATGTAGATGAATCGATGATTGAAATAAAATCACGATTAAGCATGTAATAAAAAAGATAATCTTGCGCAACTGTCTTCGAGCGTAAAACAAGCAATTCCCCTGTACAGATTCCATCCTCTTTTGGCCGAAGAATCTTTGCTAAATAAGGTCGTAATTTCCCGAAAAGTACATCTCCCGGCTTAAAACGATTTGCCTGGCCATCACTCGTAATCTGATTATTATTTGGAATAGGTCGTCCAGTCCATGACTCAATATGTTCAAGGCCTGTATAGGGCAATTCAGCTAATCGCCCGTCATATTTTTCGTTAATGTGAGGTGCACAGTATTTCAGTCGCTTTGTTCCCCAATGCCCTGGGATTTCTCCTATCCATTCTTCACCGGAGTTTTTGTATTTAGGATAGGCTTGTCCTTTCATACAGTCACCTCTGCCAACATATCTGCAATCTTTTTTTCAGTAGCCTTCAGATCATTTTCTATCTCATCGAGTGGCCTTGGAGGTGCGTACCTGTAAAAATACCGGTTAAAATTGATTTCATATCCTATCTTGGTCTTACTTTCGTCAACCCAGGCGTCTGGAACATGGGGCAATACTTCTCTGACCATGTAATTTTCAATTTTTTCTTTTAACGGAACTTTCTCGTAATCCCGAAGTTCAGGATCAGGTTCAGGATTTCCTTTCTTATCAGTGCAGATATCGGCTGTTTCATCTCGTTCCGACAGTGCCAACAATATTGCCTTGAAAAGTGCAGCAGGTATTGAAAGTCCCGCCTCTTTGAAGATCCCCTTCAATGTATCTCTAAATTTATCTCGATTTTTTACGAGTCTTTTTAAAATAGGGTTTTCCAGAACATTCAAAATGTCCTGCTGCAGCTTTAGTCCCACAGCGATTTCTGCTTCTGCTTTTTTCTTGTCCTTACGTTTTTTGCTCGTAGCTAAATTTGCAAATGCTTTTGCTTCCTGAACTCTTTCAAGCCGTTCATTGTTAACAACGAAATTTAGCCGCAAAGGGCGCTCAACTGTAACCCGATAATAACCGAAGTCTTCATTGTCAAAAATTTTAACAAACTTGCCCTTCCGATAATTACCGTATAGGCGGGTAATATCATCGCGTTGGTCATCTCCGATTTCATTACGCTTATTCCCAAGGCTTTTTCTCATCTTTTTGAATAAGCTTGTACCGTCAATCAATTGAATTTTGCCTTTGCAATGTTTCTCTTTGCGATTAGTGACAATCCATAAGTATGTAAAAATGCCGGTATTGTAAAATAGCTGATCGGGCATTGCTACAATGGCTTCAAGCCAATCATTTTCGATGATCCATTGGCGGATATTGCTTTCGCCCGATCCGGCTGATCCGGTAAACAAAGGCGACGCATTAAAGACAATTGCAAGACGGTTTCCGCCTGCTGCCGGGGCTTTCATCTTGCTTATCATGTGCTGCAGAAACAAAAGTGATCCGTCATTTATTCGGGGGAGTCCTGCTCCAAAGCGTCCACCGTAACCCTGCTCATCATGTTCCTTTCTAATAAAATCGGCCTCTGGTTTCCATTCTACTCCAAAGGGCGGATTTGCCAGCATGTAGTCAAAGGTTTTATGAGTAAATTGATCTCCGGTGAAGCTGTTACCAAACTGAATATGATCGATATTTTGCCCTTTGATCATCATGTCCGAACCGCATACGGCATAAGCTTGGGCGTTATAGTCCTGACCAAAAACTTCCAGCCTTGCATCAGGATTCAACTCACGCATGTAATCTTCAGAAACTGAAAGCATACCGCCTGTGCCGCATGCAGTATCAAAAAGCGTCTTCACAATTCCTTTGGTTGTGAGAATGTCGTTATCTGGCAAAAAAATCAAATTCACCATAAGCCGAATGACTTCGCGTGGAGTGAAGTGATCTCCAGCTTCTTCATTGCTGGCTTCATTAAATCGCCTGATAAGCTCCTCAAAAATGTAGCCCATTTCGATGTTGGATACTTTATCAGGATGAAGATCAATTTCACAAAACTTGGATACGATCAGAAATAGGCGGTCGGCGCTTTCAAGTTTAGCAATGTGTTCTTCGAAGCCAAAATGTTCAATTATTTCTCTGGCTCGGCTTGAAAACCTCTTGATATAATGCGTCAAATTTGCAGCAATGTTATTTGGATCACCCTTTAGCTTCTCAAAAGTGAATTTGCTTGTGTTATGAAATGCCTGGCCTGCAACTTTATTCAGGATTGGTTCAAGATTCTTTACTTTTCCACCTTTAAGACTTTTAAACTTATTAAGTACCTTGTCTTTCGTAGGTTCTAAAACACAGTCTAGTCGGCGTAACACTGTCATAGGCAGCATGACATCTTTATATTGATTAGGCCGATATGGCCCTCGCAGCAGATTGGCAACAGACCAAATAAAACTTACTTTCTCTCCGAAGTTGTTCACGTTTTATCCTCTTTCTATAACGTTGAATATTTTTGTGTAGATATTTGGGGGCTTTAATGTTGGGAGAAAAATCTCATTGTTTTATGTGTTTAATTGTACTGTAAAACGAATGCCTACTTCTTTTGCGAAATCAAAATCATTCATCCAAGGTATATTTAGGGCAATACAAACATCAGGGATTTTAATTCGACTACTAATTGAACCAGCCGGTGTTTCTTTTGTAACAACAACTGCATTTTCAGCAATCGCAAATGCAATAACCCATGGATCAGCAATAGAACGCTGTTTTATGCTGTCAACCAGCCTCCCGTGGTTGGCCATTATTCTTCGTAAATGTTCTTGGACTTCAATCGTAATTTCTTTGAATAAGTATGGTTTGTCTTTAATCCATTTTTTCAAGCCGTCATCGATTTTTTCAATTTCTCTTTTAACCTCTACCGGTGAAAAGATAGTACCTTGTTTCGCCAAATCATTAAGAACTTGCCAATATTGAGGGCATAAATCCATTGAATAATATCGATTCCATCCCTCGATAAACACGCCCGTATCTAAACAGTAACATTTCATTTTGGCAGAAACCTTATTCTATTAAAAAGCCATGCCAGCAGCAGAGGCAAGACGCTGTATATTACTTACCTTTACGTCAAGAAGGCTCGAAGCATCGCGCCCAGTAATTGCACCACTCTCAAAGGCGCTAATAACAGTTTGAGTGAATGAATAACCGTTATTGAAAACTTTCTTGACATAGTATGAAGGGCCACCTTCTGCTGACTTCATCCTTTGGCGCTCTTTTTCTTTATATTTTCTCCATCTGTTTTGGTAAAATTCTCGAAGTTCAAGATACTTTTCATAATCTATGTTGCCATCATCCAATAATCGTCTAGAAATAGCCTCTTCGCTGATTTTAAACATGTTAGATATATTTTCTATTTGTTCCTCTATTGATAAAGATGCGTTCTGGTCACGCCAGCTTTTGTTAAATAATGTTCGATCTAATACAGCTTCAGACGCTACTCTGTTGCAGAAAATTTCTATTTTTTGCGATTCGTCTCTGTGATTTTTTTCGAATGGTTCTAGGTTTGAAATTCCGCTTTGATTAAGCCATAGATGTGCCAGTTCATGTGCGAGTGTGAAAATTTGGGCAGCGATGGCATCATCAGAATTAATAAAGATAAAAGGTGCGTATTCATCACATAGGATAAACCCCCTAGCTTCTTTTACATCAATATTCCCTTGACGAAAAATAATGATGCCATCACGCTCTGCTCTATCTATCCATAAACGCAGGGCTTCATTTCTTGCGTGGCAGTTGATTTGTTCTTTCGGGGAAAGATTTAATTTTGAAAGGATGAGACGGCTGATATCCTGTGGATTATCATTAAGCGATGATGATCCGACAAAGGAAAGTTTTATATCGCCTTCTTCAATGAGAAATTCCCGCATCCATTCTTGTCGGAATTTTGCGGTGCGTATTAGAAGGGCCAGTTCTGGGCTGTAATCAGGTTCATAATCGACTGGCAAAATTCTAAAATCACGCAGAGTATCAAATTCCTCTGGAGGCTCCGGGAGGTAAAATACAGCTAATGGTCTTTTGTAAACTTCAGAAGCTTTACGAGCCTGTGGTATAGTAGGTCGTGATGTTCCCGTTTCCCATGCTTCTATTCCTTCCTTTGGACGTCCTATTTTCTTGGCGGCTTGTTCAGTACTTAATCTGGCCTTTTCCCTGGCCCAACGCATTAATGATGGGGTAATTAAAGCCTCGATCCTTGCCACCGGCGACCTCCTTTTTTCAATGAATAGTAAGGAATTTGGTGAAAATATGATTTTTCCATTTATACATGAAAAATTCACAGACTTCAAGGTGGGATTAAAAACAACTATTTCTTTTGGCTCGAATCGCCATCCATCTTTTTCTCAAGTTTCCTCCGTTCAGTATCCTTCAGCCCCTCCTCATATGCCTATCCCATAGCATTTCCAAGAATTACAGCATCTTTCATGGTAAATTCATCATCGCACAAATCATCCCTGGTAAGGTCATCTTCAATTCCGCTACCATTATCTAAAGCTTCGTCGCTTCGTCAGGTCGGACCAAGATAACAGTTTGATTTGATGCAGAGTAACGAAAAAACAGGGCTGATTTTATGCTTAGGATGTTGTTTTTGCCATGGGAGTTAGTTATTTAAGAAAGGGGATATGAAATGCTGAGGAATAGGCATTACATTTTTGGGAATGTTTGGTCTATCAACCACTACTGTCATAAGCCACATTGGTTTGGTCCACCCGAAAACACAGATGAAAAGTCGGGACAATTTCATAAGTCAATGGACCCTTGCTTACAGAAATTATCGATGAATATTCTACAAGAATAAAGACCATTGCTGCTATAAGAAATGAAACAGCTCATGGTCAAAAAATGATAATAAAGGATTTAAGAGAATATCAAAAATATGAAGATTCAGCATTATTAGTAATGCATGATCTTGCAATTAATATAATAGGTTATTTAGAAAATAATAAGTATATTAAATAGGTTATAGATATCAACCGTATTTAGACAGATGGCAAAAACGGGCGCTTTTCCCACTGCGATTTACTGGTTCACTTCAGGCAGCCCGTTAGATCAACCCCTAAATCAGGTTTTTTTCGAGATATGAGCATGGCAATTGCCGTCTATACTGGCAATATTGGATTGTAATTGCTTTCTGTTAACAAGTGAACCCCTAATAACCTTCTCAAATCTTCATTATCATTTTTGTCAAATATCTTTTTTTTCACGATATTATATTCTTTGAAATATTCTTTTATAAGTTTGTCTATTTCGTTATCAATCCTCCTGAAAAGATCTTTTGAGTTGCAAAATGAATATTGGTTCCCCCAACCCATTAAAATATTATTTATTTCCTGTAATGTTTTGATTAATGAATAATCTTGGCACCATGAATCTGAATTTATCATTTTTAACTTTTGTCCACGTTCTGATAACAAATTTCTAATTTTCTGTTTTAGCTCCCTTCTTTTTTTTCTGCTGGGATGAACGAAACTTTCATTAATAAAGCAACCCAAATATTCTAAGCCATTGAATATTGAGCCTTGCGTGGCTTTGCCACTACTATCAGTTGGTAAGTAAACATCCATATCAAGTTCTTTAAGTATTTTTCTACATGACTTAAAAGCTTTTGACACTACCTGTGGACTTTTACCTAAAATAATAAAATCATCGATATATCTTAAACAGATATAATCATCCGGTCTGGAATTTAACTCTTTATCAAAGTCATGAAGAAGAACATTGCCGAACAGAGGAGATAGGCAGAATCCTTGAGCTACACCGAGTTCATAACTTGGAAATAAGTCTGCCTTTGCCCCCAATAATGAAAGATTCTCTAATTCGGTTTTAGATGCTTCATTCAGAATATAATTTAATGATTGGTCGGGCAAAAGGTTTACTAAAATATCAATGACTTGTAGTCTGGGAATACGTGTGAAAAATTTTTTAATGTCAGATGTAACATAATATCTAAAATCAATGTTAATTGTCCTACAAACATACTCAATTGCATCGCGTACACTTTTGCCTTCCAAACCTCCAAAACTTGTTGGGATATTAACATATCCTGAAACATAGTTTTGTGCTTGAATTACATCTAGTATACTTCTTTGTACTATTCTGTCTTTAATATCAGCTACAACTATAGGCCGCGCGTTTTTTTTCCCGGGCTGTATACAGGTACGCCCTTTACCGGATTAAACTTAAATTTATCCTTTTGTAATTGTCTCTGGATTCTTTTTAACCGTCTATCAGCATCGACACTAAATTCTTTTACCGCCTTTTGGGTCTCAACCGATTGTGATCCAATACCGTTTTGGTAGACTTTTTTCCATGCTTTGGCAAGATTTGAAATTGTACGTATGTGAAAATATAGGTTTTTGGGCATAAGGAAGGCTCTGGCTTATGAGTACCACCGGTTCACTGAACTCTACCGCCAAAATTAAAAAACATCCTGTGAGTGAAACATTATCTGTTTCGACCCGTTCAGTGTTCAATGCAAATGTTGACATTGAATGTTCGTGCGCCACCTTGACTCGGAGGGTAAATGACCATGACCCAACCAGCAAGGCAGCCAGGATGATTAAAATAATTTAGTACATCTTGTTGTTATTGTCAAGCCAAATACAATATATTGCGTTTCAGTACAGTCCGATTAAGCTGATCAAATTTATTTTTCAAATAAAAAAGGTGTGCTAAAATCTACTCTCTAACCGCCTTTTGATTTCAAAAATAAACAATACTATTTTTTACGGAATAGAGAAAACCTACCTACCTTAACAGGATGACGAGACAAACGGTGATATGTAATGGAAATCACAGCCACACCCAACCATGTGATAAGAGAATAGTATCATGAAATCCCGGCAAGGGAGCCATTGAGAATCCCCACTCATTGACTGAATTTGTGATGTGCCAAATTAACAATACTTGCATATACTTAATTTTGCCCGATTTTCAGTATACTA
>SDBT01007920.1_pt1 | contig 17430 bp, 10 predicted proteins | sample 2277101 | NCBI WGS metagenome assembly SDBT01 (sample SAMN10404973, study PRJNA504765) | marine sediment metagenome | isolation source: marine sediment core GS10_PC15, 103 cmbsf | place: Arctic Ocean: Southern Knipovich Ridge | collected 2010 | reverse complement strand
AGCGCCTGCAAGGCCGCCGGCGTCAAGCCCATCCTCGGCATGGAGGCGTACATCTCCCCGACGACGCGCACCGACAAGTCGATGGGCAACATCGCCACGGCCGCATACCACCTGATCCTGCTGGCCATGAACGAGACCGGCTGGCGTAATCTCATCAAGCTGTCCAGCCGGGCGTTCCTGGAGGGGTTCTACTACCGCCCACGGATCGACCGCGAGCTGCTGGCCGAACTCAACGAGGGGCTCATCTGCACGACCGCCTGCCTGGGCGGGGAGGTGCCGACCGCCCTGCTGGCCCGGCAGGCCGACAAGGCCGAACGCATCGCCCGAGAGTATCTCGACATCTTCGGGCCCGAGAGATTCTTCATCGAGGTGCAAAACCAGGGCCTGGCCGACCAGGATGCGACCAACCCGCCCCTGGTGGCCATGGCGGAGCGGCTGGGGGTCGGACTGGTCGGCACCAACGACGTGCACTTCCTCACAGCCGAGGACAAGCCCAGCCACGAGGTGCTCACTGCCATCTCCACCGGCAAGAGCCTCGCCGACGGCGGCGCGTTGAAATACTCCCCCGAGCTGTACTTCAAGGACCCCGCCGCCATGCGGGCCGCCCTGAAGGACATGCCCGGCGCCGCCGACAACACCATCCGCATCGCCGAGATGTGCAACGTGACGATGGACTTCTCCGCCAAGCACCTGCCCGGGTTCAAGACGCCCCACGGCGAATCCGCGAACGACTACCTCCGCCAACTCTGCCTGGAGGGTCTCCAGCGGCGCTTCGGCGACAAGATCACCGACGAACACCGCCAGCGACTCGACCGGGAGCTGGAGGTCATCAATGGCAAGGGGTACAGCTCCTACACGCTGATCGTGAACGACTTCGTCCAGTACGCCAAGGCGAACAACATCCCGTGCAGCGCCCGCGGCAGCGGCTGTGCGACGCTGATGGGCTACTGCCTGGGGATCTCCGATGTGGATCCCATCCGCTACGGGCTGCTGTTCGAACGCTGGACGGACCCGCAGCGGGACGAAGACCCGGACTTCGACATCGACATCTGCCAGGAGGGCCGGGGGAAGATCATTCAGTATACCCGCGAGAAGTACGGCCACGTGGCGCAGATCATCACGTACGGGACGCTCAAGGCCCGTGCCGCCGTCCGCGACGTGGGCCGCGTGCTGGACATTCCACTGGCGGAAGTGGACGCCATCGCCAAGAAGGTGCCCGCGACGCTGGGCATGACCCTTCAGGGGGCGCTGACGACCGAGCCCACACTGCGAGAAATGTGCGATCGCGACCCGCGCGTGCGGGCCCTGTTCGAGCACGCGATGAAGCTGGAGGGCCTCTCCCGCCACGCCGGGGTACACGCCGCCGGGGTGATCGTCGCCGACGAGCCGCTGGAGCAACTCGTGCCGCTCGCACGCCAGTCCGACAGCGACGAGGCCATCACCCAGTGGGACGGGCCCACCTGCGACAAGATCGGCCTGATGAAGATGGACTTCCTCGGGCTGCGAACGCTCACGACCATCCAGCGGGCGCGGGACCTGGTCCGCGAGGCGACCGGCAAGGACATCGACCCCGAAGAGCTTCCCCTGGACGACCCGAACGTCTTCGAAGTCTTCCGCCAGGGCCGCACCGAGGGCATCTTCCAGTTCGAGTCCGGCGGCATGCAGGACCTGCTGCGCAAGATGCTGCCGGACCGGATCGAGGACCTCTTCGCCGCCAACGCCATGTACCGCCCGGGGCCGATGGAACTGATCCCCAGCTACTGCGCCCGCAAGAACGGGACCGAGGCCGTCCCGTCGGTGCATCCGCTGGTGGACGACATCCTGGCCGAGACGTACGGCCTGATGATCTACCAGGAGCAGGTCATGCAGGTGCTCAACCGCCTGGGCAAGCTCCGCCTCAATACCGCCTACACGCTCATCCGGGCGATCTCCAAGAAGAGCGAGAAGATCATCGCGGCGGAGCGGCCGCACTTCATCGAGGGGGCGCTGGAGAACGGCATCGACAAGGCCGAGGCCGAGCGGCTGTTCGACCTGATTCTGCGCTTTGCCGGTTACGGCTTCAACAAGGCGCATTCGTCTCGCTATGCAATGGTTGCCTACCAGACGGCCTATTTCAAACGGCACCACCCGCGCGAGTTCATGGCCGCCCTGCTCACGTTCGAAAGCTCGGACACGGACAAGGTGGTCCAGTACATGGCCGAGGCCCAACGGATGGGAATCGAGGTGTGCCCGCCGGACATCAACACCTCGGGCGCCGACTTCACGGTGGACGGTGAGAGGATGCTGTTCGGGCTGGCGGCGGTCAAGGGGGTGGGCGGCAAGGCCGTCGAGCAGATCATCTCGGCGCGCGAGCAAGTCGGGCGATTCCAGAACCTTTACGACTTCTGCGAGAACGTGGACCTGCGGGCGGCGAACCGCTCGGCCATCGAGGCGCTGATAAAGTGCGGCGCGTTCGATGCCCTGGGCGCACACCGGGCGGCCATGCTGGCGGCCGTGGAGCACGCTATCGAACTGGGCAACGCCGCAGCCGACGACCGCCGCAGCGGGCAGATGAGCTTCTTCGAAACGTTCAGCGAGGCCGACGAGGATCGCCCAGCCCCGCGGTTCCCCGAGGTCCCCCCGCTGACCGAGTCGCAACTCCTCCAGGCGGAGAAGGAGACCCTCGGCTTCTACGTCACCAGCCATCCGCTGGTCAAGTACGGCCGGGAGCTGGACTCCCTGGGGACGGCCCACTGCGCCGAGCTGGCGGATCTCCCCGAGGGGGCGAAGGTCACCCTGGGATGCATGATCGCCACGCTCCGCCTGCGGGTCACCAAGTCCGGCCGCTCCGCCGGCAGGAAGATGGCCATCCTCGGCGTGGAGGACCTGACCGGCTCGTGCGACTGCGTGGCGTTCGCCGAGGCCTACGAGAAGCTCGCCGAACTGCTGGTGCCCGAGAAGATCGTCTTTCTCACCGGCTCGGTGGACCGCCGCCGCGAGACGCCACAGATTCTCGTGGACGAGGCTATCCCCATCGACCGGGCCATGGAGGAGCTGACCGGCTCGGTGACGATCCGGCTGGATCAGCTTGTGGACGAAGACCTGCTCAAGAAGCTCAGTGCCACGATCGCCCGCCACCGTGGCCGCTGCCCGATATACCTGGAGGTGGCGCCGAGCACGCGGGGCGACGTGCGCGCGGGCATCCGGCCATCGAAGGAATGGGCGATCGCCCCGAGCCGGGCCTGCTACGAGGAGCTGTCCGCCCTGGTGAGCGAAGAGAACGTCATCCTCCGACCAAGGCGGAGCAACGGCAATGGCGGCAACGGCGGGCGATCTCGCTTCTACGCTGCGGCCAAGACACGCCAGCAGTCCGCCTTTGCCACGGCCGGCCAGACCCCTGGCTGAAGCCCATCCGCGCGCAATGAAACCCCAGATTCGATCGGATGAATTCCTGATCCCGCCCCGATGACTCGCCCCCGCAACGTATCGGCCCGACCGGCTACGTGGTCGCACTCCTCGCGCCACGATCTTGCCGGCGACAGATCCCCTGGCCCAGGGGGGTGGGAACTACTCCGAGCCCGGCGTCGGTGTCGGAAAGGCCGCCGGCGCCGGCGCACGGACCGGCTCGCCACCGGCCGCCTGGAGCTTTTGCTTCATCAGCCGGCCAGCCTTGAACCGAACCGTCCGTTTCGCCGGAACCTGAACGCGCTCCAGCGTCTTGGGGTTCTGGGCGATACGGGCGGCACGCTGCTTCGACTCGAACACGCCAAAGTCGCGGAACTCCAGACGATTACCCTTGGCCAACTCCTCGATGACCTCGTCCAGGAAGTTCTGCACTACCTTTTTGACCAACACGTGCTTGGCGTTCGTGCGGTCGGCAATGCGGTCGACCAACTCCTTTTTGGTTACGGTCCGAGGCTTGTCCATTGGCTTTTCCTTCGCATCAAGGCCTTATCGATTCCACGAATTCTCAGCCCGCTGACCACTACCTACGATATGAAAAGCGCTCCCAAGAATCTTGCAAGTTATATTACATCAAAGACTTCCTGCAAACAAGCTAAATGTCCGTCCCGCCTCCCGAGCCCGTCGGACCCGTCGAGTCCGTCGGCTGGTTCGGTCAGTCGCGGTACGGCCCGCGAGGTCGGAACTCCAACTTGCTGCCCGAGGGGATCCTGCCCTGCTCCTCGAAGATCAGCAGCTCATTCTCGTCCGTTAACCACGGCTCCGGCAAATAATAGAACTGCTGTGGGCCGATATTCCAGAACCTCCCGAGATTGTGACCGTTGAGAAAAACCTGCCCCTTGCGAGCGCCGTTGATTTTGAGGAACAACGGCGTCGGAGTCGGCTTGTAGTGGAAGCGGCAGTGGTACCACGCGGGCAGCTCCTTGCCGACGACCCGGCCCCGCTCGGTGGGCACCTCCCACGGGCGCCAGGACCACTCGCCCTGAGCTGAGATCGACTCCACCAGCGAGTAGGCCTTGACCTTGTTCAGGGCCGCGGGGTCCAAGTCCCCCCAGATCAGCAGCTTGAGCTTGTTATTGCCTCTCTGGAGTTCGTTGGCCAGTGTCACCTGCCCGTCGCCACCGGTCTTCGGGAAGAACCCCACCTGCCTGCCGTTACACACCACCAGCACGTGATGCGGCAGATCGCTGTAGGACAGGTGCACCGGCAGGATCTTCGTCAGCGGGATCGTCACCTCCGCTCGCCACATGGTGGCGGCCTGGAGCTCGCCGATCAGATGGGCCATGCTGCGCGGCACCATCCGGCGGGAGAACTCGGCGTCGGGGCTGACCTTGAACTTCTTGAGCCGCAGCGGCTTGGCGTCCCAGACCTGCCCGAAGATCCCCTTCGGGCGGACGGAGTGGGGGCCGAAGTCCGGCCGGCCAAGGTTATCGGCCAGAAAGAGCAGTTCGTTGGCGCCCCGCTTAAGCGAGATACCCACCGGCTCGCGTGTTGCGTCCTGCCCTCGCCCCCAGGTGCACACCATTCGTCTGTTGACGTAGACCAGCGCACGGTCTTCACAATCCGGCATGAACAGCTGGCGGCGAAGCGCACGTGGACTCTCGACCTGAAGGCGGTACCAGCCATAGCCACGCGGGGCGCCGCAGGCCGCCAGGTCGGCTGGACGATCCAGCTTCTGCCAGGGCAGGTCCGCGTCGATCGGCTCGGCGCAGACGCTCAGCCGCGTGAAGCTGCCCAGTCGCGGGGCCAGTGGCTTGCGCGCAGGGCGGGTCTTGATCTTCTTGTGGGTCAACTGCCCGTCGGCCGTGAGGATGGCGTATTGGGTCGCGCCGCTGAGCGGGATGATGTCGTTGGCTGTCTCGCCCACGAACGCCGGGCCCATCAGCACGGCCCCGTCCACTTCCCAGGTTCGCTGGGCCAGGTCGCTGTTGAGCAGCAGTATCTTCTGCCCGCCATGCTCGAAGAGGCGGGGCTCTTCGCCGTCGGGCACGGTGCAGCGCAGCTCCTGTCCGTTGATGGAGATTCGCCCTTCCCATCCGGCCGGGCCGTGAAGAACGAGGTGGTCCTCCGCCAGGATGCCGAGCGGCATGAAGCTGGCGTAGTCCAGCACGCGGTCATCGCCCATGAACACGTCCATGAGGACGGCCGTCGCCCCGAGCGGCGCCAGCGGCACCGTCAGGTCCCTGCCGTCGGGCAGGGAGACCGTGGCCTCCTCGACGTCCTCCCCGCCGCCGGTCACGATCGCCACCCTCCCGCGGGGCCCGACCAGGTTCAGCGCCGCCGGTGCCTTGTGGACGGTCAGGCCGGGAGTCTCCATTCGCGCCTGGGCGAAAACCCAGCCGAAATGCGTCGAAAGCATGTTCACCAGCCGGGCCAGGTAGTATTTCTCGGTGAGCCCGCCGCCCTCCGCGAGGGGCGCGTCGTAGTCGTAGCTGGTGGTCTGGTATGCCGCCTGATGCGACGCCAATTGCCCCCCCCAGAAGCCGAAGTTCGTCCCGCCGGCCCACATGTAGTAGTTGATCTGGCATCCGCAACCCAGGATCTCCATCGCCCGCCGGGCGGTGGCCCGCGCGTCGTGCCGCCCGTGCTCGCCCCCCCAGTGGTCAGCCGTGCCCACGCGAAAGTCCGTAGCCAGCATCGGCGCGCCCGGCTGGAACAGCCGCAGACGCTTGAGATCCTGAATCTCCCGTCCCCAGCCGCCGTAGCATTCGATCGTGTCGGCGATCTGCGGCTCGCTGCACCGATTGCATGTGATGATCGGGATCTCGAACCCGGCCCGTCGGTACAACTGGCTGATAAACTCGCAGTAGTTCGCCCGGTCCGGCATCGTGGCGTGGACGTAGTCGTTCTCGTTCTGAATGAGGACGATGTTCCCCCCGCGGGTCACCTGCATGTCCGCCAGCCGGGGCAGCACCTGGCGGAGGTACTTGTCGAAGTAGTGCAGGTATGTGGCGTTCGTGCCGCGGTAGGAAATGTTGCTCTTGGTCGCCAGCCATCCGGGAAGGCCGCCGAAATCCCACTGGGCGCCGATGAAAGGCCCCGGCCGGAGGATCACGTACAGGCCCAACTCGCCGGCTAACTCCACGAACGCCGGCAGGTCGCACTGACCGGAGAAATCCCACTGGCCCTCCACGGGCTCGTGAAGGTTCCACGCGACATGGGTCTGCACGCAATTCAGGCCGGCGCGCTTGGCCTTGAGCAACCGATCGCGCCAAAGCTGGTGAGGAATGCGGAAATAATGGATCGACCCGCTCGTCAGCCAGATGCGCCGGTCGTCCAAGTAGTAGCTGCGGTCGTCATAACGGACCATCGGCATGGCGACATCCCCTACTAAGTAGGGCTGGTGAACAGCGTTGCAACAATTGATTGGACTGAAGATAAGTGTAGCGGTCCGGATGCGACTTGCAACAAAAAACGCGCCCAGCCGGCAAGTCACCACCGCCAGAATTGATGTAACCGACTTTATACAAGTCCCTTAAGCTTGCGGACGTTGCCGTTTGATTGTTCCGACAGCTTTGGGGGGAATTCGGGCCGGGAGACAGCCCTGACCCGGACACTACGCGCTCAATCCTGCAAAACTCCAGCCTTGGCAAGAGTTTGCATTACGAGGCGATCGAATGGCGCCGATGTGGGCGCTTGAACGTAAATGGCGCCCCGCGTGAGGCAGGTTCTCTCGGTCCCGGCCACGAACTGTCGCCACTGGTCGGCGTAGCTTGCGAGGATTTCTTCCGTTACGTGCAGGCTGCGCCGGCCGGCCGTCTCCACAGCCGCCAGTTGGACCGGCCCGGACAGCGCCGGATCCGAATCGCACGCGTCGGTAACGTGCAGCACGAGAACCTGGTCCTTGCGCTGTCGCATGGACGCCAAGGCGTCGGAGAGGTCATCCTGGCAGTCCAGCAGGTCGCTGACGAGGAAGACCGTCCCGGTCTCGGCGTATCGGCGGACGAATTCGCCCGTCGCACCGGCCAGGTCCGTCCGCCCTGCCAGAGCCAGCGCCTCGAGGTACTCCAGCACCTGGAGGATCTGTCCTCGGTTCCGGCCGGTCTGCATGCCTTCGCCCAGCCCGTCGCTGAACGGCAGCAGCCGGACGCGGTCCAGACTGCACATGGCCACGTAGGCCAGGGCCGCGGCCGTGCGGCGGGCGTAGTCGAACTTGGCCACTTCCCCCAGCCCCATCGACGCCGAACAGTCCAGCAGAATGGTCACCGCCCCTTCGCTATGCTCATGGAACAGTCGAAGCAGCATCCGCTCCATGCGGGCGTAATAGGGCCAGTCCAGGAAGCGGATATCGTCGCCGGGGGCATAGGCGCGGTGGTCGGCGAACTCGAGGCCGTCGCCAAGCCGCCGGCTGCGCCGCTGACCGCTGGCCGCCGAGGTGGTGGAGATCCGCTTGGCGATCAGCCCCAGTTGCTGGAGCCGCCGGAGGAACTCGTCGCCGAAGAGTTTCACCTTGCCCATGGCGCCGCTCAGCGCGATGCCCCTCCACCCAGCCCCGCGCGGATCTTCTGGGCCTCCGCGGCGCGCCCTTCCTGCTCCAGAAGGACCGCCAGCCGCGAGCCCAATTGGTAGTGGGACGTCTGCTGCTGGAACACGCCGGCGATGTTCCGGGCGCGGGTCTGGGCGAAGAGCTTGCTGTACATGCTGATGGCCATGTCCTTCCGACCGCCCTCGACGAGCAGTTCCTCCGCCCGTCGGGTCGCCCGCAGGACGGTTTCCGGCACGTTGATGGACTTCTCGGCGGCCTGCCCGTAAGCCGACAGGGCCTTGTCTTTCTCGTCGCGTTTGCGGTAGTCGTCGCCCAGGGCGATCAGCAGCTTTCCCTGGAGGTCCGGCCGCCAGCCGTAGACGCCGAGCGATCGCTTGTAGACGGCCTCGCGGCGAGCGGGGTCCGAAAGGGTCGGAACGATCCGCATGACCATCCGGCAACTGTATTCGGGATAGGCCTTGGTCGTCCGCTTGACGAGCACTTCGAAGAATCGGTCCAGTTGGTCGGCGGGCAGCCGGTCCGCTTTGCGCAGTTCGATAATGAGTTCCCAGGCCGGCCGATAGGCCAGGTTCCGCTGAATGGCCAGGAAAACCAGGTCCTCCACCAGATCGCCGTCGATTTTCCGCGCCGCCTGGATCCAGTCCGTGGCGGCCTTCGGCGAGCCCTGCTCGTCGGCGTGAGCTTTGTCGTAGTCGGCCGCCAGGCGGCTCAACACGGATACGTCCACGCCAATGCCGTTGCGATGGGCCTTGTCGGCCATTCGGGCCAGCAGCACGGCCGTGTCGGCCTGCTCCCGCCGGATCAGCGGCAACTGGACCGCCGCCCCAACCAGCATCAACTCGGAATCGTGCATCCTGCCCATCGCCGGGTCCGTCACGTCACCGGAGTAATACTGATGGGCCTGGTATCGACCCGTGTGCGTGTCCCAAGTGGCGGATCGGCCTCCGCGCTCGATCTTCAGGCAGGCCACCCACGCGTGCCCCACCCCGCTGGACCCCTCCCCGACCACGATGGCCGCGGGAATGCCCAGCGCCCGGCAGACTTCGCTGGCGTAGTAGGCCTGGTCGATGCACACCCCTCCCACCTTCCGAAGATTCCCCAGCGTGTAGGGCAGCTTGGATATCTTCTTGGGCTTGCCCTTGCGATAGTAGTCGTAGTCATACTGGAGGTCGAAATAGGACTTGGCCGGCTCGGCGTAGCGTCGGTAGGCGTTCACGGCCCACTGACGTTCGGGCAACGGCAGCCGCGAATTGGCCAGGAAGCGGGACAACTCATACGGCATGGCCTTGAGGTCGTAGCGGAACCGCACATTGGACCGGGTGTACCATCGGAAGCTCTCCAGCATCGTGGCGGGAGATGTTTGCTTGCGATAGTGCCGGGCCGGCTGGGCGGTGGCGAACGCCACGGCCAGGTCCGGGTAGGCCACAACGGCCTGTTCGTCGGCGGCTTGGAGCTGCTGCAGCGCCTCCAGGCTCTTCTCGGGCCGGTAACGCCCCCCCACGGCCCGGAACATCCTCCTGGCAACTGGCCGGTGAGCCAGCAACCACTGGGCGAACTCCTTCCCGCCGGAGGTTCTCTCGGCCAGAGGGAGGTACTTGCACGCACGCAATACGTACGTGAGGTCGTTGAGGGCGGTCAGGTCGTTGAGTCCCCCGCAGGTCAGCCGGGCGAGTATCGCCTCGCCGGTGCGCACGGTCAGGTCGGTGTATTCGCCCGCGGCGGCGGCTTGGTGAAGCTCGGCCAGGAGAGCCTGCCCGAGCCACCGGTCGTCGCAGGTCCCGCGGAGGGCCCTGGCCCGACCGGCCTTTGTGTTTGCGCTCGGCCCCGGAGGCGGAGTCGCCTGCGCGGCCGCCGAGCCCGCCGCCAATGTCAACAACGCCACAGACCTTACAAAGCATTGCAGGATCATGCCGCCTCCTTTCGATACGCCTCTGGTGCTGCCCTGACTGATCGGCCCTGCCCGTTCATGCCGGCCTGCCCGTCAAAGACTCACGCGGATTCGCCTGGCCTCGTCCGCCTTGCCCTGCGCCTCCAGCAGATCCGCCAGACGGCTGCCGAGCCGGTAGTAGGACGTCTGCTTACGGAAGGCCGTGGCCGCATCCTCCGGGCGCGTCATGGCGAAGAGCTTGCGGTACATGCCGATCGCCATGTCCGGCCGGTTGCCCTTGAGGAGGATTTCCTCGGCCCGACGCGTGGCGGTGATGACCGCATCCGGCACCTTGATGGACCGCGTGGCCGCGTCGGCGTAGGTCTCCAGGGCCTTGTCGCCGAGCCCGCGGGAGCGGTAGTCGTCCGCCAGGGCGATGAGGATTTGCCCCTGCAGGTCCGGTCGCCAGCCATACTTGCCCAACGAGCGTTTGTAGACGGTCTCGCGAGTGACAGGGTCCTTGATGGTCGGCACAATTCGCAGCACCAACAGACAGCTATACTCGGGGAACGACTTGGACGTGCGCGTCACCAGCACGTCAAAGAATCGGTTGAGATGCTCCACGGGCAGCCGGTCGGCCTGGCGAAGCTCCACAATCAGCTCCCACGCCGGCCGGCAGGCGAGATTCCGATGGACGGACTCGAAGATCAGGTCCTCTACGAGGTTTATGTCGAGCCGCCTGACGGAGCGGATCCAGCCGGTATCGGCCCGGGGACGCTCCTCGCCGCCGCGGCCGCGGTTGTATTCCTGGGCAAGCTCCTTGAGCACGGACAGGTCCGGCTTGATGCGTTTCCTCGCGGCCTGGTCGACCTTGCGTGCCAGCAGCACGGCCGCGTCCGCCTGCTCGCGCGATTCCAACGGGAGCTGCGCCGCCGCCCCGGCCAGCGACAACTCGGCGTCGGGCATTCGCCGGCCGGTGGCCGGGTCGATCACGTCCCCGCTGTAGTACTGGTGGGCGCGATACCGGGCGGTCTGGGCGTCCCAGGCCGCCGGCTTGCCCCGGCCGGCCGGCATCAGACACGCCACCCAGGCGTGGCCCATTCCGCTGGCGCCCTCGCCCGATACGATCGCGGCGGGAATACCCAGAGACCGGCACACTTCGCTGGCGTAGTAGGCCTGGTCGACGCACACGCCGCCGGCCCTGCGGAGGTTCGGCATCGTGTAGGCGAGCTTGGCGATCTTCTTGGGTCGGCCCCGATAGAAGTGGTCGGCGTCGTGCCGCACGTCAAAATAGGACTTCGCCGGCTTGGCGCGGCCGGCGTACCGCCCCGCCGCCCACCGCCTGTCCCCCAGGCCCAGCCGCGAAGTCGCCAGGTAACGCGCCAACTCGTAGGGCATCTGCTTCAGGTCGAAGCGGAACCGCCGCGAGGAGGTGAAGTAGCGGAAGCTCTCCAGCATGGTGGCCGGGCCGTGCGGCGGGCGGTAGTGCTTCATGGGGCGAGACGTCGCGAACGCCACGGCCAGGTCAGGGTAGCTCAGGACCTTCGCTCTTTCGGCGGCCTGGAGCTGCTGGAGCTTGGCCAAGGCCTCGGCCGGGCCCTTGACGTCGGCCAGCGCGCGAAACATGCGTCTAGCCAGCGGCCGGTTCGCTGCCAGCCACTGGGCGAACTCATCGCCGCCCGCCGTCTTCGCGGCCAGGGGTAGGTACTTACACGCCCGCAGCACATAGGCCAACTCGCTGAGGGTCTCGAGCTGCCCGGCGTCTCCGCAAGCCAGTCGGGCCAGCATGACCTTGGACGTCTTCGCAGCCAGGGCCTTGTGGTCGTCGGGGCCCGAAGCGCGTCCCAACTCGGCCATGAGGGCCTCAGCCAGCCAGCGGTCCCTCGGGCCATTGTCGCTCGCCCGCTTTTCCCGGCCGGCGCCCGCCGCCGGCGCGCACGCCAGCGCCGCCGCCAAAACGACCAGAAGAACTCGATGCCGGATCATCCCCGCTCCTTTAGCCATGCCTTGCAACTATTTGTACCGAATCGGCGAGGTGCATTCAAGCCGGCTTGCTGCCGCAACTGGAAACGTTGCCATTCGCCCATCACATGTGCAGAATATATGTAATGGCCAGACGCAAAGGCAAATCGAAGCGCCGAATCAAAAACTGGCAGAGCCGCTTCCGCCAGGAAGACCACACCACCTTCGACGCCAACGACAGCGAGACGCTCCAGCCCGACCGCGTGAAGCTGCCGGCCTGGCGGCTCAGCGAGGACATGGGACAGGTGGAGGCGCCCGAGGGCCCGCAGGCCGAGGGCATGGTCACCGCCCTGTTCCCCGGCGGCGCGGCGGTCCGCACCGGCGAGCAGGAGGAGTTGCTCTGCCAGATTGCGGGCACGTTCAGGCCGCCGGCGGGCGTATCGGCCTTGGCGGTGGGAGATGAGGTCACGGTCGTGCTGACCCGCAGCAAACATGTCTCCGGGGACCGGCACGTCGACCGGGACCGCGCCGACGGGGTCATCATCTCTCGGCGCCCCAGGGAGACGGCGTTGGCCCGACCCCGGCCCACGAGAGGGAAACGCCGCGGACAATACGACGCGGATGTGTTCGAGAAAGTCGTCGCGGCCAACATGGAAGTACTGCTGATCGTCGCGTCGGTTCGTCAGCCGGCGTTGAGGCCGGGGCTGATCGACCGGCTCTGCATCGTGGCCGAACGCGGCGAGATGGCCCCGATCGTCGTGTTCAACAAGATCGACCTGGGCAAGCCGGATGAGTCGTTCGCCGAAGAGCTGACCGACGGGGGCATCGCCACGTTCCGCTGCTCGGCGTTGACGGGCGAAGGGCTCGATGATCTGCTGGCCGCCCTTCGCGGCCGGCGGAGCGTCCTGGCCGGGGCCTCCGGCGTGGGCAAGTCCGCAATGATCAACGCACTGGTGCCCGGAGCGGACCTGGCCACCCGAACCATCCGAACCAAGGACGACCGGGGCCGCCACACGACCGCCGCGACCACGCTTCATGAGCTGCCGGGCGGGGGGATGATCGTCGATACCCCGGGCGTGCGGGAGCTGGCGCTGGACATGGACCCGGCCGAACTGCCATGGTACTTCCCCGAAATGGCCGAACGGGCCGCCCAATGCCGGTTCAATGACTGCACGCACACGCACGAACCCGACTGCGCCGTCCGCGCCGCCGCCGAAGCGGGCCAAATCCCCCCTCGGCGGTACCGCAGCTATCTGCGAATACTCGATACTCTCTAGCCGGACCGCCGGGAAGGGTGTTGATCTCCGGGTCCCATCCTGGTATCATGCTTGTTGCAATAGGCTGATGGGACAGTCGGCTCGTCGGGCCGCAGGCCCTCATCCATATCTCATATCCCGCAGCCAATTGCAGGCCATGTCAGAAACGGTACTTGACGAAAGCGGGTGAGATATGTGCGCGCACAGCTCCGTCGCAGCCGGACAGCGAGACCAACCCACCATGCCAGAGACGCCCTCCACTTCCCCTCAGTTTGACGTAGCGATGGACGCCCTGGGTCAGGCGTTGGGCCATCGGAAGGTCGAGCCGATCTGCACGGCCTACCTCGCGTTGCGCCGCGCCCGCAAGCCGCTGCCGTCCCGGGAGTTGCCCGACCGCGTCAAGGGCGCACACGGCGCCAAGGCGCTGGCGATGGTCCTGTCCGCCTTCAGTCATCGCCGATGCTTCATGTGCGAGGAGGGCGTGGCCGACTGCCCCACCTGCGACGGCACCGGCCGGGCCGACCGCTTCAACTGCCCCACTTGTGACGGGCTGGGCGTGCAGCCCTGCACGTTCTGTCAGGGAGCCGGATGGGCAGGCCACAGCGACACCCCAGGCGAGTTGCTCCAGGCCATTCTCCAGCGGCAAGTAGCCCGCCTGGACCAGGACATCTCCCGGTTGGGCAAGCTGCCGTCGGGGTCGAAACTGGCCACCTACTCCCTGTCGCTCGAGAAGCGCAAGGAACTTGTCGGCTGGCTCGTCCGAATGCGGGCGAGGCTGTTGGGTCTTGCCGGCTCGCCCGTGGAGACCTGGGGCGACCACTCGATTCGCTATGGGTCTCTCGCCACTCGAGTGGAAGGCCTGCTGGCGGCGCTGCGCCCCAGCCGGCTCGTATTGGACGATGAGGGCTCCGACGAGGAACTGTAGTGCCCCGGCCTGTTCGTGCGCGACTAGTCGACTCTCACCAGCCCCAGACGGACGGCGTGTTTCCGCAGGCTTCGGATATCCGCCGCCTTGGGCAGTTGCAGCAACTCGGGGAAATCGCTCGCACGGAAACACGGCCGGTACTGGTCCATCACGTTGATCCCGCAGCCGGGGGCGATCTCGGCGACGGTCTCGACCACTCGCCGGCTACCCGCCAAGTCGAGCGGAAGCACCAGGTGCCTGACCAGCACGCCGCGCAGGGCCAAGCCATCGTCATCGAGTTGCAGCGGCCCCACCTGGTGATACATCTGGGCCAGCGCGATCGCCGCCACTTGCGGATAGTCGGGCACGCCCGAATACTTCAGGCCAATGTCGGCTGAGGCGTACTTGAAGTCCGGCATGTAGATGTCCACGAGCCCGGCCAGCAGATGCAGCATTTCCAGCGATTCGTACCCTCCGCAATTGTAGACGACCGGTAACTTCAGTCCCCGTTCCTTGGCCAGGGCCACGGCCTCCCTCACCTGTGGGCCGACGTGCGTGGGGCTTACCAGGTTGATGTTGCTGCAGCCGCGGCTCTCGAGTTGGCACATCAACTCGGCCAGTTGATCGGTTGGGACTTCAGGGCCGTCGTCCTGCTGGGAGATGTCGAAGTTCTGGCAGAAAACGCAGCCCAGATTGCATCCCTGGAAGAAGATCGTCCCGCTGCCGCCCGGTCCGACCAGAACGGGCTCCTCGCCGAAATGCGCCCCCGCTGAGACCACGCGCGCCACCGAGCCGATCCCGCAGAAGCCCGCCTCACCGGCCGTCCGGTCCGCCCCGCAGCCGCGCGGGCATACCCCGCACTCACGCAGCGTCGATTCGGAAGTACTTATCACCTTTTCGGTCATGTTCATCTCATTGTAGGCGACCGGGGCCGGCAAGGACTGCTCACCCTCTTCGGTCCCGACTTTGCCCGCCGTGCGTCTATTTCCCCAACCCCATGCTCCGCCCGGCCCTTGACGGACGCCTCCCGGCGAGTATCCTCCGGACTTCGGACTCCATGCGTGAAAGCGAGCGAGGCGTATGAAACCCAACATCGTTTACTTCATCTGTCACGACCTGGGCCGACACCTGGCCTGCTACGGCGACCAGACCATCCGGTCGCCTCATCTCGACGCGATGGCGTCGGAAGGCGTGCTGTTCACGAACCTGGTGGGGGCCTCGACCCCGTGCAGCCCGGCTCGCGGGTGCCGCATGACCGGCCGGTACGCCCACAGCCAAGGGTTGATCGGCCTGGTCAACCGAGGCTGGGACTACCCCACCACGCCGCGATCGATCATCAACGACCTCAACGACGCGGGCTACTTCACCCAACTGGTCGGCTTCCAGCATGAAGCGTCCGACGTGGCCGAGCTGGGCTACCAGGGCGTGTGGAAGGATTCCGTCCGGGCCGACAAGGTCGCCGACCGGGCGATCGAATTCCTCGGCAGCGAGGCGGCCTCGCGCCAGCCGTTCTTCCTGAGTATGGGCACGTTCGAAGTCCACCTGCCCTTCGACAAGCCCGAATACCAGCCGGCCGATCCGTCCGAGGTCGCCCTGCCGTCCTTCCTGCCCGACAACGAGATCACCCGCCGGCAAATGGCGATGTTCCACGGATCGATCCGGTTCATGGACGAGCAGTTCGGGCGGATTCTCGCCGCCCTGGACGCCTCGGACCTGCGGAACAACACGATCGTCGTATTCACCACGGACCACGGAATGGCCTTCCCACGGGCCAAGAGCACGCTGTACGAAGCCGGCATCGGCGTGGCCACAATCGTGCGCATGCCAAAGAGCCTGGGCGGACGGACCGGCGTCTGCGACGAGCTGCTCAGCGGGATCGACCTGAGGGGGACGCTGTGCGAGCTGGCCGGCGCACCGGTCGGCCCGGACGTCCAGGGCCGCAGCTTCGCGCCGCTGCTGACCGGCCAAGGGGAATACCAGCCGCGCGAGGAGGTCTTCAGCGAGAAGAACTTCCACGACTGCTTCGACCCGATCCGTTGCGTGCGGACCCGTCAATACAAGTACCTCCGCAGCTTCGGTGATGTGACCAACCTGCCGCTACCGCAGGACATCAAGAGGACCTTCCCGCCGGAGTCGCTTCGCAGCGACGCGCTGGCCCCGCGGCCCGCCGAGGAGCTTTACGATCTGGGGGCCGATCCGGGCGAGGAGACCAACCTGATCGATTCACCCGAACATGCGGCCGTTCGGGACGATCTGCGGGCCCGGCTCCAGGCGTGGATGGAACAGACGGACGATCCGATCCTCTCGGGCGAGCAGATCCCCTGCCCGCCCGAACAGCCCCTGTGACGCGCCCGGCCTGAGCTACTCGGGCTTCTTGGCCGGCTTGGTGGCCTTCGGACCCAACAGGGCATCCAGCGGCGCCCGGAAGATGTTCGTGGTGCTCTTGAAGAGCGTGTCCTGGATCATCAGGATCGTGTCCAGACCTTGCAGCAGGTCTGGCGGGATGACGTTCCTGAGGTTGAGATTGCCGGCCAGCACGCCTCGACGGACGAGTTCGATCACGATCAGGGCGGACAGCTCCCCGCTCGTCACGCCCCGGTCGTTCCGGCCGCGAATCTTGGTCAGCTTGACGGTCTCCAGCTTAATGTCCATGACCTTGTGGGCGGTCACGCCGGCGCCGAACCGCACGGTGGCGCCCTCGATCACAAGCTCGTCCACCCACAGGCGGGTGGGCGCCTTGTCCGTCTCGGCCTCGGCCTGCTCCCCGGCGTTGCGGCGGACGTTCTCCAGGAACACCCGCACGTTCGAGATGCCCTCGCCCGCCTCGATGCGGATCATCGGCTGATCGATCCGCAGCTTGCGGATGTGCACGGGCTGATTCCAGAACGAACGGATCCGCGTTTCCACTTCCGCGCCGGCCAAGGAGAACATCTCCGTCTCCGGATAGCCCTTGGGGTTCATGATGACCAGGTCCTTGATCTTCACGCCGCCGGTGAACAGCGATACGTTCACCCCGCCGACGGTGCACGGCACTTCCCCGACCGTCGTCACACCCTCGGTCAGGACGGTCGCGGCCACACGGTCCACGTAGATGATCAAGGCCACCCCCGCCACCACGATCACAAGCAGCAGTAACGCGACGATTCGCAGCAACCACTTGAGCATGTCTTCGCTCCTCGTTCCCTCGCAACCACAGCCATGTTATCAGCATTGCCGCAGCTACGCCACCGCCGCGGAAGCTAGCTCCCCGGGCGCAGAAGCTCCATGGCCCCGGCCTCGGTGAGCCGGTCTGTCAGATCCCCGGCGACAGCGGCGGCGGAGGGGGCTTTGGCTGTGATCCGGATCATCTCCGGACCGGCCTCATCCGCCACCATGGCCCATCCCTGCCAGCCGGCCTGCCCGCGACAGATGTGGACGCCCACGGCCGAGCGACAGTCCGCCTCCAGGGCCCGGACGACAGCCCGTTCCGCCACCAGCGCCGCTGCGCTGTCGGGGTGGTTGACGCAACTGACCA
>SDBT01007919.1_pt1 | contig 17430 bp, 17 predicted proteins | sample 2277101 | NCBI WGS metagenome assembly SDBT01 (sample SAMN10404973, study PRJNA504765) | marine sediment metagenome | isolation source: marine sediment core GS10_PC15, 103 cmbsf | place: Arctic Ocean: Southern Knipovich Ridge | collected 2010 | reverse complement strand
TACGAAGCGGGGCGTATATCATATCAACTGGAATCTAAGTTTCAAGATGGTCACGGGAGCGGCAAATACACAGATACACGGAGGTTTAGCGGTCGATGGGACAGCTATCAGGAACAAGTGTGAAGCCCACCGGACAATAAGCAATAATTCAGATACCGGAAATATGGCGGGGTCGTGCATAGTTGCTTTGCCGAACGGCAATGAAGAACTGAGCTTATGGCTGCTTAATACGACAAACAGTAACGACGCAGATGTCAGTCATGGCAGCCTGGTCTCTGTCATGGTTGGAGGTACAACAATTCCAACGGACGTTCTTTTATTGGAAACGGGCGACGGTATATTACTTGAAACAGGCGATGCAATGCTTTTGGAGTCTTAACATGAAAAAACTAATTGTAATATTCCTATTGTTTCCCGCGATGCTCTATGCGGCGGATACCAAAACGACTGCTCTTACTGAATTGACTGCGGTTGTAGACGGCGATATTTTGTATATTGTAGACGATCCGGGCGTTACTCCGCTATCCAAGAAAATCACGGTTCTCAATTTATTCGACACAATAGATACGTCGTTGAAGCTGCTGACCATCTTGACTAACGAGACGGGCACGGGCTTTTCGGTATTTGCTACGGCTCCGACATTTACAACATCGATCCTTGCAGCCGGACAGGCTGACATAGGGTCAACAGCAGCAGAGTTTGGCGATATATTTATCGGCGACGGGAAGATTATCAAGTTTGGAGATGACCAGGACGTTACTTTGACGCATGTAGCCGATACAGGGCTATTGTTGAATCTTGGAATCGAAATTGATGGACTGCTTAATGCTGATGGTATAGTAACATTAGGTGACGGAGGTGACAATTTCTCTATAGCTTCTGATGGCATAGACATCGATACATCCGGCAACATCACGAACGCCGGTACGATAGCATCTGGGGTGATCACGGTTACGGGCCTGCTGAATACATCGGTCGGGATAGACGCTGTTGGGGCGGTCGACCTTGACTATGGGTCTGTGGATGTTACCGACCATACATTTACATCGGATGGCGGGACGTTTATTGTTGACGGCACGATTTCTTCAAAAGGCAATGACATAGGTTCGGCTACCGAGGAGTGGAATGATCTGTTTCTTAATAATGCCGGACAAATCCAGTGGGGAGAGGACCAGGAAATCAGGCTTACCCACGTTCCCGATGTAGGGCTTCTGCTTAACGGGGACTCTGACAACCAGTTGCAGTTCGGTGATTCAGGGACTTATATAAACCAGAGTACGGACGGGACGTTAAGTCTTGTCGCTGATATCATCGCCGACATAACAGCACCGAACATTAAGATGGCTTTCGATGCGGCGGCATATCTCAATATCGCAACTGCCGATGGAGGGATCACAACGATCAGCCAGGTATCGGACGGCACTGACGAGATAAGGCTCGGTGATGGCAGTGATTTGATTTCGGTCGCTTCCGGGAACTGGGATGTTAGCAATGCCGGTGTGTTTAGTGGCATGACGGGGATTACCTCAACGGGTGCTATGGATTTCGGCGGGGCGACTTCTACGGAACTGGTCAATGCAGCGGCACCAACAACAAACGCGACAGGTGAGATTGCACTTGATACGACCATCGTAGACCATCAACCGTTATGGCAGTATTTTGACGGTGGCGAGAATATGACCGTCATTGCAATCGACACCGCACAACTTCCGGCCCAGGACAACGAGATTGTCAAATACGATGCAGCAACAGATAAATTTGTCCTCGAAGCGGATGCAAGTGCAGGGTCAACGGCATGGGATGATATCGCTGACCCGGATAATAGTGGGCTGACGACAATCACTTTCGATAATGCTGAACTGTCATTACTGACCGGCGACAACGATGCCGCGGCTTCATTCTTCACGATTCAGAATACCGACGTTGATCATACGGTCGGGAACCTGTATTTACTTGACCTTGACTACAGTGCAGACGACGGAGACGTAGACGCTGATTTTCTCAAGTGTCAAGACTCTGGGGGTGTCGTTCTCACTATCCAGCAGAATGGAGACCTCACATCAACCGGGACAGTGCAGGGGGCCACTATTACGGATGGTACAGCTACGCTGACGAGCGGAGCTTATACCGGACTGGCAGGGATTGTCTCTACAGGTGCAATGGACTTTGGCGCAGCCACTTCGGTCGAGATACCAAACAGTACTGACCCTGACGTAGATGCAGTGGGTGAGATTTCAAACGATACTGACGGAGCAAACGAAGCTCCGGGCGGCAATACGGATGTCAGCCTGAGAGGGTATGATGGCGCTAATCAATTTCTATGGACGAGAAAACTAAAGACCCTCAATTTTACTTTGATTTCTCCGTCCGATATTGCTGCTAAAGATTTCATACCGATATGGCACAATAATACAGGGATGGCGTTTACGATAGTTGAATGGAAGGCATGGAGCGATACTGATGACGTACTATTAGACATAGAGACTGCGACTGGAACCAATTACTCTGCGCGTACAACCGTTGACGCGGTGACTATAGCAACTGATTTGACAGGTGTTTTCTTTGGAGAAGATACCACTATAACGTCTGCGACGATTGCCGCTGACAGCACGCTTGCGATAGACTTTGGTGCGACTGCGCCGGAATATGTTCAAATGGCGATAACAGGATGGTTTAATGCGGATGTTGATTAAATGGAGAATGTAATGAAGAAGAATATAATTTTGATAATCGGCTTGCTGCTTTGCGGGATGGTGTGTGGCATGACCGAACGCAAGAACTTTAGTGGGCAGGCAACGCCATCGATTCTCGATACTGAATATAGCAACTGCAATTTTACTCAAGTCTTGCCCGATCCGAATGTGGTTAGCGACCCGAACGAACCTGCCAGAGTTCGTATATTTCCTGGCGATGACACACCCCGGATGTTCTTTCGATGCAATCTGGTCAACTGTGAGGTTCCGCCTGGGTCCATTGTCATTAAGTGCAACACGTCTATTATCGTCCATAATTCACTGATCGGCAGCATCGCAGTAACCGTTGACGGTAAGAGTTCATCAATTGATTTTTATGGTGCAAAGTTTTGGCGCGGCGGGGCCTGGCACAGTGCCGATTCGGTCCCAAACATACCATCGCAGGACATTGACACCTCAGATAGTCAGTACATCGCACTGTTGGCTGGTATAGATACGTTACGGACAGTGATGACAGAGCGTTTGCGATTATTTTCAATGGCTTCTGACGAACAGCGTGGGGCGTGGTGGAAGAATGATCCACTATTAAAGTCAACACTTTTGCTCCTGCAAGATGGTGCTGAGTATATTGAAAGATTGGAAGGATTGGACGATGAATAAATATCTATTGATATTCTTAATGTGTATTTCAGGGTCGTTGGCAACTGACTTTTCGTGGATTGTTGGCGGTAAAGGGAATGGTAGTGCAGCCGCAACCACAAACGCCGGGGTGTATGAACCGGCGAATTCTACTTGGGCTAATGCACAGGGTGCAGATGGCACGTTCCGTTTTGATATTGATACGACGCCTATTGCTAATGGCGGCGGCGGAACAATACTTGTAGATATCACTGATGGTCAAGCTAATGCAAATTGGCTTGGAATAGGCGTGTTTTTCCATAATTCAAATGGCTCCGAACCCGATGCACGGGCTCAGATTATCAATGTCAATACAGGGGCCTCTCCAGATGTGATACAGATTGAACTGCCTTGGATTGACGGAACAACTGCGGATATCACTGTCGGCGGGGCATTGCCGAATCCGGGGAATGTGTGGGATTCTGACGATGCTTCGACTGGTAGATTTATCGGCGATGGTGATGCGCATAAGATTTGGGTATCAGGTGGCGATGGTGATTATACAACTGTTGACGAGAGCGATTCGATTCTTTTTGTCAACCAGGTGGGTACGGCGGCGAATCCAATTATATGGGAAGCTCATGTAGCAGATGTTTCGAGTAATGAGATTGGCGACTTTGGTATTGTAACACTTGACGCTAATGGCAAGACAAATGCGATCGAAACGGCGGTCGGCGGGGCTGTGTATCATGTCTTCATTGGATTCAATCTGATAAATGCTACTGATGACGGTGCTAATCTGAATGGATCAACTGATGACAATGTAACCTTTATCCGTTGCCGGGCTGAACTTAACGGTGCGAATGGCATCCAAGGCGACAGAGAGATTGTCATGGTTTTTTGCGATCTTGACAACAATACCCTCAATGGGTTTGACGGCGGGCTCCGTAACAAGGCTATAAATTCGGTGTTTCGCAATAACGGTATTCGTGGTTATGTTGCAGACTTGTCATTTGTTCTCGGTTGTTTATCCGTCGTTAATGGGACGAACCAAATCCACGTGAATGGGTCACAGAGTATCGTTTACGGTTGCACTGTAGACGGCGACAATGTAGGAGGGACCATTGGCATTTTCCAAGATGTTGCGGCATCAGGAACGTGGATGGCAATAAACAACATTATCACGGATTGCGATATCGGTATCCAGGATGACACGGCGGGAGGACAGGCGGCCATTCTCTACAATAATTTATATAACAACAACACGCCGGACACAAATACAAACATTACTCCTGTGCCCTCTGACAGTGATATTTGGGGCAATGTAGTTGACCCAACAAACCTGTTCAGTTCTGGATATATCCTTCATGCCGACAACAAAGGCAAGGGCGTTGACGCTTCATACACAAAGGCATATTGGGATGACTTTAATGGTGGGGCGGGCGATAATCCACCGACTCCGTTAAGCGGTTTAAGTTTCATGGATATGGGCGGCTTGCAACGTGAAGAAGCGGGCGGTGGCACCGCCACTGGCGGCGTAGTAGGAGTTAGTTGGAATTAGAAACAATAAGGAGCACTCTTGACTGATATTCCATTACGACTACTCGACCGAACAGCGTTGCCGCCTTCAAGGGCCGGTGCGGCCAAACCTGCCCTTGCCCTTGCTGACAGGACCGCTGAGATAAGCCTTGCTCTTGCGGGTGCAAAGTTTGCGGGTGATATATTTAATGATGTTGTGGCTTCGACGGCAGCCAATGAGGAAGCGGCTTTTCAGGGAGCGGTGGCTACGGAAATGGAGGGGTTCAATACTTTCGTCAAGAGCAAGCCCGGTGCAAGTTTTGAGGAAATTGAGACTGAGCGTAACAAGATGATTAAGCGTATCGAAGTTGCAGGACAAGGCGCAACAACGAGAATTGCCAAGCGCAATAATAAAAACTGGATGACCCGGAATAAGGGACTTATCTTTGCCAAGACGCAGACACAAATGGAGGCCATACGTGCAAGACAGGCACTTGCAACATTCAACGCCCAAAGGGAAAATCTTGTCAGTGGCTTCAAGAGGACCGAGCTTGCTGACCTTACACAGAAGCAAGTTGATGCCGGGCTGCTCAATGCAGACTTTGCCAAAGCACAACTTACCGACGATTTTGCTGTTATTGATGCGGCGGAGCAAAAAGCATTGCAGTCTCAGGCAGTAAGCGGCTTGGAGAATAACATGGTAGCGACCGCAGCCCTGTCAACATGGGACGACGCTATCCTGCAAATCTCTGATCCGGCAAACCTGCAACTTCTTACGGAAGCCGGTATGCCGTTGGAAGATGCAAAGAAAATCCTTACCAATATGAAGACTTTTGCGAGTTCACAGAAAGAAATACAGGCCGACAAGATCGAAGTTGACCAGTCGAATAATACGCGCGACTTTATTGCCCTGATCGCAGATTCACGAGTACCTGTTACGGAAGGCGACCCAGAAGCACCATTGCCTCCGTCGATAACAGAACTCACGGACGCTTTCCGTGCGGGCAAGATAACCGAAACCCAGTACAACGGGCTTGTTAAGAGAATCAGTAAGCCTGACATTACGACAGACCGTGTTAAACAGGCAGAACTGTACACCAAGTCTATTGACATTTGGCGGGGCACGACAACTAAGGCAGAGTTTGACAAAGACCTCAATGCCAGTGCTGCTGATTTGGATGATTCTGCATACGCTTCGCTTGCAAGGTCGGCAGCAGATACTTTGCGGTCATCGCAAGCTGAGGCATTGAGCAGAGCTAATACCGAAGCTGGACGGTTGATAGTTGACTTCATTCAAGAGGATTCATTCAAGCAGTTTATTGCCGATAGCATAAAAGGTCTCAATCCTGACGCTGTGACACTGTTTGAAGATGAAGCAAATGAAAGGCGGCAAGTTCAATTCTTTGCCCTGTCCCGATACAACGCAGAAGTTCGGCAGTGGATAGAAGAGAACCCGGACAAACTCGGCAAGGACTTCTTCCAGTTCAGCGAGAGCCTGAAGCATGACTACTGGAATAAGAGCATTGACGATCTCAGGGAATTAAGAGCGAGAACAGAAGCGGAGTTTGTAGCCGCTGGTTTCTTGGCGGCAAATCCATTGGTTCCTCCTGTAGCGGATAGTTCCATTGTGACAATATCTACGCGGGCAGAATACGACAAGATACAGAAGGGGACGCGATACCGAGGCCCCGACGGCCGTATCGCAACAAAACGATAATGGCTAAGAATGTATTTGGCGACGAAACCCAAGATGCACAGGTAAACGCTTTCGGCGATCCGGTAGAGGTCGGTGTCGCAGTAGCAGTATTGCCGGAACCCGCCAAAGAACCCTTATCTGAGGATGTGTCATTCGATAGAGCAGGCAAGGTATGGGACGCGGCTATTGAAAATGACGTGCCGCTTCAGGTTGCCCAAGAATGGTTTTACGATGCAGTGGTGATATCGAGTGATCCGTCAAGTTTCGCTGAACCCATCCCGGACAATAGAACTGGCTTCAGTGAGAATTTCAAAAGGGAATGGACGGGGGTGAAGGGGATAACAAAAGTACCTATAGTCGGTGGCACCATCGGTACTGAAATCAATAAGGCTACGATGTGGGCGGCGAACCGTTTACGAGACGAAGAGTTTGATTATGATGCTTACAATTTTCGGCAGAAGATACTTGAGGTGCAGACAAGCAGCGGGATACGAAGTCTTCAAGGCGTAGATCGTTCTGTATCGAAAGAGGGGGACCAGAAGCTAATTGCTCAGGCATACAAGGATTTTGAGTTTCAATTACGAGGCAAGACGTTTGGCGGCAAGGTCGCCGTTGGGATATCCCAGCTTCCGACATGGATGATTGAGTTCGCTGCAACGGGCGGTCTTGCTTCTCTTGGCGATGACGTTGCGAGGGTGGCAGGCGAAAAGCTACTTAGGGGATATGCCAAGACTGCTGCTGGCAAATTTGCAATTGGAACAGGCAAACTCGCTACGGGTGCGGTCATCAGAACTTCCACAGGATTACTTCCGAGAGTTACGGAGAAAGCTACGGCCCGGCAAGCATTGATTGATATTGGGTTGGCCGGTGAGGAAAGTTGGGCTACCAGTCTGGCTAAAGCGTGGGGCGATGTGGCGATTGAATCATTTTCAGAAGAAACGGGCAAGGTGTTTTCGTTGTCGGTATTGAGAAAGTTACCATTTGGCGGCAAATTCATAGCATCTCTACAGGACGAATGGATTAAACTTTTTGGCGGTACGGCGGAGAATTTCGCTACCCGAATGCTGGCCAAGGGGGGATATTCTACGATTATCGGCGAATTAGGCGAAGAACGACTGGCAACCTTACTTCGGGAAGCGACTGGCGTTTCAGACCGTAGAGGCAATCCATTCCAGCGTATCTGGGAGGGCATGAAAGAAGACTTTACCCCGGAGAACCTTGGTGCGGAAATCGTTACGCTTCTGGCCCCCGCCTCCGTACGCCGCGGTATGACTATGGGCGTATCGCTTACTAAAGGTGTCTCAGTGCCCACTGAGGCTGAGCAATTGAATCAGGCCATTGATGCTGGCCCTATTCGTTTTGACAGCCCAGAGGACGCACAGGGGTACGCTGACAAGGCTAAGCAGGTGGCAGACAGGGAGGATGAGGACGTTACGATAACCGTCGAGCCGTCTGATAACACGGTTACGGTAGAGAAAGTGGTAGAAGAGCCAGTAGAGGCCCCTGCTGCCGCGCCAGTGCAAAAACCTGCCCCTGCCGCCCAACCGGAGGGGGTCGAGGGTGCGAAGGTTCAGGAGGCCGCTAAGGAGGTCGAACCCAAATCTCAGAATTTCACCCAATTCGCTACAAGCCAAGGTGCGTCTTCTGATTTTGATATAACAGACCATTCGTTACTTTCGCCAAGCGGTACAATATCAAAACGGGCAAAAGGGCAGGCATTAGAGCGACTTTTAAAAAGAATTGAAGGAAATGCTCAGGCACATAAAGACTTCGAAGCAGCTATACTTGCCGGCACGATTGTAGATTCAGAGGGGAAGATTACAAAGCAATCACTTGAAGACGAACAAAAACAGCGAGATCAGAAGAAGATAGACAGCAGGGTGTCGCAGATTGATACTCAGATAAGAAATTTGGAAAATGTTGGTATTGGCAAAAAAGGCACACTCCGGCCATCCTTCCAGAAAGAAATCGATGGTCTTGAAATTGAAAAAGCGGAATTATTATTGCCAACAGAAGCGAAGGCCCCCGCCAAACCGAAGACCGTGGCGGCAAAGAAACCCAAACGCCTAATATCCCAAGAAGCGTTTGATGCTGCAAGAAAACGATTCACAGACTCCACAAAACTACGAACAGGACTTGACCCGCAACAATTAGTAGACGCTGCTATTGTGGGCGGGTTCGTCTTTGAATCTGGCGTCCGTAACTTCGCAGACTGGTCGAAGCGAATGGTCGCCGAACTTGGCGACAGGATAAAACCCCACTTACAGAGCATCTTCGATCAGGTCTCAAAAGCAGAGCCGACGCCAAAGAAGCCAGAAGTCGAAAAAGCCAAGAAGAAACCTACCAAGCCAAGGGTAACTCCCGCCCAAAAGAAAGCGGAAGCAGAGACAAGGGAACGTGGTTTCATATCAAGCATCAAAACAGCATTACCAGAGTTGAAGGTAGAGGGAACATATATACCCAGAAGCACAGACGAACTATCAATCAAGGCTAAGAATCTGGTAGAGGACGATATCCAGAAAGCTGAGAATCTGGCATTAAAAGGTGACAGCGATAAGTCAGTTGCTACAGCATCGGAACTCTTGAAGTATTACAATGAACAAGCACTCCTTGCATCAGACCAAACCGCAAAGGACGCTTTCTACGACAAGGCTGCAAGGATCGCAAATGATATTGCCGCCAAACTAACTGAGGCAGGTAGGACAGTCCAAGCGGCAATCATACTGAGTAGATTAACCCCGGAAGGCCAGGTCAGGTTTGCCGCAAGAGAAATCCAGAGGCACAACGAGAAAATAGAGAAAACGAAAGGTGGATTGTTTGGGTTAAGGAAGAAAATACCAGAACTTACACCAGAACAGACTAAGAAGATACTGGAAGAAATGAAAGCAATCGAAGCGATGCCACCCGGCGAAGGCAAGGCTAAGCGGTTCCAGAAGTTACAGAACTTCATTACTGACCTTGTCCCGACACCTCTATTCAAAAAACTAATAACTATCTGGAAGGCCGGACTCCTGACTGGTATTAAGACTTCAGGTTTGAATATAATGAGTACCACTTCAAATGTCATAGCCGAAAGGATTGCGAAAATACCCGCGACCATGATTGACAAAGTGATATCACTTGGTACGGGAAAAAGAACTGTCACTGTAAGTATAAAAGGAATTAAGCAGGGGACAGTCCAAGGCGTCAAACGTGGATTTGATTACCTTACAACAGGATATGACGAGAGGAATATTGGAGTAAAGCTGGATTATAAGCGGGTGAATATGGGCAAAGGGAAAATATGGAGAGCCTTGCAATTTGGTACTGATGGAGTATTCCGCTTGCTCGGTGCAGAGGACCAGCCCTTTTACTATGCCGCAAAACTGATGTCTCTGTTCGAGCAAGCAAAGGTAGCCGCGATCAATGAAGGATTAAAGGGCAAGGAAGCTCAGGCGTTTATTGACAACCTCATGCAAGACCCCACCGAAACTATGGTGAAGAATGCTTCCAAAGATGCAGAGGCGGCGGTTTTCCAGAATAAGACAGCGTTGAGTGACCTTGCTAAAGGCATACAGGGTCTTGGCAAGGGTGCGGGGGAAATAGTAGTTCCATTTGGGCGAACGCCTTCTGCGGTTGCTATGCAGATAATTAACTATTCACCGGCAGGAGCCGTAAAAACAATCATAGAGAATATCGGCAAAGGCAAATTTAACCAAAGAGATTTCGTGACAGGATTAGGCAGATCGATTGTCGGGGCCATACCGTTGGTTATCGGAGCAGCTTTATGGGAAGAGGACATGATAACTTTAGACTTCCCAAAGACCCAGAAGGAGCGTGACCTCTGGAAGATCGAGGGAAGAAAGGCTAACTCCATAAAGGTTGATGGCAAGTGGCGAACCGTGCAGTCGTTTGGTCCTGCCGGGAACCTTCTTATAGTGGGCGGTCATTTCCGGAGAGCATTCCAAGAGTCGGGCAGTCCATCGGAGGCAATGGCTCAAGCTATATTCGGTAGTGGCAAGTCGTTTACCGAGCAAACATTTCTGCAAGGTATCAACCAATTTACAGCGGCATTGAATGACCCAGAACGATCTGGACCGAGACTTGCAAGAGGGCTCGTATCTTCCGTTATACCTACGATAATCGGTGATGTGGCAAGAGCGGCTGATCCGTTGGAGAGAAGGACAGGGACTGTGGGCGGCAGGGTTAAGGCGAAAATACCGGGACTGAGGCAATCACTTGAGCCACAGATAACAGTCTTGGGCGAAGAGAGAAAGGCTACCTCAAATCCTCTTGAAATAATGATAGACCCCACGAGACCGTCAAAGGATATCAGCACGCCCTTGGTCAAGGAATTACGGCGATTGACTGACGCAGGTTTTGACGTTACTCCTTCACAATTAGGGAACAGGGACGGGTATGATATATTAACTCCCGCAGAGAATACTAAGTTGTGGCGTAGGGCGGGCGAGTTGACACGTAAGGTTCTGGAAGAATGGGTTACTTCTGAGGGCTACAAAAACATAGATAACGATTTTATCAAAAGCAAATCTATTGACGCACTGACGACGAGAATGCAGGCCGCCGCGAAAGCAGAGGTTGTGGCTATCAAACTTAGTCAAGGAACGAGTGTAATAGAACTTGCAGAGAGTGGGCTGTTATCAGTTGAGGGACTGGACGCATTGCAATTTTTCACTGAATAGGGAGTAACATCATGGCAAAGACAAATGGAACGTATAAAATATACATTATCATAGCTCTATGCGTAGGGCTAACAACCCTTATTTCATGGGCGACTACCAGAATTGAGAGCAGGGCGACGGATTCGCATATCGTGAAGGATGCTACGGCGGCTATTGATAAACTGGAAAAAGGCGGTTGTGAACCTGCCGTTCAAGCGGCTGTTAATGTTGCTATTATCAGAGTAGAAATGTCGCATATCAAAGACAATATTGCAGACGTAAAAAAGGACGTGGGCGGCCTGAAAAAGGATTTCGCCGATTATCGCGTGGAACAGCGGAGGGAACGCGCCGTCGAGACCGAGAAGATCATCAAGGCTATCAACGATAAACCATGATATGGCCATCCTGGCAACGCAAGATGAATGGCCTGGAACCTCGGAGGCTACGCCGATGGTTTAAGATTGTCTGGCATTGGCTGAAAAAGTTCTTGACTTCCCGTAATTCATAGGGTATAGTATGATTTTACGATACCTCAAATGCTTATGGCCATAAGAAAGAGAGGTGTATTATGGTAAGGTGGTAAAAACCACAACAAACACAATGTGATAGAGTTTTCAGGCCCCCGGCCCGCAACGGTCGGGGGTTTTTCTTTGTATTAGCTTAGATTGCCATACTATCACCCCAGCTTATTGTTTGATTCATTTTCCTAATACAAGCAGATTTATTTAATTTTCTATTTGACTTCCGCTGAGGATTCGTATACTTTCAATATAGCAAGTTAATAAAGGAAACGACAATGACCCCACAACTCAACAATTACATTCATGCACTTACACGCAATCTGGTCATTGTCGTGGTTCAGGGTGGGATTGGGCAACCGATCCCGCCCTGTCTGTTTTCTGATACTGAGGGCGAACAAAGATGAATAAACATACAGAATTACCGTGGAAAATAACAGACGAACACCCGAACGGCGAGATATATATTGGTACTGAACAAGACATACATTTAATTATTGTAACACCGTTTCCGGGCCGCGATGTTCTCGCTATTGCCGAGCTCATCGTCCTGGCCTGTAACAGCCGTAAGGACTTGCTGGCAGCGTGCAAAAACGCAGTAAAACAGATGCAAGATGAACCTGTCCAAGGGCAAGGCGAATGGGACCGAGGGCTTTTCTGTGGCCTTGAGGATAGGGATATAACTGACAGATATGATGCTTGTCGCCACGGTTACGATAAAGCTCTGGACAAAGTACAAGAATGGATAATTGACGAAATCGAAGCCGCAATCGAGAAAGCACGGCCATCTCGTGCGGTTTCGTGAAGGTGCTGTTGTTGAATACGTCAAGAGTCATAGTCCAACGGATTTTTAAGATGCAACCAACATTATTCGATAATCCGAGCATTGATACCAGTGTTTGTGAGATACTGAAAACCATGGATCGCAGGAGATTAGCAAGGAGGCTTTGAGCCGGGCGGAGAGGCCTGCTTAACGGCTTGGCTGCCCGGCGCCTTTTTTTGAGATGCAGCCTGAACCTTAATTCAGGAGAACGAACGATGAATAAAAAGAAGCACGATGTTTATGTGACACGAACCACATACATGGACCATGTACGGATTTTCCCCGCAAAAGTGGGCATACGAAAATTTCACGGATGCGTTACGTGGGGCGCGGAATGGAAGGAGAGATGCTGTACCAACCGGCTTACGCGCCGAGGGACAAAGTGTGCGGAGAGGGTTTATCCTACAGAATGCCGTGCCCGCTTCGGTTTCTTTCCTCGCGAAGGCACAGCGTGGCTTATCGAATGGGATGCAAAGGGCAAGATGAAGAGGTCCAAGGTTGATATTGACTTTAGTGATTAGATTTATCGCGGCCCGTCCTCGAAAAGTAAACCTTAATTTAGGAGACCTTTACCGTGGAGCACCCGGACATAACCAAACGCATGACTTGGGGCGTACCCGACGCGCCGACCGAACACCGCAGTTGTCATCACTGCAAAACGTTTCGCGGCTTTGAACGGGCTTGCGGTTGCGTGGTGTTCAGCAAATGCGCGGCGGAATGTCATGACTGCGGGCAGTCGTTTTGCCTGGAACATACTTACAAAGCCGACGGGGACGATGGGGAGCGGGTACATGTTTGCCATAGTTGTCAGAGTAGCCGGAACTCTTTTGCGGCGCAAAAAGAAATCGCGGAAGAAAGGAAGATAGCATAATGACTGAGGAAATGAGTTTAGCAGTATTCGATCCCATCAGATCACTTATCGTTGGAATACAGGCAGACGACGCTGCGCTGGTACTCGACCACACGACCGCAGAAGGCGAAAAAGAATTGCGGTCATGGGTTGCCAAAGTAAGGGGGTATAGGGCTGGCCTTGAGAAAATTAGAGTGAGAGCAAAGGCGGATGCACTTGAATACGGCAGAAAAGTAGACGGCTTGGCAAGAGAATTAAAGTCCCCGTTCGACAAGATTATCACCGATCGAATGAAGCCCCTGGACGAAATCGAAGCCAAGAAACGCGCAGAAGCCGAAGCGAAAATCGAGGCTGAACGCCTGGAGGCAGAGCGCGTCCGAGTCGAGGCGCTGGCGGATCTGAAAAGACGTGAGGATGAAGTTGCCCGCAAAGAAGCCGAACAGAAGGCCGCCGAGGATGTTGCCAACGCCGAACAGCGGGAAGCCGAACGTGTTGCACGTGAGAAGCGTATCGCCGCCGTTGCGGCGATGACGGCCCGGCAGGAAGCTGAGGAAAAAGCTGAACGGGAGCGATTAGCCGCCATCGCAGCAGCAGAGGCCGAACAACATAGGCTGGATGAGATTGAACGCAGGCGGGTTGCTGACAAGACACACCGGGAGAAAATCCACGCAGAGATTAGGGGGGAATTATGGGAGTTCCTTTCCGGCGCGCTTGCCGACAAAACAGTTGAGGCCCTTATTGCTGGCGAAATCCCCCACGTAACAATCAATTATTGAGGTGAAACATGGCACAAGTTGACATTACAATCGAAGCGGATGATGTTCTCGGCGAGTTAGCACTTAGCGACATTATCGCGTTTTATGGAAACGAAACCCTGCTGGAGGAAATCACCGCCTCTGTAGCGATGGATTACTTCGGACTTGTCGAACCACAATGAAAATCCACGAATGCCAACAAGGTTCCCCCGAATGGTTCGCTGCCAGACTCGGCAAGGTAACGGCCAGCAATTTCGCCACTGCGATATCCAAGGGTAGGGGGTCGGCGCCGAGGGTGGGCCGCAACAAGTTGATGGTCAAACTGGCTGTGGAAAGGGAAAGAGGGACCCCGTTGCTGGAGGAATCATACTCAAACACGGCTATGGAGCGGGGGTCTGAGACCGAGCAGGAGGCCCGTGAGTACTACGAGGCCCTTTATGGCCCGGTACTGCAAGTTGGCTTTATCGAGCGGGACGAAGACGTGGGGTGCTCTCCTGACGGCTTGGTGGGCGATGATGGGATGGTGGAGATCAAGTGCCCGTTTTCGACTACGCACGCTAAATATATTCTTGCTGACAAAATGCCCACCGATTACATCCCGCAAGTGCAGGGGCAGTTATGGGTTACGGAGCGGGAGTGGTGCGATTTTTTTAGCTTTGACCCGCGTAGCCACCGCAAAAAGGTCTTCAGGAGGCGTGTTTACCGGGACGAGGATTACATTAAAGAACTGCAAATCAAAATCTATATGTTCGTTGCCGATATGCGTGACATTTTAGATAAACTAACGGCTTCACCGTTTTAGGGGCAAGGGCATGGAAATCATACAACTAATCGCAAATTGGCACGCATGGAATGATGGTCGTGAATCCGGCGAAGACTACGACATATACGACGTTGGCAAAAAGGGTGTCTTAAGGATAACAGAACATCGACCGCAAGGCGAAGGTGACAAATGGTTTTATGATGTAGATTTTGAGAATAAGGGCACGAAAAGAATCTTCAACCCCAACTCAGTAAGTTTTGAAAGGGTAACAAAATGAGCAGCGGCATACAGAAAACCGACCAGCCCCAATCGCCTATCGAAAGAATGGCGGCCTTAGTGGCGCACCCTGACAGCAAGATAGATGCGGCTGGAATGGCCACGCTGTTAGATGCACAATTAAAGTATGAGGCTAATGAGGCCCGGAAGGCATACGCTGAGGCAATGGCAGCATTCAAAGAGGACCCGCCTCAGATAATCAAAGACCGCACCGTAGGGTATGAAGCAAAGAGCGGGACTGTAGGCTACAGCCATGCGAGCCTCGGCAACGTAACCACTTGCATCAACAAGGCTCTCAGTGCCCACGGTCTGACAGCATCATGGGAGACTGGTCAGGTCGATGGAAAAGTCAGGGTTACTTGCCACATAACACACGTTCTCGGACATCGAGAGTCTACGTTTCTCGATGCCGCCCCGGACGGTTCGGGCAGCAAGAATCCGATACAGGCAATCGGCAGCACAGTAACCTACCTGCAAAGATACACCCTGTTAGCCTTGACCGGACTTGCAACTTGCGATCAGGATGACGACGGCAACGGCAGCGGCAAACCGCCTGTTAAGATTCTTGCGCCAACCGAGCAAGAGCTAAAAATCATTGAGGCTATCTGCATGAAAATCCCCACCCCCGTCGGCAAACGGGCTGATGTAAAGAAAGTGGTAGCAATCATTTACGGAGAATACCAAAGATACCCGTCCGACATGAAGTTTGTCAACAGTTGCGCCAAATGGCTTGGGGAGATGGATCGCCTCGAAATCTTAATCCCCGACAACCGCAGCGACTTCGAGATTGAACAGGACATGCCCGGCGACGAGGACAGCGTGGCGGACCCGCCAGAAGAGGTTCTGTATCAATGCCAACAGTGTGGCCTTGAATTCGGTACCCCCAAAGAAGCTGCCGAGTGTATACATTGATAAACGAAAACCGTAAGTTTTAATCAGGAGAAAGAACAATGATGGAATGTTGCAAGAATCAAATAACGGCGTTTTGCCCAGAGTGCGGGTCGGATCTTGAAGCTAAATCGCTGGCTGGGCTCAAAACGCATCTTGAGGGTCGGCTACAATCTGCGCGTGGGCGGCTCAACAAATGGATGAACAGCGACGATATCGCCGAAGAAAAGGTCAAGCAGGGAATCGCCCGGAGTACCGACACTATCGTGCAGTTGGGCAGTTGGGTTGCACAGCTTGAAAAGATTGGCCCGCACGTACCAGCCCACAGGATGGACTGATGCGAGAATACTGACAACAGAATATTGGCCCCGTAGCTTAATGGTAAAGCGCTGAATTTCTAATTCAGAGAATGCAACCCTGCTTTGGTGTACGGTTCGAGTCCTGCCGGGGCCACTTTTTGAACGCAAAGAGCAGAGGCTCGTTAATGCGATAACCTGCCGGTGTATAGGTTAACCGGCAAACTTTTGAAAAGGAGTAATGAAAGATGAGCAACTTAATCCAACAACTCAAAGACAACGAAAAACCCTTTGGCCTGATGTCTGAGGAAATGCAGGAGAAGGCGAAGGGTATAGGTCAACCTGAATTTGAAATGTACATGAAAAATGATACATGGATGGTGTGCGGGTCCTATAATAACTTCACCCTCAAGAAAGTAACCGACCAGACCTACCGCCTCCGCTCCGGCTACGAAGATGAGCCGGAGATAGAGGAATGCGAGATAATAGGAACTCGTTATAGCATAAAGCACCTAAACGGCACGGGAACAATTACATCGCTTTCGGAAGCCATCAATGATCCTCGTTTCATCGGCTTCAAGTTTGAAAGCGGGCAGGTAGAACTTTCACCGATAGTCTTCAAAAGCGACTGTTCCACAAAGTCTATTTGCCAGTTTCGCGACCTTGCTGCACTTACAGTCCTCCACGCCACCCACGTATTATTCAGGCGAAAGAAACAGAAGTAAATGAAAAAGGATTCGAGAGGAACGGATGCCAAGTTTCATAACGAACAGAATCGACGGGGTAGCCGCTGTCGAAGATAAGACTTGGGAAGATATTCAAGTCGAGGCCGCAAAACATCGCCGCTCCAAGGTGTCTGTTGAGTCATACTCGGAGGACGCTGAGTGGAGCGACCAACAGCGAAAATGGTGGAAAGGTGTACTGTTGCCCGCCTTGGCTGAATACACTGGCGATTCGATTGCCTATTGGGAAGCTGTGTTGAAATTGGCGGTCATGCCTGACGACTTCCAGTTTATAACGGTCTCTGTCGAGGGGAAAGAAATAACATATTTGCCGTCGATTACTATATTGGGAA